>ERZ779894.1514-NODE-1514-length-23350-cov-5.668298_pt1 | contig 23350 bp, 15 predicted proteins | sample MGYA00511587_ERZ779894 | MGnify/ENA primary metagenome ERZ779894 (study PRJEB29588, sample SAMEA2160490) | human gut metagenome | biome: human gut; feature: human-associated habitat; material: faeces | place: Denmark | collected 2008/2010 ... | reverse complement strand
TCGGCTCGGTCAGAATATTGTAAAGTCCGGTCCGTTTTGCACCGTACACATCGGTGAAAAGCTGATCCCCGACAAAGACCGCCTGCTCCTCTTTGATCCCCATTCTCCGGCATGCCTCCTGGTAGTTTTTCACCGATGGCTTGTGCGCATTTTCGATATAGATAGAACCGACCGCATCGGCAAACGGAGCCACACGCGGTTTCTGATTGTTGGAAAGCAGACAGGTGGAAAAACCAGTCTCCCGAAGAGACGCAAAGAACGCAGCCGCCTCCTTCGTCGCCGGCGCACCGTGCGGAACAAGCGTATTATCGATATCAAAAATCACGCCCCGGTATCCTTTCCGGTACAGATCCGCGTAATCGATCGTATAGGCACTTTTTTCTCTCCGGTCCGGGTAAAACATCCGCATCAGTATAGTTCCCCGGTTCTTCTGGTTTTTTCCACTCATCTTCTTTCTCCAATCCTCTTTTCGTTTATACAATAACTCTATTCTTCTTTCAGAAACTCCTGCAGAGCCTCAAAATTTGCTTTCATCTGGTCATAGCCGTGCTGGTAAAATTCCCGCAGCTTCTCCTCGTCCTTTTCGAGACGCGATACCGCCGGTATCTCCGGGCGGATCACAAAGACGGAGCCTTCTTCTTCCCATTTTTCGATTTCATCCAGTGTATGATTATACACACTTGGACGTCTGTATACAGCTTTTACAAATTCCGGATATTTTCTGTATACAAGTTTTGTCAGACCAGTACCTTCTATTTCTTTCCGGTAGCCTTTATGACGGGTCAGAACTACAACATCCTTTGTATATCCCATTTTCGCAAAAGCCTTAACCGGGATACTGTCTGTACAGCCGCCATCCAACAGCTTCAATCCTGCTGTCTTTACGATCTTAGACACAAGGGGTAAGGAAGCGGAAGCTCTCATCCGGTCGATCTGCTCCTTCATATCTGTAATAGGAAGATACTCTGCCTTTCCAGTCTCCACATTGCTGCAGCCTACATAAAATTTTGTAGGGCTTTTCTTAAATGCCTCATAATCATATGGATCCAGCTTTTCAGGCAGTGTGTGATAGCAGAATTTCTCTCCTGCAATGTTACCAGTTAAAAGAAGGCTGCGAAAGCTCATAAACTGCCAGTTGCGGCAATACTTCATGTAATACCGGATACTTCTGCCTTTCTGTCCGGATACAAAGGAACATCCATGGATCGCACCTGCGGATACACCGATCACACCATCAAAGGTAATGCCGTTTTCCATAAACACATCCAGAACTCCTGCTGTATAAATACCTCTCATGCCGCCGCCTTCAAGCACCAGCCCTGTCTTTTTTTCTCTCATGCTTCATTCTTCCGGCTCTGAAACCGGCTCCTCTTCCTGCTTTGTCTCTTCTTCTGTCGTATTTTCAGTCATTTCACCTGACTCTTCCACCAAGTCTTCTTTCTGGTCTTTTACCGGCTCTTCTGCAGCCTCTTCCGGGACAAAATCATCCTCAGTTACAACATCTGCATTATCTTTCTCTGCTGTCTCCTCTTCCTGATGAAGAGCTGCTCCACATTTGCTGCAGAAAGCGTCCCCTTTTCTTACCAGTGCATTACAGCAGGGGCATTTTTCTGTATTATCCAGCTGTTTTAACTTTTCTTCCAGTTCTGCAATGTGCTCCATTGCGTTTTCGATCTCAGGGAAGAACATTTTGTACTCATCCTCAGACTCGTCTCTGTGATTTTTAAAATACACAGCACCAATAGCTGCATACAGCTCATTGATCTTCTGTTTTTCTCCGCGGATCTCAGCTTTTAACTGAAAGATCTCAGCTGTATCTTTCGCCTTTTTTGCAGCTTCTTTTCCGTAACCTGCAAGATTTTTACTGATCTGATCTAAAAATGCCATATGGATCATCCTCCTTATGTTTGATGCACTTACCAGTGTCCTGTACATATCATGTACTTATCCTCATATTATAGGCTTTTTCTTATAAAAATGTCAACGTCCAGACCATGCTTGTGAACCCATTGCTGCTATGGTAAAATGATATTAAAATAAAATTTAAAACAAATTTTGGAAAACATTATCTACAGGAGGAGAAACATGGCAGACTATATCATGGCACTGGATGCGGGGACTACCAGCAGCCGCTGTATCCTGTTTAATAAAAAAGGGGAGATCTGCAGCCTTGCCCAGAAAGAATTTACCCAGTATTTTCCAAAACCCGGCTGGGTGGAACATGATGCAAATGAGATCTGGTCCACCCAGTTAGGCGTTGCTGTGGAAGCAATGTCAAAAATCAGCGCGTCAGCAGCAGACATTGCCGCCATCGGCATTACCAATCAGCGAGAGACCACGATCGTATGGGACAGGCATACAGGAGAACCCATATTCCACGCGATTGTATGGCAGTGCCGCAGGACCTCTGATTATTGTGACTCTCTGAAAGCCAAAGGCCTTACAGATACTTTCCGCCAAAAAACCGGCCTTGTGATCGATGCCTATTTTTCCGGCACCAAGTTAAAATGGATCCTGGATCATGTAGAAGGCGCCAGAGAACGGGCCCAAAAAGGGGAACTTCTCTTTGGAACGGTGGAAACATGGCTGATCTGGAAGCTGACAAAGGGCCGTATCCATGTGACCGACTATTCCAATGCCTCCCGCACCATGCTTTTTAATATCAACTCTCTGCAGTGGGATGAGGACATCTTAAAAGAATTAAATATCCCAAAATGTATGCTGCCAAAAGTTATGCCATCCAGCTGCGTTTACGGAGAAACAGACTCCCAGTTCTTTGGTGGTCCCATCCCGATCAGTGGTGCAGCCGGGGACCAGCAGGCCGCCTTATTCGGCCAGACCTGTTTTGAAGCGGGGGATGTGAAAAATACCTATGGCACCGGCTGCTTTATGCTGATGAATACAGGAAATGCACCTGTCTTTTCCAAAAATGGCCTGGTAACCACCATTGCCTGGGGCATGGACGGCAAAGTAACCTATGCCCTGGAAGGTTCTATTTTTGTTGCCGGAGCTGCCATCCAGTGGCTCCGTGACGAAATGCGCCTTATCGACTCTGCTGCTGACTCCGAATACATGGCAACCAAAGTTCCTGATACGAACGGCTGCTATGTAGTTCCCGCCTTTACCGGTCTGGGCGCGCCTCACTGGGATCAGTATGCCAGGGGAACCATCACCGGCATCACCAGAGGTGTAAATAAATACCACATCATCCGTGCCACCTTGGATTCCCTTTGCTACCAGACCAATGACGTTTTAAAGGCCATGAAAGCAGACTCCGGCATAGATCTGACCTCCTTAAAAGTAGACGGAGGTGCCAGTGCCAACAACTATCTCATGCAGACCCAGTCCGATATCTTAAATCTTACTGTAAAACGCCCCAAATGCGTGGAAACCACAGCTATGGGCGCTGCTTATCTTGCGGGACTGGCTGTGGGATACTGGAAAGATAAAGAAGAAGTTGTAAAAAACTGGGAAATTGATAAAACATTTACCCCGGACATCCCGGACGAAAAACGGGAAGAAATGATATCCGGCTGGGACCGTGCTGTAAAATGCTCCTACGGCTGGGCCAGATAACACAAAATCTTAACAGACACATGACAACAAAAAATGGCAGATATGAGAGTTCAAATCCCATATCCGCCATTTTTTATTTCATATCTTAATCCAAAACCCTTTTTATTCCTGAACCAGCTTATGCAAGCTTACCTTCCTTGCTGTGCTTTACTTCAGCTTTCTTATTAAACAGTTCCTTACCAGATGTGTATACAATGATCACACCAAGGACCATTAACAGGATGGCAATGATCAGCTGCAGTCCCTCTACCATAAATACAGCAGTTCCTGCGCCAAATGCATTTACCAGGGCAATGGTTCTTTCAACCAGTGCAGTAAAGGTTACGCAGAGCATGATGATCAGTGGTGGGAACAGAGTCTTGTTCTCTCTTCCGGTTACTTTTAAGAATACGCACAGAGTGATCAGAACCAGTGCGCTTAACAGCTGGTTTGCGCTTCCGAACAGAGGCCAGATGTTGGAATATCCAATCTTTGTTAAGATAAAGCCACATGCCAGAGTGATAACAGTTGAGAAATACTTGTTGCAGAATAACTTTCTCCAGCCTTCTGCATGTTCCATATCATCTACACTGAACAGTTCCTGGAAAGACATACGTCCGATACGTGCTACAGAGTCAAGGCTTGTAAGAGCCAGAGCAGATACACACATGGTCATAAAGCACTGTGCTACATAAACCGGGATACCAAACATTTCCAGGAAACCTGCAACACCTGCAGAGAAGATCTGGAATGGGGTTCCTGTTGCAGCAGTTCCGTCAGCAGCTGCAGCAGCACCTGCTACGCAGAGAGCCAGAACAGCTAATAAGCTTTCCAGTACCATTGCACCGTATCCAACTTTTAACATATCCTTTTCATTGGAAACGGTCTTGGAAGAGGTACCGGAGGAAACCAGGCTGTGGAAACCGGAAACAGCACCACATGCAACAGTTACAAACAGGATTGGGAACATATCTCCCATTTTTGCATTCTTAAATCCAGTATAAACCGGAAGGTTCATGGTTGGATGAGCTACTAACAGACCTACAACAGCACCGATGATCATTCCTGCAAACATGAAAGTTGTCATGTAATCACGAGGCTGCATTAAAAGCCACATTGGCATTACAGCTGCCATAAAGATATAAGCAAAGGTCAGATAAGACCAGGTATCTTTTCCGGCTACTAACGGGAAAGCCATACCGATTGCCAGTGCTGCAACGGTGCAGGCAAGTCCGGCAACTGTTTCTTTCCAACCTGTAAGATGTAAATGCTTCTGCATTACGCCAAATACCATTGCAAATACGATGAACAGCAGGGAAATGGAACCGGCTGCGCCGTTTGTCTGTGCTGCTGCGGACAGTTCTGTTACACCGTCCTTTACGGTATACGCGTTAAATGTACCTGCTACCATGTCGGCAAATGCTGCGATAACGATCAGTGTAAACAGCCAGCAGAATAATAAGAACAGCTTACGTCCGGTCTTTCCGATGTACTTTTCGATCAGAAGTCCCATGGACTTTCCTTCGTTCTTAACACTGGCATACAGAGCACCAAAGTCTGTAACAGCGCCGAAGAAGATACCACCGATGATGACCCATAACAGAACTGGAAGCCAGCCAAATGCTGCTGCCTGGATGGCACCGGTTACAGGGCCTGCGCCTGCGATGGATGAAAACTGATGTGCGAAAACGGTCCAGCCGTCTGTAGGAACGTAGTCCTGTCCGTCTTCCATAGCAACTGCCGGTGTCTTGGCCTTAGGATCAATGCCCCATTTATTAGCCAGCCAGCGGCCATATAATGTGTAGCCTGCAAAGAGGCATACAGCTGCGATCAAAACAATTACAAGTGTATTCATAATCTTTACTCTCCTCTCATGTAATCTGTGATCTATTGTCTGTTGTTAATTCAATGTAAAACATCCAACTGCCATTTTCTATAAGCGGATCGTCACCAATTGAAAGTCAGTTGTTCCGTGCCTACGGCACTCTCACAACTGCCGCTTGGCGATACTTTCACAGTAAAAAAAGAACCCCATCTTCCCGAATACCCCAAATGGATACTCACCAAGAAGACGAAGTTCCAAACTCCGCGTTACCACTTCTTATTGCCGGTTTGCACCGACCACTCTGTCCTATCCTCCGACTCTCTGTCCGGACGAATACGCTCCCTTTTAACGGCGGGACCCCGGTCTGTCTTACTTACAGTTTCCTGTTTTCATACAGACTGCTTGCAGGTGATATCTTTTCTGTCGCGCTGCTTTCTCTCACCAACCGAAAGCTCTCTGCCATGCGTAGATACTCAGAAAAGCATTGTCCTGTTCTTCGCATTTGAATGTCTAACTCTTGAATAGTTGTCATTATAGTCCTTTTTTTCCATTTGTCAATTCCCTCTTTTTATATTTTCTTTATAATTTCTATATCTAATTTTTATAAAATATATTCCTGCAGGTTCTAATATCCTATCAAAAGCCTATGTTTTTAAGTTTTCACTGCGAATTTAACTAGGAATTTTCTTCTATATGAATTATAATAACTACAGATTTTTTAAGTGGATTTTCCCAAAAATTTTCAATGAAAACTTAAAGAGAGGATTTAAACCATTATGAAAGACTTACGTAAGCAGACACACAAAAAAATGGCCCATGGATCCGGTCACCCCATAGCAACCTGTTTTGGTATCCTGGGCTGGCTTTTCCATGGCATACTGTCTGTGATCACAGCCGGTCTTATCATCATGGCGATCGTTGGCCTTCTGATCTATGCAAAGGTAAAACCGGAATTAGACCAGTGCCGTGAGATCGCCTATGACAAACTGGCACAGATGGAACGGTCCGATTTTTCCATGCTCTCTGATACCGTTGTCTATGACAAGGCCGGAAAGCAGATCGGACTTATTAACGCAGGTCATTATCAGTATGTAGATATAAGTAAGATAAGCATGAACCTGCAAAACGGCTACATTGCCCAGGAGGACCGTCGTTTCAAGAGTCACGGCGGCGTAGACTGGATTGCCACCTTCCGGGCCGGTCTCGCTCTTGTCAAACACGGCGGCCATGTGACCCAGGGCGGCAGCACTATTACCCAGCAGGTGATCAAAAATACATATCTCACCCAGGAACGTACCTTTACAAGGAAGATCGTGGAGATTCTTCTTGCTCCTGAGATCGAGAAAAAATACTCCAAAGCTGACATTATGGAGTTTTACTGCAATACCAATTTCTACGGTCATCAGTGCTATGGCGTAGAAGCTGCCAGCCTGTATTATTTTGGAAAACACGCAAGCGATCTTGCCCCGGAAGAAGCGGCGATCCTCATCGGTATCAGCAACAGCCCTTCTGCCTATGACCCGGTAGCTCATCCGGACGCTTCCAAAGAAAAGCGTAATGATGTCCTTAACAGTATGAAAGAAGTAGGCTATCTCTCCCCAGAAGATTACGAAAAAGCAGTAAACTCCCCACTTAAGATCGTACAGCAGGAGTCTGAGGGAACGGATGAAAATTATCAGAGCAGCTATGCCATCCACTGCGCAGCCCTGGAATTAATGAAGAAAGACAACTTCCAGTTCCAGTACATTTTTAAAGATAAAGAAGATTATACCCAGTACATGGACCGGTATACAGCCGCTTATTCTGAAAAATCAGACCTGATCCGAAGCGGTGGCTTTAAGCTCTATACTTCCATAGACAGTACCATCCAGAGCCAGCTCCAGGCGCAGATCGACCAGTCTCTTTCCGGCTTTACAGAGCTGCAGGAAAATGGAAAATATGCTCTTCAGGGAGCCGGTGTCATCGTTGATAATAAGACCAACTATGTAGTTGCTATTGTAGGCGGCCGTGGCACAGAAGACAAATTTAACAGAGCTTATTTAAGTGCCAGACAGCCGGGAAGTACCATTAAGCCGCTCATCGACTATGGTCCGGCTTTTGATACCGGTGAATATTACCCTACACGCATGGTAGATGACCACAAATGGACCGACGGACCTTCCAACAGCGGCGGACGTTATTTTGGAAATGTAACAGTCCGTGAAGCTTTAAACCGAAGCTTAAACACCGTTGCATGGCAGATCTTAGAGGACATTGGCATTGACTATGGCCTGGATTATTTAGGAGAAATGCAGTTCCAGAAACTGACTTATGTGGATAATAATGTTCCTTCCTTAAGTATCGGCGGTTTCACCAACGGCGTCCGGGTCGTGGATATGGCAAAAGGCTACAGCACCCTTGCAAACGGCGGTGTATACAATGACCGTACCTGCATTATCAAGATTGAACATGAACATGACGGGGAACTGACCAAAGATTTAAAACCATCTGCCCATCAGGTGTACAGAGATGACTCTGCCTTTATGCTTACAGATGTTTTAAAAGGCACATTTACTGCAGCCTACGGCACTGGCCAGGGACTTGGACTGGACAATGATATGCCTGCAGCCGGAAAGACCGGTACTACCAACAGCAGTAAAGATACCTGGTTCTGCGGCTATACGCGTTATTACACTACTGCGATCTGGGTAGGCTATGATATACCAAGAAATATGCCTGGTATCTATGGTGCCACCTATGCAGGAAGGATCTGGAAATCCGTTATGGATCAGATCCATGAGGGCTTAGAACCCTGGGATTGGATACAGCCGGAAACAGTCGAGCGCAAAGTAGACTCCAAGACCGGTATGGAAGATTATTTCAGCACCACTGCCCAGTTCCGCGCAGAACAGAGTCTTCATGAAAAAGAGCAGGAACAGTTAGAGACTACTCTTCAGGCTTCTGTAGATGCCTTTATGGAAAAGGAGATCGGATCTGTAGAAGATACTTATACTGTAAAAGACGAATACAACAGTATTACCTCCAAGCTGCCGCTGTTAGATGACGGCGAACTTCGCGCCAGTCTTTTAGAGAAGGTGGAAAGCCGGTATGACTACTTTAAGGAGATCATTGCCGGTATGAGCGATGAGATCAGCCGGTATGAAGCGGTTCAGGCAGAGGAAAAGAAACAGGCACAGGAACAGGCTGCAAAAGACGCAGAAGCCAAACGTGCCCAGGAAGAAAAGGCAGTAAAGAAACAGACCTTTATGCAGGCCTTAGAGCGGATCGAAAATCTGGAATACCAGGAAACAGATGCCGAAGATCTGGTATCTGATGCTATCGACAAACTTTCCCTTGTTGCAGGTGATGATGAGGAAGCCTCCCTTTCTGCAAGGCTCCAGGCTGCCATCTCCCGTATCACCACTCTTCCAACGGAAAGTGAGTGGAATGCTGCCCAGGCTGAAAAAGAGGCGGGAGAAGCCCAGAAAGAAAGCCAGGCTCAAGTGCAGGTACAATCCCAGCAGCGTCAGCTGCGCTCCGCTTTAAGTAAGGAACAGTATAAGTGGAACAATGCAGAAATCTATGGACCAGGAGGCAGAGGCGATGAAAACTAAGAAAATACTGTGGCCTTGGGCAGAACGCCAGGTAAAAGGTAAAAAGAAGGCTTCTGGACAGCCTGTCTTCGGGTCTGCAAATATGGTACAGGACAACACAGGGGATGAAGTTTTTGACAAAACAGAAATCCCCTATGACTCCCGTCCCATTGAGATCAGTGAATGGTTCCACACCTTCATGTGCATGAACATTCCCATTTACGGCTGGTTCTACCTGAAAAAACTGGCCCGCCAGCCAGAACACAACAAAATGCAGGACTTTGCAAGAGCTTATCTTTACTATAAAATGGTCTTTCTTGCCGTGTCACTGGTGATCGTGATCCTGCTTCTGATCGTGGGAATTATTGGGATCAATAAATTATTTGCGTATATGGAATTGTTATAGTGTTATAGGATTTAAAAAAATAAGGGCTGCCGTTTAATCATCCAAAATAGATGATCAAGCGGCAGCCCCTATCTGTATTTTTTCCTCATAGATGGGAAACTTATTACTTTACTTTCCTTCCAGTTGCGCGATCCGCGCTTTCAGCTGACGGATCTCTTCATCCTTCTCACTTAACAGCCGGTCTCTTTCTTCCAGTTTGCGCTTCTGCTCATCGATGAACATCTGGATCATCTTCTGGTCCATCATGCCCTCGATGATATTTCTAAGTTCATCAACGGTCTCACCGGCATTTTTTCCTTCTTCATCGATGACGATATCCGCATATTTCTCATAATAAGGAACTCGCTCATTGTACAGGTCACGTAAGGTAAAGCCCGGTTTTAAAGCAACACCACGGTCTACTACGTTTCCGATACGCTTTTCCATTTCCTCATAACTCATTTTCAGGTAAACGATCTCACTGATCTCCTTTAAATGAGCCATCGCTTCTTCCCCGTAAATAACGCTGCCGCCAGGAGCGATCACAGACATTTTCGCTTCCAGACCTGCATTAATGCGGTTCTCTACTTCCAGAAAGCCGTCCATGCCCTCGTCAGCGATAATTTCCTTTAACAGTCTTCCTTCTTTTTCCTGGATCACAATGTCCACATCAATAAAAGAAAATCCCAGTCTCTTTGCAAGAAGCACACCTACGGTACTTTTACCGGATGAAGGCATGCCGATCATAGTAATATTCGGCTTCATTTTTTCGTTTCCTCCTTATGAGCAATGGCGCGAACTAACGTTTTTTCTTCTTTTTGGCAGGTTTGCGTACAGAATATCCGAAACTTCCAAGCTTCTTACCCAGTTCAAAATATTCTCCGTGGGAATAAGCAGTCAGTCCGGAAGCATTCAGGTTAAACTTGCCGCGGTCATCCATATACTGATTGTCAATGGTCACACCTACAACCTTTGCCAGGAACATATCATGGCTTCCCAGCTCTTTTACCTCTGTTACCTTGCACTCAATATTTACAGGGCTTTCCTCAATACCAGGTGCTTTTACATAACGGGATGCCTGAGGCGTCAGACGGGTCTCGGCAAATTTATCCACATCACGGCCGGATTTTACGCCACAGTAGTCGGTAGCCCGAACCAATCTCTTATTTACCAGATTGATGACAAATTCCCCTGTCTCTTTGATGATATCATGGGAATAACGCTCTTTCCGCACAGAAATAGAAACCATAGCCGGGTCAGAGCAGATGGTTCCGGCCCAGGCAACGGTAATGATATTCGGTTTTTCCCCTTCTCTTCCACAGCTTACCATAACAGCGGGAACGGGATACAGCATGTTTCCCGGCTTCCAGTATTCTTTACTCATTTTTTCTATCCTTTCTTGATCTGATCCCTATTCCTGCTCTGCTAACATCAGTTCCGGGATCAGCTGCTTCTTTCTGGAAACAACTCCCGGCAGACGCAGTACCGGCTCCTTTAAGCCTTCCTCTTCTAACAGTTCAATATCCTGGTGGAATGCCTTTCCTGCCAGCTGCAGGGCTCCCTGTCCTTCACAGATCAGTTCGGTTGTCTCTGTCAATATATTCGTCAGCATAAAGAATATCATATTCAGGCCATTGTTTTCCAGTGCTTTTTCCATAAATGCTTCCATACGACCCTTTAACTTATCCAGTTCCCCACCATTTAAGGAAGTGATCTGTCCAACACCAATGGTCACCTTGCCGGAAGTAAAGCGCTTGAAATCCTGATAGAAGATCTCTTCGTCACTCTTATCCTTTAAATTACTTCCTGCACTGAACATTTCCATTGCATATTTTTCAATATCAATGCCTGCAATATCAGCTAATGCTCTTGCTGCCATCTCATCCACCGGAGTACAGGTAGGAGAACGGAACAGCAGTGTATCAGATACAATGGCACTGCATAACAGTCCTGCGATCTTCGGCTCTACTTTAATACCGGCCTCCTGATACATCTGATAGATAATGGTAGCAGTACAGCCTAAAGGCTGGTTGCGGAAAAATACCGGTGACATGGTCTGGATGGTTCCCAGACGATGATGGTCGATGATCTCTAAGATCTCCGCATTTTCAATACCAGCCACTGCCTGGTTCTTTTCATTGTGATCTACTAAAATAACCTGTTTTCCCTTTGCGCCCAACAGATTTCTGCGGGAGATCATTCCCAGATAACGACCGTCCTTGTCAAGGATCGGGAAATCGCGGTGACGCTTGCTTGCCATCACTTCTCGGATCTCGTCAATATAGTCATCACTGTTAAATGTGATCAGATGCTCTCTGGTCATAAAGTAGCTGATCGGCATGCTCTGGTTGATGAGACGGGCTGCTGTATAAGTATCATAAGTAGTTGCAATGATCGTACAGCCTCTTTCCTGGGCGATCTTTTTAATGGTCATGGAAACAGCTGCGCCTTCGCACACGATGATACAGTCAGCTCCCATTTCAATGGCACAAAGCTGGGACTCATAACGGTTTCCTAAAATAACCAGGTCATGTGGTTCAATGTAAAATTCCATCAGATCCGGGTTTGCAGCTGCGATCAGTACTTTTCCCTGGTCGAAATAAGCTTCTGCGCTTCCGATGATCAGTTCTGCTTCCAGTGTCTCAATAATATTAGAATACTGTGTATTTGCCTTTGACAGAATGCTGCTGTCATAAATATTCATGTAGGTCTTGGTGATGTCTCCTACTGTGATCAGGCCTTCCAGTGTACCATCTTCCCTTACAGAAGGAATGGTCACAACATTATTCTCCTGCATGATATTCCATGCTCTCTTTAATGAAATATTGTCTGCCACACCTTTGGTCTTGCGGATCTCAATATCCCTTACCTGGGTACGCACATCTTCCACAAGCTGCGGTTCCTCTGCCCCAAAGTAATCCAGTACAAACTGTGTCTCTCCATTTACATGTCCGGCTCTTGCAGGCATATATTCTTCCCCAGTAACTGCCTGCTTCAGATTTGCATAACAAATGGCGGAACAGATCGAGTCCGTATCCGGATTTCTATGTCCAATCACCATGGTTTTTCTGTTTAATTCCTGTTCCATTTCTCCCTCCCTGAGATGCTTATCGCGCTCATTCTTTTGTCTTTTGATTTACACATATTGTTTCTTTTTCCTGTACAATGTTTTATAATCTGTTTACAATATGTTCACATTTCGTTCACATTTATTTTTTATACTATTTTCATAAGAAAGAGGTAATAAAAAAACAGGTTATTAGTCAAATTGCACATAGATTTTTCATAATTGCCCCGGTTGGAAACGACCGGGGTCTCCTCATTTTACGAAGTTTTTCGTTAGTCAAGTATAGCAGACCGCCATTTTTTTTTCAAGTATTCCCATGTATACAGTGAAGTGCAAAAATGCTGCAGGATCCGATGTCCCTGCAGCATTTTGTGTTACAGTTCAGCCATGCGCTGGTTTGAATGAGAAAGTGTGTTGCAAGCTTGCTTGCATAAGCGCTTTCTTGTTCAAATCAGCATATGGTGGAACCATCAGGCTTCTTGTTTTCATGAATATGGAAACAAGAAGATGTCATGTCTGAACTGTAACCATTTTTATATCTATGTTTGTTTCCTCTATTCACTTCTATCTCTGATACTGGATCTTCCAACTTGCATACGGAAGGCTTAAACCTGTCGCCGCGCTCTTTTTCTCACCATTTTCATCTAAAGTAAATACTTTTCCATTTTCAATAGTGTATGCAGCATTTCCATCAGAAGAATACTTCTTTTCCTCTGTCTGCACCTTTCCTGCCTCATTTACCAGGTAAACCTGACCGGAAACCTTAAAAGGCTCATAGGAGCTGCCCTCTTTGGCACTGACTAAAAGGCCATTATAATACAAAAATCCATCCTTCACGCCGTTAATGCCGCAACCCTTTTCAGAGCCGGAAGTACCGGAACAGAAAGTGTAAACCTTGTCTCTCTTATCAACTACATTGGTATTGCGTCCAATACTCAGGGCGCCGCCTGCTTCCGGATCAAAGTAAGCGGTCTCTGTCTTACCGCCGGAAGTAAATTTGATCATTCCGGACTGGCAGACACCGTAAGAGTCAAAGAAATAATATCTTCCGTCTAATTTTACAGCCCCGTCTTTTAATCCTGTTGCATCCGCAGATAAAAACAGGGGAGTTCCATCATTTTCCAGATAGAACCATCGGGATCCGTCTTTCTTCATAAGAGCTGTCTCGTCTGTGTTGTTCTTTCTCACTGCCTGGGTATTAAGAGCTGTACTCCATGCCTTTGTATCCCATGGCTTTTCAGTTGTCTCAAACCACTGGCCCTTTAACATGCCTTTTTCTTTTCCGCCCAGATATACAAAACGGCTGATGCCTGTCCCGTCTCCCGGCTCTGCCTTTTCCTTTACACACTGCCAGCCGGTAAGCATAACACCATTTTCGTCAAAATAATATTTCTTTCCATCAATGGTTGTTTCCTTTGGAGCACCATTTTCACCTTTTCTGGCTTTGCCGTTGGACTGGAAATAATACCATCTTCCCTTTTCAGACTCCCCGGAAAGATCCTTTGAAACACTTCCCTCTGCCGGACGTTTCTTTCCATCACTTTCCAGAAAATACCAGCCACTTCTGGTATAACCTTCCGAACCATTTCCCAGATAATAAATATCTCCGTTCTCATAATGCCAGCCGGTACGCATCCGTCCATCGCTGTCAAAACAATACTTGCCTTTTCCTATGGTCTTCCAGTCATTCTTCTCCACTTTTCCATTCCGGTTCAGATAATACCAGCCGGATTTCATGGATCCATCATTTTCATCCACATAGATCCAGGCATCCTTTGTCATACTGCCATCTTCTCCGGCATAGTAAGTACCGTCAACCCATACATTCCTTGCCAGGTCTCCGTTTTCATCCAGATAATAGGAAACTCCCTGGGAAGTTTTCCACTGATTTTTTACATAAGAGCCATTGCTGTCCACATAATGGGCCACACCGTCCTCATTGACCCAGCCCTTTTCTGCTGCCATAACAGAAAGGGGAACCGCTGCGGCGATCATCGTTCCCACAGCCAATGCCCTGATCCAGTTTTTCATCCAACGTTTCTGATCTCTCATATCTACCCCTCCTGAAAATCGGATATAGTTCTATCCTTCGGATGATTATATTTTATCAGATAATTAATGCAAATACATGAATTAATTTTGAATATTTACATAACAATTCCTTAAACATATTACATATTTATGTCTGACACTGTTTCCGGAAGGCGTCCGTACAATTTTGCCATTCTCCGGCACTGTTTCAAAACATCCCCGGTTATTTCTCCCGGTAGCAGTCTCCATTTCCAGTTTTTTCCAAGTGTGGAAGGCTCATTGATCCGGGCCTCTGCCCCAAGTCCCAGATAATCCTGAACCGGTATCACTGCCAGCTTTGCCGGACTTGCCATAGCCAGGCGGATGAACTCCCAGTGCATCTCCTTCTTTGGTGTATGGCGACAGCCCATGTATTCCCTTGCAAAGGACTTATTTCTACGGTTCATGTTCTCATACCAGCCCACCAGTGTCTCATTATCATGGGTTCCTGTATACACAATACAGTTTTCCTGGTATTTATGAGGCAGGTAATCGCTGTTTTCTGAATCATCAAAGGCAAATTCCAGTACCTTCATTCCCGGGAAGCCGCTTTCTTTTAACATCTCATGGACTTCCGGTGTCAGAAATCCCAGATCTTCCGCAATGATCGGCAGTTCTTCTTTTTTCAGACTCTTTTTCAACCGGGCAAACAGATCCAGTCCCGGTCCCTTTTCCCAATGTCCAAACTCAGCGGTAGGATCTCCATAAGGAATGGAATAATAAGCCTCAAAACCTCTGAAATGATCCACACGCACCACATCATACAGCTTCAGGCTGTATTCCATACGCTTGATCCACCAGCTGTAATGATCTTTCTTATGATATCCCCAGTCATACAACGGATTTCCCCAAAGCTGGCCTGTTGCTGAAAATGCATCCGGTGGGCAGCCGGCCACTGCTTTTGGCAGACATTCCTCATCAAACTGGAACAACTCCGGATGAGCCCAACTGTCAGCCCCGTCAAAAGCTACATAGATGGGGATATCCCCGATAATACGGATACCATTTTCATTGGCATAAGCCTTTAAGCGGCTCCACTGCTCATTAAATTCAATCTGCTGGAATTCATAAAATCCGATCTCATCTGCCAGCATTTTTTTATATTTCTCTACTGCCGCAGGCTTACGCAGGCGGATATCTTTATCCCATTTGTTCCAACTGGCACTTTTAAAATGATCTTTTACTGCCATATAAAAGCAGTATTCTATGGTTTCAGGATCCAGCTTAGACTTAAGGAACTGATGATGGTCTTTTTTCCACCGTTCATAAGCCTTTTTCAGTACCTTAAACCGCGCTTTGTATATTTTATCGTAAGCAATATACCGGTCATCATCACCAAAATCAGCCTCTTCACACTCATCTTCTGTAAGAAGACCTTCTCCGACCAGCTGCTCCAGATCGATAAAATAAGGATTTCCTGCAAAAGCAGAAAATGCCTGATAAGGCGAATCCCCAAAACCCGTAGGGCCCAATGGAAGGATCTGCCAGAAGCTCTGTCCTGCTTCCTTTAACTGATCTACAAATTTATAAGCTTCTTTTGAAAAACAGCCAATGCCATACTTAGATGGCAGACTGGCGATTGGAAGAAGCATGCCGCATTCTCTCATATTATTTATCCCCTTTTGCTTAAAAGTACATGTACCCGTAAAATCTTTCCTGTACTTGCCTTTCATTTATACTTATACCTTAGTGTAGCACATTTCCCCTTCTCCTACAACAAAGGCGAAGACTCTCCTGACACCCCTGCTGCAGCTTCCTGCTCTTCCCGGTACTGCCTGGGCGTCACACCAAACTTCCGGCGAAACAACCGGTTAAAATAAGACAGATTTTCAAACCCGCATTTTAATGCGATCTGGGTCACATTTTCCTCTGTCATTTTCAGATATTCCCCGGCTCTTGTCAGCCGGTAATCATTGAGATACTGGATAAATGGCATCCCCGCATACTGCTTAAAATACTTCATAAAGTGGGACTCACTGTAAAAGCACAGCTCTGCCGCCTGCCTGATCGTAATCTCTTCCCCAAAATGTTCCCGGATGTACTCCAGTATCCCCTTGATTTTCTCTCTTGCATGTCCCGGCTTCTTCTCTGTAAACAAGATGCCTCTGCCATAAGCATAATACAAAAACAAAAATAACTGACCCTTGACCGCCAGCTGATACCCATTACCACGTATCTCCGAAAAACGGTCCAGCTCCTGTATCACCTTTCCAAACACTTCATGATCCGGCTGATTTCTTTGTATCAGGACCGGATTTTTCGCCTGCCCTTCCTGAAGCGGTTTCAAAAAATGTACGGTACAGCCGTCTCCATTATCCCCCATCAGCATAGAAAGGCGGAAAATGATATTTTCGTACTCCATTCTCTCACCATTCCCACAGGAGATCGCATGAAGTTGTCCCGGAAAAACAGCCAGAATGTCTCCTTCCTCCACAGGATAAGACACTGTATCCACTGTGATCCGCCCCTTTCCCTTCTTCACAGCAATAATTTCCATTTCTTCATGCCAGTGAAGAGCCACATGGGAGAAATCTACCGGGATCGAGCAGGGATAAATATTAAACGGAAACTCTCTTTTTCCATGTTCCTTTATTTCATGGTACCCCCGGTTCATTTTTCTCTCCTCCTTCCGTTATCCTGTATTTTTTTATTTATTTTCCATTTCTTTATCATGTTTCTATATTTTTTACATTTTTGATAGTATTGTACTATAATATACTGGCATTCTACAAGACGGAAAAAGATTTATTTTCTATAATAAACACATAAAAACACAGAAAATGAAACGGGCCAGATATTGGCATATCACCACAGAAAGGAAATGGATTTCATGGTTGAACATACAATGACAAAAGAAACATTAGAAAACAGACTAACTGCCCTTTGCGGCAAAGAGATCTCTGCCTGCTCTGAAAAAGAGCTTTATACCGGACTTTTATCTCTGGTCCAGGAAATGGCAAAGGACAAAGAGTCCAATCAGGGAAAGAAAAAACTGTATTATATCTCCGCTGAGTTTCTGATCGGCAAACTGCTTTCCAATAACATGATCAATCTTGGGATCTATGATACAGTAAAGAACCTTCTGGAAGAAAATGGAAAATCCTTAAGTGCAGTAGAAGAAACAGAACCAGAGCCATCTCTTGGAAACGGCGGTCTGGGACGTCTGGCTGCCTGCTTCTTAGACTCCATTGCTACTCTGGGCTTAAACGGTGACGGAGTTGGTTTAAATTACCATTTCGGTCTTTTCAAACAGCTGTTTAAAGACAACAAACAGGCAGAAGAACCAAATCCTTGGATCGAGAATACTTCCTGGCTGACAAAAACAGATGTAACCTATAAAATTCCATACAAGAACTTCACCCTTACATCCCGCATGTACGACATTGAAGTTACCGGCTACAACAACCGAACCAATAAGCTCCACCTGTTTGATGTGGAAACAGTAGATGAAAGCATTGTAGAGGACGGTATTTCCTTTGACAAGACCGATATTGCCAAAAACCTGACTCTTTTCCTCTATCCGGACGACAGTGATAAAGAAGGACGTATCCTTCGTATCTACCAGCAGTATTTCATGGTCAGCAATGCTGCAAGACTGATCTTAGACGAAGCCATTGCCAAAGGTTCCACTCTTTATGACCTTGCCGACTACGCTGTGATCCAGATCAATGACACCCATCCAACTATGGTCATCCCGGAACTGATCCGCCTGCTGACTACTGAACATGGCATGGAAATGGACGATGCCATTGAGATCGTAAGCCACTGCTGCGCATACACCAACCATACGATACTGGCAGAAGCACTGGAAAAATGGCCGGTAGAATTCTTTAAAGAGGCAGTTCCACAGCTCCTTCCTATTATGGAGGTCCTGGATGATAAGGTACGCCGCAAATTCGATGATCCATCTGTTTATATCATTGATAAAAATGATCTGGTACACATGGCCCACATTGACATCCACTATGGCTTCAGCGTAAACGGTGTTGCCTCCCTTCACACTGATATTTTAAAAGAGACTGAATTAAACAACTTCTACAAGCTTTATCCTGAGAAGTTTAATAATAAGACCAATGGCATTACCTTCCGCCGCTGGCTGCTGCACAGCAATCCGGAACTGACTGACTTCATCACCAGTTTTATTGGGGACGGATTTAAGAAAGATGCAGAAGAATTAAAGAAATTAAATACACCTGTTATCACAAAGAATTTGAAACAGCTTTACCGCCTGTTAGACATTAAGGCCCAGAAAAAGGCAGCGCTGGCTGACTATCTGGAAAAGACCCAGGGCATCACCATTAACCCGGACTCCATTTTCGATATCCAGATCAAACGTCTTCATGAGTACAAGAGACAGCAGATGAATGCCCTTTATCTCATCCATAAATACCTGGAAATCAAAAAGGGCAAAAAACCAACTACGCCGATCACTGCGATCTTCGGGGCAAAGGCTGCACCTGCCTATATCATTGCCAAGGATATTATCCATATGATCCTCTGCCTGCAGCAGATCATTGAAAAGGACCCTGAGGTAAAACCATACTTAAATGTAGTTATGGTAAGCAACTACAATGTCACTCTGGCTGAAAAGCTGATCCCGGCCTGCGATATTTCCGAGCAGATCTCCCTTGCTTCCAAAGAAGCCAGCGGAACCGGAAACATGAAATTCATGTTAAATGGTGCCGTAACCCTTGGAACTGATGACGGCGCCAACGTAGAGATCCACGAACTGGTAGGCGATGACAATATCTACATTTTCGGTGATTCCAGCGAAACAGTCATCGAGCGCTACAAGAAAGCCAACTACTGCTCCAAAGACTACTACGATGCAGACCCGGCTATCAAAGAAGCTGTTGATTTCATCATCAGCAAGAAAATGTTAGCCGTAGGCGACAAAGAAAACCTGGAACGTCTGTACAAAGAACTGTTAACCAAAGACTGGTTCATGACCTTCCCAGACTTCAAATCCTACTGCGAAGCAAAAGAAAAGGCCTTCGCCGACTACGAAGACCGCACCTTATGGGCGAGAAAAATGTTAGTCAACATCAGCCAGGCCGGATATTTCTCCTCTGACAGAACGATCGGGGAGTATGACCGGGATATATGGAAATTAAGATGATCCTGGATTTTATGATACCAGGGCCAAAGATACTATGTTCAAAAAATATTATGTTCAAAAATACTATGTTCAAAAGGTCAGAAAAACCTCCTGCAAGCAAGTTTGCAGGAGGTTTTTTAGACTTTAGCCCCGCCAAAAAACATGGGTAAATGGCTGTGATCTGGCTCATTTCATATTATTTTGCAATTCACGGATCAATTCTTCCATTACGATCGGCTTGGACATAAATCCATCCATACCACATTTCAGCGCTTTCTTTCTGTCTTCGTCAAAAGCATTGGCAGTCATTGCAAGGATCCTGATCTTTGCCAGTGCCGGATCCTCCAGTGCCCGGATCTGCTCCGTGGCCTCATATCCGTTCATTACAGGCATCTGAATATCCATAAGCACCAGATCATAAGTGCCTGGTGCTGAATTCTTCACTTTCTCCACTGCCACTGCTCCATTTTCCGCTATATCAACCAGGAATCCATATTGTTTAAGAATCTCCTCAGCAATTTCACGGTTTAACTCATTGTCTTCCACAAGCAGTATACATCTGCCTCTGAAATCGGAACCTGTTTCCGGAAGGATACAGTTCTCTGCCCCGGTCTGCTTCTGGCCGATAGCAGTCATCAGTGTCTCTCTGATATCTGACATAAACAGCGGTTTTGCGCAAAATGCATTTACTCCTGCTGCTCTGGCTTCTACTTCAATATCTGACCAGTCATAAGCAGTCAGGATAATGATCGGCGTATCATCGCCCAGACTGCGGATCTGACGGGTGACTTCAATGCCATTCATATCCGGCAGACGCCAGTCAATGATATAAGCATGGAATGCATCCCCCAGTTCCATAGACTGCCGCGCACGAAGAACGGCCTCCTTACCGGAAAGTGTCCATTCTGAACGCATTCCAACCTTTACAAGCATCTTTGTCACACTGTCACAGGTATTAAAATCATCATCTACAACCAATGCCTTAAGGTCTTCCAGCTCTGCGATCTTCTCTATGCTGCGCTGCTCTGACTGGATCCGCAATGGCAGACGGACTATGAATTCAGTTCCTTTGCCCTGCTCTGTCCGAACTTCAATCGTTCCCCCCATCATATCCACAATATTCTTGGTAATTGCCATGCCAAGTCCTGTCCCCTGAGTCCTGCTGACTGTGGAAGTCCGCTCCCGTTCAAAAGGAGAAAAGATCCTCTGTATAAATTCCTGGCTCATACCGATCCCGCTATCCTTTACCCGGATCTCATACAGCCCACTGCCCTTTTTCGTCCCTGGAAACTGCTTCAGCCGGACAGAAACGGTTCCCCCTGCAGGCGTAAATTTGATCGCATTAGACAAAAGATTCAGCAGCACCTGGTTCAGTCTGGTTTTATCACAATAAACATCCTCATCTGTAACATCCATGGCATCCATATAAAGCTCCAGCTGCTTCGCATAGATATGTCCACTGATGATCGTCTTCAGATCATGAAGCATATCAGACAGACTGACCTCGGTTTCTTCCAGATGGATCTTTCCGCTCTCAATACGGCTCATATCCAGTACATCATTGATCAGTGAAAGCAGATGGTTGCTGGATGAAAGGATCTTTCCCAGATAATCCCTGACTTTTTCCTTATTATCAATGTTGCTTACAGCCAGTGTAGTAAAACCGATAACAGCATTCATTGGCGTACGGATATCATGGGACATGTTGGAAAGGAATGTACTCTTTGCCCGGTTGGCAGTTTCCGCAGCGCGGACTGCCTCATAAAGGGCCTGGTTCATTTTCTTATCAACGGTACGGTCAGACATAACTAGGATATATTTCTTTTTTCCGTTTACCTCACTGCCCATTGCAATAATATGAAACCAGCGTTGTTCCCCTGTTTTCTGGTGAACATATTCAAAATCCCATTCCTGCTGCTCATTTACCTGGATCTCTTTCAGATAATTCTTCTTTGGATCTTCACAATCTTCGGAATGCAGTTTTCCCAAGACGCTAATATCCTTTTGGATCTGTTCTACTGTAATGCCCAGCAGTTTTTCCACATTGGGACTTACATAATCTGCCTTATATGTTTTTGCATCCAGCATCAGAAAAACGTCATCTACACTCATGGACAGCTTTTGAAACAGCTCATCCCTATAGAGGATCTCAACATCCCTTCTTTTCAGGCTTATCCTGTTCTTTTGGAGGATCAGTTCAATAATAAAGACAGCAAAACCGAACACTATGGTTCCTCCAAGGAGCATAGTCCGAAGCTGCAGGGAATTCATGCTGGCATTGACTATATCAGCCTGGACAAGTCCCAGAAATATCCAGTCCTGGCATTCCGAGCTTCCATAAACCAGATAGTAATTACTTCCATCCAGATTTACCAGCATCGTATCTGTACGTCTCTCTTTAAATTTCTCTGAAAGTTCAAGGATCTCCTTTTCGGAAATATTAGAATGCTCTCTTAAAACACCAAAGAAATTATACACGGTTCCCCATGCCTCAAAGGAATGATCGATGACAACACGGCCATCTGGATGAACCACATAACTCTTGGCATTTCCATTAAAAGCAGAGATATCCAATACATCTACTATATCAGCGTTTTCATATGCAATGGCAATTGCATCATATTCAAAACCCTGATAGCTTCCATGAGACTGGGGGCTGGCAAATACAAGCATCTGTTGTTTTCCGGGAACTACTGCATTTGTTATGATATCCTCCCCCAGCGTGATCTTATCTTCAAGATTTTCCTGTAATCCAAGATACCCGGCTTCACCTGTTAACATCTTATAGTTGCCGTCAGCTGACAGAAAATAGAAATATAAAAAACCGGCCTCTTTGATATGTACCCAGAATCCTGGACACATATTTACGAACTAAGCTGAACACATGGATGCTAGCCTGTATTGCACAGGTGGCATCCATTTTGTTTTTGCCTGAATTCTTTTGTTATTATAATACTCTATATAGTCTTCAATCGCTTGTGAAAATTCTTCGAAGGAAGAATAATCTTTCTCATAGCCATAATACATCTCATTTTTTAATCTTCCAAAGAATGTCTCCATAATACAATTATCATAGCAATTACCTTTTCGTGACATGGATTGTATAATTCCATGTTCCTGTAATGTATTTCTATAATAGGTATGTTGATACTGCCAGCCTTGATCAGAATGAAATATTAAACCTTCAACTGATGGAAATTTTTCGAATGCTTTATCCAGCATTCTTTTTATCTGTTCAAGATTAGGGCTCATAGATAAATCATATGAGATGATTTCGTTCGTATTCATATCTAATACCGGCGATATATAACACTTTCCCCATGAAAAATTAAACTGAGATACATCGGTGGTCCATTTTTGTAAAGGCGCAGTTGTGCTGAAGTCTCTATCTATTATGTTATCAGCTATTTTGCCAACTTCACCCTTATAAGAATGATATTTCTCCTTTGGTCGTTTTCCAGCTAATCCTGCTTCATGCATAAGACGCTGGACTCTCTTATGGTTCACTTGATATCCGCGATGAATAAGTTCCTGGTGAATCCGTCTTACACCATACCTGCGCTTGTTCTCAACAAAAACACTTTTTATTTCTTCTAGCATTTCTTGATTGCGTTCGGCAACAGCATCGTTTCTGCTAAGCTCAAAATAGTAAGTAGATCTAGCCATATGCATTGCTTTAAGGAGATACTTTAATTGGTATCCCTTTTCTCTGAGTTCTTTGATGATTGCTGCTTTTTCGCCTTGAGTTGCGCAGCCCATTTTTCTTGTCTCAAGGCGA
>ERZ779894.1513-NODE-1513-length-23352-cov-4.842340_pt1 | contig 23352 bp, 28 predicted proteins | sample MGYA00511587_ERZ779894 | MGnify/ENA primary metagenome ERZ779894 (study PRJEB29588, sample SAMEA2160490) | human gut metagenome | biome: human gut; feature: human-associated habitat; material: faeces | place: Denmark | collected 2008/2010 ... | reverse complement strand
GGTCGTACCTGTCCGCAGGGTTCCAGCCGATGCCCAAAGCACGGGCGGTTTCAGGGGACAGGCCACGGCCTTGCAGCGTTTCCAGTGCGGGCCCGGACTCAATGCCCCCGGTACAGGTTGCGACGAAATGGGCCGCCCGCTCCATCCACTCGGCAGCGGGAAGGCGTTCGGGTTCGGGCATCCATTCCCTTGCCGTGCCCTTTCCGGCGGTGTGACGAACGGCGCGGCGGGGTTCCAGCTGCAGGGCTTCACAGGCTTCACGGTAGGTCAGGTTCTGGAATACCCGCAGAAACTCCACGGCATCCCCTTGTGCGCCGCAACCACGGCACAGGAACCGTCCGCCCGCTGCGCCGCTCTTATGTTCCGGCCAGAGCAGAAAACGATCCCGTCCGCCGCATGAGGGGCATGGCCCGCAGTATTCGCCGTTGCCCTTGCTCTTGATCTCACCTGCCGGGGAAAGGCTTTGATAGAGGGTCAACACATCCATGATGGACTCCTCTTTGTTCCGGTCCGTCGCCCCAAAGGATAAGGGGAGAAGTGGGAGAACAGTGGAATGTTCTGTTCCACTTCTCCCCCCTTTAGGGGTAACAATCGGAACATCGGAACATTGGTGAAATAATTGATCTTTTTTCCATGTTCCGGGACTTTGGAACAAATTCCCCGGAACATTATATTATTCCATTGAAATTATTAGCTTAGTCCAATGTTCCGACCAAAGTGGAACATTGCGGAACATCGGAACATTGGGCGGGAGGATAAAGATGCTTGGCCTTCCTGCCGGGAAGATCCATTTCGATCAGCAATCCCAACTCTACGGCTTTCTCACGAGCCTTTCTGGAGCGAGAGACTCCCCAGCCAAAAGCCTCTTGCCCACCACGAGAGACACTCAACGGCTTTTCTCCGGCGCGTTGCCGACGCTCCACCTCTTCCGCAAGCTGGTGGGCATCCCAAATCACGTCGTTCTCTTCCTGCCGCGCATCGGGGTCTACACGATAGAGCAAGCCGTGCTCATTACGCCCGAGGTAATAGCGGGGCTCCGGGCCGCCGCTGTTCTTCTTGCCGACGCGAACGGCGAGAAACGCCCCGTCGTATTTCCCGGTGGCGGATTCACCAATCCGCTTCTGGGCGAGGGCCGCCCCCAGAGGCGCAACCAGCATCCCCCACCGGATGCACCCGGCAAGGGCGGATGCCCCGCGCATGGCCGTCTGGGTCAAGGCCTTGGCGAGTTCCTTGGGGTCTTCGATGAGATCGCCGCTGGTCTTGTTGGAGTGGTGCAGTAAAATGATGTTGCACCCGTAGGCGTCGATCAGCCCTTCCAGCAGTCCGCAAAAAGCGGTCATGGCCGGGTTGTCGTTCTCATCGACGCCTGAGAAGCGGGCCAGCGTGTCCAGCACCAGCAAACGGGGACGGATGGCATCCAGAATATTCCTCAGGTCTTCGTAATTAGCCGTGGATTCCACGGTACCGCCGATGGCGCGGCACAGGTTCACCCCGCCGTGTACGGGGATCCCGTAGAAGTTGGCGGCCGCCTGCTCCCGCAAGTCTTCCGGCAGTTGTTCCAGCGCGTGATGCACCCGTCTGTGGATGGTCAACGCGTCGTCTTCCGCGCTCAGGTAGACCACGGGCTCAGGGGCGGCGGTATGCCACGCGTCCACAAGGGAAGTCCCGCTTGCCACGGCGACGCAAAGCTGGATCGCAAGGCTCCCCTTGCCCGCGCCGGGAGGCCCGACAATGGCCCCCAAGCAGTTCAGCCGAAAGCTCTTATCCAGTAGCCAGTCAAACGCGGGAGGATATTCCCGCAGATAGCGAGTCCCGGAAAACTGCGAGAGATCCACCTGCAAAGGGCGTCGAGGCTGCGGCGCGTCTCCGCCGTACCTTCAATCTCGGCGGCGCGGGCTTCCACGGCGGCGCGGATTTCTTCTTGAGTCTGGGGAATCCCGGTCATGCCGCACCCCCCTGATTCACGTCATACATTTCTTCCGAAGGGCACAGCTTGAACATGGCGCGGCGCACTTCTCCCACAATGGCGAGATAACAGGAGGCCCGATCCGCGTCCTCAGAGGTAACGCCATTGCCGTCCGCCGCATTCCATTGCAGCAAGTCGGCAAGGCCGCTTGTCAAGCTATCGAGCCGCCGCCACGTCTCCTTCTGCTCAGGCGTCAGCATGGGCGGCCTCCTTCGGTTCCGGGCTCCACAACACGTCATCCGTCTTGTTGAACATATCCACAAGCGGGAAAGGCAACTCTCCAGATGCAATAGCGATCTTGTCCAATAACAGGGAGTTGCACAGGCGGAACCCGGCTGCGGCCTCCGCGTTTACGGATTCGTCCGACGTGAGCAACGCTTCGCACGCGGCCCCCAGAAACTCGGCAATCCAAGCGGCCTCTTCAAGAGGCACGCAGGGCATCGTATGCCGTAAACATTGGGGGACAGAGCCGGGCTTGACGTAAGGGGTGGCGTTGGGGGTATTGCTCTGGCTCATTTCAGCCCTCCTTCTTCCTGCCGCTGTATGAAATCCTCAAGCAAGCGGCTTGACTGGCCTGCCATCAACAAGGCTGTCTTCATTCGGGAAAGCCCTTCGTCAAGCCAAGTCCGGGAATCGTAAGACGCCCCGTGCAACGCACCCAACAGGTGATCGCGGGAAAGGTTGGGACGCGAACTCACGACGTCCAGCAAGGCGGGATACAGCCCCCCGGTCAATCGGCGGTATCTGCCCTCAAGCTCGCTCGCTTTTTGTCGGGTTTCCGCAGTGAAGGCGCACCATTCGGAGTACAGTTCCGTGAGCCCGGCCTGTTGAGCTTCAAGCGCCGCCAACAGTTCGGCCTTACGGGAGTCGGCGCGGCTGGTTCCCCCATTGCCGCTAGCGGGGAGAGAAATGACGTTCTGGCTCATTTCACACCTCCCACAACGAATCCTTTGGCGCCGCGGCGGGAACGGTATTTGCACAGCATGTTCAGGTCGTTTCTCAGGGCCAGCCGGAAGGACTCGATCACGTCGATGTGGTACGCCTTGACGCTTCCGAAGCGGCTGTCCTCTACTTCCAAGATTTCATACCCCATGCGGCGCGAAAGTTCGGAGAGCTTGCGGCCCGCGACCGAGTACGCGGCGGGAGTATTCGAGAACACTTCAAGGAACCACGGGATGCCCTTCACGGCCTTGTAGTCCCTGCCCCGCCCAAGTTCGTTCTCAAGGGCTGCGGCCTTACGGACGGCGACGGAAGCGGTGGCCATTGCTGAGGCCGTCTTCCTGTCGCTGATCCATGCCTTGGTACGGATGGCCTCGTCCCTCTGGGATTCGGCAAGCTGACGTTGTTCACGCTCGAATTTGTACCGTTGGAGCAACGTGATCCCGAAATCGGGATCGTCGAGAATACGATCTACGACCTCTTCCGTAGCGTACAGGCCGTGCTTACGGATGGAGGGGATGACGTCGCCAGCCAGCCATTTCTGAAAAGGAAGGGCGACAGGCTTGTCAGAACGACCAAGAAAGAAATAGAGCCCCTGCTCGGAAATGATGAGCATTTCCTGTTCACCACCAAGGGTAGTAATCGGATTACTACCCTTCCATTCCTCCGGGACAGCCTGAAAAATTGTCGTCATGTTCGTGCTGGCATAGCCAAGGGCCTTCGCAACGTCCTTCGCCACAAACCAAGGTTCGTCGTTGCGTTCTACGATGCGGACGGTACCGAATGAGGGATGAGAAAAAATGGGAAGATTAGACATGATGCACCCCCGTGAACATTGTGGACATTTCTCTATTATTTTCATTAGTATATGAGCACTCCTGAAAATTAAGGAGTGCAAAGCCATCATCGTCGGCTTCAATAATTTTGCGAATATCTGCAAGTACGTTGTCGTGACGCTTCCCAAACGCCTCCGCCACCTGCAACGAGGTCACGGCGGGAACGTCCTTTCCGTTGATGTTCTTCAAAGCGATTTCGATCATATATGCCTCTTGTCGTTTAAGGTGTTTTCATCTACGCGGCCCGCTCGTACACCCGCGTCCCGATCTCGGCTATCTTCGGGTCGACCTTTTCGAGTGCATTGCACAGCGTGGTCAGCGTCTTGAGCAGGTTGTGCCAGTGAAGGCCCCGGAAGTAGGCGGGGCAGGTGTTCCGGGCGTCTTCGAGGAAGGTCAGGGCTACCCACATCCCGACAGTCCAACGGAACTGATAGTCTTCGTATGGAGCGACTGGCTGCACGCATTCGATGAGGCTTTCAGTCTGGCGCATCACTTCCTGAACAGCTTTCTTGGCTCCGCTGGACAGCCTGCGCCTTTCTGCATCAAGCACACAAGCATTGAAGTGTCTTGTCACCTTTTGCAACTGTTTCGCGAAGTTGTCGTTCTTTGGAACGGACACGCCAGTCATTGTCATGCCAAGGAATGAGAGGGCAAGGTAACAGCGGGTGTGCTGAATGGCCTCGGGTGGGTACGGGATTACGGGGTTGACGGGTCTTCGCATGTGATCCTCCTGAAAAAGAAAAGCCCCTTTCGGGGCTACTTCGGTTCGCGGGGTTCGGGGATGGGGCCAGCCCATTGTCCGGGAAGGGATTCATATTCTATTGGCTCGACGTCTACATTGATCATGGCGATTGTACGGCTAGGATTGTGACGATACCAGTACCACCCCGGCACCTTCGGCGGCTCGTTCGTCCATGCGAGGGAACGGGGGAGGGCGTTCCATTGTCTGACAGCATATTCCACGTTGACCTTTGGAGCGCAAGGTCCACACATCCCGCACGCGGAACAGAACCCATAGGCTCTTGTATCTACTCTCATGACCACATCGGAAGCCCCACACGCCGGGCATGGTAGCAACGTCAGTTCTTCGGGCATGATTTTTTACTCCGTTTAGAAGTTCTTTCTTTTATATATCTTGTCTCTTTAAGTTTTCTCTCCCAAGCAATGAGCGAGTCGATATGCAGCTTATCCTCTTCACTAAGAGGAGGCATCAGCTTTTCAAGCGGGATATGAAGCAGGTATGAAAGTACAAGCAGTTCAGTCCTCCTTAGGTCCCTTTTCCCATTAATGATTTCGGAAGCACGCGCTCTGCTGCGTAAAACAATGGCTAGTTCAGTTTGTGTGATCCCAGTTGCTTCCATCCCATCGTTAATTGCTTTTTGTACTGTGGTGTTCATCTCCCTTCCCCCACGGCCTCGCGTGCGGCTTCCCGTACATCTTCAGGCAACGGCGGATTCATCGCTCCAGATTCAATATTGGGCAGTAAATCAATGCCGATATATGCGTTTGCAAGCCAGATACTGAGTACATCCGTCTCCAGCTCCAGCCTTTCTTTCTCCGCCTCGACTTCTTCCAGCGCATCAAGTAACCGGATGGTGAAGTCCGCATGGGCCGCATCAAAGCATGTGTATGGTGATGACAGTCTTTCGCGCCACTGGTTGCGTTCTTCTTTTGCTATGCTCATTTGTACTCCTCCAATGTATTTTGGCTAGTAGTAAGCAGAGATTTTACCTTTTCATCCTCTGGGTTTGTTGGGTCCTTATCTGGATATACGCCTTGCTTATTCATCCACTCCCAAAAAGCTATCTGAGTAACCCGTGATGGCCGTAAATCTCTATAAAGAATAGTGTTATCATTATATCGTTTCACATCAGTCAAATCAGCATAGGGATAGTTCTCTATCCAGACGCCATAGTGAACCCCACGCCATTTTATTTCAGCACGGTATCTATTATAGCTAACCAGTTTCCCCTCACGGACTAGATTTTTTATGAACTCGTCAACATACGGCGAATACCTGCAATTGTGCAGGCTCAGAATAATACAGAGTTTTTCCATGAATTTCATACTCTCGCTCCTTTCTTTCTCTCTTTGCATTTGTTCATGAGTTCGCGCCTGTTCCAATGCAAAATCGCCACCCCTGCGAATTCGTCTGGCTTGCGCGTCCGTGCCCCGCATTTCGGACACTGGACAAAATACAGGCTTTCCTCTTTTCCCGGCACCAGTGATGCCTGCTTCTGTACCCACAGCGTCGGTTCCGCGCCGCAATCGCATACGCGCAACGGTTCATCTCTCATGATCAATCCTCTCTATGGGATGGCAATGTTTCGGGACATTCGGACAGCGGCAGGGCTCGAAACACGCCCAGTTTGTCCCACATGCAGCCGGGGAAAGCCGCGCCGACATGCGTTCGCAGGTGATCAGCGGGTTGCGCCTGAGCCATTCTTCCGGCGTCGCCGCCCGGCAAGGCTGCAAAAGAGCTGGGCTTGCAGGCCCGACCTGAAGCTTTGCCTTCTGCCGCCGGATGCCCTTGACCACTTTCCAGACTTCAAGGCAGTAGGCCCGCTGGCACGTCACACGCCCGATGTAGTTAGGTTTCCCGCAGACCGGGCACTTTGTGGAGCTGCTGTCCAGCCGGGCCCCGGAGTCCAACCTGGCGCAAAGCCGCTGCACGTCTGGATTGTCGAGCGTGACTTCTGTGGGGTTGTACAATGCTGTCTCACGCATCCGGCCTTTCCTCCTGTACACTCTTGAAGCCGATCCCCATCCGGCATATGGCGCAGGCGGGGTTACAGCACTTGTGATAGCGGATTTTTCGTTTCCCGTTCCATTTCGGCGAACCGACCACTTTTCCCTTTGCGCCGCACAGCGGGCAGGGGGCCCCTTCCCGTGTCCGGAAGATACTGCCTTCCCGTGCTTTGGCTACGGCTACGGTGATGATGTCCATGTCAGTCTCCAAACAGCGTCGCCCCGCCGGTAAAAGGGTTTTCCTCCGCCTGGCGCACGGGCTGCGGCTGTGTCCGCTCGGGACGGCGCGCCAGAAGCGAAAGGCTCGGCTGCCATTGCCAATGGGCCATGGCCACATGGCCGACCAGACAGTCGAGATAATGGTTGGCGCGCGTGCGGACCCATTCCTCGCTGCCGTTTTTGTTCTGGATCAGCTTTTCGGAAGCGATTTCCTTCAGGTAATCAGCGCTGGTCTGTGCGTGGAAGGTGATGGGTTCCGACTCGTCGCCGTCTTTGGAAAGACGCCAGAAAATCAGTTTTTTGAAACTCGACGTGTCGATGAGGTAAAGCGGGGTCGTCCGCAGCGCCGCCGTAGCGCTCTTCGGCGAACGCGTTCCGGATATTGCGCCAGCCCTGTCCGGATCCGAAACCCGTACAAACACGCCAGGTTGCACCCGGCTCATACCTTTTGTGCCCCAAATCACGCCCGGACGCTGCGCCGAGAGCCACTTCTGTGCTTGCATGGGCCGCGAGTCATCGCTCTTTTTGCCGGCACCGCCGCCCGTATCCAGTGCGGCGCGCCAGATGCCGAATGTCTCTCCCGAAGCCTTGACGTACCGGGCCGTGAAGACGAACTGCGTGAGGTCGGTCCATTCCTGCAACCTGCCGTAATCGATGATGTGCAGGCGTTCCGGCTCCACGGCATGGGCCGCCACGGAAAACCGGAAATACGTGCTCTGCATGTCCACGGACAGCGTCAGGCACACGGCCCATTCCGGAATGGTGCCTTGCGGCATATCGTGGTCGATGTATTTTACGAGCTTTTCTTCGCTGGATTCGGCGGTCACGAACCGATACGGACGCGCGCGCACGTTGTTTTCATAAAGCTGCATGAGGCGCGGGTCACCCTGCGCCTGCATCCTTTCGGCGAGCACGCTGGAAAGCGTGACCAGCGGGCTTTCCCAGAGCCGGAGGTGGAAAGCCACGGCTGCGGCACCTTCAAGCGAACCTTCAACGACTTTCCAGTTCCCGGCGCGCAAGGCGATGTCGCGCTGCATGTCGTTCCAGAGGCCTCCGCACTCAGGACAGCGGTAGCGCCCCAGCCCACGGGAAAGGACTTCCTTGTGGCTGGCCAGCGGGGTCACGGACACGATGTTTTCGTCCTCCATGACTTGAGCATGGCCACACAGCGGGCACCGGACCTCAAAACGCATCCAGGCCTGTGCCTCTTTCCGCGCGTCGGACCAGATCGTCGACTCCTTTTCCGTACCTTTGGGACGGCAGCAGCGGATAATTTTGGACAGGCCCATCCCCGCGTACGCCGTGACGCGCTCCTGCATGGCCAGAACAGCGGATTTGTCTGCCGCCGAGTCCTCTTCGTCGATGAGCACGCGGGCCATGGAAATGGAGCGTGTGCTTGAGTCTGACCCGGCCCACATTGCATAGATCCGCGAGCCGTCACGATGGACCGTCTCGTAGTTTTGCAGGGCGTCATCACCGGAAAGCATCCCGCGCAGCGGGGCAATCGCCTTGTAGTAGGGATGGACGATGCCGGTCATGATCTTGCGGGCCGCAAGCTGGTCGGGATAGCCGAATCCCATGTTTTCCTGCCTTCGGCACTGTTCCGCAAACAGGCAGATGAGCGCCATGGTAGTCTTGGCCACCTGGGATGAGGCGATGAGGAACAGCTTTCGGACGTTTTCCCGGTCGAATATTTCAAAGACGCCCTTGGCGTACGGCGTGAGCTCCGCATCCCACTTCTGCCCCTTGCAGGGCCCGTGCACGATGCGCATGTGCTTCTGTGCCCACTCCAGGGTCGAATAACGTGGACGGCCCCGGAAAACGGCACGTTCGGAAGCCAGAAGCCGTACGGGAGGTATTTGCAGCAGGTTTCCCATCATCATTCCGGCATCTCCTCCGGCTCATCCTTGTGCTGGCAGTACAACGCAAACGCCGCCCTCATATCTTCCGTCCACCACTGATCCGTGGAGTAGGGATCAAGGAATCGGTCGACGCGGTCCATCCAGCGGCGGGTAAACTGCGGCACACGGGAAAGGATGAAGTCCATGATCAGCGTTTCAGCCTCCCGGGCCCGGGCATCTTCAATGCCGAGCCGAGACACGAGTTCGCGGGCCGTCTCCGCGTTTCCGCCAAAATCGGAGGCGATGAGTACGCCCATGTCCGTTCCGAACTTCTCCAGGCCGACACGGAATACCCTGGCACGTTCTCCAAGCTCGGCTCCCCATGTTTCGATGGGCACATAGCGCCCACGTTTGAGGTCCTCATCGAACTTCCTGTTGCGGAGCTCCTGTTCTTTCAGCTCAAGTTTGACTCTGGCATCCCGCCGTGCGATCTCGGCGTCAGGCTCCTGCGGGGGCGTTCCCGCAGCGGGGTCAGTATCGATGATCCGGCGCTGGACATACTGTTTTGCCCACGAGAGGACGGTACGTTCGGAAAATCCTCCCCCCCGGCGGGCGACCAGCGCTCCATCGTTGATGTGCTTGGAAACGGTGTTGTATGAGGTGAGATAGCCGTGTTCCTTCAAGAACATCACGATTTGATTGATATTTTGTAAGATCTTCCCTTCAATGGGGTTGGATTGGAGCGTTATTTGAGACATGCCGCACCTCGCAGGGCTTCAAGGATGCCTGGATTGGAGCGGATAACCTGCTCGTAGAACTCAACGGCATCAAGACGGGGAAGAAATCCCGGCGCATACTCAAGATTCAAAGTATCTCCGGAAAAACGGAACTGGAGGCCGTATTCCTGGGCATGGATCTGAATGTCCGCATAAATATCCCGCTCCAGCTCCGTGAGGCCTTCCAGTTTTTCTCCGGCAGGAAAATCCATGAATGACTGCCGTGGGCGTCGCGCGTTTCGTTCCGCTTCACGCAGAATGGGCGCCGGCAGACCTTCGCGGAGCCATTCCCACACGCCGATGCCGGCTGGAGGGAGATCGCCGACGTCCTTTCCGATGACTGAAGGAACCAGCCAACGGATAGCGTGTGGGTATTCAGACCAGGAAAAGCGGCAATCCTGATCCCACTTCCACGATTTTCCTTTTCCCGCGTTGTCGTTGTCGAGGGCGTTTACAATACAATCCGCCATGGAAAGGATGGCATGAGCGTGAGGATCCGGGGCATTGGTCGCCGATCCCGTGCCCATGGCTCCGATTTCGAAACGGTGAAGCTCCTGCCACAGGAGCACGGCGTCCCGCTCCGTTTCGACGATGACCCATATTTTCCAGTGCGGAAGTCCCCAGATGCCGTAGCAGGGTTCTCCTCCGTCCAGCGCGCGATAGCGGCGTTGTGTCTTGTCGACCTCATCCGCGTCAGAGCAGCGGATCTTGACGCGCTTCAAGATCCGCTTTCCCTCTTCATTGCGCTGATAACACGGGACGACGAGCCCTTCCGGGGCATAGATATGTTTTTCCCGGCCATTCTGGTTTTCCGCATAGGGAAGCCCCCATGCGGAATAAGAGAAGAACCGCCTTTTGACATTCCAACCGAGGCCGACCTTGGCCGCCGTATCTAAAGTGATACCCCATTGGTTGAGCGATGCTAAGGCATCGGCAGTTTCAAAGAGGGCTTTGTTGCATGTCGAAACGAAGTCGGCAGCCTTCTTTTGCCAAAGATCCGGGCTGGCTTCTGTCTGGCGGGGAATCCAGCGGCGCGGAACGGTCGTGCGATGAATAGGCTGGCGAGAATCCTTTCCGAGAGAATCGGGTGCAAAACGCTTGAGGAACTCCCTGAATCCTTCAGATGACCCTTCATCATAACCGTTTACGGCACAGAAAATATCAATCAGATCCCCATGATTGCCACAAGAATAGCAGTGGGCGGAATCGGATTCGGGATCATACCAAAAAGCGCCTCCCGGTGTTTTCTCGGAATGAAAAGGGCAGGCGGAAGTAAAACGATAACCTGGAGTCGCTGGCTGAACACAGGAAAGGAGTTCTCGCGCAGTGCGCTCACGTTCTGAAGCGGAAAGGAAGTTCGTTGCAAATCCCATACAGTCCTCCGTTAGGGTAAGTAGGGAAAGAAATTAGAGGATTCTGCTTCCAGCAAAAATAAAAACAACAAATAAAATCAGTATGATTGCCATATAAAAAACTCAATTTTAGGATGAAATAAGCAAGTAGGGCAAAATCAGGAAAATAACTTCTCATATTATTTTTTTACTTTTTTATTTCACTTTTACTTTCTTTACTTTTCCCCTTTATTCCCTATTTGATCTAAAAAGAAGAAAAGAAAGATAATAAAAAAAGATAATTGCAAAAAATCGACCAACTCGGAGCACCCCTAAAGTTACCCTAAAAAGCCCTATTCGAATGCCCTAAGCGCTAAAGCGCTAAAGGGAGGGGAGCCACTCGCTCTTAATGAGGATACCAATCACATAAGTTCTATTGCTTGTTTTCACATCCAGCTTGCGCAGTCTGATTTCAGCCATAAAAGAGCGCTGACTCTTGAGCATCTTCTCAGGAATGGATTTTTCATCCTTGCAGAATTTGCAAAAGGCGGCATAGAGCGTTTTGGATTGCTCTTGTGAATTTTCATCCCGTTCGCAGCACATATGGAGGAATTCTCCGACGAGATCCTGATCTTCGACATACTCTGAAGTGTATTCTTGAATGATGGGCGGAGGTGCGAACTCTTCCCCAAGCAAGAATTTTCGGGCGTTTCTCACAATGTACGAAAGTATACCCGGATACGCTTCTTTAATCCTTTTCTTGAAGCTTTCTTTCTCCATTTCGAGATAGACATGTTTCTCCTCGTTGACTTCGGAGGTTTCTTTTACAAACTCGGCCATAAACGGGATGACTTTGATGCGGTTTTGGAATCCGGGATCATAACCGTTCATTTCTGGGATATGGTTTGTATGTAGCCACAGCTTGCACTGTGGCTGAAACGACTTGTTCCCCTCATAGAGATCGCGTTCCGTGATTTTATCTCCACCGGAGATGGCTTTCAGAATATCGATACGAAATTTTTCTCCACGGGCATTTTCCGAAGAAATGCTCATACGAATGCCGTTTGCTAGATCCATGAGATCAGGATTGGGGCCCCGTTTTGATGCTTTATCGTCGATAAGCGCAGACACTTTGAGCTGCGTTGCATATCCTCCGAGAACATCTCGTATTGCATCGAAGGTTACGGACTTTCCGTTGTTCGAGGCTGGACCATAAGCAACAAAGACGCTTTTGTGACTGTATCCTGTTGCTGAAAGACCTATGGCAAGCCCAAAGAATCTTTTGAGGGCCTCATTCTCACAGAATATCTTGTCCAAGTGGTCTTCCCAGAAGGGATCTTCATAATGGATCCCGCGATATTCGCATGGAGACATGTGTTGCAGATAGAGCGATGGATCCGGGCGCATCAGCTCACCAGTACGCAAATTGATGACGCCATTTGCACAGGGAAGCAGTTCCGGATGTCCATGCCATTCTGCTCCGGAGATCCCGAGAGACTCTTCCCCCTGAGCTGCTGCTTTGAGGACGCTGGAAACACGTCTTGTACTGCGTAACGACTCAGCACGTTTTGAGAGGAGGTCCACTTTCTTAAGCAGGGTCTTTTGGAGCTTGTACGCCTGCTTTTTGAGGTCTTCCGCTTCCTGCTTCGCATCTTCCTCTCCGCTGTTTGCAGCATCATCCGCTTGTTTTAGTAGCTTGCCGACTTCAACTTCGGCTTCATCGGCTTTGATGTACTCGGCGGATTCATAGATTTCTGCCATTTCCATCACACATCGCTGGGTTTTCTGAATCTTGTCCCGCACCCACCGGATTCCATCGAATTCAAACCATTGTTCGATACTGTGATCGTAAACAAACTGGTTCCGATGGAGATACTGAAAAAGTTCAGCATCTCCGAGTTCATTGCGATAGCAATACTTGAGAAGCGCAGCGAGAGAGGGCCTTTCCGGAGGAGGAGAAGGCTTGAGTATGGACCATGTCGCGGGCCCATCCGGAAGCGATGCGTCAGGAACGATGGTTCTGCCTTTGTCTTTTTCCTTGGCGGCCTCAAAGGTTTGCTGACGTTCCTTCTCGATCTCTTCCTTGATGATGGGCACAAGTGAAGAAATCTCGGTCATAGCGCAGTCCTATTTGTTTGGGATTTGGACTGATGGCGCGACGTGAGAGCATAAAGTAAGACACTTCCGTGTGTTATGGAAACTCGGAGGAGAAATAAGCTACAAAGAGCAGTAAAGGGGAGAAATAGGGGAGAAAAGACGACAACAGGCAGCCATAGATTATTATCTATAACTGCCTGATATAATTCTGGTGCGCCCGACAAGAATCGAACTTGTGGCCTACAGCTTAGGAGGCTGTCGCTCTATCCGACTGAGCTACGGGCGCGCGTTAGGGACGTGTTGTTTTAGGTGTTCTGGCCGGTGAATGTCAAGCCTTGCCGTCATCGTGGGGGAGTTCTTTGTCGTTGATGCCCATGCGCAGGAGTTTTTTCCGGAGCCCTTCCCGTGTGATGCCAAGCAGTTCCGCGGCCTTGCTCTTGTTGCCGCCGGTTTTGTTCAGCACATCAAGGATGAGTTTGCGCTCCATTTCTTGCAGGTTGTAGTTCTGCGCCGTTGGCGTTTCCTCCCGAGGGGTATCTGCCCCATCCCGGCTGATGAGCGGTTCCGTCTCGAGAAGGTGGCATCTGACTTCATCCGGCACAATACGCGTGGAGAGATCGGAAAGCTCCACACGGTTGCCGATCGTCAGAGAGGCGGCGCGTTCCATTTCGTTATTCAATTCCCGCACATTACCGGGCCAGCCGTATTGCAGAAGCTGCCTGCACACGGCGGGAGAGAGCGAAAGCCGAGGCCGTCCCATATAGGCGCAATGGCGCTCAAGAAAAAGCTGTGCCAGCAAAAGGATGTCATCTCCGCGATCTCGCAGGGGAGGAACCCTGATTTCCGCCACATTGATGCGGTAATAGAGATCTTCCCGAAAGTTGCCCTTGCGGACGGCTTCTTCCAGATTGGCATTGGTGGCGGCGATGAGCTTGATGTCCACGCTCACGGGTTTGGAACTGCCCACGCGCAGGACTTCGCGCTCCTCCAAAACCCGGAGCAGCTTGGCCTGATTGGGCAAGGTCATGTCCGCCAGCTCGTCGAGAAACAACGTGCCCCCCGAAGCTTCCTCAATGAGGCCCTTACGCGCGTTGACGCCCGTGGCGATGCCTTTTTCGATGCCGAACATCTCGCTTTCAAACAGCGAGTCGGGGATGGCCGTGCAGTTGACCGCTACGAACGGCCCTTCACGCCGGGGTGAGTTGAAATGGATTGCCTTGGCGATGACTTCTTTCCCAGCCCCGGTGGGGCCGAGGATAAGCGTATTGATGGGGCGGCGGGCGATGGTCAGGGCAAGCTGAATGACCTTCCGCATGGCCTCGCATTGGCCCACGATCTTCTTGGTCTGGTAGTTTTCCTGAATGGTCCGCATCAGATGCGTGTTGCGCTCGGCGAGGAGCCTGTGCGCTTCCTCCAGCTCGGCGTTGCGGGTTTTCAAATCCGCAATGAGCTGTGAGCGGTGGTACTCCCGGCTTTCCACCTTGACCAGCATCATACCGAAGGCTTCCGCGAGCCGGACATAATTCTTTGGGCCCGCGCCTTCCTTGGTGAGGGCGAACAGCCTGTCCTCGCTGGCGGGGCGGCCCCAAGCCAGATCGTCGCAAAGGTTGATCAGGGTATCCAGAAACGCCTGTTCGGAGAGAGGTTCTTGCTTCACGTTCGTTTCCTGTGCGTTCGTCATTGCCGCTGGAGGGACTGCACCCAGCGCAGTACTTCGGCCACCGGGCCAATGAGATCCTTGGGGATGTAGGCGTTTTCCGTCCCGTTTTCAAAAAGGCTGCGGGCCAGCGGCACATTCCGCATGATCGGGATGCCTTCTTCCTGCGCCACCCGTATCATGCGCTGGGCGAGGAACCCTTCGCCCTTGGCAAGGATAACCGGGAGCGGCGTCCTGTCCTTTTCGTAATCCAGCGCCACGGCGTAATGGGTCGGGTTGGTCACGAGCACCTTCGCTTTGCGCACGTTGCCCAGCGCGTTTTGGGAGAGCATTTCCTGATGGAGCTGTTTGCGCTTGCCCTTCACCTGCGGGTCGCCCTCCATCTCCTTGTACTCCCGTTTGACTTCATCTTTCGACATCATATGGTTCTTGGTGTACTGCCATTTCTGAAAAAGATAGTCCACGGCGGCGATGACGCAGAAGACGCCCGCCGCCATGAGCAACAGGTCTTTGACAGCCATCCCGAGGACTTCCCACATGGTCCAGATCGTCCCCCGCTGGATGGCGAACAGCGTCGGCAGATGATCCCGCATGACAACCCAGACAGTAACGCCGAGCACCGTCACCTTGATGATGTTCTTGAGGAACTCCACAAGGTTCTTCATGGAGAAAACCTTCTGGAACCATTTGGACGGGCTTACGTTTTCGAGCTTGGGCATGGCTCCCTTGAAGGCGAACAGTATGCCCACCTGTCCGAGGTTGGCGACGAGGGCCACGGCCATGACGAGGCCGACGAGCGGGGCGACGATAGAAACAGCTATGTGGAACGTGGCTTCGGCGGCGCGCGGCGCGGCCTCGGCGTAGGGCGTGGACAGCAGCTTCATGGGAAGCTCCATCATCGCCAGCAGCGATTCCAGCAGATGCCCCCCCATCACGACAATATAGACGGACAAGGCGAGCACGGTCAGGGCCGACGGCACGTCTTGGCTTTTGCACACATCCCCTTTCTCGCGCGATTCGCGGAGGCGTTTCGGTGTTGGCTGTTCGGTTTTGTCGCTCACGGCAACAGCCTCCTGAGCTGCTCGAAATCGGCCTTGACCCCATCGAACAATCCTGTCGCGTTCGACAGCAGCATCATGAAATAGAACAGCATCAGAAAAGCCGCGACGCCGCTCTTGATGGGCATGGCAAGCACGTACACGTTGAGCTGCGAAGCGAAGCGGTTGATGAGCCCGAGCGAAACGTCGGTGAGCAGGCAGGCCACCACGATGGGGCCGGAAAGCAGAAGCATCATGAGCAGAAGCCAGCTCACGCGCCCGGCGAAGAACAACGGCAGGTTGATGTCCTTAAACACGCTGAGCGGGATGAGCTGCGTGACCGGCCAGATTTCGTAAGAGGCGTAAACCACGCCAAGCAGGGCGAGGAATGCGCCGGTGGAAAAAAACAAGTAGACGGCGCTCTGGAAAAAGAACGAGCCGAGCGGCGAAGTCTGTTCGCCGGACAGCGGATCGGCCCCTTCCGCCATGGACGCGCCGCGCTGGTTGTCGATGAAGAAGCCCGCGCACTGGATGGTCCAGAACAACATGCCGGACAGGTAGCCGAGAAGCATCCCGATGAGCGTTTCTTTGACAAGGATGGCCCCGTACAGGGCGAACGTGGAGGGGGAGAGGCCCTGCGTTTCGGGGAGGCTGGCGACGATGGCGGGGTGCAGTATGAGATAACAGGCAAAAACCACGGTGGTCCGCAACTGCCCCGTGAGGATGTTCCCGCCCATGAACGGGGCCACCTGCACGAGCATGAACAGCCGGGGCATCCCCACCAGCAGCGCCAGCAGTTGCTCGAAAAGGTGCAGTTCGTTGAACAGTGCCTGATAATCCAAATGAAGCCTCCGTGGAGGATGCCGGCCGCTCTGCAACGTGCCGTCCGGCGATGCCGTTGGCCTCCTCGTGTTCTTGCCGCATTCTTCGCCCCGGGCTTTCCCCGGCCCTCGCCCAATCAGCGTATCATATAAAAACGGCTGAAAATATCGTCGGCGTAACGGAGAATTTCGCCGCTGAGCCAGCCCCCCATGATGAAGAGGGTCAGGACCACGGCCAGCAGCTTGACGCCGAAGGTCAGCGTCTGTTCCTGCAACTGGGTGATCGCCTGAATGAGGCTCAACAGGATGCCGATGAGCGAGGCCACGATGATGGGCGGCATCGACAACATGAGCACCAGATAGAGCGCTTTCATGGCGTAATCGATGGCGGCTGATTCCATAGTGCTGTCCGGCGCGGGGATTCCGCCGACGGGACTCCCGCCATGCGGCCTCCCCACCAGTCAAAAAGTTTGGGGGGATAGGGGGAGGGGTACGGGTGAGGGGAAAGGGACCCATTGCAAAGGGGCCCTTTCCCCTAACCCGATTCTCTCTACAACCTGATCCTGCTGACGGGCTGGATCGAAATCTCGGGCGTGACCTCTTGGTACGAAACAACGGGCAGGCCGTAATGCTCGCCCTCGATAAGCCTGCGCACATACCGCCGGATATCCATGGAAGCCATGAGTACCGGCTTCTGCGTGTTGGCCGTGTACTTCCCGGCGGACTCGGTCACGGCGCGCAGGAACCGCTGCGTCGTATCGGGATCAAGCGCAAGGAACGCGCCCGCCGAGGTCTGCCGGATGGCCTTGCGGATCGTCTCCTCGACCGAGGGGTCCAGCAGGATCGCGGGCAGCATGTTCTGCCCCTTCGAATACATGTAGCTGATCTGGCGCTTCAGGGCGCTGCGGACGTACTCGGTGAGCATGACGGTATCCTTTTCCTTGGGGCTCCACTCGATGAGCGCTTCAAGGATGCTCCGCAGGTCGCGGATGGATATCTGCTCCTGCACCAGCCGCTGGAAGATTTCCGCAATACGCTGCGTGGGCAGCAGGCGGGTGGCTTCGCGGACCAGATCGGGGGCGCGTTCCTCCATCTTGTCGAGCAGGTACTTGGATTCCTGCATACCGAGGAACGATGAGGCGTGCCGAGCGAGCAGCAGCGAAAGGTGGTAGGCGAGGATGCGCGCATGGTTCATGATGCTGATGCCCACGCGCTCCAGCGACGCGGCCTTGGACTCGGGGACCCAGAGGGGCTCGACGTCGGGCAGGAACCGTTCACCGAGCTTGAATTCCACGCCAAGCATGGACAGGTTTTCGCTGGTATCGCGGGCGAGGACCATGCCTTTTTCGAGTTTCCCCCGCGACATGGGGATTTCGTTGACGTTCAGGACGTAGGAAAGTTCCGGCAGGCCGGGGTTGGGCCGGATGTTGATGCCGGGGAAGGGCACGCCGAGATCGAAATAGAGCGCGCGGCGCAGGTTCGCCAGCTCCTCATTGAGCGAAGCGTAATCGAGGGATGCGCCCATGTCCTCCGAGATATCGAGGATGATGGGCACGGTGGGCGCGAACTCGTCCCGCGCCGCGCCGGGGCGGGACTTGGGGCGGGCCGTGGGCGTGAGCGACTTGGAGAGTTCCTCTTTGGCGTCCGGGGCCTGCGGGGTTTCGTTGACGCGCTTGAGCACATAGCCGAGCCCGCCGAGGAGGGCCGCCAGCGTGAACAATTGCGGCTTGGGGAAGCCGGGGATGAGGGCGAAGAGGAACACCAGCCCGCCCGCCATGAGCAGCGCCTTGGGCTGGGCGAATATCTGGAGGCCGATCTGCGAGCCCACGTTGTCGTCGGAATCGCCGGTGCGGGTGATCAGGATGCCCGCCGAAATGGAGATGAGCAGCGAGGGGATCTGGGATACCAGCCCGTCGCCGATGGTGAGGATGCCGTAGGTGTGCAGGGCGTCCCCGGCGGTCATGCCGTTCTGGGTGATGCCGATGATCGTGCCGCCCACGATATTCACGACGGCGATGATCATCCCGGCGATGGAGTCGCCTTTTACGAACTTCATGGCACCGTCCATGGCGCCGTACATCTGGCTTTCCTGACTGATGCGCTCGCGGCGGCGCTGCGCTTCTTCCATGTCGATGACCCCGGCGCGCATGTCGGCGTCGATGGACATCTGCTTGCCGGGCATGGCGTCGAGGGTGAAACGCGCCCCGACTTCGGCCACGCGCTCCGCGCCTTTGGCTATGACGAGGAACTGCACGATGGTCAGGATGAGGAAGACCACCGCGCCGACCACAAAGTTGCCGCCAAGGGCGAATTCGCCGAACGTGAAGATGATTTCGCCCGCGTCCGCCTGAAGCAGGATCAGGCGCGTGGTCGTGATGTTGAGGCCCACCCGGAACAGGGTGGTGAACAGGAGCAGCGTGGGAAAGACCGAGAAGTCCAGCACCGTCCGCACGTACATGGTCATCATCAGGATGGTGAAGGACAGGGCCATGTTCACGCCGATGAGCGTATCCACCACCGGCGTGGGCAGCGGGATGATCATCAGCGCGATGACGGTGACGAGCAGGAAGACGATGTTGATGTCGTTGTGGCGCGTGACCACGCCGACGGCGGAACGGGCCGTGGTGAACAGGCTCATACGCGTTTGCCCATGCTGTTGAAGGGGGGCTCGGCCAGCGCTTGCGCGGACGGGCCGTTGCCGGCGAGGTACAGGTATTCGTTGACCGCGGCCCTCGCTTCATCCTTGCGCCCCTGCTGCCAGAGCGCGCGTGCCCGGAGCAGGTGCAGGGCGGCATGGCGGGTGGAGAGGGTTTGCCCGTCCATGACCCGGTGAAGCAGCTGGAGGGCTTTTTCGGCATTGCCGCGATCCGTTTCAATGGCCGCGAGCGTGGCGGCGGCCCTCCGGGAAATGGCGTCCATGCCTTCGGGGGCGAGCTTGTCCAGCGCCGCGAAGACCGTGGCGGCATTGTCCAGACGCCCCATGCGGTAATACAGATATCCCAGAATGGACAGAGTGTTGCGCTGTTCCTGCGTAAGCGCCACCTTAACCCCCTATCATCAGGCCCATGTAGGCGTTGAGGAGTTCCTTGTTTTGAAGCAGCGGGGCCAGTTCGCCGTCGGCCAGCGCCCGGACGGCGGGATCATCGGAATCCTTCAAGGCTTCCAGGCATCCCGCGAGGTTGCCGGAAAACACCTCCGGGCGGAGGATGTCGCCGTCGCCCGCATCCGGGCAGAGCGCCTGCTCCACGAGGTGGTGCGCGTTGCACGGGGAATACAGTTCCTCAAGCCCGGCCTCGCGCAGGACATTGGAGGCGAGGGGTCTCGCCTCGGGGATGCCGCCGCGCGTTGCCGCCGGGCTCTCCATGATGGTCTGGATGCCGAGGGAAGGATCCAGAAGGTTGATGCTCGGCATGGCTGTCCTCCTTTGCCGGTAAAGAAAACCGAGGTTGCGGAATCAGGCTTTGGCGACGGTATCCATGACGCCGCTGAGGAACTGGACGGCCCTTTCGATGCCCGCCGCCCCCGGGGAGGGAAAACCGGTGGGGGATTATGCCGTTGGGAGAAAGGGCTTACACCTTGAAGTTTACGCTGGTGTCCCCTTGGAGATCCGTTCCGAATTCGTAGTCCTTGCCGGGCAGGATGGCGTTGAGGAGGATGCCGGTCAGGGCGGCGACCGCCAGGCCAGACAGGCTGATGGTGGCGGAGCCCACCTGGAAGGCCACGGCTCCAGCGGCGCTGAAGGCGATGCCGATGGACAGCACCAGGATCAGGGCGGCGATGATCACGTTCCGGGAGCTGGTGAAGTCCACCCGGTTTTCCACCACGTTGCGCACGCCCACGGCGCTGATCATACCGTAGAGCACCAGGGAAACGCCGCCCATGGTGGCGGCAGGCATGGCGCTGATCAAAGCGGCGAACTTGGGGCTGAAGGAGAGGACGATGGCCAGAATGGCGGCAATGCGGATCACCCGGGGGTCATAGACCTTGGAGAGGGCCAACACGCCGGTGTTTTCCCCGTAGGTGGTGTTGGCGGGGCCGCCAAACAGGGCGGCCAGGCTGGTGGCCAGGCCGTCGCCTACCAGGGTACGATGGAGGCCGGGATCCTGCAGGAAGTTGCGCCGGCAGGTGGAGCTGATGGCGCAGATATCGCCGATGTGCTCGATCATGGTAGCCAAGGCGATGGGCATGATGGTGATGATGGAAGTGACCAGCAGGCCGGGGTCAGCGTTACCGATCAGGGAGAACACGGTGTTTTCCATATGGACGGGCAAGCCGATCCAAGCGGCTTCCCGCACGGGGGTAAAGTCCACCTGGCCGGCCAGGGCGGCTGCCAGGTAGGAGGCCACGACCCCCAGCAGGATGGGGATGATCTTCACCATACCTTTGCCCCAGATGTTGCAGACCACCACCACCAGGATGGCCACCAGGGCGATCCACCAATTGGTGGCGCAATTATCCAGGGCGGAGCTGGAGAGGGTAAGGCCAATGCTGATGATGATGGGGCCTGTGACGATGGGCGGGAAAAAGCGCATGACCTTTTGTGGGCCGAAGGTTTTAAACAGGATGGCCAGCAGGATGTATAGGAGCCCGGCGCAGGCAACGCCTACGCAGGCATAGGGCAGCAATTCCGCTTCCCCGTTGGGGGCGATGGCCCAATAGCCCCCCAGGAAGGCGAAGGAGGAACCCAGGAAGGCGGGGACCTTTCCTTTGGTGATCAGGTGGAACAGCAGGGTGCCCAGGCCCGCCAGCAGCAGGGTGGTGGCCACGTTCAGGCCGGTGAGGGCGGGCACCAGCACGGTGGCGCCAAACATGGCGAACATGTGCTGTACCCCCAGCACCAGCATCCTGGGCGTTCCCAGGGTCCGGGCATCGTAGATTGGATCCGTACCGATCTTGTTGGATGTTTGCATTGTGAACCTCCCATATATTCGATTTGTGTTTTCGCAATATTAGCCCCGGTGCAGCGTTACCCCGTCCCGGCCGTCTATCTCCTCCACCAGCACATGGATGCGCTCCTGCTTGCTGGTAGGGACGTTTTTCCCCACATAATCCGCCCGGATGGGCAGCTCCCGATGGCCCCGGTCCACCAGCACCGCCAGCTTGATGCTGGCCGGCCGGCCCCGGTCCATGATGGCGTCCATGGCGGCCCGGGCGGTGCGGCCGGTGTAGATCACGTCGTCCACCATCACCAGGTGCAATCCGTCCACCTGGAAGGGGAATTGGGCCCCATGGGTCTCCGGCTGGGGGCTCCGGGCAGTAAGGTCGTCCCGGTAAAAGGTGATATCCACCTCTCCCACCGGCACCTGCACCCCCTCAAACCCCGCGATCATGGCACCCAGCCGTTGGGCCAGAGGCACGCCCCTGCGCCGGATGCCCACCAGAGCCAAGTCCTGGGCCCCGTGGTTGCCTTCCACGATCTCGTGGGCGATCCGGGTCAGGGCCCGTTGCATGTCCCGCTGCTCCAATAGGGAAATTTCCGTTCGCGTTTCCATAAAAAAAGCCTTTCCGTTACCGGAAAGGCACAGCTTGTCGAAAAACCTCTGGCGAATGGAAGATCGCGGCCCTTTTAGGCTTTAATCGGATTTGGCGGCACAAGGTGAATTGTCCCGAAGGGACAAGAGAAGGCCCCCTGGGGGGTGTACGGCAAATCCGCAAAAAGCCTTGCGTAGCAAGGGTTTCCCTGCATAGCTCCCTGGCCGCGCCGTAGGCGCAAGGGAGCTATGAAAACCTCGAAAAAGTGGCGCAAGCCACTTTTTCGACAGCCTGAGCCTTTCCGCTACCGGAAAGGCATACCATATCCCTGCGTTTGGCCATGGGAAATCACAGCTGTCCTTTCCGGTCTCTCTGTACCGAGTTAAAGCACAACGCTTACCAGCGGATATATTACGCCTTTTTCCAGGGCTTGTAAACCCCCAAATTTTTCCTCTCTATTTCCAAAAAAGTAGATTCCCGTTAAATATTTTCCATTCCGCCCAAAAAGCCCAACCAGGGCCCACAAGGGTTTTTTCTTTTTGGGATGCGGAAGCCTTCAAAGGGCAAAGCGCTTGCAGCTATGCAAAAAAATGATATGTCCATAAGCAAAATAGATATTCTGCCAACGATATAAAACGTGTTATTATAGTGTTGACCCAAGAACAACAAGGAGGAAGCAACATGGCGAACTGCGCGATTGTAGGCATCAACTGGGGGGACGAGGGAAAGGGCCGCATGGTGGACCTGCTGGCCAGCGAGTACGACGTGGTGGTCCGTTACCAGGGAGGCAACAACGCGGGCCATACGGTCATCAACCAATATGGCAAATTTGCCCTGCACCTGATCCCCAGCGGCATTTTCCGGCCGGAAGTGATCAACTTGCTGGGCAACGGCACGGTGATCGATCCGGAAGCCCTGTTGGAGGAAATGCAGAGCTTGCAGGCGGCGGGGGTATCCATCACCCCGGAGAATTTCAAAATCAGCGACCGGGCTACCATTGTATTCCCCTACCACCGGGCCCAGGACGCCCTGGAGGAGGAGCGGCTCAAGGACGCCAAATACGGCTCCACCAAGCGGGGCATCGCGCCGGTATACAGCGATAAATTCCAAAAGAAAACCATCATGATGGGCGAGCTGATGGATATGGATTACCTGGGCCAGCGGCTCAAGGGCATCCTGGAATGGAAAAACCTGACCATTCAAAACGTCTATGGGGCGGAGCCTTACGATTACGATACCCTCATGGCCTGGCTGGAGAAATTCGGCGGCCAGCTGCGGCCCTATATCTGCGACGCGGGGAGCGTGCTGCGCCTGGCCCAGCTGCGGGGTAAGAACATCCTCTTTGAGGCCCAGCTAGGCGCCCTTCGGGACATTGACTACGGCATCTATCCCTACACCTCCTCCTCCACCCCCCTGGCCGCCTATGCGCCCATCGGCTGCGGCGCGCCGGATCTACGGGTGGACGAGGTGCTGGGCATTGTGAAGGCCTATTCCACCTGCGTGGGGGAAGGCCCCTTCACCGCGGAATGGTTCGGGGCGGAGGCGGACAAGCTGCGGGAAGCCGGCGGCGAATACGGCGCGTCCACCGCGAGCTTCCTGCGCGGCGACGTGG
>ERZ779894.1512-NODE-1512-length-23355-cov-4.477983_pt1 | contig 23355 bp, 20 predicted proteins | sample MGYA00511587_ERZ779894 | MGnify/ENA primary metagenome ERZ779894 (study PRJEB29588, sample SAMEA2160490) | human gut metagenome | biome: human gut; feature: human-associated habitat; material: faeces | place: Denmark | collected 2008/2010 ... | reverse complement strand
CCGTCACAAATGTGGCGGCTATCATATTATCAAAGTTTATGGGCCTTTAGCTCAGTTGGTTAGAGCAGCCGGCTCATAACCGGTCGGTCCTGGGTTCGAGTCCCCGAAGGCCCACCACTTAGATGTAGATAGGGGTATAGCTCAATTGGTAGAGCGGCGGTCTCCAAAACCGTAGGCTCAGGGTTCAAGTCCTTGTGCCCCTGCCAGCGAATAGCCAGTAATTGTTCTGATTACTGGCTATTTTCTTTGCTTCTATACACTTTTCAACTGAAAAAGTTCGGAAAATGTAACGCCCAAAAAATTTCCCCCATTTTTTCCCCTTATCGAGAGCAGGTAACAGGTGGTTGATTATACTTCCAGATGGTTATAAAATGCTTGCATCCGCATGGCACTTTCCTGCCGCATTTTCTGCGTAACATGCCCGTAGACATCAAGTGTAAACTGTGCCGTAGCATGACCTAAATTAGCCTGCACTGTTTTAACGTCGTCGCCAGAGTACAATGAGGTTACTGCGAAGCTGTGACGCAGATCATGAAAGCGAACATCTGGTGGAATGTTTGCCCTTTCAATCACGGCCTTGAAGTGCTTTACGACTGTTCGGCGAACAAGATTTTTACCAAGTGCGTCCGTGAACACGAGGTTAAATTTGTTTTCCCAGGCTGCTCCGACAATTTGCTTGTTTGCATTTTGCTGTTGCTGCTCATCTTTTAGAGCTTCCATTACAACTGGGGCCGGGGATAGCACTCGACACTTTCCGCTCTTGGGCGTTTCTAGAAAGTAAACGCCGTCTTTGCATTGAAGCTGCTGCTTGATGGTGATCTGGCCGGTCTTGAAATTAACGTTGTCCCAGGATAGACCTAACAACTCACCTTGACGCATACCTGTGAACATCGCAACGATAAACAGGTTATCGTATGCATCCTTCTTCGCTTCCTTCAGCATTCGGGCGATTTCCTCTGGCTCCAAGGGCTTGATTTCTGGCCGAACGACTTTGGGAAGTTTGCAGCCGGCAGTTGGGTTCTTGTGAATATAACCATTTGAAATTGCCTGCTCTAATGCAGCATGGAGGACGCCATGTATGTTCTTTACCGTTTTTGGCGCTAACCCTGATTTTGTAAGGGAGTTATAGAACAGCTGTATTGTATGTGTGTCCAGATCCTCCAGTTTTGCAGCGCCGAGACGCGGAGTCAGGTGCTTCTTGATTTGTTTTGAATAGTTGCTTACTGTGAGCGGCTTCCAATCCGCAGTATATTCTGAGATCCAGGTATTCAGCCACTCGCCAACTGTCAGCTTACAGGAGGGCAGGTAGGTGCCGGTATCGATCGACGTTGTGATCTCTTTTAATCTCTTAGCAACCTCGCGCTGCGTTTTTCCGCTGATACTTTTTTGAATCTGCTTGCCTGTGCCGAGATCGATCCCGACAGTGTATCTTGCTTCATAGTAGGTGTAGGCTTTTCCGTTTACAACTTTCTCTTTTTTTCGGATGGAGCCCATTCCGGCTACAGACTTTCTTCCGGATGTTTTGCTTTGCGACATAAATACGCTCCTTTCGATGCCGCATAGCAGGTACAAATCAATCATACCACGAATGAACCCAAATCACAAGATGATATGCTTCAGCCGTTGCGCAGATACTCTGTGAAAGCATCTAAAGGGATTTTATATGTGCGCCCAATTCGGATGCTTCTGATTTTCCCTGAACGCACTAGTTCATAGGCCGTGTTATGGCTGATGGAGAGCAATACCTGCAGGTCTTTTACATGTAGAATCTGAGGGAGCTGATCTTTTTTTAATTCTTCTTCGTTCATAAATACCTCGATTTTATTTGATGCAGCCTTTCTCGAAATAATGAGAAGGCTGTTTTTGTTTTACAAGCCATCTGGCAGTCCGTTCCTGCGCTCCGGTCAAGAGCGCGTATTGCAGTCGCTGCTGTGCAGCGTTAGGCCGTGGGTACGCTCATATCGTCGCATACTGTCCGCGGCTGCTGTATCTCCCTGCCAGATGGGTATTCAGTTGTCAAGGTGCATCGCTTGAGGAGTCTTACACCAATAAAATAGGGGCATAATTCATTTTTTCTGCATGGGTGATAGGAAAATATGAATTGATTTTTGCTCATACAGGTTCAGACTGCTTCATGCCTAGCGTAACACTAGAAAAATGCAATTTAATTCCAGCTTGTGTAAAGAACATATATTGCGTAAAAAAGAGATGGCTATGACGTTACCCATTATGAAAATTTTTTCTTGGAGCTGTCCAAAAGTCCGTGTCTGAAGCGTTATAATAGTTAAACGGCAACGAGATGGGTCCGATGAAAAAACATGTGTTATTGATATTCCTTGGTATCAATCAGGGCGCATACTTCAAGCACATAGAAAAAACGAGACTTCTATTTATGACTGTCAATACCGAATTGGATATGGATCTGAAAGCTTTACGCTGAATGAAATGATGAACGTATTAGAAACTACAATAACGGAAAATTGAAAATCAGGAGGAAATTCTATGAAAAGTAATACCGCCAAAACACTGAGGACAATCATACTGGTTGCATGGACGATTGTAATGGCCAGCATGCTTGTGGTCATTCAGAAAGTTGCCGGAAATGTTGAGCAGCAGAAAACCATATCCACAATTATCGTTGGACTTGTGCTGTTTTCTGCGGTTCTTGCCGGTGTTGTGTACCGGCTAACAAAAATAATCAAGGACAGCAGCCGCGAGCAATAGTGAGCACGCATTTTGTTGACAACCACAATATCTTGTGGTAAAGTTGGCTTGTAATTGAGATTTGTGCATACTGCTTGCGGCGCGTTTGCCGCGGCGTTCGGAGTATTCCGGCTTGCACACGCATTGTCAGGCTTTTACGATTTCCGGTAGAATTGCCATGTCCGCAGGACAGGCTTCTGCCGGATTTCTTTTTTGGGCGCAACGCCCACAGATTGCGGGAATGACCGCGACGCAGAAGAATCTGCGCCGCAGGAAGTTCCCGTTCTTTTTTTGCCCAAATGCCGAAAGGCTTTGAGGATATATTTTTTGAGAAAGGCGGTAACCAAATGAAAACAAGAAAGAAATGGCTTCCCGGAGGACGGCAGCGACAGTCTGCGGCGTATCATCGCAGAGCGGTTCACAAGCGGAAGCGTGTGGTACGGCTGCGGGCATGGAAGAAAGGAGAACGAAATGGTGCTGCGCTTGATGTATGAGCCGCAGGAGTTGGTAGACACGAGTGATCTGAGCAATGAAGAATGGCTGTCCTATCGGCGGCGTGGCATCGGCGGCAGCGACGCTGCTGCGATCCTCGGCATTTCGCCTTGGCGGACAGCGCGGGATCTGTACTACGACAAGCTGAGCGTCGTAAAGGCAGACATGGATGAGAACTGGGTCGCACTGGAAATGGGGCATCTGCTGGAAGACTTGGTCGCGCAGATCTTCGCAAAGAAAACCGGACTGCGCATCTTTCAGCGGAAGGTCATGTTTCAGCACCCGCTGTATCCGTGGATGCTGGCGGATCTGGACTACCTTGTGGAGCTTCCGGACGGCAGCAATGCCATTTTGGAGATCAAGACGACAAATTATAACGCCCGAGAAAACTGGTGGTACAACGGCGAGGAGATCGTCCCGGTGTACTATGAATCTCAGGGGCGGCATTATATGTCGGTCATGAATCTGGACAGGGTCTACTTCTGCTGCCTGTACGGGAACAATGAGGATGAGGTCATCATCCGGCATCTGGACCGGGACTATGCCTATGAGTCGGAGCTGATCGCGCTGGAAGATGCGTTCTGGAACGAGCATGTACAGAAGCGCCAGCTGCCGGACTATACGGAAAGCGGCGACCTCATTTTGCAGAGTTTGCAGAGATGGAAAGGCATTGACCGGAGAGATTTGCCGCCGGCAGCGTTCGGCGCACCGCAGGTCACGCAGATCCACCAGTATTTGCAGCTTCAGGAGGAGAAAAACGCGCTTGCAAAGCAGGTCACACAGTTGGACGCGCAGATGCAGCAGCTCAAGGGTCTGCTGGTCAGCGAGCTGGACGGCAAAGACTGCGCGACCTGCGCGGACGGTGAACAAAGCTACGTCATTTCCTACAACCCCATCCGCAGGCAGGGAATCTCCAAGGACAACATGATCCGCTTGCGGGAGGTTTATCCGGAGATCTACGAGCAGTTTGTGGAAACGTCGGAGTCCAGACGGTTCAGCATCAAAATCGCGGCGCAGCCCGCCGCTTGAGTGAGGTGAAAAAACGAATGATTGCAGCCTATGATAAGCTCATCTACTTCAATGAAGCCAGCAAATACACCATTCTTCGGATGCGCACGGATGATCCGTCCGTACCGGAAGAAGCCCGTTCCCAATATACGTTCCGAGACCGGATGCTTCGGTTCACCGCTGTTGGCTATGGACTGCCGCAGACGGATTCCGTCAAGTTGGAGATCGAGGGAGACTGGAAAGAGGGCAAGTACGGCCTGCAGCTCCATGTGGAGCACTGGCACGAGCTTGTGCCGCCGACAACGGAAGGACTTCTGAGCTATCTTTCGTCGGGTCTGCTCAAAGGTATCGGAGAAAGCACGGCCAGAAGTATTGTCCAGCGGTTCGGTACAGATACGCTCGACGTGCTGGAGTACCACCCGGAAAAGCTCTTGGAGATCCGCGGCATCACGGAGCAGAAGCTGGAGGAGATCAAGACGTGCTACGCAGAAAGCCGCGCCATGCGGGATATTATGGAGCTGCTGACACCGTTTCAGGTCACGCCAGTGACGGCGATGAAGATCTATCAGCACTTCGGCCCCGCCTGCACGGATATTCTGCGAAAAAGCCCGTTCCGGCTCTGTGAAATATCCGGGTTTGGATTCAGGCGCGTCGATACGATCATCCGCAAGTCTGGCGGCGCTCCGCACGACCCGGTTCGTATCCACGGTGCGATGATCTGTGCGCTGGAAAACGCGCGGCAGCATGGGCATCTGTATCTGGAGGTCAATGCCTTGATCACAGAATCCCTGCAATTTCTCAACGAGCCGATCCCGCTGCCCCAGATGCAGGTCAAGCGCGCAGAGGTGGAGCAGAAATTGCAGCAGATGGCAGAAGACAACGAGATCGTTTCGGATGGAGGGCGGCTGTACCTTCCGCACATTTTCATGCAGGAGGTCGAGACAGCGGCAAAAGCGGCAGCGATGCTCATGGAACACATGGCAAAAATTGATGTGACGCTTCCGCTGGAACAGGTCAAGCAAAAACTGGGCCTTCACTTAACAAAGCGGCAGAGCCGCGGCGTTGAGGTGGCGATGGAGCGAAACCTTTCCATTATCACCGGCGGCCCCGGCACCGGCAAGACGACGGTTCTGAAAGCCATCATCGAGGTCTACCGGATTCTGCATCCCAAAAACCGCATTGTTCTCGCCGCACCGACCGGCAAGGCCAGCCGACGCATGGCACAGAGCACCGGTATGCTGGATGCGCTGACGCTGCACAGTCTGCTTGGCTTGCAGGGCGATTTTTGCAGCAAGGACAAGCAGGATAAGCCGCTGCAAGTTGATTTTCTGATCGTGGACGAGGCGTCCATGGTGGATATGTGGCTGGCGCATCAGCTGTTTACGCGCTTACAGAAGGACACGAAACTCCTGCTGTTGGGCGACGTTGACCAGTTGGAGAGCGTCGGTGCGGGCAATGTGTTTGCGGAGCTGATTGGAAGCGGCATCGTGCCGGTGACGGTTCTCGATGAGATCTTCCGGCAGACCAAGGACAGCCTGATCGCCCACAACGCCAAATTCATCAACGAGGAAAACAGCAGCCTGTTCTACGGGCCGGATTTCCTGTTCGTCAAGGCAGAAAATCAGGAGGAAGCCGCGGCGCAGATCCAAATGCTCTATCTGCGGGAATTGCAGGATACGTCCATCGGACAGCTTCAGATCATCTCACCCTACCGGACGGATGGAGAAGCGTCCTCCAACGGTCTGAACGCGCTGATCCGGGAGACAGTCAATCCGCATACGGAAAAGATTCCGGAGCTGGCGTTCGGAGAGCGTATCTTTCGCCTGCACGACCGTGTGATGCAGACCAAGAATAATTACAGTTTGGAAGGCTATGATTCCGCGTGTAAGCAGAAATTCAAGGGCGTGTTCAACGGCGATATCGGAAGTGTCTGCAAGATCTTCCCCGATAAGCTGTGCGTGAATTTTGATGGGCGAACCGTGGAGTATTCCAAAAGTCAACTCGGCGATCTGGAACTGGCGTATGCCATTACGATTCATAAATCGATGGGTTCGGAGTACGAAACAGTCATCATCCCCATTTTGATGGCGCACCGCATTTTGCTGACGAAGAATCTGATCTATACCGCCGTGACACGCGCAAAAAAACGTGTCATTCTGGTCGGTCAAAAGCGCGCACTGTTTCTGGCGATCCACTCCGGCAGAAAGGTCAAACGGAACACCTGCCTTGCCGAACGGATCTTAAAGTACAATCAGGTATTCAGACAAAAGGCCCTGCCGCAGAGCACGACAGAGCAGAAATTGAAAAAAGCCGGTTAAGTTGAGATGAATGTGCAGAATTTGCGCAGTCATCTCTTATTTTATTTATGAAAGGGGTTCTATGAAATGAATGACAACAAATCCACCGTGATGAACAATGCCGCCGTGCAGCAGCTTCGCAAGGTGCCGGGCTTTGACCCGATGAAGCTCCTGCGCAAAACCATCTCCGTAAATACCGGGCTTCCGGTCTGGAAGCTGGATCTCCGCTATAAGCGGCTCTGGTTCCGCCTGGCCTGCCCGAACGGAAGAATGCTTCTGAAGCCGCTGCGCATCAGCGACCAGCTGGCAATTATCGAAGCGCGGGTCTATTTCAGCAAGGACGATCCGGTTCCCGTGACGGTCGACAAGAGCGCGCTGCAGAAGCTGTACGACGACAATCAGAACCGCAGAAAAGACGACTATGTAAGCGGCTGGGACGCATTCGAGACGGCAATGCGTGAGGCGGAGGCTGTTCTTGCCGACGAAAACGCCACGCAGGAAGCGGTAGACGCAGCGAAGGTAAAGCTGGAAGCAGCCATTGCCGGGCTTAAGAAGAAGCCCGAGACGCCGATCATCCCGCCGTATTATCCCATCCTCGGCAATACCGGCTCCCCCCGTGCGAACAGCAAGCTGCCGTTTACCGACGTGTCGAAGAGCGACTGGTTCTATGATGCCGTCAAGGGCGCATGGCAGAATTACCTGATCGACGGCGTGACCGCTACGACCTACAAACCGCACGGCACACTGACCGTGGCTGAGGCGATCAAGCTGGCCTCCGCGCTGCATCAGATGCAGAATACTGGCAAGGTGACGCTGATGAACGGCAAGACCAACTGGTATAACAGCTATGTCGAATACGGCATTGCGAACGGCATTCTGGACAAGAGCTATGCCAACTACACCAGAGCGCAGATGAACGCCCCGGCGACCCGCCGTGAGTTTGTGTCCATCTTCTATCCGGCGATGGACGGCTACAAGGCGCTCAACAACATTGCCGACAACGCGATCCCGGACGTGAAGCTGGGCGACAAGTGTGCGGATGAAATTTACGCATTCTATCGTGCGGGCATCCTGACCGGCTCTGACAAGCAGGGTACCTTCAACCCCGACAGCACCATTGTCCGCAGCGAGGTCGCAGCCATCCTCCTCCGGATGTACGATGCGTCCACGCGTGTACAATTCACTCTGAAATAATTTCCAGTCAAGCAACGAGCGGATTTGGACTTGTTCCGAATCCGCTCGCTTTTTGTATAAAGAAAACCACCGGCAATGCCGGTGGTTCCAAAAAGCTTTAGCTATGCATAGAAAAAATGTCCTCCTTTGATAAAATGAAGATGGTCTGCCAACCAAGAACAAAAATCAAAGGAGGAATCAAGTCCAAATGAAACTTGATGTCAGTAGTTTAGCACACACGAAGTGGGAATGTAAATATCATATCGTATTTGCGCCGAAATACAGGAGACAGATCATATACGGAAAGATCAAACAGGATATCGGACAGATGCTCAGAAAGCTGTGCGAATATAAGGGTATCATAGTTTTTGGCTTTTGAATTGCAGTTTAGATGATTACTTCAACCGGGCAGATTGCGATCCCGATTTGCTGCCTGCACTTCGGGCATTTGGAGAACCATTGCGCGCGGTCTGCCTGTTCCGGTCGGAACAGGCGCAGGCTGCGAAGGTCTGTATGCTCGGCGGCGTTGAGAAGCCGTCCTCTTTGGCAGATTGGACATCTGATCGCCCGATCTGCTTTCACTGCACAATTTACTGCTTGTTTCATGCGTACCTCTCTTTCCTGATTCCATGTTTGACTTCGATTCTGTATGCTGACAATCCTTTATTGGAACAGATCTGTCTGGAGAGGCTTCGACAGACACGCCCAAGGAGTGGAGGCGCGTGTTCCAGAGGTTATGGGATTGACGATGGTTTTATTATATAGACGCTATAAAGAACCGTCAATGACGCATTTGTAAACACGCGAGAACATTTCATTGACAAGCATACCTGCGACGGCTATAATGAGAACATCCCAAATTGGAGGAATACATCATGACAACAGGAATGAAACACTTGGCTGCGTATCAGGCAAATCTGCTGGACTACAATGCGGCAAAAGACCGTGAGTGCAATTATATTGGCAACCAGATTCGTGCTGCGCGAAAAAGCATGAAATTGAGTTTGGAGCAGCTCAGTCAGATCTTGATGGGATATGGCGTGGACATTGGGCGCGTTGCGGTGAACAAGTGGGAAAAGGGCATATCGGTTCCAAGTGCGTATCAGCTTTTGGCCGTCTGTGCTGCGCTGCATCTGGAGGATGGCTTTGATTATTTTGTGAGCAATACAAAACGCCCCCTGCTGAACGCAGAGGGGCGTCGAAAAGTGAAAGAGTATCGGGAGGATCTGATTGCATCCGGGAAGTATCGGGAAGTACCGCCGGTGCTGGAGATCCGCTATCTGGATATGCCGGTCAGCGACCTGCCGGTATCCGCTGGTACGGGCGCGTTTCTGGACGAGGGAAACTTCGAAATGGTCAGCTTTCCGGAGAGCAGCATCCCAGATGGTGCGGAATTTGGTGTTCGGGTGTCTGGCGACAGCATGGAGCCTGTCTATCATGACGGTCAGATTGTGTGGGTGCAGCAATGCGAGACACTCCGTACCGGCGAAGTTGGTGTCATGATCTATGATGGACAAGGCTATATCAAGGCGTATGCCGAACAGGAACCGGACGATCCAGAAGCCTACCTTGGCAGTGACGGCGTGCGGCGGATGCAGCCGGTTATGGTGTCTTATAATAAAGCATATGCACCGAAGCCAGCTTCACCGGAATTGGAGTTCCGAATTGTGGGGCGAGTCTTATAAGTCCTGTTTATTGGACAACGTTTGTGATATGATACTATCATCAAAAGTTTATCCTGCTTTTTTTGATAGGAGTGAAAGAGCATTGAATACGCACGCGCGATTGGATGAATTATTACATGAGGGAAACATGACATTATACCAGCTATGCCAAAGCGGAAACATTCCCTACACAACGCTTCGCGTCTCTCGCTGCAGAGGCAGCCAGCTTTCTGTAGATACCATTGAGCAAATTTGCAGGGTGCTTGGAATCTCAATGGCGGAGTTTTTTACAACTTGCCGCAAAAGCAATTCAGCAAATGAAAGTATGAGGTAAGCTGTTCTTCAATAATGCGGATAAAAAGTCTTTGGACCACACTTATATGGGGGAACTGTGTGCTTTTTTACAGCTATTTGTTTGAAACACTCATTAACTTAGTTTCATAACAGGAACACCGCAAGATGATACATAAGATTCATCTTGCGGTGTTTCCTTTTATGGAAAGGGGAAAATAACGCAGTTAGGTGCGCACTTGTACACTATATTAAACTCGTACTTTTACTACGCACTTTCTTGTCGCAACGGGGATGCCGTCGACAGCGTGATTGGGCGCATGGGCATCATGTGGCCATAGAATAATAAAGCGATTATCGCCCAAAGACAAATACTCATATTTTCCAGTGTAAAACCAGATGTCACGCTCGGGATGTGCCTCAACTTCCGTTAAAGTTTCTCGCTGTGCAACCCCGATCAATTCGTGCCCTTCAATAAGATATTGAATGTCAAGGTATGTGTTATGAGCTTCTGCATTTGGTGTATTTTGCACGGTCATTCCGTGTGAGATATTTGCAAAAACATCATTGCCATCAATTTCATAACGGCCATCGGGTATCGTCGAAAAATCTGAGTTTACAAGAAAATCAAGTGCCTTTTGCAATCGCGCACTGATGCCATAATATAGATGACTGTTTGTAAGTGTATCATAAATCATAAAGTAAGACCTCGTTTATTTTAATAAAAACTGAAAACAATTTTCATTTAATATGATAATTGAAATTACTTATCTATGTAGTGTAGCATATAGATATGGAAATTGTCCTTGAGCAGGAAAGGTTGTTTTAAGGCAATATAACAACGAAATGGAGTAAGCATATGAATATTTTGAGCGAAATGAGTAGCATCTACTATGAGCTTACAATTTCTGAAAAGAGAATTGCCGAATATATTTTGGAACATACAGACGAAGTGCAAATGATGTCAATTAGCGAACTTGCGGAAGTCTGTCATGTTGGCGAAGCTACAATTACTCGTTTTTGCAAGCGTTTCCACTCACGTGGATATACCGCATTAAAAATTGAGCTTGTAAAATTGAGCAACCCGAGCTATGAGCCTTTTTCAGATAGACCGACATCTGAAACCACGACAACAACACCCACGAAACACCAAAATATAAGTGGAATATTATACAGTGAATACTCTTCCGCACTGAAACAAACTGCTGAATTGCTGAAAAAAGAGCACGTGATCCGCGCAGTAGAGGCGCTCAGTCAGGCAGAAATAGTCTACTGCATGGGTCAAGGTGGTTCTATGCTAATGGCAGAGGAAACAGCACATCTGTTTTCTTCCGTGAGTTCCAAGTTCTTTAGCATATATGATTCTCATTTACAGGTTTCAGCAGCAGCAACCATGACAGCTAAGGATGTATTATTCTTCATTTCTTATTCTGGATCAACGACTGAAATGGAGGATATTTTATCTCAAGCAAAGCAGAATGGTGCAACAATTATTATGCTGACAAGATTTTGCAAATCTCCTGGGGCAGAAAAATCGGATATTGTGCTGCAGTGCGGTTCAAACGAATCACCTCTGCAGCAAGGCTCGGTTGCCGCAAAGATTGCACAGTTTTATGTTCTGGATATTCTGTATCATGAGTATTGCAATAAAAACCCAGAAATATCTGAACAGAACAAAGAAAAAATTATGCGGGCATTAGCGAACCGCCATCAATAAGTGCTTCAGGCATATAAATGCAGCCACGCAGAAAAGAGAACCATACTTTCGCGAGAATGTGTGTGTACCACATTCTTTGAAAACGTGTATTGCTTTGTACAATCAAGTTCAGAGAAAAGATGCTCTATCGTTTTTGGCGGGCAAGTGTTATCCAAACCACCAGCGGAAAGCATGACTGGAACATTGATACGGTGTGCGTGAGAAAGAGTATCAACATAACCAAGTTGATTCCAAAACAGTGTGTGGTCGGTTTCTTCATAGGCTGGTTTTAGAATACTGTATGCCGGCCCTTCTAATTCAGTAGCCGGGAAATCGGTTAAAAAGGGAAGATCGGCACAAACACATCTGACTTTTCCGCCGAGAATTGAGGCAAGCAACAGGGAGCCGCCGCCACCTTGACTTGTTCCGAATAGGGACATCTGTGGAAGCACACCCGGCTGCTGTAATGCCCATCGAATTGCTAAAAGGCAATCCGAGAGCCAATCTGCATATCCACCCTTAAGTCCCCGGGCGGTACGGTCAAGAACCGGCCAGTTCCCATCTGGGAGTTGCATTTCAGGATGGATTTGATTTGGTTCAGCATATCCTAACGGAGAGATATGTAAAATATGAAATCCCTGATCGGCCAGTTGCGGATGCATACTAATAGACGAACCGTAACCCGGAAGATTGATTAGTAAGGGGGCTGGAGTTCGGATTGCGGCCTGCCAATAGCCATAAAATGTTTGGCGATTGTCACTTGCCGTAAATTTGACATATTTATTTACCAACGTGTTGGGGGAATTCCCAAAAGGAACAGTGATTGGACAATAATCCACAAATTCTGCATGAATCGCAACAGTCTCTGACTGCCTTAAGAGTTGCTCTGCCCACTGATCAACTTCTTCGTGGCTGGGATAAGCCTTACGCGCTTCCTGCAACATGACCGTCTGTAAATCCACGAGGTAGACCTCCTAAATACTTTTTTATTCATCCTAGCAGATTTTTAGGAAACTTTAAAGTAATACATACATCATTACTAGCATTTTTCAACCATAAATAAGATGTTATTGACAAGTTTGGAGGAATAACGATGCAGACAACAATTCCACAATCATTGTATTCAGCAATGCGATTCAACTTCTTATATGTTGATAAGTATACCTTTCACTCTGGATGGTTTTTCCCGGAAGATTATATCCCCTATTGTTTGCTCCGCTTTATTACCAGAGGCGAAGCTGTATTTAAAATCAACTCAGAGGAGATCGCAGTACACAAAAATGAGATCGTTTACATACCGGAAGGAGCGGTTATGTCGTGCTGGGCGCTGAGCGATAATGTTGAGTTTTATTCTATTCGTTTCTGTGTTACTGCGCGATTAAACGACAGCGATTTTCTCGGTGAATATTTTCATATCCCAACTGTTACGAAAAATGTACAGGAAAATGTTTTGACGTATTTTCAAGAAATCTATCAAAGCGCAACGAGTCAAAATCCGAGCAGACTGTTTCGGATTCGAGGAAATCTAGAATTGATCATTGCCTATTTAACACAATGCGCCAATGCAGAATGTGAAGGAGACGGCAGTTCACATGATCGTGAATTGCCAGATGTGCATAGTCTCGAGGCGATTCGCAGAAGAAATGCTAAGACACAGAACATCAATCGCGATCCCCGGATTCAAATTGTTGTAGACTACTTAACACCGCACCTTAATGAGCAATTTACAATACAATCTCTCAGCGAAATGGCGCAAGTCAGTCAAACATCATTCCGAAGACTATTTAAAGCGCATACCGGGAAATCACCAAGCGATTATATTCGAGAATTACGCATGACGTCCGCTGCAAGAATGTTATTGACAAGCAATCGGGAAGTTGCAGAAATTGGATATCGGGTCGGATTCAGCGACGCAAACTATTTTTCCCGCACCTTCCGGCAAGTATTTGGAGTTTCACCGCATCAATACCGCCGGATCTCACGCGGACAGGCGGTTCGTGCAGGGAAAGAATCACCCAAATTATGAGCGAATAATGCTATGATTGGTCATTTCATCCTCTACACAAAATGAAAATAATTTTCTATAATGAAGCCATAGCAATACCACCAAAAAAACATTGAGCAGAAAGGGAAAAATTATGAAAAAATACTTAGCGCTTCTTTTGGCAGCACTGATGCTTCTCAGTTGCTTGGCTGGTTGTAGCTCAGCAGATGATACGACAACCCCTCCAACTGAAACAACCCAGGACGCTCCGCAGACCACTGACAAAGAAGATGCCGCACCGGCAGAGCCTGTTGAAACAGCGGATGAGCTGGAGGGTGAGATCACGTTCTGGCACTCGTTCACGCAGGGTCCCAGACTTGAGCGGATTCAGGCGGCAGCCGATTCATTCATGGAAAAACACCCCAAGGTTAAGATCAACATTGAAACCTACTCCTGGGCAGACTTCTACACCAAGTGGACGACCGGCCTCGCCTCGGGCAACGTCCCCGACATGAGTACCGCGCAGGCCGGTCAGGTTGTCGAAATGATCAACGCCGACGCGATCATTCCGCTGGATGATATGATCGACGAAATTGGCCGCGACCGTTTCTATGAATCTCCGATTCAGGAAATGACCTATGATGGCAGCTGCTATGCAGTGCCGATCTACTCTCATGCATTTGTGATGTGGTACCGCAAGGATCTGCTGGAAAAGTACAATCTTGATGTTCCCACGACTTGGGACGAGTTCAATGCGGCAGCGACGGCGATCACGCAGGGCGAGAACGGCGAAGTTTACGGCTGCTCTGTTCCAATGGGCACGAACGATATGTATGCAACGTGCTTCTTGGATGTCTGGGCTGGCAGCTGCGGCAAGTCCCTTCTGACAGAAGACCGCAAGGCAAACCTGACCGATCCGGATATTGTTGAAGGCATCAAGTTCTGGACGGATATGTATAAGACAAATTCTCCGGCAGACTCGATCAACTACAACACGCTCGATCAGGCGACGCTTTATTATCAGGGCAAAAACGCATTTGACTTCAACTCCGGTTTCCATATCAGTGGCGTTGAGGCAAACCGCCCCGATCTGATGGATTCCATCAGCTGCGCACCGATTCCCACCCGCAACGAAGGCGAGCAGCCGCAGTACATCGTCAATAATATGCCGATGGTTGTTTGGAAGAACTCTAAGCATCCTGAAATCTGCAAGGCATTCATCGAGTCTTTCTATGAGCCGGAAACTTATGTCCCGTTCCTGCACTCTGTTCCGGTTGGCATGCTTCCTGCTCTGAAGGAAATCACAAATGATCCGACGTTCCTTTCGGATCCGACGATTCAGAAGTATGAAGCCGAAATGCGTGTGATTAGCGATGCTCTGAGCCACGGCACTTATATTGGCATGGAATATGGCCCCTGCGTCGAGGCTGGCATCCTTGCAAACCAGCGTGTCGTCGAGAATATGTTCCAGGACATCGTCCTGAACGGCACATCTGTTGAAGACGCTGCGGCAGCCGCCAACAAACAGCTAAATGAGTTGTTTGAAGCAGCAGAATAAGATTTTATTGGGGTGACCCAGGAGGCGGGGGCTTCCCCCGCCTCCTTTATCTCTAGCGCAGCAAAGGAGGTCTGCAAAATTGTGAAAAGAAGGCGCACGCTATCATCAAAAGCAAGCAGTTGGCTGTTTATTCTTCCCGCGCTCACCGTGGTTATTTTACTCCTGCTATATCCCGTTACTTCCAGTATCTTCTATAGTCTGACAAACAAAAATCTCATTAAGCCTACTTATCGATTCCTCGGTCTTGATAATTATATTAAAACGTTGACTGATCCGGATTTCTGGACGGCCTTTTGGAACGACCTGAAATGGACCTTTTTCTCTCTGCTGGGGCAGTTAATAGTCGGTTTTACCGGCGCATTGGCGTTGAACCGAATCAAAAAAGGCTCTAGTATTTATCGTACAATCCTGATTATTCCCTGGGCGATTCCATCAATCGTTTTGGCGTTTTCCTGGAAGTGGATTTTGAACGGCGTTTACGGTTTTTTGCCGAATCTTCTGATCAAGCTCGGACTATGCTCAACCGCGCCGGAATTTTTGACTGGAAATCTGGCGTTTGCAACGCTGGTGTTCATCAATATCTGGTTCGGCTCGCCGCTGATCATGGTCAACATCCTGTCAGCGCTGCAAACCGTACCAAAAGATCAGTATGAAGCAGCTCAAATTGATGGTGCAAATACATTCCAGTCTTTCTGGCACATTACAGTTCCGCATATTCGTACTGTTGTGGGTTTGTTGGTTGTGCTTCGCACGATTTGGATTTTCAATAGCTTCGATATTATTTACTTGATCACCGGCGGCGGCCCGGCCAATAAAACACTGACCGTTCCGATTTATGCATATAACATTGGTTGGGGATTGAAGCAGCTTGGACGATCTTCAGCAGTTACCGTACTGTTGCTGCTCTTCCTGCTGATTGTGTGTGCGCAGTACTTTAGGCTTTTGAACAAGTGGGAGGAGGAGAAGTGATGCACAAGCGTAAACATTTTAGACGCGGTATCTTAGGCGACACGATCTCCTATACCTATTTGACAATTCTTGCGCTTTTGGCGGCGTTTCCGCTGTTTTGGATATTAGTATCTTCTGTAAAGAGCAAGGGCGAACTGACAGCGAATCCCACTGCGATTTTCCCTCAGGTCTTTTCGCTGGAGTATTATAAAATTGTTTTTGAGCAGCTAAAGTTCGGCACAAATATTATGAACAGTGTTGTTGTTGCCGGAAGCACAACAATCATTGCTATTCTGATTTCTGCGCTTGGTGCATATGGTGTTGTTCGGTTCTTTCCGAGATTTGGAAAGATCATGACGAGAGTCCTGATCACGACGTATATGTTCCCGCCCATCTTGCTCGCGATCCCATATTCGATCATTATGGGCAAAGCAGGGCTGGTGAACAGCCGCGTTGGACTGATTATTGTGTATCTTTCGATTTCTGTCCCATATGCGATTTGGCTTTTGGTTGGATTCTTCCAAACAGTCCCGCTTGAAATTGAAGAAGCCGCATACATGGATGGTGCGAACAAGCTTCAAGTATTTAGTCGTGTTGTCTTGCCGATTGTCGCACCCGGTGTAGTTGCCGTGGCAATTTATACATTTATCAACGTATGGAATGAGTTCCTGTTCTCACTCATTTTGATCAACAGCCGCGACAAAATGACCGTTGCGGTTGGACTGAAATCACTCATGGGTCAAGAGGTGCTGGACTGGGGCGTTATGATGGCTGCATCCGCACTTGTCGTAATTCCTTCTGTAATTTTCTTCATGCTGATCCAGAAGCGCATTGCTGGCGGTTTGGCACAGGGCTCTATCAAATAAAAGGAGATATTGTTATGAAAACGATTGGATATGCAATTGTCGGTACGGGATATTTCGGTGCTGAACTTGGTCGCATTATGAAAGAGCAGGAGGGGGCAAAAATTGTTGCAGTTTATGACCCCGAAAATGCTGAGACTGTGGCAAAAGAGCTTGGCTGCGATGTCGAAACGGATTTGGATAAGCTCTGCTCGCGTGATGATGTCGACGCTGTGCTGGTAGCTTCGCCGAACTATCTGCACAAAGAGCCAGTTTTGACAGCAGCACGTCATAAGAAGCACGTCTTCTGTGAAAAGCCGATCGCGCTTTGCTATGCGGACTGCGACGAAATGGTACGCGCCTGCAAAGAAAACGGTGTGATCTTCATGGCAGGCCATGTCATGAACTTCTTCCGCGCGGTACGCCATACAAAGCAGCTGATCGCAGAGGGGAAAATCGGTCGTGTTCTCTATTGCCACTCTGCACGAAACGGCTGGGAAGAGCCGCAGCCGTCCATCAGCTGGAAGAAGATTCGCGCAAAATCCGGTGGTCACCTTTATCACCATATCCACGAGCTGGACTGCATTCAGTTCCTGATGGGACCGGCAACAGAGGTTACCATGACTGGCGGTAATGTTGCGCATAAGGGTGAACAGTTTGGCGACGAGGACGATATGCTGTTCCTCTTGCTGGAATTTGGAAACGGCACCTATGCTGTTGTGGAATACGGCTCTGCCTTCCACTATCCGGAGCATTATGTGCTGATTCAGGGTACAAAAGGCTACATTAAAATTGATATGTGCAATGTCGGCATGACGGTTAAAACTGCAGATGGTGAAGAAGAGCATTATCTGGTTCATGAGACCCAGGAAGAAGACGATCAGAGGACTCAGATTTATCACAGCACAGAAATGGATGGTGCAATCCAGTACGGTCATCCGGGCAAAAAGCCGCCGCTGTGGCTGCACGGAATCATGAAGAATGAAATGAAGTTCTTCAATGGCATTATGCATGGCGATCCGGTTACTGACGAGTTCCGTCCGCTCCTGACCGGTGAAGCTGCACGCGCAGCAATTGCTTCTGCAGACGCGGCCACAAAGTCGCTTCGTGAAGACCGCAAAGTTAAGGTTTCTGAAATCACAGGATAGTTCCATTTTCTTTATAAAAATTATAAGCAAGTTCTGTTCATCAAACAAATATGTACAGAGTTATTAAAGAAAGAGGGCAAACAAATGAAACATACTTTGAAACGTCTATTTAGCGCATTTCTTGTATCGTGTCTCCTTTTGACTATGTTCCCGCTTTCGGTATTCGCTTCCAGCACAAATGGCAGCAGCATAATAGAAGTCTTATCAAGAGCAAGTAAAACCGGCTTCTATTATAATTTTGACGGCGATACTTCATTTGACGGAAGCCGTATCGTTTCGGGAACAGAACAGGATATTTCGCGCTTAAAAGCCAGCACTCAAGGAACAGTTATTGTTCGATATAGAAGTACGGCATCTACAAATCAAGTCCTATTTGCGGCGGGAAGCTCCACAGAGAAGGACAAATATGGCGCGGTTATGGTTAATAATGTTTCGGGGATGAAAATGCAACGAATTGATTTCCCAGGTGGAATGGTCGCAAATCTCCGTGGAACAACTACCGGGTCTGGCTGGCATACCTTTGTTTACAGTGTAGATGCTAGCGACCTTACAAATACACAAGCAAAATCTGTAACAAGCTTTGATGGGAGTACCACTACACAGTTTCCGAATTTCGCCTCGTGGTTCAATTATAATGCAGAGGTTAATGATATTCAGTTTTTGAATATTGGTGGTACATCTGGCGCGTTGGCAAACTCGAGTAATAATGCAAATTTTGTAGGAGATATTTCTTTTGTTGCGTTTCTTCCAGAATTTATGTCACAGCAAGAAGCGGCGGCAATCTCCGGAGCAGAATGGCCTATTGGTAATCCCTTGGTATTCTCAAAGCATGACTTGAACATTCAGAGTGACGATGATGCAGTCCAACTTAATGATGACGTTCTTGAGACTCTAAATAGCGCTGATAACATTACCATATTGGTGAAGTACAAAAACACAACAAATGGACCTGGTTCACTTCTGAGTGTCAGCGATACAAGCAAAAACGATGCACATTTCCACTTGTATCAATCGGGCAACCGTGTTGGATTTGAATTTAGAAATTCTGATTCTCCTAAATATTCTGCTTACTGCACTACGTTCGGTTATGAAGACAATATCGTTGCGTTCAAGGCAGAAAGCGGCGTAGGTTACAAGTTATTTGCAAATGGTCAAAAAGGCGGAACGACAGCCAAAACAGGTGATGATTACCAATGGCTAGGCGATATTCCGAACTTGACGACTGGTTATATTGGGAAAATGGATCGGCTGATTAGTTCCAGCAGTTATCCATACACAGGTACAATTGATTATATCTATGTCTTCACGTCGGCACTTTCTGACGAACTGCTTCTTGAGCTGACAAGGCCAACGTCCAGGAATGTTTTTTACGAGGGCGATGCTACAAGCTCGACATTCTTCAGAATTCCGTATTTGCTGTACTCTTCAAAGGGAACCTTAGTTGCTGGTTCCGATACAAACTATGGCAGCACTGGCGATTCAGCAGAGAATATTGACTCTGCACTTAGAATCAAGCATCAGGCACTCAGCTATACAGCGAATGATGGTTGGGAAGATGCGATTACGCCAGATTGTCTGCATATGAGTGACTATGCAGATGAATACGGATACAAACAAGGCTCAGCCTCCTTTATTGATGGAGTCATCGTAGAAGATACTGAGTATACAGACAGAATTTTGCTGTTGATAGACGCCTTTGCTTGGAACGGCGGCGGTTTCCAATCACTTAATATCGATGCTTATGGACAAGCGCATGGTGGTGTCGCTCGGAGTATGCCATTCGGTGACGGCTTCTGCACCATTGCGGGGCATAAATATTTCCTGCTCTCCGATCAAAACGTGAAGTCTGGAAATGTTAATATGAACACCGTTCGCAGTCGCTTTAACTACGCTGCTGATATTTATGGCGAGAAGAACGCGGATGGCAGATATAACGTTTATCATTTGCTGGGTACACCGACGGAGTATTCTTCCGACGGAACGACAGTTGATGATAGCAATTTGTCGCTTGGTGAGCTTTCAGAATACAGTCTCGGTGAAAATTATGAACTGTACAAGGACGGTCAGCTTTTGCATGTTACGCAGCGCAGCTCGGACATACAGGCAGCTTCGCAGTCTGTGCCGATGAAAATTTTCTATGAAGACTCTGAACTGCAAGTTTACAATACCAGTTATATCATGCAGGTTTATTCAGACGATGATGGAGAAACGTGGCATACGGACAAGATTATTTCTGGCATGGTCAAGAGAGAAGAGTCTCGGTACTATCTGACTGGACCTGGACATGGCATTCAAATTCAGAATGGTGATCATGCTGGCAGACTGGTTGTTCCAATCTACTATCAGCTTACTGGAGGAAATGGTACGCTGACAAGTGGCGCACGAACGGAAGTTATTTATAGTGATGATGGTGGAAACACTTGGGCACACGGTGACTGCCTTCCTGGAACAGTCGGTCATGAATCTGTTGTTGTAGAACTTCCAAATGGCAATTTGCAGATTTTTATGCGAAATACCAGCGGCAGCGGGGGTAAGATTAAAACCGCGACAAGTCTTGATGGCGGCGAAACATGGATTGATGTTACATCGGGACTTGGCGATAATCTGGCCGGTACGAACAGCCAGTTGTCAGCACTTTCATATAGTGGAACGGTTGTCTCGAAAAAAGATGGACAAGCATATCCTGCAGTTTTGCTGTCAATGGCGTATAACACCTCCAGAACAGATGGGCGTATCTATGTCGGCTTGATCAAAGAAAATGGTCAATACGACAACGGGAGCACGAAGTACTCTATCGACTGGGAATACGTCTATCAGGTTACTGAGGCCAGTGCACTCTTTGCTTATAGTAGTCTAGTTGAACTTGGCGATGGACGAATTGGAATGATCTATGAAGCATCGCCGACCACTTCGTGGGCAGATGGTTTGCGGTATATGTACTATGAAGAATTTACCATGAGTGAACTCACTGCGAATTGACGATTTAAATGTTCAGCGGGCTCTCATTATGAGAGCCCGCTACCGCCTAAAAGGAGAATACACAATGGATGAAAAGTTAAAAAGATATCAGGGCATCTTCCCTGCGTTTTACGCTTGCTATGATGATACAGGCAGAGTATCAACTTCTCGAACAAAGTCGTTGGCTAAGTACCTGCTTGCCAAAGGCGTAACAGGTCTTTATGTTGGTGGTTCCTCTGGTGAATGCATCTACCAAAGTGTAGAAGAACGCAAGGCCATCCTCGAAGCCGTTATGGACGCTGTTGGCGGCAAGCTCGTCGTCATCGCGCACGTCGCCTGTAACAACACCGCCGACAGCTGCGAGCTGGCGCGGCACGCCGAAAGCCTCGGCGTTGACGCAATCGCCGCCATCCCGCCGATCTATTTCCATCTGCCGCCGTATGCCATCGCGGACTATTGGAATACGATCTCTGCGGCTGCGCCAAACACGGATTTTATCATCTATAACATCCCACAGCTTGCGGGTGTCGCGCTCAGCACGCAGCTTTTGCAGGAAATGGCTAAAAATCTGCGCGTCATCGGCGTTAAAAACTCGTCTATGCCGACGCAGGATATCCAGATGTGGCTTGATGCGACCGAGCGCGAGCTCGTCGTGTTCAACGGTCCGGACGAGCAGCTGATCTCTGGTCTTGCCATCGGCGCGACCGGCGGCATCGGCGGCACCTACGCCGTCATGCCTGAGCTCTATCTCAAAATCTACGAATGCTATCACGCCGGGCGCATGGAGCTGGCACGCGAAATTCAAAACGAATGCTGCCGCATCATTTATAAGATGTGCAGCTGCCATGGCAATCTCTACGCCGTCATGAAAGAGATTCTGCGCCGTGAAGGTATGGACGTCGGTACTGTGCGCGCGCCGCTGCCGAATCTTGTCGCATCCGACATGGACACCGTCGTCTGTGCGAAGCAGATGATTGAAGAGGCTGTCCAGAAATATGTAAAAGCATAAATCACAGACCTGTTTTTGAATTGTAGCAAGAGGTGCATGTACATGAACGAAATGAGAAAACAGCAATTTACCGAGGCGCATACTTGGGTACGCGCGGAATTGGATCGCTGCGTAAATTTTTGGCTGAAAAACGGCATGGATCCGGAATTCGGCGGTGTCTATACCTGCCTCGACCGAACCGGTAAAATCTATTCCACGGACAAGAGCGTCTGGATGCAGGGGCGGTGCGGCTGGATCTTTGCCCATCTGTGCACAGTCTACGGCACGAAGCCGGAAGGGCCCGACCCCAGCCGCAGCTGCCTTGATTTTATGGAGCGTCACTGCTTTAATCACGCCGCAGGCGACCGTATGTATTTTACCGTTACAAAGGACGGTCAGCCGCTGCGGCAGCGCCGGTATTGCTTCTCCGAGGCGTTCTGCGCGATGGCGAACGCGGAATATTATGCCGTCACGGGCGACGAAAGCCGTCTTGCCCGCGCGCGGCAGATGGCAGACCTCTATTGGGATCTCAACCACGGCATGGAAGACCCGGTCGGCATGGAACCCAAAACCATTCCCGAAACGCGCAGCGGCCGCGCCTTCGGCATTCCGATGATCTATCTCAACGTCGCGCTCATCCTCATGCGCTGCGACCCGGAGCGCAAGGATGTTTACGCCGCGCGCGCGACGCAGTGCGTCGAGGAAATTTTCAAGTATTTTGTCAAGTTTGATCTCGGATGTACACTGGAAAATGTCGCTCCGGACGGCACGCCGCGCTTTGACTTCACCGACGGTCGTATTGTCAATCCCGGTCACGACATCGAGGGCGTGTGGTTCCTGCTGGAGTACGCAAAGCAGTTCGGCAAACCCGAACTCATCGAAAAGGCGCAGACCATCTTCGACAACGCCATCCACGCCGGTTGGGACGAGGAATACGGCGGACTTCTGTACTTTGTCGACGCCAAGGGTCTGCCGCCTGAATCTTATGAGCACGATATGAAGCTCTGGTGGCCGCATAACGAAATCCTCATTTCCTCCATGATGCTCTACCGCGGCACTGGAAACGAGCAGGATCTCGACTGGTTCTTCAAAACACTCGATTACTGCCAAAAGCATTTCTCCGATCCGGCCTACGGCGAATGGTACGGCTATCTGCGCCGCGACGGGCTTCCTACCATGCCCCCTACCAAGGGCAGCACGTTCAAAGGACCGTTCCATCTGCCGCGCTGCCTCATGCAGCTCGACCAGATGATGACTGAGCTCGAGGCGCGCGCATGAACCGGAGGGAGGCAGTATGAACTATCTTGGAATCGATTACTCTGTTAAGAATATGCCCGCGCTCGATCCGGGGTTCATTCCCTTCGGCATCTGGGCGAAGGCGTATCTGCAAGAAGCGGATCGCCCGTTCCGGATCGCTGTCGAACGCGACCACGGCAAGATCACCGTCTATGAGACGCGCCTGCGCGGCGAAGCTTTCGCTGCCGCGAACATAAGATTTGCAGAGCGGCTCGTCAAAATGCTTCTCTGGTCGGCTGGCGGCTTCCGTATTTATCTTCAGGGCGACGATACGATCGCCGTGCAGATCCGGGACGCTTACCGTCCCGG
>ERZ779894.1509-NODE-1509-length-23365-cov-5.284770_pt1 | contig 23365 bp, 23 predicted proteins | sample MGYA00511587_ERZ779894 | MGnify/ENA primary metagenome ERZ779894 (study PRJEB29588, sample SAMEA2160490) | human gut metagenome | biome: human gut; feature: human-associated habitat; material: faeces | place: Denmark | collected 2008/2010 ... | reverse complement strand
ATAATTATTAATTATAGATATAATTGCTTCGTTATTAATGACGTTAATAGGCTTAATTCTTTTGGGTGTAGGATCATATTCAGATATCTTCTTTTCAAACCATATCACATCATGCCATTTTCCGCATTTATATCCGGTATTGCGATAAATGCCAAGCTTATTGAATCCAAGAGCATAATGCAGTTTTTCGCTTTTTTCATTAGGAAGCGTAACTCCGCCGTAAACGTTTTTTATTCCTTGAAGCTTTAATATATCTATCAGTATTGAATAAAGTATTTTGCCGAACCCTCTTGAAGTATAATCCGGTAATAAATAAACAGATAATTCTGCATTCCATTGATAAGCGTCACGCTCCATTTGTCTATGCGCATAAGCATATCCAATTATGACATTATTCGATTTGCATACTAAATATGGATATCGTCTAATAATGTTATCAATGCGTTGCTCATATTCATATAATGACGGGATTTTTTCTTCAAAGGTAATCGGAGTGTCAATATATTGTTCATATATTTTCAAAAGCTCCGGTGCGTCTTTTATTGTGGCAAATCTTATTTTCACTATAAACTCCGTTTTTGATTATTATTCAGCCCAGATTCATAACAAAACAATCAATACCGTAATTACCGGAAGTTAATTAAAACTATCGATAATTACCCGATTACTAATCAGCCTTATCTATAATATCTATTCCAAGCGCTTCTAAATTTTCTTTGTCTACCTTTGAAGGGCATTCCGACATAAGCTCGCTTGCATTCTGTACCTTAGGAAACGCTGTAATGTCTCTTAGGCTTTCGGCGCCGAGCATAACCATTGCAAGTCTGTCAAGACCTATACCAAGACCGCCGTGCGGAGGAGCGCCGTATTTATATGCTTCAACAAGAAATCCGAACTTGGATTCAATTTCTTCGTCCGTAAGACCGAGAGCTTGAAACATTTTCTGCTGTAGCTCAAAGTCAGTAATACGAATAGAGCCAGAAGAAAGCTCGGTACCGTTAAGAACAAGATCGAATGCTTTTGCAAATACTTTTTCGGGTGCAGATTCAAGGTACTGTATACATTCGTCGTTAGGCATTGTGAACGGATGATGCATTGCAACATAACTCTGGGAATCTTCATCAAATTCAAAAAATGGAAATTCGGTTATCCAAAGGAAGTTGAATTTGTTTTCCGGAATTATATCGAGCTTTTTTGCAACATGGAGTCTTAGCGCACCGAGAACAGGCAGCGTTATTTTATTTTTATCTGCTATTATTAGGACGGTATCGCCCTTTTCACAGCCGATTTTATTTAGGATTGCAGTAATTTCATCTTCACTGAAAAATTTTGCGAATGAACATGAGGGCTTTTCATCAACCCATCTTACATACGCTAACCCTTTAGCGCCTATTCCTCTTGCCATTTCAGTAAGCTTATCTATTTCTTTTCTCGTAAGAACAGAAGCCGAATTCTTTGCAACTATAGCTCTAACGCTTCCTCCGTTTTTAACGGCGTCGGCAAATACCGCAAAATTACAGTCCTTTATTGTTTCGGATAAATCCTGTATTTCCATATCAAACCTTGTATCGGGCTTGTCTGAGCCGTAGCGGTTCATTGCTTCAGTGTAGCTTAATCGGGGAATAGGCATTGAAATTTCCATACCAAGCACATTTTTAAAAAGGTATTCTATAAAGCCTTCCGTCATATTAAGAATATCTTCAACGTCTACAAAGGACATCTCAAGGTCTATCTGAGTAAATTCCGGCTGTCTGTCAGCCCTTAAATCCTCGTCTCTGAAGCATCTGGCAAGCTGAATATATCTGTCCATTCCTGCAACCATAAGCAATTGCTTATAAATCTGAGGCGACTGAGGGAGCGCATAAAACTTTCCATTATGAACTCTGGAGGGAATAAGATAGTCTCTTGCGCCCTCCGGGGTCGATTTCATCATCATAGGCGTTTCTATTTCAATAAAATCGTTTGCATAAAAATATTCCCGTGCAGCTTTGGCTATCTTATGTCGCATTATAAGATTCTGCTGAAGAGGCTGACGTCTTAAATCAAGGTATCTGTATTTGAGCCTGAGCTCTTCGTTTACTCTGGTTTCATTAGTAATTTCAAATGGAGGAGTCTGAGCCTTTGCAAGGATTCTTAAATCATTAACAATAATTTCTATTTCTCCTGTTTTAATATCCTTATTAACGCTTGCTCTTTTTGCAGTAATTCCCTTTGCCATCAGCACATATTCGCTTTTGCATGCCGATGCCTTTTCAAATATCCTTTTATCTGTAGTGTCATTGAATGCAAGCTGAACTATGCCGGTTTTATCTCTTAAATCTATAAATATAAGGTTTCCGAGATCGCGGATTTTCTGAACGAATCCTCCGACTGTAACTTCAATACCTTCATTAGTAACTTCTCCGCAATAATGAGTACGCTTAAGTCCATTCATATTGTCTGCCATTTTAATCTCCAATTAACCGCAATTGCAGTTACCGCCGGTTTAAGGCGGACGGTGCGCCAATTTTTGTTTATATTTAATCCGTTAAGCTTCCGAACATGTTATCAAGAGCAATATTTGAGAAATTTTCCATTAGACTATCGTCAAGCTTTATATCTGTCTGTTCACCGGTTTTCATATTTTTAAGCTTTGCCGTTTTTGAGTTTATTTCATTATCTCCAAGTACTAATGTAAATGCCGCGCCTATTTTATCGGAATATTTCATCTGTGCCTTTAAGCCTCTGCCTATAGTATCGAATTCTACCTGAAAACCTCCGGATCTTATTTCCTTCGCAATAGACATAGCGTATGGCACGGCATTCTGATCCATAGGAGCTATATAAAGAGTGCATCCAAGATCATCGTCAAATTCAATCCCTTGGTTTTCCATTGTCATAATAAGGCGTTCCAAACCCATAGCAAAGCCGAGAGCAGGCACGCTTTGACCTCCGAGCTGCTCAATAAGACCGTCGTATCTGCCCCCGCCGCATATGGTTCCCTGAGCGCCGATATCTGTAGTGACAAATTCGAAAACAGTTTTAGTGTAATAATCAAGTCCTCTTACAATTTTTGGATCCACAGTATAGCTTAAGCCGAGCGCCTTAAGATACGATTTAAGCTTTTCAAAGTGATCCGAACAATCGTCGCAGAGATAATCAAGAATAACCGGCGCGTTCTTGGCAATTCCGGAGCAAACGGGACTTTTACAGTCAAGAATGCGCATAGGATTTTTTTCAAGTCTTGAAAGGCAGGTTTCGCAAAGCTCGTCCTTTCTGTTTTCAAAATAGCTTCTGAGCGCTTTATGATATTCGGTACGGCATTTAGGACAGCCTATGGAATTTATTTTCAATTCAATATTTTTTATTCCAAGCTGCGATATGATAGTGTCCGCCATCAGAATTACGTCTGCGTCCGCTGAAGGGAGCGGACTTCCGGCCATTTCTACGCCGAATTGGTGAAATTCTCTCAGACGTCCTGCCTGAGGTCTTTCGTGACGAAAGCATGAAAGTATGTAAAAGGCTTTTTGAGGAAGAGCCTCGTTAAGCATCCCGTTTTGCAGCATTGCCCTTATTGTGCCGGCGGTGCCTTCAGGTCTGAGAGTAAATTTGGTTTCCTTTGCAATTACCGAATACATTTCTTTCTGAACAACATCCGTTGTTTCACCAACAGAACGCTGGAAAAGCTCGGTATTTTCAAAGGTGGGGATTCTTATCTCCCTGAATCCGAATTCCTGAGCTACGTCCTTTACAGTTCTTTCGACCGTATTCCATTTGCATATGTTCCTGCCGGTAATGTCTTCAGTGCCGTTTGGTCTTTTTATATTAAGCGCCATAAGTATCTCCATTATATTTCCGGTAATATCGGATAACCGGAAACAGCCGTCTTTTCCGGAGGACGGTTCACCGTTTTCTGAGCCTTGTTAATATCGACAAATCGTCCCTTTAAGGGACGATTCTGTCTGTATTTTAAATGTGCGGATTTCCGATTTCACGCCAGTCAAGATCGCCTCTTTCGAGAGACATTATAAGAGCTTCGGCTGTTGCAATATTTGTTGCGACCGGAACGTTATGAACATCGCAAAGTCTTAATAGATTCATATCGTTAGGCTCATTAGACTTAGGATTAATCGGATCTCTGAAAAACAGCAGCACATCAATTTCATTGCATGAGATTCTTGCCGCTATCTGCTGTCCTCCGCCCTGAGCGCCTCCCAGATACCTTTGGATATTTAGCCCCGTAGCCTCGCTGACGAGCTTTCCTGTTGTTCCTGTTGCACAGAGATTATATTTCGAAAGTATACCGCAGTATGCTATACAAAACTGAACCATAAGTTCTTTTTTTGAATCGTGGGCTATTATAGCAATTGTCATTTCTTTGTCCTTTCATTATTAATTTTATCACACAGTTTTTATTTTACATATTACATTCAACGGTAAATTTTCCGCAGCACGTATTGCAATCGCATTAAATAAAGCTTATCGCGAACGGCAGAATTTTTTAATATATTTCAATACTCCATATACCGTTATTATTTATAATAAAAACATAAGCGTTTTTTAGTTATAATATAATTTTTCTGACATTTTTAATGCTTTTTTCGCATGTATTAGATTTCTTGAATTAATTACCATTTATATTCGTGTTCATTAATTCATTATATATTATACCATAAAATGAAGAAAAGTCAAAGTGATTTTTGGAAATATTATTAAAATCGTGTAATATGAATGATTTATTATGTTAGCTGATGTGCAATTTTACTAATTATTATTGAATTATTTTTAATAAAAAACGGAAGCTGTTTTATAGTTCAGTTTCCGTTTTTTGCTATTGATTTTTAAGCCGGATCAGTTTCATTTGTCGGCTCTGTCGCGGCAGAATCCCCGTTTTCAGAGTTTTTTGATGAATTGTCGAGATAATTTATTTTAACGTCTGAAAAATCTCCGTCTTCGGAATAATGTTTATAATAAGCTTGGATAATGCTGCGTATCATATATTTTGAATATTCTCCGCCTTCTATCATTCCGGCAAATGCGATCTGAGGATCGTCCGCCGGAGCAAATCCGATAAAGCAGCTATCTGTAACCTCATCACCATTACGCCAATTCTGAGGAGTACCGGTTTTTATTGCAACGTCAAAGCCTAAATTTGAAAGAGAATAATCTGCCGGAAAATTGTTTTCAGAGGCCTGCACCATACCGTCGATAACATAATCATAAACGTAATCATAATTAATGTCAATTGTTTCCGCTATTTCCGGTTCGATTTTTTCTATTTCATTTTCCATAGAATAATCATAAATACTGTCCACAAGATGAGTTTTGTACCTGACGCCGCGGTTTGCTATAGTAGACGCTACGCCGGCCATCTGAAGAGGCGTTACAGAGGTTTCAGACTGTCCGATTGCGGCCTGAAGAACTTGACCTACAGTCCAGTCAAGACCGATATCGTTAAATGTTTCAGGATTTCCGATTGCTCCGGCATAATCGCCGGTTTCTATTCCCGTATGCTGCCCATAGCCGTATAGTGAAGCATATTCTGTTATTTTGTCAATACCGAGCCGTCTGCCAAGCTCATAAAAATATATATTGCATGAAACTCTTAAAGCTCCGGCAACTGATATATCGTTATGATAGCCGGTACAGCCCACCTCTATATCGTAAAATTTCATTCTCTGATGGCAGGTATATGTGGTTTCGCCGGTTACGATTCCTTCATTGAGTCCGGCGGTTGCTGTTATTGTTTTAAATGTGGAGCCCGGACGGTAAAGTCCGCTTGTGGCTCTGTTTAAAAGGGGAGTATTATCTGCGTTAAGTATCTTATCGTAATCCGATTTATATTTTGTCAAATCGTAAGTGGGCGCCGTTGCCATTCCTAAAACAGCATTGCTTTTAACATCAAGTACAACAAGCGAGCCGCAGTTTACGTCCTTATATTCCGATTGCTTGCGCAGATCCGCCATAAAGTTTACAAGAATTTCCTGAAGGTCGCGCTGAAAATCGCTGTCAACCGTAAGCTTGACCGTATGTCCGCCCTTTGCTTCTTCGCTGACCTCGGCAGAAGTAACCTCGCCGTTTGTCAGCGTTATTGTTCTGGTGCCGTCTTTTCCTCTTAGTTCGTCTTCAAGAGCCTTTTCAATTCCGCTTTTACCGACGGTATCGTTCATAGCATAACCCTTTTCCTTAAGCTCGTCATATTCTTCAGCAAATATAGGGCCTACCGTTCCTATTTCATGAGGTAAAACATCGCCTACTGAAATAACTCTAACAGCTTCTTCCTTTACGTCGATACCCTTTAGCTTGACGCCCAGCTCTTTCAGCTTTGTTACGGTTTCAACAGGTATGTCCTCGCAAAGTGTAAAAGTGTTTCCAAGTGAAAAGTCTCTCAGCTTCATTTCATATCTTATTCCGGCGAGAGTCCGCTGTTCTTCTCTTGAATATTCATTACCGGATATCTCGTAATCGTCAATAAGCTTATCAATACAGTTTTCGGCGGTAGCATAAACGTTGACGCCTATGAGGCTTTTGAGTTTTTCGATGTCGCTTTCCCTATCGCTTTCATATTCATAAGGCGAAGTATCTGTAATAGGTATAGTTTCGTTCCATTTAAGACCGGCTTCCTTAAGTATTTCGACAGTCTGTATTAATACTTTATTTGCTTCTGCGTTATCCGACGGGAAGTAAGTATCGTCTATAATAACGTTGAAGCCTACCTTGTTTTCCACTATGGGAGTTCCATTTACGTCTACAATCTGACCTCTCGTGGCTTTAATTGTCTGTTCATATACTGATGTATATTCCGATTTTTGGAGATAGGAATCGCCGTTTACGATCTGGATCGTCATAAGTCTGACAGTTCCGAGCGCTACTGCGATTACTACCATAATAACCAGAATAGCTGTACGAAGTCTTTCTAAAATTTCTTTCATTGCCTTGCCCTTTCATTAACAATAATCGGCAAAAATAAATGAACGCCCCATTATTTTTACCGATTAATCTTAATTAAATTTTCATCGCTTCTTCTATTGTTTTTGCCCTTTTAGGATAAAATCTTTTTAGCACGGGCTTTATAAGAAGATATATAACAGGGGAAACCAAAGTTGTGTAAGCTATACACGGAAAGCTTATTTCCCTTAAAATATATCCCGTCCCCTCATAATTCCACATGGCATACATAAAAAAGTAATCCAGAAGTTCATAAACGGCTGTAAATAACGCTGTCATCCATATAATATTCAATACGTTCTGAAGGAGGTAATGCTTAAAGAATAAAACTGACGCAACGCAGAAAGCAATCATAAGGATTGAACTGTAGCCGAATATTCTTCCGAATGAGAAATCTAAAAGAAGCCCACATATACCGCCCAGAAACGCCGCAGTGTATTCGCCTTCATTCATACATATGCATATGCAGAGGGGTATAAGATAAACAGGTTTTACTCCTTTTCCGATATTAAGAATTATTACACTTACAAAAATCATAAAAATATAAATCGACCATCTTGCCGCGGCGCAGTATTTTATTTTTTCAGCTCTTGTCATTTGTTTATTCAGCATTGCTATCACCGCCGTTCTCCGGATCAGTTACATTTTCAGTACCGTTTTCGGTATTGTTTTCAGTACTTGGCTGGGTATCGGATATTTTTTCACCTACGTCTCCTTCGACTATTTCTTTTTTATCGTCGTTGAAGTCGATTATGACCATTACGTTATTGATTTCTTTGGGATTTACAGCCGGTTCAATGACGGCATACGAGGTTAATCCGCTTTCCTCTATACCTGTTTCCTTAACGTTTCCGATAACATATCCCTGCGGAAACTGACCGCTGTTTCCCGAGGTGATTATCAGGTCGCCTTCTTTGATTTTATTTTCCTTGTCAATATATATCATCTTACATTGTCCCTTTTCGGCGTACGCAAGACTTCCTTCGACAATGCCTGTGTCGCGGCTTTCAACACACAACCCCCCGATAGAAAGCTCGGGAGAAAAAATTGTTCTCACAGTTGAATATGTATTTGCTACCTCTGTAATTATACCTACAAGCCCTTCTGCGGTAACAACCGGATCATAAAGTGAAATACCGTCCTTAGAGCCTCTGTCAATAACAAAGGCGCCGTATGGATCGTTTGCAACTCTGGAAATAACGGAGCAGGGAGGAGATAATATAAAATCGTCGTTCTCCTCTTTTATTCCGATAAATTTTCTGAGATCTTCTATTTCTGATTTCATATCTTCATATTCTGTAAGTCTTTTATTTAAGTCGGACATCTGTTCCCGCAGTTGTCTGTTTTCTTCAACGTATTTTTCGGAGTCAAGAAAAAGATCTATAACCAGCCCCACCTTATCTGATATTGCATTAGAAAATTGCCTTATAGGATTAAATACTGTGCCGAGCGCCTGAGAACCGAAAGAGGTTTTGCCGTCCTTGGTTACCGAGAACAGTGCGATACCGAGAAAAAAACCGGCGATACACAGAATAATTTTGAATTTTAAGCTTTTAAAAAACTGTCCCACTATTCAGCCTCCCTTCTAAAAGACATTTACAATTGCTGCCGCAAAGCAGACAAAGTCTGCAAAATATCAATAATAATGAGTATCGTCGTTGAGAGCGTCCTCAAATTTATCTATATCTTCAAGAATTTTTCCGGTTCCCTCTGCAACGCAGTCGAGAGGATATTCGGCGATAAATACCGGCATACCGGTTTCACGGCTGATAAGCTTGTCAAGTCCTCGCAGCAACGCTCCGCCGCCGGCCAGAGTTATTCCCTGATCTATAATATCCGCTGAAAGCTCAGGGGGAGTTTTTTCAAGAGTTATTTTTATAGCTTCTATTACTCTTGAAAGGGGTTCGGTCAAGGCGTCCCTTATTTCTGTGGAGGTTACGGTTATATTTTCGGGAAGACCGTTCAACAGGTTGCGTCCCTTTATTTCCATAGTTTTTTCGCTTTCGCCGGGAAATGCCGAACCTATTTCTATTTTAATATTTTCAGCGGTTCTTTCGCCTATAAGCAGATTATATTTTTTCTTTATAAAGTTTATTATTGATTTGTCAAATTCATCGCCGGCTACCCTTACCGAACGGGAAGTTACTATACCGCGGAGAGAAATAACGGCGACCTCGCTTGTGCCTCCACCTATGTCTACAATCATACTTCCGGCAGGCTCCGCAACAGGAAGTCCTGCGCCGATAGCCGCAGCCATAGGCTCTTCAATTATAAAAACAGGTTTTGCTCCCGCCTTTTCTGCCGCTTCCTTAACCGCTCTTTTCTCAACGGCCGTAACGCCGGACGGTATACAGATAATAACTCGTGCTTTTGTAAAAAAAGAACCTCTGAGAGCCTTTTTGATAAATTCCTGAAGCATAGTCGTAGTCATGTCAAAATCGGCGATAACTCCGTCCTTAAGAGGCCTTACCGCAACAATTGAGCCGGGCGTCCTGCCTATGACGTCCTTGGCTTTTTTTCCAACATATTTTGCCTTATCGGTTCGTGTATCAACTGCGACGACGGAAGGTTCCCTTATGATGATACCTTTTCCTCTCATAAAAACAAGGGTGTTGGCGGTGCCAAGATCTATACCAATGTCCTTTGTAAACATTTATGCATTTCTCCTTTATGTTCCTTAAAATCATTTTTGTTCGACTATATTTTCTCTTAATTTATTATACCACTAAATTTGGAGTTTCACAACAAATTTTACAGGTAATAATTTCCGATTTTTTATGAGCATTATGCGATTGCCTTAGACAGCTTAGGATATATGGCAATTGCTGCCAGCATAAAAATTATCTGCGCTACATTCATTGAAAAATTAAAGCCGATTGTCAGATCGATGATTACAAGGTTTATATTAGTAGGATCAATGCCTATTTCCTTTGAATATGCAAGCCAGCTTAGCATGTCTGAATTTGCAGCGCCTTTAGCGGCTATAGAGCCTGCAATAGCTCCGGCTATAATAAGCATGATAAGCAAAATTTTGTTTTTCATTTTGTTACACTTCTTCCGTCGTTTTATTTATTGTCCTGTTGAGCCGAATCCGCCGCCGCTTCTTTCCGTATCGTCAAGCGAATCCGTTATCTTTATTTCCGGCAGAAGCACCGGAGTCACAACTATCTGGGCTATTCTCATTCCGTTGGTTACAAAAAAGCGTTCATTGCCGTTGTTTATCAGCGGGACCTTGATTTCGCCCCTGTAATCGCTGTCAACGACTCCTACGCAGTTTGCAAGCGCGATTCCGTACTTTGAAGACAAACCGGAACGCGGGTATATCATAAGCGCGGTATTTTCAGAGTCGGGCGCGGCGGAAATACCTGTCGGTATCATTTTTATTTCACCCGGCTCAATTTTTATATCATTATCTATGCATGCGGATAAGTCCAATCCGGCGCTGCCCTTTGTAGCTCTCTGCGGAATGATAGCGTTTCTGTTCAGTTTTTTTATTCTAAGCGTCATAATTTTCTCCATAATAATTGTTATAAAACTCCTCTGTAATAAAGTCCTCTTGTAGTGTTCTGCATTTTTTCACCGTCGTTTCTGTATTTTTCAATAATATCAGAAACCTGAGACGGTGTTTCATCTGTAAAATAAAGATTCAGAAATTCTATATTTCTGATATCGTTTATATGATCGGCAAGATAAAGTAACTGCGAATTAAGTATTTCGTAATAATTTTCGTGACAAACTATCTTAAAACTTCTTCCTGTTCTGTCCGTGACGATACGACGGCAGCTTTTGCATCCGATTTCATTTTTAACTGGACAGTTTTTAGTCAGCATAAGCGGCAGCCTGCCGTATGCTGTTATACCTGTGGGGACGGGAGATAACAGACGCAGTATCTGTCCGAGTCTAAGCTCGGGTGAAAGTGTTATATCTCGCAGTCCAAGTTCAGCAAGTTTGAAAGCGGAGTAGGAATTTGAAACATTCAAGCTAAAATCGCCGTGAAGTATAAAACCAAGCTCCTTTCCGGATTTTAAATATGCAATATTTCCGCACATTAAATGCTTGATTCCCGAATCTTTTAATTCAGCCAGCCTTTGAACTATAATTTGTTCATCGTCTATAAATCTGGGAGGCTCTATAATGATTTTATCCGGATTTGAAATATCGGATGGACAGATTTCCATTGGAATGATTAAAAAATCAGCGTTCTTAGTCGCATTAAGCTGAGAAATTCGGGAGATTCTTGCTCTGATTTCATGTCCTTCCTTTTTATGATCCTTTAGCCGGGGAAGCTTTTCTGATATACTATATGCTTTTGTATTAGCGGCAATTCTTTTATCGTTAAGCGCCGCTACTAACTTTCTCCTGGCTTCGTTCAATTCGCTTGAGCTTACAGACAATCCGTCGTCTATAACATATTCAAGGCCGCCGAAATTATAAATTGTTCCTCCCAGTTTTCCGAGCTGCTTTTCAATATTTTCTTTGCTTATAGATTTATTCACAGCCTTTTGAGGTACGTTTCCTATGTATTGACAGTTATTACCGTCTGAATCATACGCCGTGACGTCTATTGGCGTGTTGCTCTTTATTTTCGTATTAAAATATATATAGGTTATCTTTCTTTCAGATTTATAAAGCTGTCTGACAGACGGCAGAACCTCCTTTGCGGCTAAAACGTCGTCTTTCATACGGGTACCGAACATACCGGTATATTTTTCTGTGAAATATCCGTCGGTGAAGCCGTTTCTTGAAAATACAGCCTTTAGAGTTTCAGCGTCATAGTCTTTGCCGTCAATAGCGTTTCTATAAGCCGTAACGGCGGCAGCCACATATTCGGGGCGTTTCATTCTTCCCTCTATTTTAAGAGATGACACTCCCGTTTGTTTGATTTCATCAATATGCTCAATAAGCGAAAGATCCTTCAATGATAATCCGCATCTGTTTTTATTACCGCATGCTGAAAACGGCAGGCGGCAGGTCTGTGCGCATAGTCCTCTGTTTGCGCTTCTTTGTCCGATAAACGACGACATATAGCATTGTCCGGATACAGACATGCATAATGCTCCATGAACGAAAATTTCCGTTTCAATATCAAGCTTTGATATTTGTTCGATTTGTGTTTTTGTAAGCTCCCTTGAAAGTACTGCTCTTTCAAAGCCGAGCTTTTCGGCAGTTAATGCGCCGTGAACAGAATGAATAGTCATCTGCGTTGAAGCATGAAGTCTGGCTTGGGGAGATATTGATTTTATAATTAAAGCTGCGCCGGGATCCTGAACAATAAACGCGTCGACGCCTGATTCAAGTGATTCGGCAATAAAGCCGGAAAATTCCTTAATCTGATTATCAAGAATAATTGTATTAACAGTCAGATATAGTTTTTTACCATACAAATGGCATAATCTTACCGCCTCTTTAAGCTGTATGTTATCAAAATTAGCGGCGTTCTGTCTTGCTGAAAAGCTTTTTCCGCCTGCATAGACCGCGTCTGCGCCGCATCTAAGAGCGGCAGTCAGAGATTCCATGCTTCCTGCCGGAGCCAGTAATTCAGGAATGCCCATTATTTATTTTCTGCCTTTTCAAGCTGCTCAAGCTTTAACCGGAGCGCGTCAATTTCTTTCAGCGCAGCGTCGCGCTCAATCCGGGCTTTTCCGGCTTCGTCAACATATTCCTTTGCCTGTGCTCTTATACTGTCTACATTAGCTTGAGCCTTGCTAAGGTCGTCAAGAGTTGAAAGCGCTACCATTATCGCCGCTGAATAAGGCGAAATGGAATTGTTACCGGAGGAAATATCGTTGATTTTTTTCTCCAGAAGCTTGGCAAGACCATAGACATAGCTAGGAGCTTCTTCAGTCTGAAGCATATATTCCTTGCCGCATATGATTACCTTTAATCTGTTTAGCATTTTAATCTCCATTCAATTTGGACTTTTTATTTCTGTAAGTAAATTTTTAAAGGCTTTATATAATTTAACAGCCATAATCTAATTATAATATATTTTTCATGAATTGAAAATACTTAAATGAAAATATTTTCAAAAATTTCAGAAATATCTGATAAGGCCGATAACTTTTCCAAGTACTTCCACATTTTGGGAAATAATCGGTTCCATATTATCGTTTTCAGGCTGGAGCCTGAAGTGTCCCTCTTCCTTGTAAAAGGTTTTGACCGTAGCGTTTTCTCCGTCTACCAGAGCGACGATAACATCTCCGTTTTCAGCGACGTTCGTCTGTTCTACTATAATCATATCGCCGTCGTAAATACCGATATTTATCATGCTTTCCCCTTTTATTTTCAATGCGAAAAGAGGATTTGAGAAGCTTCTGTTTGCAGCAAAGCTTATATAGTCGGTTATATTTTCGATTGCCGTTATCGGAATTCCGGCGGCAACGTTGCCTACTACGGGAACGGTTATTCCGTTTTCGCTGCCCTTAAGTTTTATAGCTCTGTTATGGTTGTCCAATTTTTCTATATAACCCTCTTCAACGAGAAGGTTTATATATTTGTGAACTGTCGAGGTGGATTTGATATTAAGCGCACTGCATATCTCTCTTACAGTGGGCGGATAACCGTTATCTATTGATTCTTTAATGAACTGATAAATGTTCATAGCTTTTTCATTAAGCATAACTATCTCCGTTCTGATTTTAATGCTCTTTTAAACGGCGGGCGTCTAAGAGCGTTAATCCTTTAATTTTTTATAAATCATTTTTGCGACTTTATATACGTCTCCGCAGCCAAGAGTAATAACCAGGTCGCCGTCTTTAGTGTTTTCGCAGACATAATCGCAGATCTGCCTGAAATTTTCATACTTGCGTTCATCGGTATATTCGGCGGTTTCATCCTGCGGGAAATATACGCAGTTATCGATTTTTTCAGCAAGATTTCTTGTGAAAATATTAAATGTGTTTTTTTCTCTCGAGCCCATAATGTCGGTCAAAACTGCGACGTCAGGTATTGATAGAGCTTCGGCGAAGTCGTTCAAAAGAATTGAAGTTCTTGAAAACGTAAACGGCTGAAACACCGCCCATACTCTTTTGTATCCCATATTCATAGCAGCTTTAAGAGTTGCGGTCAGCTCGGTCGGATGGTGAGCGTAATCATCGGCAATGGTAACGCCCCTTACCTTTCCGATAAGCTCAAAGCGCCGTCCTGCGCCTCTGAAATCATTAAGTCCCTGCTTAATAGCCCCAAATGATACGCCTGCGTATTCGGCAGCCGCAACGGCCGCAAGAGCGTTTAAAACATTGTGCGTTCCGGCAACGTGCAGAGTTACGTTTCCGAGCAGACTTCCGTTTCTGTAAACTTCAAATTCAGTTTCCATTCCTGATATTTTTCTTATATTATCAGCATAATAATTGTTTTCCTTACCAATACCGAAGGAAATAATTTTCTTGCCCTCAACGCCGCTTACAGCCTTTAGTGTATTTGAATCATCGCCGTTGATTATCAGCGCCTTGGTCGCCATTTCGCTGAATCTGCGGAAGGATCTGATTATATTGTCAAGGTTTTTGAAATAATCGAGGTGATCCTCGTCAATGTTGAGTATAACGGCGCAGTCAGGATACAGCTTTAGGAATGTATCCACAAATTCACAGGCCTCGCATACCATAATATCGCTTTTTCCGGCAAGACCGCTTCCTCCTATGCATGGAAGCTTTCCGCCGATAAATGCGGACAAATCAATCTTTGCGGTATAAAGTATCTGTGTAATCATGGACGTTGTAGTAGTTTTGCCGTGTGTGCCCGCAACGCATATGGCGTTATCGTACCAGCTTGTTACGATACCGAGCAGCTCGCTTCTTTCAAGTACGGGAACGCCGCTGGATTTAGCGGCTATAAGCTCCGGGTTATCGGACATTATAGCAGCCGTGTGGACGATCAGATCCGCGCCTTCAATATTTTCAGATCTTTGTCCGAGGAAAACAGGGATTCCCATTTTTCTGACTGCCTCAAGAGTTTCAGTTTCATTATTATCTGATCCTGTGAGATAATAGCCCTGAGAATGAAGTATCTGCGCCAGCGGATACATACCTGATCCGCCGATTCCTATAAAATGAATATGCTTTTTTCCCTTTAGTATATTTTTGTCCATTAAAAACCTCGTTTTTACCCACTGAATCGGGTAACCGCAGCTTTGAAACGGCTCTGCGGTCCGCCGTATTTTTTACTGATATTTCATTATATGTATATTTTATCCTTGAACGTTCAATAATATCCCTGTAAACATAAAAGGAGGTCATCTTGCAAGATGGATATTTCAGACATTAAAATCAGAAAAACAATAGCCGAAGGAAGGCTGAGGGCAATCGTTTCTATTACCTTTGACGATACTCTCGCAGTGCACGATATTAAAATCGTTCAGGGAGATGAAAGACTCTTTGTTGCTATGCCGAGCCGTAAAGACGACAACGGGGTTTTCCGCGACATTGTTCACCCGATTTCCCCTGAAGCGCGCAAGAGCATAGAATCTGAGATTTTGGAGGCTTACAGCCGTCATCTTGCCGTAACTGAGGCGGAAGCTCAGGCAGTTTAATATCAGTATATCGGTTAAGCTGATATCGCTTTGACGTCTTATTAAAGGCGTCTTATTTTTTGTTAATGATATGCCATACCTTTAAAACGCCTATTTGAGTTTTGGAGTCTGTAATTTCTCCTTTGATAACCATGTCCACCGCTTTTTCAAGCGGTATTTTTTCTACGTCCAGAAATTCGTCCTCGTCAAGCTTCTGAGCGGTAAATTCAAGACCTGACGCCATATAAAGATGTATGACCTCGCTTACATAAGCCGGTGTAGGAACAATTTCTCCGAGATATTCATATACCTTGCAGATGCAGCCCGTTTCCTCCAGCAGCTCTCGTCTGCCGCAGTCGTAATGCTTTTCTCCCCGCTCTATTTTTCCGGCGGGAATCTCCAGCATGGCTTTATGGTGTGGATATCTGTATTGCCTTACCATGAGTATTTCATTGTTTTCAGTAACAGGAATTACGGCGACGCCGCCTGAGTGATGTACTACGTCGCGCTGAACCTGACTTCCGTTTTCAAGGAGAGCCTTATCCTTTGTTACCTCAAATATTTTTCCTTTATACACGCTTTCGCTGGCGATTGTTTTTTCTTCCAGATGCATAACTATTCCTCCTTATCATTTGCCGGATAGTAATTTATAATATTATTTTCATATATTTCTTTTTGAGTCAGTGTTTCCTGATAGTCATAATCGTAATAGTGTGAAAAGCCGTTTGACCTTGCGCTTTTGCGGGTTAAGAACAGATAAAGACCAAGGAATAAAATACCGCATAGCGTTATCAAAGCGCCCTCTTTCAGTCCTGGCGTCTTATAGCGGAATTCAATATTGTTTTCGCCCTCTTCCGCTTTGACAGCCATGAATCCGTAGCTTACTCTTTCAACGTCCGCAGGCTTGCCGTTGACATATGCCGTCCAGCCGCTGTCGTAAGGCACGCTGAAAAATACAAGCTTTGGATTTTCGAGAGTTATCTCGGCGTTAAATCCGTCCGAATCGTAAACAAAGCTTGAGCAGGTTTCCTCAGAACGCTTTGCACAGTCTACTAAGTAGGTTGAATCGTTAAGACCTACGCTGTTCTCAACGGGAAGTTTTGTGATTATTTCATCATATTTTTCTGCCTGTTCATCGTTTAATATCAGAGCTCTGAGAAGTATCCTTTCTTTTGTCTGGTCGGTATATTCGGAAGCGGCGTCTTCTGTTATATAATTATCATAGGTAAAACCCATCGGAAGATAATATTTATTTTCATAAACATAGAACCCGTTTTGCTTTTCCTTAAATTCAAAGCCGGGAAGATCAATTGTATAGGTATAAGTTTCCTCTTTATCCGAATATACTTTATCAAAGTAATATTTTACTGAAAACAGACCTCTCAGTGTGTTTTTTTCAAGCGGAGCTCTTGAAGCAACGTCTCTTGAAACGCCTATTTCAGAATAGAACTCCATAATGCTTCCGGGTACAATGCTTTGAAAAGCGCGCATTGAATGAAGATTCCAGAACATAGGATAGTTATCGTAGTTTTCTGAAATGTCAACCCGATAAAACTGACTTTCTTCATCATCAAGAGAAAGATTTTCACTTCCCTTAAGACCGTTTTCTACGAATATGCTACCGTAAGGTCCAAGTATTGCTCCGAAATATTCGACGGCGGCGGTGCATACTATACATGCTGCCACTGTAGAAATCAAAGCTGCTTTCATAAACGGTTTTCCCTTGCGTCTGGATTTGTCTATATACCACAGAATAATAAGTCCGGTTATACATATTGCGGCTGTCAAGTAGAAATATGCAGGATAATTGGCAAATTTAAACCATATTACTTTATCGTCTTCTTTCTTAGGCAGAAGAGATATTGCTGCAAGGCCAAGAAGAATGCCGACGCAGACTTTTATTCCAGGTCTTAGATCAATCGAACGGTCGTCCAGCGCCTGAGCTGTCATCATAGCCATAATTAGTATAGGCATATAAAACCAGCGTGCATAATATGAGCTGTTGAAGGTATAAAACGCACTGTTTAGTATAGGAATGAACGCGCATACTGCGCACACGATAATAATTCTTTTTGCCCAGTGCTTTTTTCTTGATTTTGTAAAAGCGATAACGCCCGCCATTGAAAACATTGGCAGATATCCGCCGATAGAAGCCCATTTTGCGCTGTCGGAGCTGAAAAGATTAGGCCTTGCCGGAACGTCCGGAATCATAAAAAAGCTTTGAATTATTCTCAGCAGTCTTGTTTTATCATTGTAGGCGATAAGGTCAAGTCCGTAAAGTCTTTCATTTATTCGGTAATTTTCTAAAATTGCAAGCGCCGACGGAATCAGCATTACGCATGCTATCATAACTCCTATAACAGCTTCTGCGGCGAGAGAAAAGAATTTTTTCCAGTTTATATTGAAATCCGGAGATTTAAGTCTTGCCAGAAGATAAATTATCAGAAAAACGGCCTGCCCTGTAAAGAAGAAGTAGTTGATTATTCCCATAAGAGCGACGGAAAGGGCAAATACTCCGCGTCTGTTATTATTTATGCGCTCTTCCATAGCAATAAGCATAAGCGGGAAAAATGCTGTGACATCGTGAAAATGATTGAAAAAAATATTGAATGTCTGAAATCCGGAAAACGCATAGAGCATACCGCCTATCAAAGCGGCGTTTTTGCTTCTGACAAAACGTCTTATAAACGCATAGGCAGTCATTGAAGCGGTTCCGAATTTCAATGCAAGGAGTAAGGGCATTGAAAAGGTAACAAGGCCTTGAGGCAGCGGTATTGTCAGCCAGAAAAACGGACTGCCGAGAAGGTAAAACGAATAGGAGCCTACAAAGTTTGCTCCGAGGTCAGTGCCCCAATCCCAGCCGACGCCTTCATTTTTTATAAATTCATGAGCATGATTATAGAATGGAATCTGCTGAGAATTATAATCGCCGTAATAAATATAATATCCGCCGTTATATATGATAATTGGCAGAATAACGAGGACAAACGCAGTGAATCCCAGCAGGAAAGCGGCCAAATATTTTTCTTTCCCTTTTGACGCCGTCAACGATGGTGTTTTCAAAGTTTTTTCCTTTCTTTTGTAACAGTATAATGAGTTTTGAATATAATAATATCAGAGGTCGATTATATTTGTAATAATTCCGGAATCAATCAGCTCTATGATACCGAATGAAGCCTTGCCGCAGTCTCTTGGGCATGAAGTGCTTCCTGGATTCATTATATATAAGCCGTCCTCATAGGAGCAGAAGCGTTCGTGAGTATGACCGTAGAGGAGTATATCGGCCCCCTTTTTCCGGGCCGCTGCCTTCAGCGTTTCAAGTGAGCGCTTTACACCGTATTTATGTCCGTGTACGGCAAATACAGTATATTTTCCGTAAGGACAAAATAGCAGCTCATCCTCGCTTAAGCTCATTAAATCACAGTTTCCCTTTATATGTATGATCTGCTTTTCGGGATATGTCAGCGCAATCTGATTCAGTTCTCTTTCTCCGTCGCCAAGATGAATATATAAATCGGCATGATAGTTAAAAAAGATTTTGTTTAAGGAAAAAAAGCTGTTATGAGAATCTGACATAACAATTATTTTCATAATATTGCTCCTTTTGTTCATGAACAGGTTATATATAAAAAAATTATATCATAAATATAGAATAATTACAAAAGGAGCTCCAGATGTATTAATAAAAAGGTGTAATAAATATTATGAAAATGGAATAGGTAGAACAATAAGTAGTGAAGTAATAAGAAAAGTAGAAGAAAACAATAATAAAATGGCAAATAATGCACTAAGAGTTTTGGCAGTAGCATACAAAGACGTAGAAAGATTGCCAAATAGAATAGATAGTGCAAGTGTAGAAATAGATTTAACCTTTGTGGGACTGATAGGAATGATAGATCCACCAAGAGAAGGCGTAAAAGAAGCTGTAGCTACTTGCAGAAAAGCAGGGATAAAAACTGTTATGATAACAGGGGACCATATTATTACAGCAAAAGCAATTGCAAGAGAAATTGGAATTTTGAAACCAAATGATTTAGCTATAACAGGGAATGAATTAGATAATATAAGTCAAAAGGAACTAGAAAAAAATATAATGCAATATAGTGTTTTTGCAAGAGTATCACCAGAACATAAGGTAAGAATTGTAAAGGCATTTAGAAGTACAGGTGCTGTAGTAGCAATGACGGGTGATGGAGTAAATGATGCACCAGCTTTAAAAAACGCAGATATAGGTATTTCTATGGGATTGAATGGCACAGATGTAGCTAAAAATGCATCAGATATGATACTTACAGATGACAATTTTGTTACAATAGTAGAAGCTGTTAAACAAGGAAGAAATATTTTTGATAATATAAAAAAGGCGGTACATTTTTTAATTGCTACAAATATAGGAGAAATAGTAACAATATTTTTAGGATTAATATTAGGACTAGAATCGCCACTTTTAGCAATTCAATTGTTATGGGTAAATTTAGTAACAGATTCTTTCCCAGCAATAGCATTAGGATTAGAGCCACCAGAAAAAGATATAATGGACAAAAAGCCAAGAAATCCAAGAAAAGGAATATTTGCAGACGGATTGTGGAATAAATTGTTGTAGAAGGAATAATGATTGGAATGTTAACACTTTTAGCATTTAGTATAGGTAACAAATTTTATGGAATAGAAGTGGGAAGAACAATGGCATTTGTTTCTTTAGGTATATTAGAATTAGTACACAGTTTTAATATAAGAAGTGAAGGATCTATATTTAATATGAACATATGTGAAAATAAATATTTAATAGGCGCGTTTCTATTAGGTACTTTATTACAAGTTTCAGTTGTAATAATACCATCAGTCGCTAAAGTATTTGAATTAATTCCATTAACAACTACTCAATGGTTATATACAACGGTTATATCGCTATTGCCAATAATAATAATGGAGATTCAGAAAAAAAGTATCAAAGAACAAACTGTAAAAGTAATTATGCCTAATTCAGGAAAAAATTTAAATAAAATAAAAATTGCACAGACAAAATGATAAATGTCAATGTTTGGAAAAACGAGAAAAAATGAGCATATGGGAGAAAATAAGAGGAAAATACACACTATTTTGATAAATGTTACCAACAGACTTGCTAAAAAATGTTTATAATGGGCAAATAATGAATATCAAATTTGAAATTGTTTAAAATATGTAGTATAATTAATTTTGTCGTGTAGACGAAAAGGAGAGTGAATATATATTTTAAGCAAGTATATAAAATATTATACTAAAAAGACATTTAAACTTATTAATATAATAGCAGTAGCAATTATAATAGTAGCCATAATAATATTATCTAAATACAAATTAGTATGTGCAGTAACAATAGATGGAGAAAGAGTAGGCTATGTAGACAGTAAAGAAAAATTTGAACAAGAAATAGAAGAATATATAAATGATCTAAAAGGAGTAAATGTTGCATTTGTTGATATAGATAATTTACCAGAATATGGATTAAGGCTGATAAGTAAAAGTGAGGAAACAAACGAAAATATAATTTTATCAAAAATGGAAGAGCAAATGAAATTTACGTACAAAATATATGCAATAACTTTAAATGGAGAAGAAAAGTCAAAAGTAAATACATTAGAAGAAGCTGAAACATTAGTAGCAGAATTAAAATCAGAATATAGTAGTATACAAGATTTAAATATAGGAATAAAAGAATTATATACAGAAGACATGAAAGAATGCGAAACAGTCACTATAAAAACAGCAAGAAATAGTATGATAGAGGAATTAGATGTAATAAAATGTAATTCTATCAATGGAGTATATCTTGCATGTGTGCCAGTTTCTGGTGTTATAACATCCAGATTTGGAGCTATAGAAGATATAAGAGACCATACACATATGGGAATAGATATAGGAGCTAGTTATGGTACACAAATTAAGGCAGTTGCAGATGGAACAATAAAACTTGCAGAATATTATGGTGGATATGGAAACTTAGTTATTATATCCCATGGTAATGGAGTAGAAACATATTACGGACATTGTAGTAGTCTATATGTAACAGAAGGACAAAAAGTAAAAGCAGGAGATGTAATTGCAGCAGTTGGCTCAACAGGTAACTCAACAGGAAACCACTTACACTTTGAAATAAGGCAAGATGGCTCACAAGTAAACCCAGAAAATTATATATATAGAGGACAATAAAAAAGGCACATATTATATTAATAATATGTGTCTTTAAAAAAACAAAAGGGGATGTTTTTATATATGTTGATAACGGAGTAATATTTATCAACTGAATATAATATACCAAAGATTTTTGAACATTGTGTGAACTAATTGTAATTTATTAGTTTATAATTATAAATTGTGGAGGTATGTTTTAGCAACAAACCTCCACTAAAATTATGGTTGTTCTTGTAATGTTACTGTTATATCTTTCTCTTTACCATCTCTATAAACCTTTAACTTTAAAGTATCTCCAATTTGTTTTTTATTTTTTATAGCATTTAATTCATCCATTTTAGTTACTTTGGTTCCTTCTACTTCTATTATTACATCACCAATTCTCAATCCAGCCTTTTCAGCAGCAGAAAAATCATCTATAGTTTTAATATAAATACCAACAACTAAATTATTATATTCAGCAGTTTGTTCATCTAAGTCAATTCCGCCGATACCAATATATGGTCTTTTTACTTTATTATACTGAATTAGTTGCTCATAAATTTCTTTTGTAGAATTAATAGGAATTGCAAATCCAACTCCTTCAATACCATTTCCAGAAAGTTTTAGAGTATTAACTCCTATTACTTGACCTTTACTATTTACTAAGGCACCTCCACTATTTCCGGAATTTATAGATGCATCTGTTTGAATTGCAACATAAGTATTACCATCTTGATCAGAAACCTCTCTATTTACAGCACTTATAATACCAGCTGTAACACTATCTGTTAAACCTAAAGGATTTCCTATAGCCATAGCAAATTCTCCAACTTGTACAGCATCAGAATCTCCAAGTTCAGCAGCAGTTAAACCATCTTTCTCTATTTTAATAACAGCTAAGTCGGTTTGGCTATCAGTACCAACAATAGTTCCTTCATATTCTGTGTCATCATTATATAGTTTAACAGTTACTTTATTAGCCTCTTCGATTTCATAAAAAGCATTAGAACTAGAAGAGCTAACAACATGGTTATTGGTTAAAATATAACCATCTTCACTAATAATAATGCCAGAACCTTTAGCTGTTGCTTTAGAAGAAGTAGGGTTAAATATAGAATTTACCGAATATTCTACTGTAATTGCTACAATAGAAGGTTGTACTTTTTGAGCTACTCCTACAGCGGTATCAGAATATCCTTGTAAAGAGATTAATTGGGTATTTAAATTTACAGAAGAACTATTGTTATTATCTTCTGAAGTTGTAGCAGAATTATTAGTAGTAATTAATTGCCTTACAATTGCATCTTTAATAGGAGGAACACTCACGCAAGTACCAATTACTATTGCGGTTCCTAATACACCACAGCAGAATGGTAATACTACTGTTTTACCAAAACCAGCTCCGCCAGATTTTTTCTTTTTACCGTCTTCCTGAAAAGCTTTATAATTTTTTTCTGTAGTTGCTGGACTTACACTTTTAAAACTTTGATTGAAATTAGTAGTACTAGATGTGTTATTAATACTAGATTGATTTTGGATGCTATTTGCATCTTGTCGATTTACGTTATTATTTTGAGCCGACTGATTTAAATTGTTGTTTTGATTTGATTGATTTTCTTCCATTGTTTTACCTCTTTCTTATTACTTTTTTCTTTTGTATTATATTATAATAACTCTTATTTTGCAAGGATTTTGTGGAATTATTTTCATAATTTTTTCATATGTTTTATTATAAAATCTATGCCATCTTTAAATCCTTCTTTGTAATATAATTCT
>ERZ779894.1494-NODE-1494-length-23543-cov-11.757706_pt1 | contig 23543 bp, 14 predicted proteins | sample MGYA00511587_ERZ779894 | MGnify/ENA primary metagenome ERZ779894 (study PRJEB29588, sample SAMEA2160490) | human gut metagenome | biome: human gut; feature: human-associated habitat; material: faeces | place: Denmark | collected 2008/2010 ... | reverse complement strand
TGCGGCGGAGATTCTTGTAACAGATTGCAGCTGCTACACTCCGTTTAGGGCATTCCTTATGGATGTGGTGCAGTCTGATTTTGCATTTATGCCCAATAAACTTGACCTTATCAGGGATATTGCATTAGGGACAGATAATGCAGAAAGAAAGGCATATTCCAACAATAAGTATGGTCTTGTGGAGTACTCAATCAGAAGCGGATATGTGAAGATCAGCTATAAGAACAGGAATGGTGTGCGTAAGGAAGGTGCACTCGACTGGCGTGAGTTATATGAAATCTTATCTTATATGGTAAAACAGCCATTTTACTGTGGAGAAGACCAGAAGAAGTATTATCAGGAGACAAAGCAGAAGACTGACAGGGATAAGATGAATCCGGTCTATAAGAGATTCTTTGATATCGAGGATAGTGTAAAAGCCAATCGTCTTGAAACCAGGGAAAGAGCAATAGCGAATGGCTGGGAAACCAAGATTGATGAGAATGGACATGTGATTTCAGATGATGCAGTACAGAAAAAGCACAACTTCCATTACAATCTCTGGGAAATGGAAAAAGGCGGTCCCAAGACCAGATACCAGTGGAATATGGATGCAATCCGCACTCTAAAGCAGATTGAATCAGAAAACAGGCTTGCCACACCGGAGGAACAGAAAATTCTGTCGAAGTTTGTCGGGTGGGGCGGACTGTCACAGGCATTTGACGAGGAAAACGCAGGCTGGAGCAAAGAATATGCAGAACTGAAAGAACTTTTATCTGATGAGGAATACAGTGCTGCAAGGGCAACAGTAAACAATGCCTTTTACACTTCACCGGAGATTGCCATGTGCATGAACTCGGCACTTGTCCAGTTTGGTTTCAGAGGCGGCAATGTATTAGAGCCATCTATGGGTATCGGTAACTTCTTTGGAAGTATGCCGGCACCTATGCAGAGAAGTAAGCTGTATGGGGTGGAGCTTGACAGCATTTCAGGAAGAATTGCAAAGCAGCTTTATCAGAATGCCAATATCAGTATCACAGGATTTGAGAATACCACATATCCGGACAACTTTTTTGATGTGGTTATCGGAAATGTGCCATTTGGAGATTACAAGGTGTTTGATCCAAAGTACAACAAGTATAACTTCCGTATCCACGATTATTTCCTTGCTAAAGCACTTGATCAGGTAAGACCGGGAGGCATGGTTGCAGTAATTACCACAAAGGGAACACTTGATAAGGCAAATCCTACTATCCGAAAGTATCTGGCTGAAAGAGCAGAGCTTGTGGGAGCGATAAGACTTCCGAATACTGCATTTAAAGATAATGCAGGAACCGAAGTGACAGCAGATATCCTGTTTTTGCAGAAGAGGGAGAGAAAGATTGATATTGAGCCTGACTGGGTACACCTTAGTGTGACCGAGAACGGAATTGCAGTCAATTCTTATTTTGCAGAGCATCCGGAGATGATGCTTGGAACTATGGAATATGACACAAGGATTTACGGACAGGACAGCAGATATACAGTCTGTGTGAATAATGATGAGAACTTCAATATGTATGAGACTCTCAATAAGGCTATCGGTAATATCAAAGCCCAGATGACAGATTTTGAGAGAGTGGCAGATGAGGCGGAGCAGACGGAGGAAGTTATCCCGGCTGATCCGGATGTGAGAAACTACACTTACACATTTTTTGAAGGAAAGCTCTATTACAGGGAAAATTCCGAGATGGTAAGAAAAGAAGTATCACAGACTGCCGAGGAGCGAATCAGAAGCCTTGATGAAATCAGACAGATAACAAGAGATCTGATTGATATCCAGATGGATGGCTGCAGCGAGGAGGAGCTTTCTGATAAGCAGAGACTTCTTAATGTAAAATATGATGCCTTCGTAAAGCAGTATGGAGCCATTACTTCAAAAGCAAACAGAATAGCATTTCGAGATGACAGCGATTACCCACTTCTTTGCAGTCTTGAGGAAGTAAATGAAGACGGGGAGGTGAAAAAAGCGGATATGTTTTATAAGCAGACGATTAAGGCAAAGACTGTCATAGACAGGGTTGAGACTGCTGTGGAAGCATTAAATGTATCCGTCAATGAATTTGGATATGTAAATCTTGCCTATATGCTTTCTATCTATGAGCCGGATATTACTAATGCAAAGGAAGAGCTTGCAGAAAAGTCCGGGCAGACATCTGATGAGGTAACATTTAGTGATGATGCTTTGGCAGAGCTTAGAAGGGCAGTCCTTGTGGAAGAACTGGATGGATTGATTTTCCTAAATCCCGACCGCTACAACGAGAATAATCCTGATATCGGCTGGGAGACGGCAGACGAGTATCTTTCCGGAAATGTGAGAGACAAGCTTCGTGTGGCAAAGGCTATGGCTGCTGATACAGACAATCCACAGGCAGAAAGATTTGCAGGCAATGTGGCAGCACTTGAAAAGGTGCAGCCGGAATGGATTGAAGCCTCGGATATTGATGTAAAGATCGGCACGACATGGATTGAACCGCTTGATTATGAGCAGTTTATCTATGAGCTTCTCAATACACCAAGACGGGCAAGGGCGGTCAGAAGCCAGTTTTACAATACCGGCATTCAGGTACACTTAAATAAGATGAGCATGGAATGGTTCATTGAGAATAAAAGCATGGATAAGCATTCAGTGGCAGCTACTAAGACCTATGGTACAAGCCGCATGGATGCTTATTCTATTTTTGAGGATACGCTGAATCTTAAAACTGTAACAGTCAGGGACAGGATTGATGACGGTGATGGCAGGTATCATTACGAAGTCAATAAGAATGAGACAATGCTTGCAAGGGAAAAGCAGAACATGATCAAGGAGAAGTTCAAGGAGTGGCTGTTTGCAGAGCCGGAGCGAAGACAGAAGTATGTGGAGTATTACAACGAGACATTCAATAACATCCGCCTGCGTGAGTATGATGGAAGTCACTTACAGTTTCCGGGAATGAATCCGGCGATTGAGCTAAAGCCACACCAGAAAAATGCAGTGGCAAGAATCCTTCTTGGAGGAAACACCCTGCTGGCACACTGTGTCGGTGCCGGAAAGTCCTTTGAGATGATGGCTGCCTGTATGGAGCAGAAGAGACTCGGACTTGCCAATAAGACAATCATGGTTGTTCCAAAGCCGCTTATCGGGCAGACTGCATCAGAGTTTTTAAGGCTTTATCCGTCAGCAAATATTTTAGTTGCCACAGAGCGTGATTTTGAAAAGAGCCGCAGAAAGCAGTTTGTATCAAGGATTGCAACAGGTGACTATGACTGTATTATCATGTCCCACTCGCAGTTTGAGAAAATCCCAATCTCCGCAGAGAGAAAAGAAAGAATGCTTAATGAGCAGATAGATGAAATCAGCTATGCGATTGATGAGATGAAGGAGCGTAACGGAGAGCGATGGACTGTAAAACAGATGGAAAGCCAGAAGAAAAAGCTGGAGGAACAGCTGAAATCCTTGTCAGATGAGAGCAGGAAGGATGACCTTATTACCTTTGAGGAACTGGGTGTAGATTCTATTATGGTAGACGAAGCACATAATTTTAAAAACCTTGCCATATTTTCCAAGATGAATAATGTGTCCGGTATCAGCAGCAGTGGAGCGAAAAAGTCAACGGATATGCAGCTTAAATGCCAGTATCTATCAGAGATAAATGATGGCAGAGGTATTGTATTTGCGACAGGTACACCGATATCCAATACCATGTGTGAGATGTATGTTATGCAACTTTACTTACAGAAGGCAGCACTTGAAGAGATGGGAATTTATCACTTTGATTCATGGGCAGCGAACTTCGGTGAAGTGACAACAGCACTGGAGCTTACTGTAGAGGGAAGCGGATTCCGTTTTAAGAGCCGTTTCAATAAGTTTACAAACCTGCCGGAGCTTATGAATATCTTCCGTGAGGTAGCTGATGTGCAGACCGCAGACATGCTTGACCTTGATGTGCCAGCCCTCAGAGGCGGGAAGCCTATCATAGTGGAGTCGGAGCCTGACTGGTATGTGAAGCAGGTCATGGAAGACTTTGTTGTGAGGGCAGAGCGTATCAGAGGCGGTGGAGTTGATCCAAGCGTGGATAACTTCCTAAAGATTACCCATGAGGCAAGATTACTCGGAACAGATGCAAGGCTGATTGATAAAGATGCACCAAACAATCCTGACGGAAAGCTCAATAAGGTAGCTGAAAATGTCTGGAAAGAATATGAGAAAGGAAATGCTGATGGTCATATAGGCTGCCAGCTTATTTTTTCGGATATCGGCACACCGGGACCGGATAAGGACTTCACCATCTATGATTATCTGAAGGAAACACTGATACAGTATGGCATTCCGGCAGGTGAGATAGCATTTATCCATGATGCCAAGACAGATGCACAGAGGGACGCACTTTTTAAGGAGATGAGGACAGGTAAAAAGAAAGTTCTTATCGGTTCAACGGACAAGTGTGGAACAGGTGTCAATGTGCAGACACACCTTGTTGCAATGCATCATGTGGACTGTCCTTGGAAGCCTTCTTCTATTGAACAGAGGGAAGGACGAGGCATCAGGCAGGGCAACGAAAATGAAGAGGTGGCAATCTACAGATATGTCACCAAAGGAACCTTTGATGCATACAACTGGTCGCTCGTTGAAAATAAGCAGCGTTTCATCAGTCAGGTCATGACAAGCAAGGCTGTAAGCCGAAGCTGTGAGGATATCGACGAGGCTACACTTTCCTATGCAGAGATTAAGGCGGTTGCTACCGGTAATCCGTTGATCAAGGAAAAGATGGAGATTGACAATGATGTCCAGAGATTAAAGCTCTTAAAGGCATCATATGACAATCAGAGATATGGACTTCAGGACAACTTTATGATTAAGTACCCGAAGCTCATTAAGACAGCAACCGAAAAGCTTGCCAATGTAAGAGAGGATGTAAAGGCAAGGGATAAAGAGCTGATTGATAATCCGGAATTTGCCATTACCATAGGCAAAGCAACCTACACAGAGCGTGTGGATGGTGGAACCATGATGCTTGAAGCAATCAGTAAATGTAAGACCGGAGAGACAACTGCAATCGGCAAATTCCACGGATTTGAGCTGCTTGTGGAAAAGAACTTCCTTGGCATCAATTATATGGTGCTTCGTGGAAAGACAGAGTATAAAGCAGAGCTTTCCACCAGTCCGGTCGGCAGTATGGTGAAGCTGGAAAATCTGTTCAATGGACTCCATGAGAACATTGATTTCTTAGAAAAGAAGATTGAGCAGTATCAGAATGACCTTGAAGCATCAAAGGCAGAGTATGATAAGCCATTTGCGTACAGTGAGGAACTGAATGAAAAACTGGCAAGGCAGTGTGAACTGAATGCCCAGCTTGACCTTGAAAATGCAAAGGCTGTGGATGCAGACCTGAGCGGACCGGAGGAAGAAAGAGAAGCAGATGAAAGGATGGAATCTGCAGCAATTGTAGCAGAGGATAAAGGTGCTTATCCATCCGACAGAGAGGGCAGAACACGATAGGAGAGTGAGTAATATGAGCATAAGAAAAGTGGTCGCAGGACTACTGATTACAGCAGGGATTGCCATTATGGCAGTCCCTTTTTTCTGGCGGGCAACCGGAGAAAAACAGACAGAACAGCTCATAAGTGAATTTGAGCAGACATTGGAGGATGATTACGATGAAGAAACAGATGTGGAGGAAGAGCAAACCTCCATTAGTGAAGAGGATGAAGCCATTCTTAAAGAAGGCGGTGTTATCGGCATCATTGAGATACCGGGGTTAGATATCAGGTATCCGGTAATGGAAGGAACCACAAGTAAAGTGCTTAATGCAGGGATTGGTCATATAGAAGAGACTGCAGGAATCGGTGAGAGTGGCAACTGTGTGTTATGCGGTCACAATGGCAGCAGATATGGCACATTTTTTACACCACTAAGTCAGATATCCATAGGCGATGAAGTGATGATAACCGACAAAAATGGACTGAGGCACATCTATGAGGTAACAGAGACAGAGGTAGTAAATCCGTATGATAACAGCATCAAGACACAGGGTACAGAAAAAGAATTAACTCTTTTTACCTGTTCCCAGAAAGGGACCATGCGTTTTGTGGTCAGGTGCATTTATAAGGAGGCGGTGATGGATGAATAAGAGATACCGACTTGGTGATATAGAAGAGGCAGTATCAGAAATGGAAGAGCTAATCGACATCGAGGATGATATTGCAGAGATTGATGATGACTTTCAGATAGTCGTAAGCGGCTGGTCTGTGTATGTCGAAAGCCTGAATCTGACACTCAGACAGGGAATAGCCTGTGTATGGGATGCAGAGGAAGGATTATTTATGCCTGATTTTGATGTGACTATCGTGTATGAGGGGAACATTGAAACGGGCTACTCCAGAAGCGATGCTTCTGTCGTTAATGAGTCAGGTGAAAGTATGCAAGCATCCTTTCCTGCTGACTCATTATACTATGAGCAGGACGGAATGGTCGTTACACTTGGCAACTGGTTAAATGGCAGATTGTCTTGTGAACAGATAGAACAGCTTTGGTGTGAGCTTATCATACCAAAGCAAAACAAAGAACAAAAAGAGAGCGAGGAATAGCATATGAAGTATTCAATTAAAGTAAACGAAGTAAGGGCAAAAGAGGGCAGCAATATCAAGGGATTTGCAACAGTAGTATTTGGTGATTCATTTAAGATTACCAATATTGCAATCCTTGAGAATAAGGACAAGGGGGAGCTTTTCGTATCAATGCCTAGATACCGCTCCAATGAGCGTGATGAAAGCAACGGTGTGATCTATAAGGATGTGTGCAATCCTATCACAGCAGAGTTTCGAGAGGAACTCTATACCAATATCCTTGATGCCTATGCAAGAATCAAGGAACCGGAGAAAGAGGAGACACAGAAGCAGGACAGAACACAGGAGATGCCGGAGTTTTCCGTGACTGTGACACCTTATGAGAGGGAAGGCAGTAACATCAAGGGACTTGCCCGCATTTACTTTGAAAACAGTTTCATTGTAAATAACATCAATATCGTGCAGGGGAAAGAGAAAATCTTTGTATCAATGCCTTCTTATAAGACAAAGCAGGTGGATGAGCAGGGCAAGCCAATTTATCAGGATGTCTGCTATCCGGTCACAAAGGATTTCAGGGAAAGACTCTATAATGAGATTATTTCAGAATATGAGAAAGCAAAGGATAAGAGCAACGAAAAGGCGAGGGAGAGTGCCGAGAAACATCATGGCAATCCCGATAAAGAGAAGGACAAAGAGGCAACACCCTTTCGATAATCAGTAATCAGAGTACAGGGGCGGCCAAGGCTGCCCCATATACAGAATGGAGGAAACAGAATGGATATGGAAGCAGGAAAAACACTTACCAATGAGGAGGTCATAAGGGAACTTCTCGAATTGTTAAAGAAGAATGCCATGAAAGAGCAGGCAAACGATGTATTTGAGATATGCAGCTATGTGGATGGACTGGAGAAAAAGATTGATTCCATGACGGAAGAACTCACCAATATGCAGAACCAGATAAAAGAAATGCAGGAGGATACGTTTGTCAATAATGCTAAAAAGGCATTGTCAGAAGCACAGGAGCGACTTAATGCCAGATGTGAGCAGATAAAGTCACAGGTATCTGAAGTGAAAGCACAGGTCAAATCTACAGCTAAAAGCATAGTCGATGAGGCAAAAGAAAAGGGAAGATCTGCATTATACAGGTTGTCTGAGTTCTTAGGAATTAAGAAAAGACTTCTTGATATCAGAGAGAATGTAAGAGGTGCAATCAAGACAACGGATAAGGATATAGCAAAGACAGAACTTCTTGCAAAAGGATTTCGTGAAGCCGGTCAGACAGTAACCAATGCATTTCGTACTTTTGCTGACAAGCCAGAGGTGGATTATTCACAGAAAGAGCAGAAACATCCCATTACAAAGGCGGTGCTTGCACCTATGAAAGCAGTGAAAAAGATGTTTGTATCAATGGAGCTTCATCTGGATGCATCTATTGATAAGCTCGATAATCTGGCTATGAATGTGCAGCTTGATAAGGAAAAGCATATGGAGAATGCGAAAACAAAGGAACAGACAGAGCCGGAGAGGGCAGAAGCTGAGCGAGTAGAAGCAGAGGTTGTATACTCCCCAATGGTCGCTGAGCCACAGGAGTATCAGTATAATGCAGATGCATTTGAGGCAAGAGGTGTGGATGAGGTGAAGCAGGAAGCAGCACATAAGGAAGCACCGAAGGTAAGAGAAGATAAAGCCAGATAAATGCGAGGACGTGGGAGAGATTCTGCGTCCTTTTTTAGTGTATGAAAAGGATGGAGAATATTGAGGGTGAATATAATTTTCAATTTCAAGAGTTTTTACCGATTCCTTCGAGTTCCATGGATAAACTATCAATTAAAGAAAGAATTATTATCGAAGTTTGTGACTTTTTAGAAACGTGGTGTTGGTTTTTATTTGCATTTGGATTGGACAGAAGTTCGATTCAAGGAGATTTTTTATTAAAAAAATAATGAAGAATATATTGACAGAAACCTTGCGAGATGTTATCACGCAAGGTTTCTGTTTGCAACGCAAGCAGAAACCTTGCGTGATGTTAATATAAAAGTGCAAAGAATGAATTTGTAATAGTTACAATCATCTAATCATTAAAAGGAGGTATTTTTTATGGGAAAGAAGAACGACGGAGCAATTTTTTTGGAGTTGCCAGAAACAGAAGAATGGAAGAAGTTAGGATTACCTAAAGAGTTGGGTAACAACTTGAAAATGGTATATCAACGGAAAGAAAAGGATAAACCAGCAGAGTTTTTAGAAGTATGGAATCCAGATAAAGAATATCCTTCAAGTTGTATTATTACAAATGTTTCATCGACATTAGGAGGATTTAAGTTGATGCAAGCTGGAACTGAGATAGTGAATATGCAAGGTACAAGTAAAGATCCAAAACATGGTTATAATAGTTGGATAGATTTTATGAGAGCTGCGTATCAGAAAATAGGATTAGAAAATGGTCTTGTAGGTGGATGCTCAGTAGATAACTATATATATGAACGTGATGAAAATGGTGATGAAATTGCTATTCCATGTGCACATTCTGTATACCCAGCAGGTGCACATGTATATGAAATGGTTGGCGGACAAATTGACCCTAATAATTTTTATCTGGTTTCATTGTGTAGTCGTCACAATAAGGCAGGCACTATACGTACTTATATGAAATTAGAACAGGCGGTTTTGGCAATAAAGTTAAACAATTTTATGAAATAAAAAGGAGGACAAAATTATGGCAGACACAAAAGTTGTAACACCAACCAGCGCAGATGTTACCCCAACGGTAGTAGTAAAGCAACCAGACATTATGCAGGCTTTGATTAAAGTAGACTTTGAACTTCTTGGAACAAAGCTTGTGGCAGAGTACTACAAGTCAAATGATAAGGAATATTATCTGCTGATGCCTACAGATCAGGCAGATGCCAGAGGAATTACCATTAATGACATGATAAACGATATTTGTTATCTGATTGGCTTGGATGATACAGCAAAATTACAGGTTAAGGAATTAACTGATTGTATTGAATCGTTGGGGTTAAGCTTTAAAGATATCAAAGTTGTATTAAAAATGGCATATTTTTATTCGGTTGTGGACAGTACGAACAGTACAGGGGAAAATGCGGCACCGGTAAACAATACAGAATACGCATTCCAGCTTGAAATTGATACTTCAAAAGCACTCCCGGAAAGCCTCAAGATTTTCAATATTCAGAGAGTCGGTGTAGCAGTCTGGAACACAGAGAGAAGTAAGATTATCAGCCAGATGAATCTTTACAAACCGGAAGATTTGTTAAAAGAAATCTAAGAAGCGAGGTGGTTTTGATGTCAAAAGAATATATGAACAGTTCCTTGAATATGGAAGGTGAATTATGCGGTGTCAAAACCACTCTTTTGGCAGGTTGCATCGAAGATGAGCTGTTGTTTTCTGCGGAAGTGGAAATAACCAAAGACAGCCTGAAAGAACTTCTAAAACTGTTTGGCAGCGTTACGAAAGAAAAAGTAGGGGATTACGTGGAACTGCTGAACGATTTTGAGGTAAAAGCCCTGTTTGCACATAGCAATCAGCAGACCATGCTGGAGGTGCGTACAGAAGCACTAAAATTTTTGGCTTATGATGGAAAACAGGGAAAACTGGTTGCCTTTGCCCTTCTTCCGCAGGAAATTATCAATGGGGAAAACGATTCGCTGGCACAGGTAGTAAAGAAAGTGATGTATGTGTTTGGAATACACAGCTTCACCTTCCTTTACCGTAATACGAACATAAACTGTAGCGAATTGTACAAAGCATATTCGTACCTGCCGGAAGTTCCGCCCATAATAGAAGGAAGCCTTCTATTAAGCACAGCCTTTCGATTTGATGAAGTGGCAAAATATCCATTTACAGATGCCATGAGAACAATCTTCGGAATAAACCAGATGGATATATTCGTGGGGCTGGGTGGAAAACAGGTAAGCTGTGCACTGCTTGTGCCGGATATTGAAAATGCACTGTTAAGCTGTCAGAACATAGTAATCTATACACAGTTTGGCAGCAATAATGTGAAATTCCAGATGGCGGGAGCTATCGGACTAAGCTGCTTTCCGGGATTAAAATTTTATGTGAATGCAGAATTCACACTTACAAATGTATCAATATCGGCAAGTACCATGCCGACAAGCGTTTATCAGATACCTAATACAAAAATATCAATCTGCAACTGTGGGCTGGAGCTTGGCTTTGGCAAATCCGGTATCAATATCGGGGCAATGTCACAGATAAATATCCGCAATCTTATGTGGTATGGAGCATTGAGCATATCCTATAATGGTACGGTTCCAATGCTTGATATGATCAACATAGCCATGAGTGAAGTGTCGGTATCCTCTCTGGTATCAAACCTTGCAGGAATTGATTCGCAGTCAGTAAAAGAACTGGATATATTTACCGTCACAGCCTTTGACATCAATAGTTCAGGTGGCGGTAAAACGATTGATTTTAAGACACTTACAGATGCGGAAATCATACAGGCTGTAAATAATGCATTAGCGGGAATGAAGCAGGAGTATCTGCTGAGTCAGGACAATGTAAGTGTGACAAGACTTCCGGGCGATAGTGCCTGTGACGTTCTGAACACAAAGACCATGTTCCATTACTGGCTGAACAGTAAGGGAGAATTATCCTTTCCACCGCAGGCATATTATGCATCTAAGCATCTGACCATAGGCAGATACAATTTTGATATGGGAGTATTCTTTGCAGGACAGTTGGAGATTTTCGGACAGAAAATCAAAGTCATGTTTTCGTCAGTAAATGATAAAGGCATTCTTGGATATGCGGAAGTATCACCAATACATAACAGTGTGCTTATTATCAGCGGTTCCCGTTCTGAGAAAAACAGGATAAACCCGGTGCTTGGCAGTACATCAAACAGTACATTGGAACTGCTGACACAGGATTTTTACAGAAATGAAGTGACAGACAGACCGGTCACTTTATACATGGATGTATCCAAAAACGCCTGCAATTTTTATATAGATGGGCATATAGAACTGTGCAAAATATTTTCTTTTGATGCACTGGTATATTTTGCCAACAAAAACATAAGGATTGCTGTTGAAACAAGCTATTTCAACCTGTTTCGGGCTTCATTGTATCTGAATGCAGATTATCAGAAAATGAAAAATCTGTTCTTTGAATTTGAAGTCTCTCTCGACAGCACAGGATTACAGAATAACCTGAAACAACTGACGTACCTGCTGGATGAAGCAGTAACCAAATATGACAAAAAGATACATGATGCACAGAAAAAAATCAATGATGCAAAGAACAAAGTATCCTCCCTGCAAAATGAGATAAACTCATACAAAAGTAAAATCGAAGAGTGCAGGAGGGTAATTAGGAAAGCAAAATGGTATCAGTGGGCGAAGATGGCTAAGGAAACAGCCAAAATCGTAGGCTATGAGGTTGCCATCGGCGGCATATATCTTGCGATGAAAACGGCAGAGGCAGCTCTTGATGCAGCCAATAAGGTACTGTCGCTTGCAAACAAACTGGGTAGCGGTTTCCTTAACACAATTAACAAAGTGATTCAGGGTGTGCTTAATGTATTCTATATCAGCAAGGCACTTCTTGGCATAATCGTAAATGGAAGCCAGATATTTGTAAAAGTCAATATGGAGCTTACCGTTATTGGAAAACAGATATCCGTAAAAGAAGAAGTGGATATGAACAAACTGATTGAAAAGCCAATCATTCTGTTGGAGGAACTGACCATCAATCAGATCAAGGACCTGATAGATATGCTGTCATTGGGACAGACACCGGAATACGAGAGGATAGAGGCAACGCCATATCCATATATGGAATTTCCGGAAGATCCAGTGGAACTGTCAGAAATGGTTGCCTATGGTGCAAAACGAATCGAGCAGGCAAAGGGAATGGTAGAAGAACTTCAAGACCTGTACATTGACGAGCTTCAGGAGCTGGATTCCGAGATTGAGGATATGGATACAGAATTTAAGGCGGCAGCACAGATGGTAAGCTACTCTCTGGAAAAAGCATCGGATAACGTATACATAGATGGTATGGACGAACTGATTACGCAGATAGAGGAAGCAAAGGAGGACGGACAGATAAGTCCTGAAGAAATCAAGCTTGCCGAGTCATGTATAGATGATTATCTGAATATCATCCGCCCGTCCGCCACGACAATAGAAGAATCAAGTATGCGTGTGAAGGAATGCGTAGACAGCATAGATACTGAAAGAACGACAAAAAGAATGCGTAGTTCTTATAAGAACGCTGATGCAGAGAATGGAACTGAGCTTATGAACAACAGGGACTATGACAAGTTCTATGGAGAGCTCCAGTCTGTGGTAGAGAAGTATTTTCCGCATGGTTCCGGACATGGATATTTCAACATCACGGATGAAGAAGTATTCTATCAGGCATTAAATAACGCAAGAAAACAAGCAGGATGTGCTTATGTAGAACTGTCCGAGGAAGATGAAGAAGAAAATCAGGAATCAGGTCTGCTGTATGGAGCAAAACCGTTAAGGCGGATGGTAAGTGAAGGATATATTCAGAGGCTGCAATAAAAGTAAAAAATTATTGTACTCTTTTTCAGTCAGCCATTATGGGATGGTTAAAGTTTCATATACAAAAAAATCAGGAGCTTTCTAAGATTAGAAGGATGGAGCATCGTGCTCTTTCAAGGATAATCAAGGGAAGCTCTTTTGTTTATAAAAAGATATATTTGAATTTCAAATAAAAATTCTTGAAGAAACAGCCTTTTTTTAGTACAATAAAACTGAGTTAGTGTATAGAATGATAAATAGAAATTCATGATAGATTTTGTTCATATTATCTATCTGAATATGACTGGAAAATAAGAGAATATCTTTATGGGGACAGAATGTGTAACTGCACCATAGTTTGGACAGGAGGATTGATATTATGAAAAAATGGAAAGAAAGAGGAAAGAGAATCGCAGTATTGTTGCTTACGGCAGCCCTTGTTGGAAGCAGCGTGGACTTATCTGCTCTTACGGTAAATGCAGCAGAGGAAGAAAAAGTGCTGACCTGTGAAAAAGAGGAGCAGACTACATCGGAAGAAATAACCGAGACAGCAAAGCGTATCACCTCATGGACATGGAATGATGAAGAGGAAATGCTGGACTTGGAGGAAAACGTGCTGGCACTTCCCGGTGCATCCAAAGATTATATCGTATCCTTTGATGACATCGTATCATTCCTTCCTGCTTCCATCACAGCCACGATTACAACATCTGCGTCCGTTACCGAAACAGAGGATACAGAAGCAACAAACGAATCGGAAGAAACGGATGGAGCGGAAGAAACCGTGACTCTGGAAGGCTGGGTATGTGAAAACTACCCGGAGGAAGGTGCGTACAGCGGTAACTATACTTTTACTGCGAATCTGCCGGAGGGCTATGAACTCGCAGAGGACGCAGCAGCACTGAAAGTAAATGTAGAACTGGGTGGAGCACAGCTTTTGGAAGCAACCACCATCACACCAACAAAACCGGAAAATGGTAATGGTACAGCAGAAAACCCGTATCAGATTACCTCGGCGGCAGAACTTTACTGGTTCGCCGGACTTGTAAACGGAACTCTTACAGACGTTACTAAAAATAGTTCAGCCTGTGCGAAGCTGATGAATGATATCACGGTAAATAATAATCTGCTTGACAGGATTACATATAAAACAGATGATGACGGCAATCTGACCAATGAAGTAGCAAACGGCGGGAACTTCATTTCATGGACACCGATTGGAGCAGCTAATAACGGCTATCAGGGGACTTTTGATGGAAATGGAAAGACCATCAGCGGACTCTTTTTCAATGATAGCCAAAAAAGTCATGTTGGCTTGTTTGACAATATATATATGGCAACAATTCGGAATGTCGGTGTCGTTGATTCTTATTTTTTCGGAGAACATTATGTCGGAGGCGTGTGCGCATTTGGTGTAGATGGTACGATAACTGGCAGCTATAACACAGGAGTGGTAAGTGGAGAAGGATGTGTCGGAGGCGTGTGTGGAACTGGTAGCAGTGTTACGATAACTGACAGCTATAACACAGGTAGTGTAAGTGGAAATGATGATGTCGGAGGCGTGTTCGGATATGGTGAAAATTGTACGATAAACAATTGCTATTATCTGAAAGCGGAAGGCACGGATTTGGGTGGCATTAACGGCGCAGATGTCGAAGGGCAGGCTGAAGGAAAAACCGCTGCACAGTTTGCATCCGGCGAGGTTGCATACCTTTTGCAGGATGGACAGAAAGTGGGAGAAGATGGCACGATACCACAGGTCTGGGGACAGAACATTGATAATGATGGTGAGAAACAATCTTTTCCTGTTTTTAGTAATGCGAAAGTCTATAAACCTTCAGAAAGTTCTCCTTGTAAGGTTGGATACACAAATAATGCGGAAGGCTTAAAGGAACATGACTTTGGCGACGACAAGACTGGCGAAAGCTGTTCGTACTGTAATATAAAGAACATCAACTATTCTGGTATCAGTATTAGCGGTGTGGATACCCCTTACTACTATACAGGTAATGAGATTAAGCCGGATATTACCATAAAAAAAGGCGAGACATCATTAACTCTTGGTGAAGATTATAACATTACTTATGGAAACAATACAGATGTGGCAGGCAGCAATGCTGAAAACGCTCCTTATGTGAAGATTACCGGAAAGGGTAATTATACAGGAGAAATTACAAAGAACTTTACCATTGCTTACATTACTGCTCCGGATAATTATATAACAGGAACGAAAGGTGCGAATGACTGGTATACTTCAGATGTCACAATCGGCGTAGCAGACTGGCAGGTATCAACGGATGGAAGCAGTTGGAATGACAGCATTTCGGTTACCGAAGAGGGAACACATTCTTATACTCTTTATTTTAAAGACAGTAACGGATACATTACAGATAGCATAAACAAAGAGATTAAGATTGATAAAGCTGCTCCAACCGGAACCATTCAGGTAAAAGAAAGTACATGGGATAAATTTTTAGAGAAAATTTCCTTTGGCTTCTATACCAACACCAAAGAAAAAATTACGATTACATCAGAGGATACCGGCTCCGGTATAGCCTCTACAGAATATCTGGTATCTGACAAGGCATATACACAAATTTCAGATATGCAGAATCTGAGTGGCTGGAAAGATTATGATAATAGCAATAAGCCTAAAATCAAGACGAACAGGACCAACTATGTGTATGCGAGAATCACAGACAATGTCGGAAATGTAACCTATCTGTCCAGTGATGGCATTTTGCATGATGATGAGAAACCGTATATTTTTGATATAACCCCGGTCATGAAGGATCGCTCCGGTAGTGTGACATTTGATATTTTTGAAGATGGAAGCGGTCTTGAGAAGGTTTATTTCTTATATAGTACGGATATAAATGAGGTAACAAGTGCTACGACAGAGAATTTGAAAGCATCTGATTATCACAATGCAACCGGAACCTTTACATTATCAGACCTGAAACCAAATACCGAGTATTACTGTGCAGTTCTTGCAGTGGATAAGGCAGGAAATGAAAGTTATCTTTTAAATAGCACATTTAAGACATTAAAGGAAGCCATCACGGGAACTGTATCCATTTCCGGAGAGGCAGTATATGGAAAAACATTGACAGCATCCTATGAGGGACTTGCGACAGATGCCGGCGAAGTTACAGTTTCATGGTATCGTGGAGAAGATACTACAGCGATTGCTACCGGAGATACATATACTTTAACAGCAGATGATGTAGGAAAAGTGATTACAGTTAAGGTTACCGCTGAAAACTGTTCCGGAGAACTGACGGATTCCACCGCCGAGGTAGCAAAGGCAGAACATCCAAATCCACCGACGAATGGAAATGTGGATGATGAAAACAATACCTTTACCTTTAACGGAACAAGCGGAGTTACTTACGAATACAGTACCGATGGTGGAGCAAGTTGGACGGATATTACGGTAGATTCCGGCACCGGTGTTGGTACTGTTACAGTTGGAAACGTGATAGTCAACACAGGAGATTTACAGGTACGGGCAAAGGAAACAGATGGATATAAGGCAAGTGATGTTATTTCCAATACATCTGCCTATACCGCAACCTTAGAAGGCAGCGTAAGCCTTTCCGGAACTGCAAAGTATGGGGAAACCTTAACTGCAACTGTAACCGGAGCACAGCAGGGAGCTGTATTAACCTATACTTTCTGCGCGGACGATACAGTGCTTCAGCAGGGAAGCAGCAATACTTATAAGATTGTATCCGCCGAAGCAATTGGAAAACAGATTACAGTTAAGGTATCTGCGGAAGGATACATAGGAACAGTTAATGATACTTCGGATACTGTTGCAAAAGCAGACGGAGTGCTGACACTGAAACAGACTGAATTTACCCCGACCTTTGGGGATGAGGCATTTAAGCTTGGATGTAGCAGAACCGGAGACGGAACGATTTCCTATAAAGTTTCCGATGAAAAGGTCATTAAAGTTTCCGATACCGGAGAAGTAACGATTGTGGGAGCAGGAAGTGCCACCGTAACAGTATCTCTTTCGGAAACAGAGTGTTATACCGGTGCGGCAGAGCAGACGATTAAAGTCAATGTGGCAAAGAAAGACTATGTATTAAATCCGTCAACAGGTACGGCAGCTTATACATATAAGCAGGGAGCAAGTAATGTGGCGGTGGATGTTGCAGGAATGCTTCCGGCAGATAAGGGTAATACAACATACTCTGTGTCAACGGCAGATGCTGGTACGATACTTGAAAATGTATCGGTAGATAAAAATGGTAATCTTACCTACAATGTGAAGTCATTTGATAACTATACAGATGGAATTACAGCAACTATTGCAGTCACTGCAACGATGGCGAATTATAAAGATGTAACTTATACATTAACTGTAAAGATTACTGATAAATTCGTAGTGACGGAAAAGGCAGGTGCAAAGGTTTCTTCTGACAGCACATCCCTTGTGTACGGACAGAAGATAAGTGCATTAAAGCTTAATACCACAGAAGCAAAATTTGTAGCCAATGGAACAGAGGTAGCAGGTAAACTTAGCTGGGAAACACCGGATGAGGTACTGAATGCCGGAAGTCATCAGGTTATATGGAAGTTTGTGCCGGAGAATGAAGCACTTTATCAGGGATGTACCGGAACGATCACAGTAACCGTAAGTCAGGCGACACCGAATGTGACAACTGTTCCGACAGTGGCAGACAGAGTATATCATACAACTGCAGCATTAACAGATAGTGATCTTGTTAGTGGAAGCGTAAGCTGGACTGTTGGTGGCGTGGAAAAGACTGTTGAAGGTAGCTGGAGCTGGAAGACAAACGGCACAGTTCCTACAACAAATGTGAACAGCTATGTAGCAGTATTTAATCCGACAGATACCACGAATTATGTGCCGGTAACGAAGAATATTACCGTCAGGGTTGTAGCAGCAACAGCTTATGTGGCTGAAAAACCTACTGTAAGTGCTATTACTTACGGACAGACCTTATCAGATGCAACAATAGCAGGTGGAAAAGTACAGTACAGTGAGAATGACACAACTCTTGTAGACGGAACATTTTCTTGGAAGGATGCAAGCCTTGCACCGAATTGTGCAGACAGCAATCTGACAACTTATGTATTGGTATTCACACCGACAGATCGTGCAAATTACAACACGGTTGAAACGGATGTAACCATCACAGTAAATAAGGTAAAAGACGCACCGCATATGCCGGGATCGGCTATGAGTGTTCCATACAGTAACAAAACTGTCGGTACAGTTACTTTAGCGAAAGACTGGACATGGCAGGAGAGTGATAAGGCTACTGCATTGGAAGTAGGTGTGCCTGTGACCGCAACTGCTGTTTACAATGGTGCGGACAAGGGCAATTATGAAAATGAATCAGTGGTAATCACAATTACCAGAAGTGATTGTGAACATAAGAATACTGAGGTTAGAGGTGAAAAGGAATCCACCTGTAAAGAGGAAGGATATTCAGGAGATACCTATTGTAAGGATTGTGGAGAATGTATCAGTACAGGTCATGCCATAGAGAAAAAAGAACACTCCGGCGGAACGGCAACATGTACCCATAAGGCGAAATGTTCAGTCTGCGGTGCAGAGTATGGCACTTTAAATCCGAATAACCACGAAGCCATAAAGCTGGTGGGTAAGAAGGATGCTGATTGTACTTCTTCCGGTTACACCGGAGATAAGTGTTGCAGTGGTTGTAATGCAGTCCTTGAAAAAGGAAAGACAATAGCCGCAACCGGACACGATTATCATTCAGAGATTACAAGGCAGCCTACCACTACAGCGGAGGGCGAGAGAACCTATACCTGTGTAAACTGCAATGACACTTACACAGAAACGATTCCAAAGCTTCCTGAAGAAGAACATGAGCATAACTATACTTGTACGATAACAAGGGAAGCAACCTGTACCCAGACAGGAATTAAGACATATACATGTAAGTGTGGTGACAGCTATACAGAAACAATTCCTAAGCTTAACCATAAGTATACAAGCAGTGTAACGGTAGAAGCTACTAAGGAAAAAGAAGGCGAGATGACATATACCTGTTCATTGTGTGGACACAGCTATACGAAACCAATCGCTAAGTTAAAGGATGATAATAGACCAGGAGATAATAAGCCGGGAGATAACAAACCAGGAAATAATAAGCCGGGAGATAACAAACCGGGAGAAGGCGGCGATAAGAAGCCAGCGGAAATACCGGATACCGGAAAGCCGTTCATCAAAGACGAAACAGGTAAAGAAGGCTGGGATGTTATCAAGAACGAAACATCAGATGCAAAAGATGGCGATGCGGTAAAGGTTGATATGAACGGTGCTACCGTAGTACCGGGAGATGTTCTTGACACTATCGCAGGCAAAGATGTAACCATTGTGTTTGACATGGGTAATGGCATTACATGGAGTGTAAACGGAAATAGCATTACTACTGACAAGGTAAGCGACATCGACTTCAGCGTAAAGGTTGGAGAAGAAGCCGGTAATAACATTCCTGTGGATGTTATCAATAATGTGACTGGAGAGAGATATTCTATCCAGATCAGCCTTGCCTATGACGGCGAGTTCGGATTTACAGCAGTCCTTTCCATCAACATGGAAGCAAAGAACGTAGGACTTTATGCAAACCTGTTCTACTACAATGAAACTACAGGAGAGCTTGAGTTTATCTGTGCAGATGAGATTGCAGAGGATGGAACTGCTGACCTGACTTTCACTCATGCTTCTGATTACACCATCGTGATTGATGAAGCACCGATGGATGGAAACGGGGCAGACGACAGTACAGGAACTGGCAGCAACAATGTGACTACCGAGTCAAAAGAGGATTCATGGAATCCACTCTGGATTATCATCATCGGAGCCATCGTGATTGTGGCAGGACTTGGAATATTCTTTATCATAAAGAAAAAAGAAGATAAAGAAGATAAAGATAATCAGTAACAGTTAATTAAGATGCAGCATATGTGAGAGAAATTTCATGTATGCTGTATTTTTTGTTATAAACCATTCGAGAACTCACATATTAAACAATGTATTTGATTAAGACAGTAAAAGGAGATATAACAAAAGTAACAGATGTGCAGGCAATTGTTAATGCAGCAAATAACTCTCTTCTTGGCGGAGGCGGTGTAGATGGTGCGATTAATAGAGCAGCAGGACCGGAGCTATTGCGGAGTGCAGGACACTTCATGGATGTGAAACTGGTGACGCAAAGATTACAAAAGCATATAATCTGCCTTGTGATTATGTAATACATACAGTTGGACCAATATGGAATGGAGGAAGAAATAGAGAAGAGGAACTTCTTGCTAACTGTTATTTTAATTCTATGAAGCTGGCAATGGATAATGGAATCAGGTCTATTGCATTTCCTTCCATATCAACGGGAGTATATAGTTTTCCAGTTGAGTTGGCGGCAAAGATTGCGGTACATACAGTAAACCGGTTTTTGCAGGATAATCCAGATTGTTTTGATCTGGTGGAGAGGGTACTATTTGATACTCATACTGAATCGGTGTATGAAGCTGAGGTTGATAAATTATATGATAAATAAAATGGCTAAAGGGAGTTGTTATGTACGCTGAAAAAACAGATTATGATGATATTGAAATGTCGAGCAGGTTGCGGAATGTCCTAAGAAGAAATGGATTTGAGTCATTGGAAGAATTGAGAGAATATCCAAAGGAGCATTTTATAAAGTTTCGTAATATGGGGCAGGCGACGCTGCAGGAATTATATCAGATTTGTGAAGAGCAAGGCATAAAGCTTCGTAGTGTAGAAGATCTGAATGATAAGGAACATGGAGTCAGATTTGATGACTTCCTATGTATGGATGCATTTAGAATGGGGATAAAATGCAAAGATGATTTGAGAAGATATAGTCTTGAGGAACTTGAAAATATGTGTCCGAAGGATAAGAGATTGTTTGTAAGATTAAAGAAGTTGAAAACAATACAAGGGTAATTTTATGGGATTTGTTAAATAAAAGAAAGCTACGAAAAATCTGATTATAAAATCGTTGTTTATCAAGCTGTTTAATTTTGAAAATTTCTTTGAAAAACTATTGACTCCTACGCAACGTAATAGTTTACGATATGTTTATCGAGAGGAGGAAATGACAATGATGACAGTGAATGAGGTAAGTAAATTAACAGGAGTGAGTATACGCACTCTGCAGTATTACGACACCATTGGACTCTTAAAACCTATTGAATATACAGAGTCAGGTTATAGGTTGTATGACGATACATCCTTGGAAAGGCTGCAACAAATTTTACTGTTTAAAGAATTGGAATTTCCGCTTAAGGAGATTAAAAAGATAATTGATGCCCCTAACTTTGACAGGAACAAAGCATTAGAGCAGCAGATTGAATTGCTAACTATGAAAAAAGAGCATCTTGAAAATCTTATTAGTTTCGCTCGAGGAATAAAAGGAATAGGAGTGAAATATATGGATTTTAAAGTATTTGATACAACAAAGATTGATGAGTATTCTAAACGAGCAAAAGAACAATGGGGACAAACCTCTGAGTATAAGGAGTTTGAAGAGAAAACAAAGAACTGGACGAAAGACGATGAAGCTACTGTTGCAAATGAGTTTATGCAATTATTTGTTGAGTTTGGACAAATGAAAGAAATGGATCCAGAAGATGAACAGGTGCAGTTGCAGGTAAGGAAACTTCAGGATTACATTACAGATCATTTTTATACATGTTCTGATAAGATTTTATGCGGTCTTGGAAGAATGTATGCCGGTGGAGGAGAACTTACGGAAAATATTGATGATGTTGGAGGAGTTGGCACAGCAGAGTTTGCAAGTAAAGCTATTGATATATTTTATATGAGCAGAAGGTAAATTCCAGTTTATAGAATAAAATTGAAGCTGGTTATAATAAAAGAAGCTGTAAAAATTCACGTTGAATTTTACAGCTTTTTGTGTATAATAGAAGTAGAAGAAACAATTTGAAATCAAAGGAAGGAGCTGAAAGAATATGGCAAATATTTTACCAGTATCTGATTTGAGAAATTATAACGAAGTCCTGAAGAACTGTCACAAAGGAGAACCAGTATATCTGACCAAGAATGGCAGAGGACGTTTCGTTGTCATGGATATTGAAGATTATGAGCGTGACCGGGCAGAGAAAAAGCTTCTGATGAAGCTGCAGGAAGCCGAAGAAGCAGTGAAAGACGGAGAAGGCTGGCTGGATTTGGATGAATTAAAAGCACTTGTGGGGGAATAAGATGTTAAAATTGCGGATCAATCCGATTGTTGCAAAGGATTTGAAAAATATCCGAGATTACATTGCTGAGGATAATGAAGAATATGCTGCAAAGACGATAAAAGAGATTTATGGTAAATTTGAAAATCTTCAGATGTTTCCGGGAATGGGGTCGGATTTATCCAAACGGGTCAGCTTTCGGACAGATTATAAATATGCGATATGGGAAGATTATGTAATTATTTACAAAGTAGGAATGGAGTATGTAGAGATTTATCGAGTGGTTAATCGGTATCAGGATATCACAAGAATTTTTGATCAGTAAGCCAAACAAATCAAAAGTTCATGGTACATGAGTGACGAAGAACCACAATTGCAAAGGAAAGGAACATAAGAACATGAAAAAATGGATGACAAAGGCCGCTGCCCTTGTATTGGCAGGATCTATGCTGTTGCAGCCGGCGTTCGTGCAGGCTGACACACAGACGCAGACACAGGAGGAGCAAACAACCGAGACAAAGCAGTCCGATCAGAAAGTGATTGTGATTGATGCCGGACACCAGACTCGTGCCATGAGTGCTACAGAGCCCAATGGACCTAGTTCCAAGACAAGAAAAGCCAAGGTAACCGGAGGCGCTACCGGAGTGGCAACACATTTGCCGGAGTACAAATTGAACCTCATTGTAGCAAAAAAACTGAAGAAAGAACTGACAAGCCGTGGTTATAAAGTGATTATGGTGCGCACGAAGAACAATGTGCGTCTGTCCAATGTAGACCGTGCCAAGATTGCCAACAAATATAAGGCAGATGCATTTATCCGCATCCATGCCAATGGTTCGGATAGCAGCAGTGCCAATGGCATGATGACGATCTGTCAGACTGCTTCCAATCCATATAATGGAAATATATATTCCCAAAGTCAGGCACTTTCTACAGATATTTTAGATCAGATGGTAGCAGCGACCGGAGCAAAAAGAGAGCGTGTCTGGGAGACAGATACCATGAGTGGAATCAACTGGGCACAGGTTCCGACGACCATTGTGGAGATGGGATATATGAGTAATCCGACGGAAGATCAGAAGATGGCGACAGACGAATATCAGTGGCAGATTGTAACCGGGATTGCCAATGGCGTGGATCAGTATTTTGGAATTGCGAGATAAGGGAGTTTTGAAAGATGAAAAAAGCAGCATTATTTTTTGATGTAGATG
>ERZ779894.1483-NODE-1483-length-23615-cov-7.862988_pt1 | contig 23615 bp, 10 predicted proteins | sample MGYA00511587_ERZ779894 | MGnify/ENA primary metagenome ERZ779894 (study PRJEB29588, sample SAMEA2160490) | human gut metagenome | biome: human gut; feature: human-associated habitat; material: faeces | place: Denmark | collected 2008/2010 ... | reverse complement strand
CCGCCGCTCGTCGCTGCGCCGTGCGATCTGCATCGGCGAGGCGCTGCGCGACACCGACTTCAGCAACAACACGCTGGGGGCGAAAATCACCGAACTGTGGCCCGAACTGGAGCTCTTCTCGACTTACGCCTCGACCGAGATGCAGACCTCGGTCACCGAATGCGGGCACCACTGCGGCGGGCATGTCCCGGCCGACATGCTCCTGGTGGAGCTGCTCGACGAGCAGAACAACCCCGTGCCCGAGGGACAGGAGGGCGAGGTAGTAATCACGACGCTCGGCGTGCGGGGCATGCCGCTGCTGCGCTTCAAGACGGGCGACATCTGCATCGCCCGCACGGGACGCTGCGCCTGCGGCCGCACGACGATGCGCCTCTCGTCGGTGATCGGACGCCGGGGGCAGATGATCAAATTCAAGGGCACGACGCTCTACCCGCCCGCGCTGTACGACGTGCTGGAGAACATCCCCGGCGTGAACAACTACATCATCGAGGTATTCACCGGAAGCCTCGGCACCGACCAGATCGTGCTGCGAATCGGCAGCACGCGCCGCGACGAGGCGTTCGAGAAAGAGATCAAGGACACGTTCCGCTCGAAAGTGCGCGTAGCACCCGAGGTGGTCTTCGAACCGGTGGAGTACATTGCGAAAAAACAGATGCCCCAAATGAGCCGGAAACAAATAAAATTCGTAGATTTACGCGAACAAACCAAATAAAACCCAACCATGAAAAAATTACTGAGCATAGCCCTGTGCCTGATCGCCGTCGGCAGTTTCGCACAGAAGGGAAAGACGAAGATGGCGGCCGACTTCTACGGCGTGGATTACAGTTGCGTGAGCGTCATCGGGGCCAACGAGCAGCCGGCCGAGTTCATCAAGGCGTTCGAGGCCATCAACCGCCTCTTCCTCAGCGAACCCAAGAAATACGACGTGGCCGGGTTCACCGGCATCGACATCCTCTCGACCAGTGTCGAACAGGCCAACGAGGCGTTGGGCGGCCTGGCCGCCGAGCAGTTCACGCCCCGCAGCACGAAGGCCGACATTGCAGCGCAGCTCCCCGGAATCCTCGCCCGCTACGACAACGGCTCGGGGAACAAGGGACTGGTGTTGATAGCCACGACGCTCGACAAGGGCAACGGCATCGGGTACTACACGGCCGTGCTGTTCGATCCCGCCACGCAGGAGGTCATCCTCCAGATGGACATGGCCGGCAAGCCCGGCGGGTTCGGCCTGCGCAACTATTGGGCCGGCTCGGTATACAACGCCCTCAAGAAGCAGGGTAAATACCTGACCAGGTAGGGGGGGGGTACCCCGCACCGACACACCCCGCACGGCTTCGTGCGGGGTGTGTCGTCATAATAGGCAAAGAGCGCCCGGAGCGGGGACACGATCCGCACCGGCAGGAAACCCTGTACGCCGCCGGATAAAAACGCCCGGGAGGCGGACTTACCCGGCAGCCCCGGAGCGGGCTTCCGGGCATCTCCCGGGCGGCGGATATTTCATGCGCGCATCGTCGAGCACCAGTACCCAATCGTTCCCCTTGCCGCAGGTCGGGGGCGTGAAGGTCACCGTCGCACCGGCATCCCGGCGGCGGAATTCCCCGATCCGCAGCGGGCGCCCGCTGCGGACATCGTACCACCAGGCCACGATCCGCTTCCCGGAAACCCGTCCCAGGTCGACGGCAAACGGCCGTCCGCTCTCGGAATAGACCATGGCATAGGTGCCGAGGCTGTCGCGGGTAGCCGTACAACGCCCGTGCCCCCGGCCGGCATCCCCGGCGATAACGCCCTGGTCGGGAATACGGCGGAAAAACGGACGGCTCTCGATAAGTTCCCGCCCATAGCACACCTGATAAGCCCCGGGCAGCGACAGGGATTCGCGCCAGCTCCGCACGGGCCCCGTGACAGGCGCATACCGGCCGGGTTCCCACATCTGCCATACGGCATGGCAGCCGTAGGTATGTCCGCAGGCTCCGGAAAAGACCTCGTGGTAGAATGCCCGCCGCACATGCAGGGCTTCGGAAGTGCCGTATTTTTCCCGGTCGAAGTCGATCGGATGTTCCTCGTAGATCGGCTCCCCGTCCAGCACGGGTTTGACGGGCCGCCGGGCATAATCGCGGGCGATGCGCTCCCAAAGGTCGAAATCGTAGGCATGGCCGTTCTGCTGCATGTTGAACGCGAGCCACGGCTCGTCGTGCAGCCAGTCGCCCGAAGAGGATTTCCCCCACGGATGGTAGGTAATCAGGCAGGCCGAATAATCCTCGCGGCCGGCGACACCGCAGGCAATGCCGCGGGCGAAGGCCCGCAGTATGGGTTCACGCCCTTCGGGAGGACGGTCGCCACCCAGTATCCAGATGATATTCCGCCGGATGCGGTAACGCTCCCCCAGATAGCGCCCGAAAGCCTCGGCACGCCCCTCCGTTGTGAAGATCTCGGGCCCGGGGCCCCATTTGAGGCAGAACTTGTCGCCCCATGCGGGCAGCAGGCCGATGACCAGCCCCAGCGAATCGGCCATGGCGACCACTTCGTCCACATACGCGAAATAACGCTCGTTGGGCCGGGTGAACCCCGCATCGGCAAACGGCAGGTCGCCGTAGGCATTGGGGACACGCAGCCCGTCACGTTCCGCGAGGCAGACGGCCTGTATGACCGTGAACCCTTTCCGGGCGCGGTCTTCGAGATAGAGGCGCGCCTCTTCGCGCGTGGTACGGTGGAACAACTCCCACGCCGTGTCGCCCAGATAGAAGAACGGCCTGCCGTCGGCATATTGCAGGTAACGCCCGCCGGGATGCACGACGATGCGCCCGCGGGAGAAAGGCCGGGCGCCAAGGGGCGCAGGTGCAAGAAAGAGCGCAAAAAACAGGAGCGCAAATAATTTCCTCATAAAAAACGATTTCAGGCGACAGCCGGGAACAAAACGGCAGTCGGGGCCGCCGGAGGCGACCCCGTGCCGGTGTGGCGGCAAAGCCGGGTTACAGTCCCTCCTTCGAGAGCAGCTCCGACGTGTCGATACGCACCTGCGTCGTTGTGAGCTTGTCGTTGAGCGCATAACGCGTCGGGTCGGATATGGTGACCGGCAGGGAAAAATCCTTGTCGGCATTCGCCTTCAGATAAGCGATGTCGACCGTGAGGAAAAAAGTCGCATCGCGTTTCCCGTCGGGGCAGCTCACCGAGGAAGGCAGCGTGTATGCCCGGCCCGGCAGCAACACAGTCCCGTCCAGGGGAGTGCTGCCCACGGAGACGCTGACCGTGTAGGCCTGCAACTCGGCCAGCCCGGCGCGGTAGATGCCCAGGAAAATGTGCACCTTCCCCGCCTGCGTGTCAATGCGGTAATTCTTGTTGGACTGCTGCGCCGTCCCGTCGTTGGGCACAGTATAAGGGGTGTAGCTGGCCTGCGGCATATAGATCACCGCACTGCCCCAGGGCCTTTCGCTGTCGGCTTTCTGGCATGAGGCTGCGCCGCATGCGAGGAGCAGCACAGAAAAGAATGTAACGATCGTTCTCATAGTTCGATATTTTTCGGTCTACCAACCCGGATTCTGGTCGAGTACCCCGCCCGATTTTACGATTTCGGCCTGCGGGATCGGATAAAGGTTCATCTTCGGGGCATCGAAGATGCGTTTGGCCACTTCGAACGGCGTGTAGGCAAAGCCGTCGCCGCTGCGGGTCACCTTCACGCCGCGCAGGGGCCGGTTGAGCACCGTCCCGGCATCGTCCCAGCGCCGGAGATCCCAGTAGCGATGGTCTTCGAAGGCCAGCTCGATGCGGCGTTCGTGTTTGATGGCCGTGCGCATGGCGGCTGCATCGCCCGGGTCGACATCGACCGGGGGCATCCCCACCCCGGAACGGGCACGCACGGCATCCACGGCGTCGCGCGCACTCATCCCGTAGCCGTGGGCGTCGTCCGGGCCGTAGGCTTCGTTCATCGCCTCGGCAAAATTAAGCAATATTTCGGCATAGCGGAAAACGATCCAGCTGCGAAGCCGTTTGTCGTCGTTGGTGAGGTTCAGGTTCTCGTTCAGGAACTTGCGCAGGTAATACCCCGTGGGCGAAGCGTTCTGCCGGGCGGGGTCGTCGGCGCCGCCCGCATAGATTTCGAGCGTGCGCCCGTTCCACGTATCGCCGTTGCGCAGGACGGTGGCGTAGAAGCGCGGGTCGAGGCCGGCATAGGCATCGTCCGTATCCTCCCCCGTGGATTCATAGGCTTCCACGAGGTTCTGCGAAGGGCAGATACCCGTACCGCCGCCCTGCGTGCCGATGGGGTAATTCTTGCGTTCGAACTCGTTGGTCGCCCCCATACGCACCGCCCAGATGGTCTCGGGGCTGGTCGTAGAGGTTTCGGCGACGAACAGCCCGCCGTAATCGGGATGCAGGGAATAGATGCCCATGTTGATCACTTCGAAGGCCGCAGCGGCAGCGGCAGCCCACTTGGACTTTTCGCCCGAGGGATTGAACTGCGGGCTGGCGGCATAGAGCAACACCCTCGACTTGAGGGCCAGCGCCGCGCCGCGGGTGATCCGGCCCGACTTCTCCTCGAGGTTCTCGGCCCGCCAGTCGACGACCAGTTCGTTGCGCACCCCTTCGATCTCGCGCAGGATGAGGCCGACCACCTCGTCGAACGTGCCGCGCGGAAGGTTAGCCTCCTTCTGGTCGGCATATACGCGGTCGATGAGGGGCACCCCGCCGTAACGCTTGGCAAGCTCGAAATAATAATAGGCTTTCAGCACATGCGCCTCGGCGCGCAGCCGCTGCACGTCGACGATGTCGCGGCGGTAGCTGTCCAGGCCGTTCGAAGTGAGCGTGTCGCGGTGCATACCGAGGATATACCTATAATCCACCGACTTATCGAGGTAGTCGTGCGCCGCATAGATGCCGTTGTAATAGCTCGTATAGCAATCGTCGGGGTTGTAATAGGCGCTCCAGCTGCCTTCGTTGAACCGCTGCGTGGAACTGAACGTGGTCACGTATTGCGCCTCGTCGGAAACGGCTGCGAAGAGGTTGCCGTCGATCGCCGTGAACCCGTAGGGGATGTGTTCGTAAACGCGGTAGCCCCAGTCGAACATCTGGTAACGGCGCGTGGCCATCATCTCGTCCGTCAGGTTCAGGTCTTCCTTGGTGTCGAGCGCATCGCACCCCGCCAGGGACAGCGAACAGAGGAGGACGCCCGCGAAAAGGATTTTCATATTTTTTCGTATCATGGCAGTCGTGTTTAGAAGGTTACGGTCAGTCCGAGGTTGTAGGATTTCAGCGCCGGGTGGCCGGAAAGGATTTCGGGGTCGATGTCGTAGTCGCGCATCAGCCTGCTGACGGTCAGCAGGTTGACACCGCTCAGGTAGATGCGGATCTTCGAGATGCCGGCCTTGCTCAGCGACGGCTGCGCGAAAGTGTATCCCAGTTCCACGTTGCGCAGCTTGAGGAAGTCGCCGCTGCGCTTCCAGAGTGTCGAATTGCGGTAGTTGTTGCTGTTGTCCTGCAACGAAAGGCGCGGATAGGTGGCCGTAGCCCGCGTGTCGATGCCCTGTTCGGGATAGTAGGCCCAGCGGCCTTCGGCAATCCCGTATACGTTGCCGTTGTCGCGGAACGCCACGTTCTGCAAGGGCGCATCGAGCAGGTTCACGTCACGGCCGGCCGCCCCCTGGAAGAGGGCGAAGAGGTCGAACCCCTTGTAGGACGCCGCCAGCGAGAACGAGTACTGCAACTTGGGCAGGTACGAGTCGCCGATGGCCGTCTGGTCGTTCTCGTCGATGACCGTATCGCCGTTCAGGTTCTTATACTTGATGTCGCCGGGCTGCACGGCACCGAACGTAGGCTTGGGAAGCCCCTCCCTGAGTTCGCCGCCGACGTCGAAATCGTCCCAGTCGTAGAACCCGTCGGCCACATATCCGAACAGGGCGTCGAGCCGCCGTCCCGTGCGTGCCGCGGTCGGCACGGTCACGACCTCGGCCATATAGTCGACCTTGTTGCTGTTGTAGGAGGCCATGCCCGTGAGCGCGTAATTGAAATCGCCTATGCGGTCGGCCCAGGAAAGCTGGACTTCGAAGCCCTTGTTGGTCATCCTGCCGATGTTGCGGTAAGGCGGATTGTCCACGCCCGAGGCACCGGGGATCATCCAGTCCTGGGTCACGATGCCCGATCTTTTTTCGAGGAACAGGTCGACGTTCAGGGACAACCTGTTCCACAGGCGCAGGTCGATGCCGGCGTCGTACTTCAGGCTCTTTTCGGCAAAAATACCGGGGTTCGGGAGGTAGGACAGCGCCGTTCCCCCGTGCCACGTGTGCTCGGAGTTTCCCGTATTGAGGCCGCCGCGGCCGGTATAGTAGCCCTCCCAGAGGTAACGCATCTCGCCCATCGGATCCCAGCCGTTCTTACCGACCGAAGCCCTGAGCTTGAGCAGATCGACCGTGCGGCTGTCCCGCAGGAAACGCTCGCGGGAGACGATCCAGCCAAGGCCGAGCGAGGGATAGAACCCCCAGCGGTTGCCGGGCCTGTAATTGTCCGAACCGTCGGCGGCGAAGGAGAAGGTCGCCACATAGCGGTCGTCATAGGCATAGTTGACCGCCCCGTTGACGGTCATGTGGCGGTATTCGACCATCTTGCCGGCAGCGCCGTTCTGCGAAAAGTCGGTCTTGTAGATATTATAGAGTATCCCGGCCGAGGCGGAGACCACATGCCGCCCGAACGTGCCGTCGTAGCCGACCGTGGCATTGTAGTGCTGCCACGTCCACTGGTTCTGGCCGCTGTCCTCGCCACGGGTATAGGGGGTGTCGTTATCGGTGGTCTGCTGCACCCCGTCGAGCCAGCGCGAATAGTTGCGCGTGTTGCTCGCGCCGTCGCGCGTCCAGCTGCTCAGCGACATCGCCTCCGAAAGGTAGAGCCCCTCCACGAGGAAATCGAGCCGCTCCTTGAGCTGGAAATTGGCCTGCAGGGTACGGTCGTGCGTGGAGTTGCGCCCCAGCGCCTTGATCGAGGCCAGGGGGTTGAAATTGTAGATCGGGGTACCCGTCCACGTCCCGTCGGGGTTGCGCACGGGATAAACCGAGCTGGGGTATTTGGCAAGGTCGTTCCACAGGTCGCCCGCGGCGCGGTTGGGGTAACGGCGGTCTTCGATCCGGCCCCCAACATCGACCTTGGCCTCCAGGAAACCGAAGAGGTTCATATCGAGGTTCGTGCGGATATTGTAGCGGTCGATGCCTGCGTTGGCCAGCGTGTCGTTGGTAGGCGTGTCGTAGATTCCCCGCTGCCCCATGTAGCCGAACAGCACGAAATAGCGGACGGTCTTGTCGCCGCCCGAGACCGACACGTCGGCATCGGTATAGGGCGTGGCCTTCTTGGTGACCTCGCGGTACCAGTCCACGTCGGGCATTCGGGCGACCTGGTCGGCCGTGTAATAGGGTGTCCAGACGTTGCCGTTGTCGTTGCTCAGCGCCTCGTTGTAAAGCCGGGTATAGTCGCCCGTACGCAACGGTTTCTGGAGGGTCATGGGCTGCTGCACGCCGCCCCGGACATTGACCGTGACGCGCGGGCGGCCGATACGGCCGCGTTTGGTCGTGACCCAAATCACGCCGTTGGCGCCCCTCATGCCGAAGGGAGCCAGCGCCGCGGCATCCTTCAGTACTTCGATCCGGTCGATCTCGGCAGGCGAGAGGAACTGGAAATAGGCCATATTGGTCTGGAAGCCGTCGACATAGACCGGCAGCGACGAGTTGTTGTAGGTCGCCACGCCGCGGATACCGAGCGCAGCCGCATCGTAGCCAGGTTCCCCGTTGGTCTGCGACACGACCAGCCCCGGGATACGTCCGTAAAGCATGTTGTTGATATTGGCCGAGGGGATGGACACCTCGTCACCCGTCACGGAAGAGACGGACGAAGTGACCAGCACCGCCTTCGTGCGGGCCGATGTCCCGGGGATCACATATTCCAGGGCCGCACTGTCGGGCTGTTCCGCAGCCGCGGTATCCCGGGCGGAAACCGGACCGGCACCACCGACGGCCAGAACCGCGAGTGCCGCGCCTCCGAGAAACACACTTTTCATATGGTTGGGATTCATGTAATTCTGATTTTTTCGGTAAACGATTGTGTATGGGCGGATCAATATCCGGGGTTCTGCACCAGATAGCCCTTATTCACCTCGCTGAGCGTAAAGGGCGAAAGGGACATGCGCTCGTGCCACGTGTATTCGGGGACATAGGAGGGCTTGCGCGTGTAATTGGCGAACTCCTCGGGTTTGCGGGGGTTCCACGACACGCCGGCGGCCTGCGAGAACTCGAACTTGTACTTGGCCCCGCCGACCATCGACGCCCCCTGCTTCCAGTGGCGGGCGTGGGGATACCACTGGTTCTCCTCGTAGAATTCCACGGCCCATTCGCGGTGGATGCTCTGCCGCAGCCGCACCCGGTCGGTCTGCGTTTCATCGGGAATGCCCCCGCGCCTGCGGATGTCGTTCAGGTAGCGCAGCGCCATGGTCGGGTTGCCCTCCTCGTTGTAGGCCTCGGCGATATTGAGGTAAAACTCCGCCATGCGGTAGATCGGGAATTCGAACCATTCGCGCGAACCGGCTTCATACCAGAATTTGATGTTCTTGGCACAGCCGTCCTGCCACTTGTATTCGAGCTGCCAGTTCTGGTACAGATCCCAACGGCTGTTGCCGGTATTGTTCTTGGGGTTGACGCCGTAGAAATAGAGCGACGCCTGCGCGCGGGGTTCCAACTCTTCGGCCTTGTCGCGGTATTCGCCGGCCGGGCGCCAGTCGTCCACGCCCGCCCACGTCTGATCCGTACCGTCGGCCTTGCGGTACTGGCAGAGCTGACCGTAGCCGGTGCCGCGGTACTGCCCCAGGTCGTGGCCGGTGTGGGTCGGCATGAAGGTGTAGTTCTTGTAGATACCGTTGTCGTCGGCCTCGCGCTGCTGCTTGTAGGCCAGCAGCACCTCGCGGTTCGACGGCGTGCCGACGGCCGTGCCGTAATCCTTGATGGGGTCGCCCGTGTCGATCAGCTCGAAGCCGTTGGCCTTGCCCCAGTCGATCACCTCCTGATTGGCCAGGCGCGCCGTTTCCCAGCGCTTGGCATCGTAGCCCCCGAGCCAGATCATCTCATTGTTCGCGGGGTCGGCCATCTGCATGTAGGGAGCGTCGGCATTGAAGAGGGGACGGGCGGCGTACATCAGCGCTTCGGCCTTGACGGCCAGCGCCACGCCCTTGTTCACGCGCCCCAGCCAGTCGGCCGGCCAGCGCACGCCTTCGAGTGTCGCGGCGGCCGCGTCGCACAGCCCGACGATGAAGTCGAGGGTTTGCTGCACGGTGGAGCGGGAGCGCACGTCGACCGTGGTGAGCGTCGATTCGACCAGCGGCACGCCGCCGTAGCGCTTGAGCATCTCCACGTAGCGGAAAGCCACCAGCACCTGCATTTCGGCCTTGACGATGGCTTTGTCGCGGTCGGACATGTCGGCGACCTTGTCGATGTTCTCGTACACGAGCCACGCCTTGCGGATGTAGGCGTAGTTGTTGGGGAAATAGTCGTCGGTATAACCGGCGCCGTTATTCTCGTTGTTGGCCAGCATGCCCGCCACGACCTGCTTGTCCATGTATCCCCATGTCAGGCGGCAAAGGTCTTCGCCGCCCATGATGGCTTCGGTCGTCTCGTAGGGCATGATCGGGGAGTTGTTCCACACCAGTACGGGCAATCCCGAGGAGAGGATCGTGGCGTAGGCCTCGGCGATCGCCCCCTCGGCGTTCTTGGCCGTGCTGAAGACCTCGTCCTGATCCATGCCCGTCACTTCGGGCTTCTCGATGAACCAGTCCTGGCAGGACGTAAGGCCGGCCGCCAGCAACAGGCCGAGAAGCGTATAAATGGTCTTTTTCATAAGGCTGCGACTTAAAATTGGATGTTGAAACCGAAGTTATACACGCGCGTGAGCGGGTAGATGATGCCTTCGGACGTACTGCCGTCCTGCACCAGCTCGGGGTCGATGCCGTCGATCAGGTCTTTGCCGCCCCAGGTACAGAGGTTGTTGGCATTGACGAATACGCGGATCGAGCCGATATGCGCTTTGCGCATCCAGCGGGCGTTCCGGAACGTATAGGCCACCTCGACGTTCTTGAGCTTGATATGGTCGGTCGAACGGAACCAGAAGGCATTGTTCTGGTTGTTCTGGCTGTTGGCCATATTCACGGACATGCGCGGGAAGGTGATATGCTTGCCGGCGGCATGGCGTTCGGGCGTCCAGCGGCCGTTCATATAGCTCAGCGGCGTACCGTTTCCCTGGGCGAAGGGCGTGATGAGGTAGCCGTTCATGTTGAACGTCCCCTGCGCCGAACCGGTAAGGAGCGCGGATATTTCGAACCCCTTGTAGCCGAAGCTCAGGTTACTGCTGAACGCGAAGCGCGGGACGTTCGAGAAGCCCGTCGGGGTGATATCCTTGTCGTCGATGATGCCGTCGCCGTTGACGTCGATGATACGCAGGTCGCCGCCCTGGACACGGTTGCCGTCGATGGCATTGTAGGGATGGTTGGCGACCTCCTCGGGCGTATTGTAAAAGCCTTCGTTGTAATAGGCCTTGTACTGTCCGTAGGCGAAGCCCGTTTCGTTCATCCAGGCGTACATGTAGGAGGGTTCGGCCTTGTAGTCGATCTTGTTGACGGCATAGGAGACCTGTCCGCCCACTTCATACCAGAAATCCGTGCCGACGTTGTCGCGCCACGAGACCTGTATCTCGTAACCCCGGTTGCTCATGCGCCCCACGTTCACGGGCGGCAGGGCGCTGCCGCTCAGGCCGATGATGCCCGGCGTGACCCCCAGTTTGGTGAGGATGTTGTTGCGCTTCTCCTCGAACAGGTCGACCGTGACCGAAAGCCGGTCGCGGAACATGCGCACCTCGGCGGCGATGTTGTACGACTCCTTCTTCTCCCACGTGACGTCGGGGTTGCCTGTCGACTGTTCGTATTTGCCGGGGAAGGCCGGGTTGTTGACCGAACCGTTCGACGAGCCGAAGAAATACCCGTCGAGCGGGGAACCGTTCCAGGGGCCGTAGCTGTGGCTGCCCCAGGTGCCGGGCAGGAAAAGGAAGCGGTCGCCGCCGATCTCGCTGTTGCCGGTCTGCCCGTACGAGGCGCGGAACTTGAGCCACGTGAGGATGTCGTTCTTCGGGAAGTAGGGTTCGTTCGACACGACCCAGCCTACCGAAACGGCCGGGAAAAACCCGAACCGCTTGCCGGGCGCGAAGTTCTCGGAACCGTTGTATCCCATGTTGAATTCGGCCAGGTAACGCTGGTCGTAACCGTAGGTGACACGCCCCACCACACCGTAATAGCCGCGGGGGACGTTGTACTTCAGCCCTGGCGAGGTGTAGCGTTCGCCAGTGACGAGCGCCATGGCCGTGACGGCGTGCTTGCCGAAATCGCGGCTGAAGTCGATGCCGGCCTCGACATAGACCTTGCGATTTTTGCCCCAGCCGGTCTCCTCGTAGGATTTGGCATTGTGTTCGCCGCCGTAATAGAGCAGCTCGGCCGGATCGGCGGGGTTGCGCGTGATCGAATAGACGGGCAGGTTGGGGGTGACGCGCAGCGTCTTGGTAAAATAATGGTCATACGACAACGCCCCGCGTACGGAAAGCCCTTCGACGAGGTAATCCATCCGGTGGCGGATGCGGATCGAGGTATTCAGGCTGCTCTGGTTGATGCGCGCCTGTGCCTTTTCGAGCATGTAGGCGATCGGGGATTTGCCCCATGCGCCCTTGTTGCTGTCCATGATCGTACCGCCGGCATAATCGGTGATGATGCGGCCGTCGGAGACGCCCGGCGCCGAGAAGGGCGGGGCTTCGTAGATGTTGAGCATCAGGTCGCGGTAACGGCCCCACATGTCCACGCTGCTGTTGCGGTCGGTGATGATCTTCGTCTCGCGCACCTGCCCCGAGAGCGAAACATTGATCTCGGTGAGCGGGATGATGTTGAAATCGAAGTTGGTGCGGAAATTATATTTGTGGCTGCCCGAGTTAGAGGCCGCATCGCTGAACCCGAAGTCGTTGGTGAGGCTCTTCTGGTTGGAATACCCCACCGAGGTGAAGAAGGCCACCTTTTCGGTACCGCCGGAGATATTGACGCTGTACTGCTGCTGGGGCGACACCCCGGCGTCGAAAATCCGCTTCATGTAGTCCGTACTGCCGTAGTAGATGGCGGGGCTGTCGAGCAGCGCCTGTTTCTGTTCGGGCGAAAGGTGTCCCATCGCCTCGACCTCGGAGGGCGTATAGTCGCGGTTATGCCGGAATTTCCACAGTTCGTCCTGCGAAAAGACCTTGATGTCGTCGGGCTTGCCGTCGTTGGCGAACGCCTCGTTGCGCAGCACGGCATAGTCGTAGGAATTGACCAGGCTGGGCAGGGTCGTCGGGGAGGTGAAGCCGACATTGGCCGTGAACGAGATTTTCAGGCTGCCTTCGCGGCCGCGCTTGGTCGTCACGATGATGACGCCGTTGGCACCGCGTACGCCGTACACGGCTGTCGCCGAAGCGTCCTTGAGCACGTTGACGTGCTCCACATCGTTCGGGTCGAGCATGTTGAAGGCCGTCATGTCGCGCACGATGCCGTCGATGACGATCAGCGGATTCTGGTCGCCGGCATACGTCCCCACGCCGCGCACGCGGATCGTGGACTCCTCAAAGCCGGCCTCGCCGGTCTTCTGGACGGCGGCCATACCGGCGATACGCCCTACGAGGGCATTGGAAATATTGGTCACGGGAGAGCGCATCAGCTCCTTGCCCGACAGCTGCCCGATGGCGCCGGTGACGGTCTCCTTCTTCTGGGTGCCGAAGCCGACCACCACCACATCGTCGATGCTCTGGACATTCTCCTCGAGCACGATGCGGATATCGGTCTGGGTTCCTACGGGCACCTCCCGGGTGGTATAGCCGATAAATGAAACTGTCAACGTCGCATCCTTGGCCGCCATGACCGTGAAACGCCCGTCGAGGTCGGTCACGGAGCCAGTCTGGGTTCCCCTGACGACCACTCCGGCCCCGACGACCGGCATGCCCTGCTGGTCGACGACCGTCCCGGAGACCCTGGCAGGGGAGACGTCCTGCGCACCGGCGCCGAAAGCGACCGACAGGACGAGCAGCAGAGCCAGCCCGATCTTCGCGAATCTGCGCAGAAGCCCCGGCACATTCAAATAATGGTTCATTTTCATAGGTATTTAGGTTGTAGTTGGTTGATTGCGTCCCGCGGGGAGAATCGCCGCCGCGGGACAGGCCCGCACTGAGGTTCACCGAGAGGGCCGGATCACAAAATCGAAAAGGTCGGAGCGTCTTTTTCTTTCATAGGCTGATAGGTTTGGTTATGCTTCAGGATTTTCGTTACAACAAATTTAGGAAGACGGAACAGGGATATAAAGAACGGATTTATCATTTATTTGTCCGTTTTCATCATCCACCCTCCTGCGCTTCAATATTCGATCCGGACGACCACCGAGCGCGTGAAGTCCGGAAGCGATACGTCGGCACGGCGGGACGCGCGCACCCACTCGTCCCGCCAGGGGTCGTAGATCCGCACTTTCTTCACCCTGCGCCCGCCGAGCAGCGGTGTGAAGTCGACCTGCAGGCCGGACAGTCGCTGTGCCGGAATGCGTTCGGAGAGCTCGTGCCGCCACGTGCTCACCGTATCGCGGCACCAGGCAAGCAGCGTGTGTTCGCCCCGCAGCACATAGACCCGCAGCCCCGCCGTATCGCGGCGCACGGGTTCGAACCCTTCGCGAAGGGGGTCGACACCTTCGACGGCACGCGCGAAGCGCCCCATCTGGAACCAGGTATGCTGCTTGTCGATATGGTGATCCCAATGCCAGAGGTGCCCCGGCCCGGCGGCTCCGCTGAAAAAGGGGGCGAAGAGCACGTCGTGGAGCACGGAACCCATCGTATCTACCTTATATATAGGATGGGGGCCGGTATGCACGGGTTTCACAGCGCCCGACTCGGCCAGCAGCATCGGTTTGCGGAGGCCGTATCCCCGCAGCACGGCGATGGCATCGGAGGCCATGCTGTCGACCGGAGCGCCGCACACGGCCAGTTCGGCACCCTCGTCGATATAGCGGTGCACCTGCGCCACCTCGTTCGAAGGCAGGCGGTTGATGAATTCATAAATCGGGAAGCTCGACTCCCGGTCGAGCGAGCCGAGGCTCTGCATCACCAGGTTTTTCGGGAAGATCTCCTTCACGCGCGGCAGCATACGGACATTCCACGCGCGCAGGTGCTCCTCGGGCGTCTCCACGGCGTTCATTTCGTTCCACAGCTCCCAGCCGAAAACGGCGGGATGGTCGCCGTAACGCTCGCGGAAGATGCGCACGCGGCGCAGGAACTCCTCCTCACCACGCTGCGAAGTGATATAATCGTCGGCATCGGCAAACGGGCCGCCGTTCGAGGTATGGTACGAGGCTTTGGTGTCCCACTTGTTCACGCCCGGCCGGATATGGCGGAAACTCTCGATGCAGAACTTGATCTTGATGCCGTACCGGTCGGCGAGCTCCAGCAGGCGGTCGATGCGCACGAGCTTGGCGGTGTCCACCTCGCCGTAACGGGTTTCGATCTCGAAGAGGTTCGTATTGAGCCATACGCGGCCGAAATTGGCGCCGTGGCGGTGCATCTCCCCGAGGTAATGTTCCATGTCGGCAACCGACCCCATCGCGGCGATGTTGCATCCCACGGGGATATACGGCTGCCCGTCCGAAAGGCAGAAATAACGCGGATCCCGGGCGCTTACCTGGACGAAAGAGCGTCTGAAGGAGCGCCCGGGGCGCTTGGCCCACGCCTCCGCTACCGACACGAAGGCAAGGAGGCAGGTCAAAAGGATGAGTCGTTTCATAGGTCGTAGTCTTTAGGTTTGAGCGACAGGATAAAAGTAGGAAATTCCCCGCGCACGGAATATAACCGGTTCCGCAGATGCTAACACATTTTCGTCGGAACGGCGCAGGAGGGGCGAAAGGCCGGTTTTCTGTTATTTTTTGATAAATCCGTGCAAATCCGGCGGGTGGAGTATTCCTATATTTGTTCCATCGAAAACTCACCTTATCCGAACTATGAAACGACTTACGGCAATCCTCCTGTGCACGCTTGCATACGGCGCCGCAACAGCCGCCGACGGGTGGGACGCCCCGGCCGACCAGCACGTCAACGCCCTGCGCCGCCTGCCCGCCCGGGCCACCTCCTACTCCTATGAAACCCCGCAGGATGCACTGGCGGGAGACCGCGCCCAATCACGGATGATGCCGCTCGACGGCGTCTGGAAATTCCGTTTTGCGGAAGACGCCGCCCGAAGCCCCGAAGGGTTCTGGCAACCGGGCGCCGACCTCGGAGACTGGGACGAGATAGAGGTTCCCTCGTGCTGGGAGATGCAGGGCTACGGGTATCCGATATACACCAACATCCCCTATCCGTTCGAGTTCAGGCCGCCGTCGATCACACGCGACAACCCGACGGGATGCTACGTCCGAAAGTTCACCGTACCCCGAAGCTGGGAAGGCGACCGGGTAGTGCTGCACTTCGGGGGCGTATACTCGGGCTATTACGTCTGGGTCAACGGCACCCTGGCAGGATATGCCGAGGACAGCTGCCTGCCCTCGGAATTCGACGTCACCGGCCTGCTGCGACCGGGCGAGAACACGCTCGCCGTGAAGGTTTTCAAATGGACGGACGGCAGTTACCTCGAAGATGCCGACCACTGGCGCATGGCGGGCATACACCGCGAAGTATACCTTGCCGCAAAACCCGATGTGGCCATCGGCGACTTCGGGGTGCGGACGCTGCTCGACGGCGACATGCGCGACGCGCTGTTGCAGATACGCCCCACGATCGACCTGCGCGAGGGCACCCCGGCGGCAGGATGGCATCTGCGGGCGCAACTCTATGCCCCCGACGGGACGCCCGAAGGCCGTGAAATGGGACTACCGGTCGAAGAAATCCTGTCGGAGGCTTACCCGCAACGCGACAACGTCTACTTCGCACTGATGGAGCAGCGCATCGCGGCGCCCGAAAAATGGAGCGCCGAGAACCCTGCGCTCTACACCCTCGTGCTGACCCTGCGCAACGATGACGGGCAGGTCGCCGAATCGCGCAGTTGCAAGGTCGGGTTCCGCGACGTCCGGCTCCGCGGACGCGAGATGCTGGTCAACGGCGTTCCCGTGAAACTCTACGGCGTAAACCGCCACGACCACGACCAATATACGGGAAAGACCGTCACGCGCGAAGGGATGGAACAGGACGTACGGCTGATGAAACTGCTGAATTTCAACTCCGTGCGTACGTCCCACTACCCCAACGACCCCTATTTCTACGAGTTGTGCGACCGCTACGGCCTGTATGTCATCGACGAAGCCAACATCGAGAGCCACGGTTCGGGCGGGAAGCTCTCGAACGACCCGGACTGGGCCGTCCCGTTCCTGGAGCGCGTGAGCCGGATGGTCGTCCGCGACCGCAACCACCCCTCCATCGTCATGTGGTCGCTGGGCAACGAATCGGGATGCGGCCCGGCGCACGCGGCGGCCGCCGGCTGGGCCAAGGATTACGACCCCACGCGCCTGATCCACTACGAAGGGGCGCAGGGACAACCTGCGAGCCCGCTTTACGTACCCCTCAGGCGCACTTCGGCGGCCGTATTCACCAGTGCCGTCCCCGCAGACGGGAAGCCGGGCACCCCGCAACAGCCGCAGGACGGCGGCAATCCGACCGACCCCGCTTACGTGGATATCGTGAGCCGCATGTATCCCACGGTCGGGGAGCTGGAGCGCATGGCGCTCAATCCGCGGATCGACCGCCCCGTGCTGATGTGCGAATACGCTCACTCGATGGGAAATTCGACCGGCGGGCTGAACGACTACTGGACGGTCATCCGCAGCCATGAGGGACTGCTGGGCGGCCATATCTGGGACTGGGCAGAGCAGGGGCTGGTCAAAAAAGATACCTGCCAACGCACCTACTGGGCCTACGGCGGGGATTTCGAACCGGCAGGGGAGCATCACGACGCGGCGTTCTGCTGCAACGGCATCGTCAACCCCGACCGTACGCTGAAGCCCGCGGCACTGGAGTGCAAATACGTATTCCAGCCCATCGGGTTCACGGCGGACGACCTTGCTGCCGGAAGGGTTGTCGTACACAACCGTAATTTCTTCTCCCCGACCGACCGCTACGACTTCACCTGGGAAATATCGACAGACAAGGGCGTATTGCAGCGCGGCAGTTTCGACGTGCCGACGACGCCCGCGGGCAAGAGCGCCCCGGCCACCGTCGGGTTCCGCCCCTTCGAGCCCGAACCCGGCGCCGAATACCTGCTCCGCGTACAGGCCCGGGAAAAACGGGCGACCCCTTACGCCGGGGCCGGGCACATCGCTGCGCAAGAGCAGTTCGGACTGCCTTTCTACAAGGCTCCCGCGCATAAACCCGCCGCAGGCAGGGCGGCCGTCTCGCAGGACGGGGAGCGCATCGTGCTGAGCGCCGCGGGTGTCCGGGCGGAAATCGACCGCAGAAGCGGCTACCTGGTCTCCTATACGGTACGCGGGAAGGCATTGGTATGCGACACCCTGCGGCCGAACTTCTGGCGGGCGTCGACCGACAACGACTGGCGCGGATGGCGTGTCGGGCAGATCGCCGGATGCTGGAAAGAGATGCCCGGAAGGTTGCGGACGGAAGGCATCCGCATCGACGAAGCCGCAGGGACGGTGCGTGTCGAAAAGGGGGTTCCCGACAGCGTGCGGCTGACGCTGGTTTATACGCTCGACGGCACGGGGGCGCTGGCCGTGGCATACGACCTGCAGATCGCCGGGCAGTTGCCCGAACCGCTGCGCGCGGGGCTCCGAACCCGGGTTCCCAATACACTGGGGAGGATGGCCTACTTCGGCAAAGGGCCCCAGGAAAATTACTCCGACCGCTCGTGCGGTGCTTTGCTCGGCCTCTACCGGGGTACGCCCGGGGACTTCATGCACGACTACATCACCCCGCAGGAGAACGGCAACCGCTGCGCAGTGCGTTGGCTCACGCTGACGGAGGGCAACGGGCACGGCATCCAGATCGCGGGAGACAGCCCCCTGAGCATGTCGGTATGGGACTGCACGCAGGAGGCGCTCGACAGGGCACGCCACGTCACCGAAGTGGAGCGGCTTCCGGATGCCCTGACGGTCAACATAGACTGCGTACAGGCCGGGGTCGGGGGAACCGATACCTGGAGCCTGAATGCGCGCCCCTCAGAGCAGTACCGCCTGCTGGCAAAACGCTATGCCTATAAATTCACGCTACTTCCCTGCAACAACGAATCCGAAGCAATCCGCAACGGCCGGAGGCTTTGCAACAAACGATAGCCCATGAAAAAGACAATCCTGTTACTGGCGTTGGGATTCCTGTGCCAACCCCTTTACCCGCAACGCACCGAATACCCGCAGATCGGGGCGCAGGTGTTCATCGAACCGGGGCAGACCGACAAGCAGATCGACGGGTTCTTCAGGATACTCGCGCAGCACGGATTCGAAACGGCACGCATCCGGATGTTCGGGGCGCACATGCTGCGCCCGGACGGATCGTGGGATTTCACGCTTTACGACAAAGCATTCGATGCCGCCGGGAAACACGGCGTAAAACTCTTCGCCACGCTCTTCCCGCCGACCGACGAGCTGGGCGACGTGGGCGGATTCAAATTCCCCCGCTCGAAAGCCCACCTGCTGGAAATCGCCGATTACATCGAAGCCGTCGTGAGCCACTTCAGGGGGCATCCCGCCCTCGACACCTGGGTGTTGCAGAACGAACCGGGGACGGGCGGAACGGGGCCCGGGCGAAACGACCTGACCGACGAGGTTTTCGCACGCTGGAAAGCCGCACAGCAGACTCCGGCCTACGACAACGGCTACCTGAAAGCCGACTTCACGCAAGAGCGGTTCCACACCGACTTCACGACGTGGTACCTGGGATGGATCGCATCGCAGGTCGATCTGCACGACCCTGCGCACCACAAACACATCAATCCCCACCAGCTTCTGGACAACCTCACCGACTACGATTTCCCCGCCTACGAAGGGTTTCTGACCTCGCTGGGCGTGTCGATGCACCTGAGCTGGCACTTCGGTTATTTCACCCGGGCGCAATACCCGCTGGGAATCTCGCTCATGGCCGACATCATCCGCTCCGGAGCCGGGAAAAACCCGTTCTGGATCACCGAAATGCAGGGCGGCAATGTCACGGCCAGCGGAAGGGAGGTACTCTGCCCCACGGCGCGGGAGATCACGCAATGGCTCTGGACGGGTATCGCCGCAGGCGCCGAAGGGGTGATCTTCTGGACGCTGAACCAGCGGGCGTCGGCACTCGAAGCCGGCGAATGGGGTATGCTCGATTTCCAGGGGCGGCCGAGCGACCGCCTGACAGCGGCCTCGGAAGTCGCCCGCACGGCGAAAGCCCACAAAAGCTTTTTCCGCGAGGCCCGGCCCGTACGGAGTGGCATCACGCTCCTTTACAACACCGAATCGCTCCGCACGCAGCAAAAGAATGCGGCGGTGTCGGACGACGGCCGTTACGAAGGGCGCAAGGCCAGCGCAACCATGAAATCGCTCGCGGGAGCCTATGAAGCCATCGCCGCCTGGGGCGTGGTTCCCGAAGTCTGCGAAATGGACGCTTACGACTGGAGCGACCCACAGGGGAAAACGATCGTATTGACGAACCTCGTGGCACTGCCTTCGGGGGCATGGGAACGGCTCGACGATTTCGTCCGTAAAGGCGGCCGGATGATCGCCACGGGGCTCACCGGATTCTACGACCAGAACATGCACTGCATCCTGATGGACGACTTTCCGCTGCGCAGGTGCTTCGGCGCACAGATCAGCGAGTACAAGGCCGTCGCACCCTATTTTACGATCGCATGCGACACCCCTGCCACGACCCTGCCCGCACATCTGTGGAAAGGAATACTCCGACCCGACAGGGCGCAGGCGATCGCCATGCACGGCGACGACGTGGTCGGCACCCGCCACCGCTACGGCAAGGGCGAGGCCGTGTGGCTTCCCTCGCTCATCGAGCTGGGCGGCTGGCACGGCGACAACAAAGGGGTCGCGGATTTCTACGGCACCTACTGCCGCGGGCAGATCGACCGTGCCCCGCTGCACTTCTCACGCCCGGCGGACGGGGTGCTGATGCGCCTGATGGAGTCTCCGTCGCAACGGCTGGCCGTACTGGTCAACAAACGCCCGCACGCCGTCGAAATAGGGCTTTCGCGGCCGCTGCCAGCCTCGGCGCGCCGGTTATGCGGCGAAGCGTCGCCCAGGGGCACCTCCGTCAGGCTCGGAGCCGAAGAGTGTGCGGTTTTCCTGTGGGACAAACAGGCGGAATGATGCAAAAAACAGGTATATTTGTCGTAGCATTTTAAATTACGACCGATGAAACACCTTGCTGCCGGACTGTTGCTGTTTTGCTGGCTGCCCCTGTGGGGACAGGTCACGAACCTCCATTTCACCAACCTCTCGATCGACGCGGGACTGTCGGACAAAATGGTTTTCGCCGTGGCACAGGACAGTACGGGGCTGATGTGGTTCGGGACGGCCGAAGGACTCAACCGCTACGACGGCTACAATTTCGAAACGTTCCGCTACAACCCCGGGGATTCGACGTCGGTCAGCGCCTCGTTCATCAACTGCATACACCTCACACGCACGGGCGAATTGTGGATCGGCACCGAGAAAGGGCTCGACCTCTACGACCCCGTGACGGAAAGTTTCGTGAAATACCATGCGGACAACGACTCGCTGCGGCTGCTCAACAACCTGCGCATCCGCTGCATCCACGACGATCCGCAAGGGGTGATGTGGGTCGGGACGCTCGAAGGGCTGATCCGCCTCGACCTGCGGAAACGCTATATCAACTATTTCGTACTGGTACCCGATGCATTCGACCGGATGGCCAACGAAATCCGCAGCATCTGCGCCGACCGGCACGGGATGTTGTGGCTCGGCACCTTCGACGGGCTCTACCGCTTCAACCCCACGGACAACAGTTTCGTCCGCTATGAAACCCGGAGCCGGAAGCTGCCCAACGACACCTACAACAACCTGGTCAACGCGCTGTATATCCCGGAGAACACCCCCGACCTGCTGTACGTCGGAAGTTCCAGCGGCCTGGTCGTCCTCGACATCCGGCATCCCGAGCAGCCGCTCGGCACCCTCCGCGCGGAAGACGGCGGACTTACGGACAACGACATAAAGAGCATCCTCAGCTACGACGACACGCACCTGTTGCTCGCAACGGCCGACGGGCTCACGCTCTACGACACCCGCAGCTGTCGGGCCAGCGCCTATTACAGTTCGCTGTCCGACCCGACGTCGCTGCCCAACAACTCGCTGCGCACGCTTTTCCGCGACCGGCAGAACATCGTCTGGATCGGCACCGACAGCGGACTGGCCAAACTCGACCTCAAACGCAAGAAGATCGACTGCGTCCGCCTGACCAACGACAGAAAAGGGGCCGAACGCAAAGTCATCGTCAACGACCTGCTCGGAACCCCCGACCACAGCCTGTGGCTCACCACGAACGAAGGCGTCCTGCGGTACGACAGCACGCGACGCGACGCAGGATACACGCGTTACATGGCCGACAAAGGGGTTTCGCACAGCATCGCCAAGCGGCTTATCCGCGACAGCCACGGCACCCTGTGGCTCGGAACCAACGACGGGATCGACTACTACGATGCCGCGCGCGACCGTTTCGTACGCGCCGAGCACTCGAACCAGAACTTCTCGCTCAAATATATCTACGACATCAAGGAGGACGCCGACCACGACATCGTGACCAACATCAGCAGCGGACTCTGCTTCATCACCCCGCATTACCGCCCCGACGGCGGTATCTCGCACCTGAGCTACAAGACCCGGCTCATCAGCGGCATCATCAACTCGGACAACTGCGACATCGGCTATTTCGACGTGGATGCAAAGGGCAACATCTGGTTCGCGGCCACGCAGGAGGGGCTGTTCAAATACGAAAAGCGCAACGACCGCTTCATACAGTACAAGGTGCGCACGAACGACCCCCGCAGCCTGATAAGCAACCGCATCTACACCATCCACGTAGACCGTAAGGGGAATGTGTGGACGGGCACCGACCGGGGCCTCTGCAAACTCGACCCGGCGAGCGGGCTGTTCGAGCGTTTCGACAACGACCTCGACCTCTCGCAGTCGATCCGCACGCTCACGTCGGACAGCCGCGGCCGCATCTGGGCCGCCACGACCAACAAGCTCATCATGTACGACCCGGTGCGGAAAAACAAGATCGTCTGCGACCTCAACCGGGATCTGAGGATCGACGAACTGATTTACAACAGTTTCTTCATCGACCCGCAGGGCCATATCTACATGGGCGGCGACGGGGGCTACATCCGCTACCACCCCGACGCGATCCTGCTCAACGAGGACAAGGCGCCGACGGTCGTCACATCGTTCAGCCTGTGGAACAAGGAGGTGCGCCCCGGACACCGGATCGGCAAACGCGTCGTACTGCCGCGCTCGATCCTGCACAGCGACCGGCTGCGGCTGCGGCACAACGAAAATTCGTTCCGTTTCTACTTTTCGCTGCTCAACTTCGCATCGTCGAACAACAAGTACGCCTACCGGCTGGAAGGGTACGACAAGGAGTGGCAGATGACGGGCGGCACGCAGAACTACGCCGCCTATTCGAACCTCTCGCCGGGCAGGTACCTCTTCACGGTCAGGGGCTGCAACTCCGACGGGATATGGAGCGACCGCACGGCACGGATCGAGGTGCGCATCCTGCCGCCCTGGTGGCTGAGCTGGTGGGCATACCTGATCTACGGGGTGCTGGTCGCCGTGGTGATCGTCGTAGCCTACAACCTGACGCTCACCAAAATGAAACTCCTCTCGGAACTCCGGCTCGAAAAACTCGAACGCATGAAGACCGAAGAACTGAACCAGGTCAAGATGCGTTTCTTCACCAACGTATCGCACGAATTCAAAACCCCGCTTTCGCTCATCCTGGGCCCCATAGAGAGCCTCGGGGAACAGATCCGGGACAAGCGCCAGCTGGAGCAGCTCTCGCTCATGCGGCAGAACGGCGAACGGCTGCTGCGGCTGATCGACCAGATCATGGATCTGCGCAAATTCGACAACGGGAAGATGAAACTCAACCCCAGCACGGGCGAGTTCGTGTCGTTCGTGCGCAGGATTTACGAATCGTTCGCCTATCAGGCGCAACGCCGGGGAATAGACTACGATTTCGAAGCCTCCGAACCCGAGCTCACCTTCCAGTTCGACAGCGACAAAGTCGAGAAGGTGCTGTACAACCTGCTTTCCAACGCCTTCAAGTTCACGCCCGACAACGGACATATCGGCATCACGGTTTCGCTGCGCCGCAGCGACGAAGGACGGTTCGCCGCAGTCGAGGTGTCGGACACCGGGATAGGCGTCACGGAGGCCGACCGGGAACATATTTTCGAGCGGTTCTACCAGGGCAGCAACCCGTCGTTCGAGTCGATCCGAGGCACAGGCATCGGGCTGATGCTCGCTAAGGATTTCGTCGAGCTGCACGGCGGCACGCTGACCCTGGAGAGCGCCCCGGGCCGGGGCAGCGCCTTCACGTTCACGCTCCCGGTCGACCCGGCGGGGGGGGCACCC
>ERZ779894.1464-NODE-1464-length-23833-cov-6.454285_pt1 | contig 23833 bp, 20 predicted proteins | sample MGYA00511587_ERZ779894 | MGnify/ENA primary metagenome ERZ779894 (study PRJEB29588, sample SAMEA2160490) | human gut metagenome | biome: human gut; feature: human-associated habitat; material: faeces | place: Denmark | collected 2008/2010 ... | reverse complement strand
CTGGAGATAAGCCGGATGATGCAGCCGGACAGGGCAGCCATAACCAGGAGCTGCCGTCTGAAAGTGAAAACGGAACGGGCGGTAAGGACAGCAGACCTCAAAAGGTAACGGAAAACATTGAAGCTGAAAATCCGGACTATGATATTGAATATATTTCACAGCAGAAGATAGGGAATCCGGAAACTGTTTTCTATGAAGGGCAGACCGGTATGGTCATATGTTCTCTTGAGAATGGTACGTTTATTGAGGCGGCGGAATATGCAGGTTATGTGATGGCGGACAGTTGTATTACGGTAATTCTGGATGATATGATGGAGATGGAACTTCCGGCCTGTGAAGGGCAGGTGTGTCTGCCGGAATGATCATTCTGCAATGGATCAATGAAATTTGCAGACAGTAAAACAGAAAGGGGAGCTTAATTATGATGAGCTTTTTACAGACAGGAAAAGCATTGTATGTGCTGGCAGTTATCTGCTTTGGAGGTATTTTTGTACGGCTGGCAGCCGGAAGCTTCTACAAAAAACTGATAAAAGAAAGCGCAAATATGGCGCTGACCAAGAACCGGTATCTGCGGAACTTAAAACAGAATGCAGAAGATACATATAGAATTAACATGGGCATGAACAATGCTGCTGTTTATTTACAGAGGCAGCTTGGAAATCTTAAATTTTTAGGTTTTTCTTTATCGGGACTTGAAAATCTGGCAGGCCAGCTGACTCTGCTCAGTTTTCTGGCAGGCGGTGTATGCGCTTTTCTTTCCTATTGGAACCGCAGTGACAATTCTTACATTGTCCTTTACGGAGCAGCGGGAATCCTTGGCGGGATGCTTACGATCGTGGCTGATTATGGTGTAAATCTGGAAGGAAAGAGAAACCAGCTTCTCATCAGCCTTCAGGATCATCTGGAAAATGTAATGTGGCCAAGACTGGAGAGGGAAAGCAGCAGCGAGCGTGCAAGTGCAGTTACAGAGGCCGAAGAACGGCGTGATGGTGGAACTGTGCGGACCATTGGAAGGGACCGGGATCGTCGGTTGTCTGGTGCAAGAAGGGGCGCAGAGCAGACGGCAGCCAGCAGGGAAAATGCCCGTGAGGCATCAAACCGGGATAAAAAAGAGGACCGGTCAGCTAAAGACTGGCTGGATGACTTAAATCCGGAGCAGAAACGGATGCTTGGGGAGATGCTGAAGGAGTTTCTGTAAATAAAAGCCTGTGGTTTGAAGGCGGTGTTAAAAACAGCGTTTGAAAACAGTCGTAGAAAATCAGCGCAGGTTATGGAATTGACAATACAAATATGCTATACTAAAAATTAGTTGGGAAAATTTTCACAAATCTCACAAGTATGCAATCAGAAAAGGAGAGCGGGAACATGGGTAAGGAAGTTGTATTCGATTATTCAAAAGCCACCGGTTTTATCTCAGCTGAAGAGATGGCTAACTTCAAAAAAACAGTTATGACAGCAAAGGAGACTTTGTTAAGCAAAGAAGGTGCTGGAAACGACTATCTTGGTTGGATCGATCTTCCAGTTGATTATGATAAGGATGAGTTTGCAAGAATTAAAAAGGCAGCAGCAAAGATCCAGAGCGATTCAGATGTTCTGCTGGTAGTAGGAATTGGCGGTTCCTATTTAGGAGCAAGAGCAGCCATCGAATTTTTAAGCAACAGCTTTTATAACGTGCTGCCTAAGGATGTGCGCAAGACTCCTGAGATCTATTTTGTAGGAAACAGCATCAGCAGCAAATATATTGCAGACCTTAAGAAAGTTTTGGCTGGAAAGGATTTCTCCATCAATATCATTTCCAAGTCCGGTACAACCACAGAGCCGGCTATCGCATTCCGTGTATTTAAGGAAATGCTGATCGAAAAATATGGCAAAGAAGAGGCTGCAAAGCGTATCTACGCAACCACAGACCGTGCAAAGGGTGCTTTAAAGAACCTGGCAGACGAAGAAGGCTATGAAGAATTCGTAGTTCCGGATGATGTAGGCGGACGTTTCTCCGTTCTTACAGCAGTAGGTCTGCTTCCGATCGCTGTATGCGGTGCCGATATTGACAAGCTGATGGAAGGTGCTGCTTCCGGACGTAAGAAAGCACTGGAAACTCCTTACGAAGAAAACCCGGCTCTTCTGTATGCAGCAGTCCGCAACATCCTGCTTCGCAAGGGCAAAGCAGTAGAGATCGTAGCAAACTATGAGCCAAGCCTTCACTATGTATCTGAGTGGTGGAAGCAGCTGTTTGGCGAAAGCGAAGGAAAAGACCAGAGAGGTATCTTCCCTGCAGCAGTAGATCTGACCACAGACCTGCACTCCATGGGACAGTTTATCCAGGACGGCGCACGCATCATGTTTGAGACCGTTATCAACGTAGAAGAATCTCCGGAAGAGATCGTTTTAAAGAAAGAGGATGTAGACACCGACGGCATGAACTATCTTGCTGGAAAGACTGTAGATTTCGTAAATAAGAGCGCTATGAACGGAACCATTCTGGCTCACACAGACGGAAATGTACCAAACCTGATGGTTAAGGTACCAGAGCAGAATGAATTCTATTTAGGTGAATTATTCTACTTCTTTGAGTTTGCCTGCGGCGTAAGTGGCTACATTTTAGGAATTAATCCATTTAACCAGCCAGGCGTAGAAAGCTACAAGAAGAACATGTTTGCTCTCCTTGGAAAGCCAGGCTATGAAGCTCAGAGAGAAGAGCTGTTAAAGAGACTGTAAAATACGGTTGGCTATAAGCATTATTTATAGTAAAAGAGGAGTCGCCTGAAAACGGCTCCTTTTTTGCTATCATTTTCAATGTTATTTTAAAGGTCCGGGAAAACACAGACTAGACGTAAACCAATTCCAATGGTAGAATTGACATAGATTACGTTGTGAAAACGAAAGGAGAACTATTAAAATGGGCATGATAGAAACAAAGACAGCTAATGCCATTCGTGTATTATCTGCTGATGCTATCCAGAAGGCAAAATCCGGACATCCTGGACTTCCTTTAGGATGTGCTTCCGCAGCTTATGAATTATGGGCTAATCATATGAGACATAACCCGGCAGATCCAAAGTGGGTGGACAGAGACCGTTTCATCCTTTCTGGCGGACATGGTTCTATGCTGCTGTATTCATTATTCCATTTATTTGGCTATGGTGATCTGTCTATGGAAGATTTAAAGAACTTCCGTCAGATCGACTCCCTTACACCAGGACATCCTGAGTACGGCCACACAGTAGGTGTAGAAGCTACTACAGGACCTTTAGGACAGGGAATGGGCATGGCTGTAGGTATGGCTATGGCAGAGGCTCATTTAGCTTCCGTATTCAACAAAGATGACATTAAGATCGTTGACCATTACACCTATGTACTGGGCGGAGACGGCTGTATGATGGAAGGTCTTTCCTCTGAAGCCTTCTCTTTAGCAGGTACCTTAGGACTTGGAAAACTGATCGTTCTCTATGACTCTAACAATATTTCCATCGAAGGAAATACAGATATCGCATTTACAGAAGATACTGCAAAGCGTTTTGAGTCCTATGGATTTGGCGTATTCCAGGTAGAAGATGGAAATGACTTCGCTGCTATCGGCGCAGCGATCGAAGCAGCTAAGGCTGATACAGAAAGACCTTCTCTGATCGTTCTTCACACCCAGATCGGATACGGCTGCCCGGCTAAACAGGGTAAAGCATCTGCACATGGTGAGCCTCTGGGCGAAGAGAACATCATTGCCATGAAGGAAAACTTAGGCTGGGAGAGCATGGAGCCATTCTATGTACCTCAGGATGTTTATGATCACATGGCTAAGGTAAGAGAAAGCTTAAAGGCACCAGAAGAAGAGTGGAATGCAAGATTTGCAGCATACTGTGAGAAGTATCCGGAAATGAAGGAACTTTGGGATCAGTATCATGACAAAGACCTGCCTAAGAAGCTTTGGGACAATGAAGAATTCTGGTCCTATGAGGACAAGCCACAGGCAACCAGAAATCTGTCCGGAGAGCTGTTAAATAAGATCAATAAGGTAGTTCCGAACCTGTTCGGCGGTTCTGCCGACCTGGCTCCTTCCAACAAGACCAACTTAAAGGGCGAGGGAGACTTCTCCAAGGCTGATTACTCTGGAAAGAACCTGCACTTTGGTGTAAGAGAGCAGGCAATGACTGCTATTGGAAATGGTCTGGTTCTTCATGGCGGCGTGATCCCTTATGTAGCAACCTTCTTCGTATTCAGTGATTACATGAAGCCAATTGCAAGACTGTCATCCCTGATGAAGGTGCCGCTGATCTACGTTCTGACCCATGACAGCATCGGTGTAGGCGAAGACGGACCTACCCATGAGCCGATCGAGCAGTTAGCAATGTTACGTGCGCAGCCTAACTTCCATGTATTCCGCCCTGCAGATGCAAAAGAGACTGCAGCAGCATGGTACAGTGCGATTACTTCTGAAAAGACACCTACCGCTCTGGTACTTACCAGACAGAACCTGCCTCAGTTAGCAGGAACTGGCCGTGATGCAGTAAAGGGCGCTTACATTGTAGCTGATTCCGCAAAGGAAACTCCAGATGCGATCATCATTGCTACCGGTTCTGAGTTAAGCCTGGCAGTAGAAGCAAAAGAACTGCTGTTAAAGGATGGAATGGATGTCCGCGTTGTATCCATGCCATGTATGGACCTGTTCGAAGAGCAGAGCCCAGAATACAAAGAGTCCGTTCTTCCAAAGGCTGTAAGAAAGAGAGTTGCAGTAGAAGCACTTTCTGACTTCGGCTGGGGCCGCTATGTAGGTCTTGACGGCGCAACTGTATGCATGGAAGGCTTCGGTGCTTCCGGTCCTGCAGCACAGCTGTTTAAGAAGTTTGGATTTACAGCAGAGCGTGTTGCTGAGACTGTAAAGAGTCTGTAAGACGTAAAAATCGATGGATGCGCCGAAGGCGCATCCTGATATCGCAATAATAAGATACCCCGGTGACCGCCTGAAAAATGGCAGCTGCCGGGGTGTTTTTGTCTCAATGGTGCATACTTGTGCAATGAAAAAGTTTGACGCAAGCGACCGCGCCAAAGGCGCGGTTAACCGTTTTATTCCTCGATCACCTGTATCTCTAAATAATCAAAATCCACAGTCTCAATAAAATTATCCTGGGTAAACCGGGCTTTGTCGTGATATTTAAAATCCTGGACTGTAGCATCCAGCCACATGGGCTTTTCCAGGTCAAACTTATAGCATATTTCATCTAAACAATTAAAAACCATCTGGGTTCTGGAAATAGAATAATCGCCGCAGCAGGCCACCATATCTTTCACCAGATGGTTGTCTTTCATGATCTTTCCCCACATCCGAAACATGTATTTTCCAGCCTTTCTTTTTTGTTGAACCGTGTGTACATGTTAGTTAGTATAGCATAGAATACTGCGTATAATCTATAAAAAACGGCTGCAATCAGAATATTCTTTCATGCAGCCATGAACTGCCATATTGGGCCGAAAAAGATGACGCTCTTTTATCTGTTTTGCAGAAATATATTGATAGAGACTGGAATGATAAGGACCTTAAAGTGATCTTATGTGGCTCTGCACTTAGCTTTATGGAGAAAAAGGTACTCAGTGAAAAGAGCCCTCTGTTTGGAAGACGTGATTCGCAGATCAAATTAGAGGCGTTCAATTACTTAGATGCTGCGAAATTTGTTCCAAACTATTCAAATGAGGATAAGGCAATTTGTTATGGAATTTTCGGATATATCCCTTGTAAATAATATTGTTGAGCAGATCGCGTTTGGCGAAAATACGCTTAATACGATTGCGGGAAAAATTGGAGAAAAAGAACCAACAGTATTATACTCCCTGGATAAATTAATAAATGTTGGTCTGGTTGAAAAGAAAAAGTGTATTACAGATGAGAAAAATAAAAAGAAGACCCAGTATGTTTTAAGAGATTATATGTTCAAATTCTGGTATGAGTTTATCCCAAAGGCTACCAGCGTGATCGAGATGGGACAGGGAGAGATTTATTATCAGGATACACAGAGTGGTTTGAAGCATTATCAGAAGAGGATGTATTGTTGTTTACATTAGATTCACTTTATGAATAAAAATAATATTAAATCATGTTTAAAAGCAGTACCTGTTATGGGCGGACATGCCGCTTGCTGGGTAAAAGCAAAGCCAAATGCATTCTCTGGGGAGAAGGAAAATGCGAAAGTAAAGATCCACCTTTGCGGCGGCGTGGAAACAGGGGCCAGCTGCCAAACAGACAGCTGGCCCTTGCCCTGTTACAGGTTTTGTAGTAAGCTATAAATAATGACAAAATCCCCCGAAATTCGGGCGGAGAGGAGGTACTTGGGCGGTGGAGCAGGCTATTACTGATTATGTGAAATTTCTGGCAGATGCCAGGGATGCAGTGTATCGTCTGAATAATGATCAGGCGACAGCAAAGCAGTTAAAAGAACAGGGAGAGCGCCAGGAAAAAGAGTTGGCAGCTGCGAAAAAGGCAGTGACAGATTCGGTGAACCAGACCATAAAAAAGCGGCGCAGCGAGATCGATACAAGCTATGACAAAGAGATCGCAAAAGGTCAGGAACGGCTGAAAAAAGCCAGGACCCAGCGGGAAAAAGCCAAAAACAAGGGAATGAAGGAACGGATCGCAGAGGAGACCAGTGAACTTCGGGAACACAACAGGGACTTGCAGATCCAGATGAAGACCATGTTCCAGAAGGATAAAGTGCCTGTATTCTGCCGCACTACATTTTATTATTCCCTGTACTATGCAAGAGGACTTAAGGAGCGTCTGATTGGTTTTATTACGTTCCTGATCTGCTTTTTAGCACTTCCATGCGGTGTTTATTTCCTGCTTCCGGACCGTAAGATCTGGTATCTGGTACTGGTTTATTTTGCAGATATCATTATTTTCGGCGGTCTGTATGTGACCATTGGAAACCGCAGCCGTTCCCGTTATCATGATGCCTTAAAGCAGGGCCGGGAGATCCGCAACCTGTTAAGCTCCAATGAAAAGAAGATCAAAGTCATTGTCCACAGTATTGAAAAGGACGGCAATGAAGATATTTATGATCTGGAGAAATATGATGATGAGATTGCCTGCGCACAGCAGGAACTGTCTGATATAGCAGCAAAGAAAAAAGATGCCATCAGCAGCTTTGAAAATGTGACCAGAAATATTATTGCCGATGAGATCGAGGGGAACCACAGGGCAGAGATCGAAGAAAAAGAACAGAAATTACAGGAAGTAAACGACAGTCTTGCTCAGTTAGAAAGTAGCATCCGCCAGCAGAACATCCATATTACAGACACCTTTGGTCCATATCTTGGAAAAGAGTACCTGAATACGGATAAGCTTTTAGGATTGTCTAAGTTGATCCAGTCCGGAACAGCTTCCAATATTACGGAGGCTATTGAAATGGATAAAAATGGGGTAGGAAAAACAGAAACAAATTAAGATAACAGACAGAAGAGAGAGACAGAATAAGCAGACAATGTAAGGGGGACAATATGTACAGAGTAGTGATCGCAGATGACGAAGTGCTGATCCGCATGTATATTCGGGAAATCTTAGAAAACAATGGTTATGAAGTAGTAGGAGAAGCAGAAGACGGTCTGGATGCGATCGCAGTGTGCAGACAGAAAAAGCCGGATTTTGTTATTATGGACATTAATATGCCGGTGATGACTGGTCTGGAAGCAACGAAAGTGATCAACGAGGATAAGCTGGCTGGATTTGTTATTATTTTGACGGCTTACCGTGACAAGGAAATTGCTGATCAGGCAGTCAATACAGATGTAATGGGATATATTGTAAAGCCGGTAGATGAAGATACACTGATACCGGCAGTAAAGATCGCGATCCATAACTATAAGCAGAGAGAAGCTATGGCGAAGGAGTTTCACAAGACGCAGGAAGCCCTGGATGATAGAAAATATTTAGACCGGGCAAAAGGTCTGGTGATGGAGCGGAAAAACATGTCTGAAAAAGAAGCATTTACTTATATCCGCAGTCTGTCCATGGATAAGGGGATCTCTATGACGGAACTGTCAAAAATGCTTTTGAAAGCATATGAAGGCTGACACAAAAGCAGAGAGGGAATTTATGGAACAGAAGAAAAATAAGCTTCTCAGTGACATGATACAAAATGATACAGATAAAAAAATGGTGCAACTGGTAGAAGCGGCAACGGATCTTAGCTGCGGGGATATCTGCACCCTTTTAGAGGTGGCGCATTCCCTCCCTTTTGTGGGAAATCTGGAAGGCGGAGATACATACATCAATGTGCTTACAAGAGAAAAAGAGTCCATGGTCATTGCTCAGTACAGACATCCAAACTATGATCTGTATAAACGCAGTATCATTGGGGAGATTGAGCGCAGGGAAGATGAGGCGGCTGTGTACCGGGCGCTGGAAGAAGGCATTTCCGGCCGTGGACTAATCGGCATCATTGATGAAGGAAGAACGGTAGTGCGGCATACTGTAAGCCCTATACTTAACAGCGAAAAAAAGGTAATAGGGGCGCTGACATACGAATATCCCAATGCCGGTGCAGATACAGAGTCTATCCGTATTATCAATAATCAGGAAGGAAAACAGGATCCTTTTAACAGGCAGCTTGGAAAAGCCAGCGATTATCTTCAGGATGCCATTCTTCTTTATGATGCAAATGGAATATGTACATTTGTCAATCCCAAGGCAGAAGTTCTGTATCAGGATAAGGGATTTGAACTGCCTTTGATTGGCCGCAGATGCAGCGAACTGCACATTACGGATTGCAATTGGTCTGATCTTACAGAACATCGTGGCGTAATACGGAGAGAGGTACGTACACCGAATTTCATCATGGATGCGGTCATCAGCGGTATCTGGGAAAATGGCACCTGCCAGGGCGCAGCGATTATCTTCCGGGATAAGACAGTGGTACATCAGATGGAGGATGAGATCGCTTACCGCGTGGCGCTGATCCATGAGGTACATCACCGGGTCAAGAATAATCTTCAGACGATTATCAGTCTGATCGGGTTGGAAGCGGTCCATACAAAGGATGAAAAAGTAAAAGCTTTTGCAAAGACCATTACCAGTCATGTGCGCAGCATGAATATCACTTATGACCTGCTTTCTCATACAGGAAGTGAAAATGTGGGATTAAAAGTCCTGATCTCCCGTATTACAGATGTTTTACTGGAAAATAACTGTTTAAAAGAAACGTGCAGTATTTCTACAAGGGTAGATGGGGATGATGTGATACTTACAGAAACAACGGCGTCTACGGTGGCTCTTATTGTTAATGAACTGGTTCAAAACAGCTTAAAATATGCATTTAAGGACCGGAAACAGGGACAGATCAGGCTGAAGATCGAAAAAGGCGCCAGTTACTCCTGGATCACAGTGCAGGATGATGGCTGCGGCTTTGACAATAAGAAGATTTCCAGGGCAAACAGCGGACTGGGGCTCCGCCTGATCAGCAGTCTGGTACAATCAAGCCTGAAAGGAGAATTGTTTATAGAAACGGGGGAAAATGGAACCAGTATAAGATTTTCTTTTTCCATGCCCCAGGCTGGATAATCTAAAATAATTCTAAACATAAAATAAAAATAGTTTAAAATAAAACTTGTTAAACTATTGACAAAATAATGTGTGAGTGCTATGATGTAGACAATTAAAGCGATATCTCTTTAACACTGAAAATCCAATTAAACCTGATATGCAACGGCGTATATCAGTACCACAGAAAGGCATCGAAGCCCAGAAACTTTTTACAGAGTTTTTGGGCTTTTTTATTGCTTATGATCTGCGTGGATTTTCGGACGTTACCTGGAGTTGTGGCCCAGTTAAGGGCTCTAGGGCCTTTATATGGGTCTCTCCCGGCGGCGGTTTTACAACTGCCGGAAAAAACTTACGAAAAGGAGTCGTTTCATAATGGAAAACAAGCAAAATAAGGGCGGCGGTTTAAACAAGAGCTTGAAACTCATCTTTGTTTATACAGTTGCTACGGGTTCAATTTTTACGTTCGTAAACTATTGGGATTCTGTCTTTTACGGATACTGCGGAAGCGGTACATTCCTTGCATTTGCACTGATGACAGTGGCTATTCTTCCGGTAGCCCTTGTATACAGTGAACTGGCATCTCTGTTCCATACATCAGGCGGAGAGCTGATCTATAACACAGTTGGTATCAACAAGCACGTAGGTTTCCTTGCTTCCTGGCTGATCATGGCAGCGTGGATCTCTGTTCCGCCGGCTGTTGTTATGGCGATCATGACATGGGTAAATAAGACCTTTGCCCTGGGACTTGGAACATGGCAGATGGTAGGCTGTGCAGCGGTTCTTTTAGTACTGTATTTCTTTATGAGTATCCAGAATGTACAGTTCTTAGTTAAGGCTCAGGCAGGTATGTTGTTCTGCAACATTACCGTTACAATTTTAACAGGATTTATCCTTCTGTTCTCCGGTCACTGGCATATTTCAAATTTTGGAAATATTTTCCAGTCTACTCTGGACTCCGTATATGGTATTCCTGGATGGGTCATTGGCATGGCACTTCTGATCACACCATACTTCGGATTTGAAACAGTACCTCAGATGGTTGAGGAAGGTGACTTCCCGATCAAGAGTTCCAAGAAAGCAATCTGCGGTTCCATTTTAACCTGTGGCTGCATTTATGTGTTCTATTATTTCTGCGTAGCAGGTCTGGATGGATTAAAGGATGTGTATACAAACTTTGCACAGGATGGTTTCTTAACCATTGCTACCATGCAGAATGTACTGGGCTGGACATTCTGGCCGATCATTGTAGGTATCCTTTCCTGCCTCTTAGGTATGGGCGCTTCCTTACTGGGTTTCTGGATGTCTACCGTCCGTATGCTGTACTCTATGGCAAATAAGAACTTCCTGCCAAAGGTATTCGCAGCTGTAAACAAAAATCAGCAGCCAATGCTTCCAAACGTATTCCTGCTGGTATTATCTCTTATCTTTATCGTACTTCAGAACTCCTCAGACTTTATGAGCGCGTTCTTCAACCTGATGAGCTTTGGCTGTGCATGTGCATATGCGCTGACTATGATCTCCGCAGTATGTATTCATAGAAAACATCCAGACTGGAAGAGTTCCAACACCGTAAAGGGCGGTGATGCGTTCCGTCTCTTTGCAATGTGTATCGCAGTTGCTATCGCATTCTTCTGTACACTGGGACAGGGAATTGATTCCTGGATCTGCTTTGGCGTATATCTGGGTGTAGGTGTTGTGATCTGGCTTTGGATGGTACTTGTAAACTGGAAGAAACATCCGGTAGAGATCGAGACTCCGGATGGTATCCAGAAGTTCTAAAAGAAAGTTGAGAAAAGTTTAAATGACATGGCAGACATGCCTGGATAAAGAAGGAGCATAAAAACATGTCTGATACAAAAAATACAGAAAATGAGTCTGGCGGACTGAAGAAAAGTCTTCGTCTGATCTATGTATATGCCATTGCCGCAGGTGCTATTTTCACCTTTATCGGATATTGGGATACCATTTTCTATGAATATTGTGGTGCGGGTACATTTTTAGGATTTATCCTGATGACGCTGTTGATCCTTCCGATTGCTATGGTCTACTGCGAACTGGCACCGTTGTTTCCAAGGGCAGGAGGAGAGCTGATCTACAATACAGTAGGTATTAATAAACATATTGGTTTCTTCTCTTCCTGGCTGATCATGGCAGCCTGGATCGCAGTTCCGCCGTCTGCAGTTATGGCCATTGTCCAGTGGATGTTCCATGTACTTCATATCCAAAGCAGCTTCCTTCTTATTGAAGGAGTTGCTCTGGTAGCTCTTATTGGTTATTGTGCTCTGAGCCTGCAGAATGTGGAGATCGCCGGTAAGATCCAGTTGTACATGCTCATGTTTGCCATTGCAGGTTGTATTGTGGCAACGGTAGCCTTCCTGTTCTCAGGAGTATGGAGTTTTGATAACTTTAAGAACTTTTTCTATTCACAGGTGGGCAGCCATTTTGGCATCCCGTCCTGGATCATAGGAATGGCTCTTTTGATCACTCCGTTTTTCGGATTTGAAACAGTGCCGCAGATGGTAGAAGAGGGAGACTTCCCAATTAAAGACTCTAACAAAGCCATCCTCGGTTCCATCGTTTCCTGCGGTGTTGTATATTCCCTGTTTTTCTTCGGACTGGGCGGCATGCCGGTACAGCCTTTGGTAGAAGAAGGGGGCGCAGCTGTTAATGGTTTTCTGGCCATCACCATGATGGAGCAGTTAGGCGGCGGCTGGGGTGTATTTGCAGTGATCTTTGGTATTGCAGCGATCCTTTGTGCCATTGGCACCTGCTTACTTGGTTTCTGGCTGTCAACCGTTCGTCTGATGTATGCAATGGGAGAAAACAATTTCCTTCCAAAGGCATTTACAAAATTAAACAGTCATCAGCAGCCGGTATTACCAAATATCCTGCTTCTCATCATATCCCTGGTATTCCTGCTTTTGCAGAATGCCACCACCTTTATGAATGACTTTTTCAATCTGATGAGCTTTGGCTGTGCCTGCGCATATGCGCTGACGATGATCTCAGCAATGCGGATCCACAAGAAATATCCAAACTGGGTATCTCCTTATAAATTAAAAGGTGGAAATTTCACAAGAGTATTAGCTCTTATCATTGCAGTAGTCATCGCTTTCTTCTGTACGTTAGGACAAAGCGCTGGTTCCTGGAAGTCATTTGGAATTTACCTGGGAGTAGGAGTCCTCTTATGGCTGTGGATGGTCCTTGTAAACTGGAAAAAACATCCGGTAGAGATCGAAACAGTGGAAGGCTTAAAGAAGTTTTAGAAACTTAATTTTGAACCTGTACGGGAAACCGTCTGGCATATATAATAACTATAATAGTTAAAACAATAACAATTTTTTATATGTAAAGGAGAATGTAAAATGGCTAAATTGGATGGTAAGGTTGCATTAATTACAGGAGCTGCTGCAGGACTTGGTGAAGGTATTTCTACCGCATACGCAAAATACGGCGCAAAGCTGATCATGGTAGACTTATCCCCAGAAGTAGAAAAGACTGCTGAAAAGCTGAGAAAAGAATACAACGCAGAGATCATTACTGTTGTTGCAAACGTAGCTGACCGCGCTCAGATGGATGCAGCTGCTGCACAGGGTGTTGAAAAATTTGGTGAGATCAATGTTGCATGCTGCAACGCAGGTGTATGCCGTCTGGCTCCTTTTGAGGAAATGGATGATAAGACCCGTGATTTCCACATTGATGTAAATATCAAGGGTGTTTGGAACACCTGTAAAGCTGTTATTCCTTACATGTTAAAACAGGGCGGCGGCAACATCGTTATCGCTTCTTCTGTAACCGGTGATATTGTTGCTGATGCTGGTGAAGCAGCATACGCTATGACAAAGGCTGCATTAGTTGGTCTGACCAAGTGCCTGGCAGTTGAGTATGCAAGCCGCAATATCCGTGTAAACTGCTCACAGTTAGGATATGCACGTACACCAATGGTTGAGAAGATGGCAGTTGAGTCCAATCCTGAGAACCCAGAGGCAGCTATTGCAGATATCGCTGTAGGTGTTCCTATGAAGCGTCTTGCAAAACCGATCGAAGTTGGCGAACTGTTCGCATTCCTTGGAAGCGACGAATCCAGCTACCTGACCGGATCCCAGATCGTTATCGACGGTGGCAGCACACTGCCAGAGACCATGTCTATTGGTACCAACTAAAAATAACTTGAAAATCAAATAAAACCGCACTATAATAGTAAAGAACTGGAAAAGGGGAGCTGGCAGTCAGTCGGCTGAGAGTGGGATGTGTTTCCCAGACCCGTAACCTGATTTGGATAATGCCAACGTAGGGATATAAAACCGAGGTCTTTTTAGAGTGTGATCTTAGCGGATATGTCTGTTGCAGGCATATCCGCTTTTTCGCGTGCAATGAGCCAAAGTCCGCGCTTGCGGGAGACCTTGGCGAATGCCGCGAAAACCGGAAAAATGCGGAGCTTTTTTCCGGTCTTAGGTCTTCCAGGCGGCATATTGGGGGCACCACCTTATGTCGCATAATAAAACGTGGCCTGCAGTAGAACATGTTAAACGTACATTGTATACACTGTGGGAATGCTGAGAAGGGAGAAGACGATTATGAAAACAGCATTAACGATCGCCGGGAGTGATTCCAGCGGAGGCGCCGGTATTCAGGCCGACATTAAGACAATGATGGCAAACGGAGTATTTGCCATGAGTGCGATCACAGCACTGACTGCGCAGAACACAACAGGAGTAGAGGCAATTTTAAATGCCACTCCGGAATTTTTAGGACAGGAATTAGACTGTATTTTTACTGACATTTATCCGGATGCAGTAAAGATCGGTATGGTATCAGACAAAGAGCTGATCTGCATGATCGCGGCAAAGTTAAAGCAGTATGATGCGAAAAATGTAGTAGTAGATCCGGTCATGGTAGCGACCAGCGGAGCGAGACTGATCAGTGAAGATGCTATTGAGACTTTAAAGGCAGAATTATTCCCGCTGGCAAAGATCCTTACACCAAATATACCGGAAACAGAAGAACTGACGGGAATGAAGATCACATCTGCCGCAGATATGGAAGCTGCCGCAAAGAAGATCTCTGAGACATATAACTGCGCCGTACTGTGCAAAGGCGGACATAAGTTAAATGACGCCAATGACCTGCTTTGGAGCGAAGGAAAAGGACGCTGGTTTGCAGGAAAGCGTATTGATAATCCAAATACCCATGGAACAGGCTGTACTTTATCATCTGCCATTGCTTCCAACCTGGCAAAAGGCTTTGATCTGGAAACTTCCGTAGAGCGTGCAAAGGACTATATTTCAGGCGCTTTGGCAGCAATGCTGGATCTTGGAAAAGGCAGCGGCCCTATGGATCATGGTTTTGCCATTGATAATGAATACACGAGGGAGGCAAAGTAAGAATGGAAAAGAAAACTTCCCTTTTTGATAATGGACTGATCTGGTTTGGCGCAGGTGTTTCCCTGGCTGAGATCCTGACAGGTACTTATTTTTCCACCCTGGGATTTGGCCGTGGACTTGCGGCTATCTTACTGGGACATGTGATCGGCTGCGTTCTTCTGTTTTTGGCAGGCGTCATCGGCGGAAACAGCCGTTTAAGTGCTATGGAGACAGTAAAGAGCAGTTTCGGTAATAAGGGCGGACTGTTTTTTGCCCTGTTAAATGTATTACAGCTGGTTGGCTGGACCGCGATCATGATCTATGACGGCGCACTGGCAGCAGGCGGTATCTTTTCTTCCGGACACTGGATCTGGTGCCTGGTTATCGGCGTTCTGATCATTGTATGGATCATGGTAGGTATCACCAATCTTGGAAAGATCAATACCGTTGCAATGACAGCTTTGTTTTTACTGACACTGGTACTGTGCAAGGTGATCTTTTTCAGTGGAAACAGTATTCTTACAGAGCCGGATGACAGCCTTTCCTTTGGTGCTGCTGTAGAACTGGCAGTAGCTATGCCATTATCATGGCTGCCGCTGATCAGTGACTATACCAGAGAGGCAGAAAAGCCGGTAGCCGCAACTGTAGTCAGCGCTGTGGTATATGGTCTGGTAAGCTGCTGGATGTATCTGATCGGTATGGGCGCATCTATCCTCACTGGTGAGTCTGACATCGCCCAGATCATGTTAAAGGCCGGTTTAAGTGTGATCGCCCTGATCATCGTAGTATTTTCAACTGTAACAACTACCTTCCTGGATGCTTATTCTGCAGGTATCTCCAACGAGTCCATTTTCCCACAGTTTAAGGGACAGTATGTGGCAGTAGCTGTTACGGTTGTGGGAACCATTGGCGCTATTGTGTTCCCAATGGATGATATTACCGGATTTTTATATCTCATCGGTTCTGTATTTGCGCCAATGATCGCCATTCAGATCGCAGATTATTTTATTTTACACAGAGACAGAAGAAAAACTGCATTTGATACCAGAAACCTGGTGATCTGGGTCATCGGTTTTGTTCTGTACCGTATCCTGATGAATGTGGACCTTCCTGTAGGAAATACACTGCCGGATATGATCATTACCATTATTTTGTGTGTGATCGCAGGTGCGGTATTACATTGAGGTAACAAACATAAGAAAATCCCCGTGTCTGTACATATTTGTACATAGACACGGGGATTGTTGTTATCTACCTGGAAAAACTATCAGGTGACATGTCTGTTTAGTCTAAATCTGTATCAGGTGGTGCTCAATTCCTTCGCTCTTTAATATAGCTTCTTCCCTCTGATGACAGGTAAAGATGATACACTGGCTGTCCCAGGCACCTGCAAGCCATTTTAAGGCAGTTTTTAAACGGTCATCGTCATAGAGGACGAAACTGTCATCAAAGATCAGTGGCATGGTGCCGCGGTCGCTGATAACCAGCTTTGCTGCGGCAAGACGAACTGCAAGGTAGATCTGGTCCATAGTTCCGCTGCTGACCTGGTCAATAGGCACCAGACGGGTTGGTGTGTTCATAAAGATATTTAAGTTCTGGTCAATGCTCATACTGCGGTAGATGCCGCCGGTAATACCTTCGATCAGTTCAGATGCAGTTTTATTTAAGTAAAGACCAAAAGAGTCGCGGATGGAAGTAGATAAATGGGTCATGGTTTCCTGGGCCAGATCAAGAGCATCTAATTCTTCCTGAATGCGCTCATTTTCTGTCAGAACATGTTTTAACTGCTCTGCCTCATTCTTTTTGGCAGACAGCTGTTCTAATTTCTGTTCCAGTTCCCACTGAAGCCGTTGCTGTTTCTCGATCTCGTCTGATACGCATTCTTCTTTTTCCTGGAGCCTGCTGATATCAGCTGCCATGGTATTTAAGGTATTTTCAGACTGTTCCACAGCCTTGCTTAAACGCAGGAAACCGGCCAGTTTTCCCTCTAACGCTTCCATTGCCTCTTCAGAAATAGAAGGGTCCTGCAGATGCTTTGAAAAGATCTCCTGAAGCTGTCTGGTTTCTGTATCCAGCTGCTTTTTAAAATGGCGGCTGCGGGCAAGTAGCATACTGCCGGCTACAGCAAACAGGATACCGCAGAGAATGGCTAATAAAGCAGGGATCTTTATAAGAGATCCAGAAAGCTGTAAAAACCGGGGCGCAAATCCTGAAAGCAGGGAAATGGCAGTATTTGGGAATAAGAGGAGGAACAGACCGCTTGCCAGCCCGGGGACTGCCATCAGAAACAGAAAAACAGCTCCGATCGTGCGGGAATGTTTGCTGCAGGCTTCTAAGGCGTTGTTGTAATCCTGGTAGTGTTTCCGGGCTTCTTCTGTATATTTTTCTACAGAGGCCTGATTTTCAAACTGGCTGTTGACCAGGATCTGCCGGCCTTTAGCCGCTTTTTCCAAAAGCACTTCTTTTTCTTTTTGCTTTTTATCCAGATCATTCTTTAACTGTCCCTTTTCCTGGCGCCTGGCTGTAAGGTGGTTGGCATATTCAGGGGCAGAGATCTCCTGCTCGATCTTGCGGATCTCACCAAGAATATTGGCATAACTTTTAGCTGCTTCCGGAACAAAATGGGCCTCCAGCTGCTTGCGCTGGTTTTTTAAATAAGCGCTGGCTTTGGTGATATTTAAAGCAATGCTTCCGGAAGTGTTCAGATTTGCGATATAATTTCGCAGTTCCGAGACCATTCCGCCGTCAGTGGCACATTTTAACTGACCGATACTGATGGTATTGTCATAGGCAGTTTCAGACAGGCCGCAGCGCAGCTTGTCCAATAATGCAGTTGTATTTTCTTCTTCTTTTCCTGAGGTTTCGTTGATCACGCACAGGCGCTTGTCCCCCTTCTGGAAACGGCGCTCAATGCGGTAAACTTCCCCGTCACATTCAACCCGCAGGAAACCTTCATAGACCCCGCTCTGGGTCCAGGGCTGAAATTTGGAATAGGTATCATTTTTAGAAGCGCGGCCCCGCTGGCGCTCAATGCCAAAGAGCATGCCCTTGATAAATGTATGTAAAGTGGATTTTCCGGCTTCATTTTTTCCATAGACTACATTTAAGCCATCTTCAAAGGAAATGTCCCTGTCATGAAATTTTCCAAAGCCGTCAATATGCAGACTGAGTATCTTCATTGGGTCAGCTCCTTTCGTCAGTAGTGTGGAGTAAGGCATTTACTCCATAATACAGTGCTTTTTTCTCTACAGGACTCATATCTTCTTTCTGAAGTGCCTGGATGAAAAATCCGATCATGTCACTGGAATGCTCTGCAAACAGGGCAGAAAAATCGTAATCCGGCTCTGTATCGTCAATAATTTCTGCAATGCGAAACTGTGCTTCCAAAGAAGATAAGTCGAATTCTATATCTGGGTCGCGCATGCCTTTTAAACGGAAACGATAAATATTTTCTTCCCCGCGTTTGCGGATCTCTGCCATGATCCGGTCAGCCAGTTCCATGTTTGTGGTTTCTCTGGAAACTTTTACTGCCAGAGGCAGATATTGAAGGGTGGCAGCAGGAACAAATTCCAGGTGTGTTAATTTATGGGTCTCAGGATGGATCTCGCCGGTAAAATATCCATGGACTCCCGTTTCTGTCAGATCCAAAGGTTCCGGTGATCCACAGTAAGCAATCTTATCCTCAGAGATCACCTGAGGTTTGTGGATATGTCCCAGGGCAATGTAAGAAAATGGGGATAACTCCAGGCTGTTAAAGTTAATAGGCAGATGGGCAGTGTCTCCGCCATGTGCCATCAGGATCTGGATATGATTGTTCACGGAAACCTGCATATCTTCTAACAGAGGTTTTTTGATCTCTCTGGTGTGATAACTGAAACCGTAAATTTCCGTATTGATATCCTCAAAATAAACGGAATTAAGGTCCGGGTCCATGAAAAAAGTAACATTGGGGCTCCATGAAAAGCTTAAAAGAGCGGAGTTTTCCCGTATGCGGTCATGATTTCCTGCAATGAGGATAACTTTTACATTGGGAATGGTGGTAAACAGATAGTTGACTTCTTTTAAGTCCCGCACCAGTGGCTGGCGATGGAACAGATCACCGCTGATGAACAGACAGTCTGCCTGCATTTTTCCAGCCTGGGCAATGATCTTCTTAAAGGTATCTTTGATCGCCTGGGCCCGTTCACTTCCCCAGGGTTTATCTGCATCGGGAGTCATTCCCCAGTGGATATCACCTGTGTGGATAAATTTCATGAATTTCTCCTTTAAATAGATATACTCCCGAAACGTTTCTTGCACCTGCGCAAAAGAGTCTCGAGAGTACATATGGTGCAAAACAGATGGATTGCTTTGCGTCGTATATTGATATTATAACTCGCAGTTATTTACAGTTCTTGGGAATGGGATAACGTCGCGGATGTTGGACATACCGGTCAGGTACATTACGCAGCGCTCAAAGCCAAGTCCGAAACCTGCATGACGGGTGGAACCGTATTTACGAAGATCCAGGTAAAAGCCGTAATCTTCTTTCTTAAGTCCCAGCTCATCCATTCTTGCAACCAGCTTGTCATAGTCATCTTCACGCTGGCTTCCGCCGATAATCTCGCCAATTCCAGGAACCAGACAGTCTACAGCAGCAACGGTCTTGCCGTCTGGGTTCATCTTCATGTAGAATGCCTTGATCTCCTTTGGATAATCAGTAACGAATACTGGTTTCTTGAAGATCTCTTCGGTCAGGTAACGCTCATGCTCAGTCTGCAGGTCGCAGCCCCAGGATACCTTGTAGTCGAACTTGTCATTGTGCTTCATTAACAGTTCCACTGCCTCGGTGTAGGTAATGCGTCCGAACTCAGAGTTGAGAACGTTGTTTAAACGGTCTAACAGACCCTTGTCTACGAAGTTGTTGAAGAAGTTCATCTCTTCCGGAGCATGTTCTAATACATACTTGATGACATACTTTAACATGCCTTCTGCAACGCGCATATCATCATCCAGATCAGCGAAGGCCATCTCCGGCTCGATCATCCAGAACTCAGCTGCATGACGGGTGGTGTTGGAGTTCTCTGCACGGAAGGTAGGTCCGAAAGTATATACGTTGCGGAATGCCATTGCGTAGGTCTCTGCGTTTAACTGGCCGCTTACAGTCAGATTGGTTGGCTTTCCGAAGAAATCCTGCTTGTAATCAACGGTTCCGTCTTCATTCTTTGGAATGTTGTTCAGATCCATAGTAGTAACCTGGAACATTTCACCTGCACCTTCACAGTCGCTTCCTGTGATCAGTGGGGTGTGGACATAAACGAAGTCCTTTTCCTGGAAATACTGATGGATGGCATAGGCAATCAGGGAACGTACGCGGAATACGGCCTGGAAAGTGTTGGTCCTTGGACGTAAATGTGAAATAGTGCGCAGGTACTCGAAAGAGTGGCGCTTTTTCTGCAGAGGGTAATCAGATGCAGATGGACCTTCAACAGTAACCTCAGTAGCCTGGATCTCAAATGGCTGCTTTGCCTGTGGGGTAGCAACTAAAGTACCTTTAACGATGATAGCGGTTCCAACGCCTAACTTGGAAACCTGAGCGAAGTTTTCCAGAGTGTCGTGGTAAACAGCCTGAAGTGTCTCGAAATAGGTTCCGTCGCTGATAACGATGAAACCGAATGCCTTGGAATCACGAAGGCTGCGGATCCATCCGCCAACGGTAATTTCCTTGTCCAGGAACTTTTCCGGATTTTTATAAAGTTCTCTTACTGTAACTAAATCCATGATGAGTAATATCTCCTTTTCTCCAATACAAAATTTCTAAAAGCAAAAATGCAATATTATAAGGTATTATAAGGTATTTCACATAATGTTTCAAGGTTTTCATGCGTTTATGCAGGTTTTCCTAGCGCTTTTAAATGCAGGGTCCCGGTACAGCCATGAAAAGGAAAAAATGTCCCACCTACCAACACACTTGGTTAATGGCGGGGGACATATAGTGCCCGGAGGATTTTTAGGGCACAACATCTTGGGAAAAGTGTAAAATATAAAACATGATATCGAAAAATGTCGGAAAACTGCATAAAAAACACAAAATATATTAAAATATTTGTGTACTATTTATAAAGTTTGTGGTATAATTATGTTTACCAAAATTATATAACAGCAAGAGGTGATAACGTGATTAAAAAAGAAATGATTGCCATGCTTTTAGCTGGCGGACAAGGAAGCCGTCTTGGCGTTCTTACACAGAAAGTAGCCAAGCCGGCGGTATCTTTTGGGGGGAAGTACCGAATCATTGATTTTCCGCTGAGTAACTGTATCAACTCCGGTGTTGACACCGTTGGTGTTCTGACACAGTACCAGCCTTTACGTTTAAATTCACATATCGGAATTGGTATTCCGTGGGATTTGGACAGAAATGTTGGCGGCGTGACAATCTTACCTCCATACGAAAGAAGCAAGGGAAGTGACTGGTATACCGGTACTGCCAATGCTATTTATCAGAACCTGGAGTATATGGAAGCATATAACCCAGAGTATGTGCTCATCCTTTCCGGTGACCACATTTACAAAATGGACTATGAAGTAATGCTTGATTATCACAAAGCAAATAATGCGGATATCACCATTGCTGCTATGCCGGTACCGATCGAAGAAGCAAGCCGTTTCGGTATCCTGATCACTGATGAACATAACCGTATTACAGAGTTTGAGGAAAAACCAGCTGTTCCAAGAAGCAACCTGGCTTCTATGGGTATCTATATCTTCAGCTGGCCGGTTCTGAAAGAGGCTCTGATCAAGATGAAGGACGAGCCTGGATGTGACTTTGGTAAACATATCATTCCATACTGCCACGCAAAGGGCGACCGCAGCTTCGCATATGAGTACAATGGCTACTGGAAGGATGTAGGTACTCTTGGCTCTTACTGGGAAGCAAACATGGAGCTGATCGATATCATTCCTGAGTTCAACCTGTATGAAGAATACTGGAAGATCTACACCAAGAGTGATGTGATCCCGCCTCAGTACATTGCTTCCGATGCTCACATTGAGCGCAGTATCGTTGGCGAAGGTACAGAAGTTTACGGTGATGTTATCAACTCCGTTATCGGAGCAGGCGTTACCATTGCAAAGGGTGCTGTTGTTAAGGACTCTATTGTTATGCAGGGAAGCGTCATCGGCGCAGGCACATCCGTTGAAAAGGCCATTATCGCAGAAAATGTAAAAGTTGGTTCCGATGTTCAGATCGGTGTTGGCGAATACGCACCAAGTACATATGACCAGAAGGTATATCAGTTTGACCTGGCTACCATCGGCGAGAACTCCATTATCCCGGACGGCGTAAAGATCGGAAAGAATACCGCCATAGCAGGCGAGACCACCGTAGGCGACTATCCTGATGGATTACTGGCAAGCGGAAATTACATTATAAAGGCAGGTGGCGTGAAATGAGAGCAATCGGTATCGTATTAGCAGGTGGTAACAGCAAGAGGATGCGGGAACTGTCCAGTAAAAGAGCAGTGGCTGCTATGCCGGTTGCAGGAAGCTACCGCAGTATTGACTTTGCATTAAGCAATATGACAAACTCCCACATTCAGAATGTGGCTGTATTTACACAGTATAACTCCAGATCCTTAAACCTTCATCTGAGTTCCTCCAAGTGGTGGGATTTCGGACGTAAGCAGGGCGGACTGTATGTATTTACACCATCCATTACTCCTGAAAACGGAGACTGGTACCGTGGTACAGCAGATGCTCTTTACCAGAACCTGACCTTCTTAAAGAACAGCCATGAGCCATATGTAGTTATCACCTCTGGTGACGGCGTTTATAAGCTGGATTACAACAAGGTTCTGGAATACCATATTGAGAAGAAAGCGGATATTACCGTTGTCTGCAAAGATATGGAAGAGGGAACGGATGTTACCCGTTTCGGATGCGTTAAGTTAAATGATGACGGACGCATCACTGATTTTGAAGAAAAGCCAATGGCTTCTGACGCTACCACCATTTCCTGTGGTATCTATGTTATCCGCAGAAGACAGCTGATCGAGCTGTTAGAGCGCTGCGCAGCAGAAGACAGATACGACCTGGTAAATGATATCCTGGTACGTTATAAGAACTTAAAGAGGATCTATGCTTATAAGTTAGACAGCTACTGGAGCAATATTGCAACCGTTGATTCTTACTATAAGACCAACATGGATTTCTTAAAGCCGGAAGTAAGAGATTATTTCTTCAAACAGTATCCGGATGTTTATACCAAGATCGATGATCTTCCACCGGCAAAATACAATCCAGGTTCACAGGTGAAAAACAGCCTGATTTCCAGTGGATGTATCATTAACGGACAGGTAGAAAATTCTATCTTATTTAAAAAAGTATTTGTGGGTAATAACTGTGTAATCAAGAACTCTATCATTTTGAATGATGTTTATATTGGCGATAACACATATATTGAAAACTGCATAGTGGAGAGCCACGGTACGATCCGTGCAAATTCCAACTATGTTGGTACACCGGAGGAGGTAAAGATCATTCTGGAAAAGAACGATCGTTATGTACTTTAATTTCATATAAGGGGGTTGACGAAGATGGAGATCACAGATATTCGTACTCGTGTTGTTAGCAAAGACTCAAAGATGAAGGCGGTGGTGTCGGTGACCTTTGACCAGTCCTTTGTTGTCCATGACATCAAGGTGATCGAAGGCGAGAAAGGTTTGTTTATTGCCATGCCGAGTAAGAAGACACCGGACGGAGAGTACCGTGATGTGGCTCATCCGATAAACGGTGAGATGAGAGCCAAACTACAGGATGCCATCATAGAGGAGTATTGGCATGCATTGAGTGAACAGGAAGTAGAAGAATAAAGGAAACGCCACCAGTTGAAGAAAGGTCAGCTGGTGGCGTTTATCTTGTTCCGGAACTTTGGATGTGGTATACTTTAAAAATGACATAATGAAGGAGGAAC
>ERZ779894.1458-NODE-1458-length-23870-cov-5.065253_pt1 | contig 23870 bp, 14 predicted proteins | sample MGYA00511587_ERZ779894 | MGnify/ENA primary metagenome ERZ779894 (study PRJEB29588, sample SAMEA2160490) | human gut metagenome | biome: human gut; feature: human-associated habitat; material: faeces | place: Denmark | collected 2008/2010 ... | reverse complement strand
CGTCCACAGGAGAATTCGAAGCACTTGAGCTGAGAGATCAGGATAAAAGCCGTTTTGGAGGAAAAGGTGTTTCGAAGGCCATTGAAAATATCAATACAGTAATTAATGATGCGCTGGCAGGAATGGATGCATCTGATATTTATGCAGTGGATGCTGCCATGCTCAAAGCAGATGGAACAAAGGACAAATCAAAACTGGGCGCAAATGCCATTCTTGCGGTTTCTATTGCGTGCGCACGTGCGGCTGCGATTTCTCTTGACATCCCCCTTTACAGATTTCTTGGTGGGGTGAACGGAAACAGACTTCCGGTTCCGATGATGAATATCCTAAACGGTGGTGCACATGCTGCGAATACCGTTGATGTTCAGGAATTTATGATCATGCCGGCAGGAGCACCAAGCTTTAAAGAGGGACTTCGCTGGTGTACAGAGGTATTCCACGCTCTTGCTGCACTTCTGAAAGAAAAAGGCCTTGCAATAAGCGTTGGAGATGAAGGTGGTTTTGCACCAGACCTTGGAAGCGATGAGGAAGCCATTGAGTACATCCTTGAAGCAGTGAAAAAAGCGGGATATGAGCCTGGAAAGGATTTTGTACTTGCCATGGATGCTGCATCCAGTGAGTGGAAAGGAAACAAAAAGGGGGAGTATGTTCTTCCGAAATGCGGAAAGAAATTTACATCTGCGGAGCTTGTTGATCACTGGAAAAATTTGATCGAAAAATATCCAATCTACTCTATTGAGGATGGCCTTGATGAGGAAGACTGGGAAGGCTGGCAGATCATGACAAAAGAACTTGGAGGAAAAGTACAGCTTGTAGGTGATGACCTGTTTGTTACAAATACAGAGCGTCTTGAGAAAGGTATCAGCCTTGGCTGCGGAAATTCTATTCTGATCAAACTGAATCAGATTGGATCTGTATCTGAGACTCTTGAAGCAATCAAGATGGCACACAAAGCAGGTTACACAGCAATTTCTTCCCACCGTTCCGGTGAGACAGAGGACACAACGATTGCAGATCTTGCAGTAGCGCTGAATACCTGCCAGATTAAGACCGGAGCGCCGAGCCGTTCGGAGCGTGTAGCGAAATATAATCAGTTACTCCGCATCGAGGAAGAACTTGGAACAAGCGCAGTATATCCGGGGAATGACGCATTTAATGTGAAATAACATCAGTAAATAACCTGACAGTCAGGAAAATCCATGCATTTTATGATCTCAGTGGGATGAAGTGCATGGATTTTTGTGCATATATTTCTTTGATTTTCATCTAGATTTTTTTATCTATATGTCATACAATAGAAATGTAATTGCCATCAGGCAACATAATATTTAAAAATATTTGGAGGATTTCATTATGAAGAAACCGGTTCTGGTCATTATGGCAGCAGGAATGGGAAGCAGATATGGCGGGCTGAAGCAGATTGACCCGGTAGATCAGGAAGGACATATTATTATGGATTTCTCGATCTTTGATGCAAAACGCGCAGGATTTGAGAAAGTCGTATTTATTATTAAGAAAGAAAATGAAGCAGATTTTAAAGAAGCTGTTGGAAAGAGAATTGAGAAGATCATGGATGTAGCGTATGTATTTCAGGATCTGAACAATCTCCCGGAAGGTTACGAAGTTCCGGAAGGACGTGTAAAGCCTTGGGGAACAGCACATGCTGTTTTAAGTGCGATCGATGAGGTGGATGGACCATTTGCAGTAATCAACGCGGACGATTATTACGGACGTCATGCATTTGAGACAATCTATGAATTCCTTACAACACATGAAGATGATGATAAGTATCGTTATACAATGGTAGGTTATCGTCTGAAGAATACAGTTACAGATAACGGACATGTTGCTCGTGGCGTATGTGAACTCAATGAGGCGAAAGAGCTGGTTGGAATCACAGAGCGTACAAAGATCGAGAAGCGTGACGGTGGAATCGCTTTCTCAGAAGACGACGGAGAGACATGGACAACTATCGACGGAGATACTCTTGTATCCATGAATATGTGGGGATTCACAAGAAGTATTTTAGATGAGATTAAAGCAGGATTCCCGGCATTCCTTGAGAAAGGTATTAAGGAGAATCCGATGAAATGTGAGTACTTCCTACCATCCGTAGTCAGTGACCTTCTGGCAGAGGGCAGAGCAACCGTAAGAGTGCTTGAATCCGAAGATAAATGGTATGGAGTTACATACAAAGAAGACAAGCCGGTTGTAGTCGCAGCGGTACAGGCTTTGAAAGACGAAGGTCTTTATCCACAGAAATTGTGGGATTAGATTATGTGTTGTCAGTTACAGAATTTGTGAATCATAATGATTATGCAACATTTTTACCATAAGAGGAACTATTCGTATAAAGATTTTTGTGGTGGATGTGTTATAATCAGAGACAACAAAGCAAAGATAAGCAAGCTGCTGAACACAGTTACTGTGAGGAGCAGCAATTTGAGCAATAAAGCTCAGAGGAGGAATTTTAAAATGGCAATTTTAGTAACAGGAGGCGCCGGATTTATCGGAAGCCACACATGTGTAGAACTTTTGAATGCAGGATATGATGTTGTAATCGCAGATAACCTTTACAACGCATCAGAGAAGGCTGTAGACAGAGTAAAACAGATCACAGGAAAAGATCTGAAGTTCTATAAAGCAGATATCCGCGACAAAGAAGCAATGAACGAGATCTTTGAGAAAGAAGAGATCGAGTCGGTTATTCATTTCGCAGGACTCAAGGCAGTAGGTGAATCAGTTGTTAAACCACTCGAATACTACGAGAATAACATTGCCGGAACTTTAGTTCTCTGTGATGTAATGAGAAATCACGGCGTGAAGAATATCATCTTCAGTTCTTCTGCAACAGTATATGGTGACCCGGCATTTATCCCGATCACAGAAGAGTGCCCGAAGGGAACATGTACAAATCCATACGGATGGACAAAATGGATGCTGGAGCAGATCCTGACAGATCTTCATACAGCAGATCCGGAGTGGAATGTCGTACTTCTTCGTTACTTCAATCCAATCGGAGCTCATGAGAGCGGACTGATCGGAGAAGATCCGAAGGGAATTCCGAACAACCTGATTCCATACATTACACAGGTTGCAATCGGTAAACTTGAGTGTCTCGGTGTATTTGGAGACGATTATGATACACACGACGGAACAGGCGTCCGCGATTACATCCACGTAGTTGATCTCGCAGTCGGACATGTCCGCGCAGTAGAGAAACTGAAAGAGAAAGCAGGAGTTTCCGTATATAATCTTGGAACAGGAAATGGATATTCCGTACTTGACATGGTGAAAGCATTCTCCAAAGCTTGTGGAAAAGAGATTCCTTATCAGATTAAACCACGTCGTGCAGGAGACATTGCTACATGTTACTGTGATGCATCCAAGGCAAAGGAAGAACTGCACTGGGTAGCTGAGAGAGATCTGAACAAGATGTGTGAAGATTCCTGGAGATGGCAGAGCATGAATCCAAACGGATACGAGGATTAAGTTTGATTAATCATTTATAATGTGAAATGGAAAGTTGTTGATGAGCAAGGGCGCGCGATGATAGTGTAGTTTCCTGTGCCATCAACAACTTTTTTGTATCATTTGTAAATTATGTTAACCAACCGAGAACAGCAACACAGCTCTTGCAACCAACAGTCCATCTGTATTATACTAATAGAACACGATTAAATTCAGAAGAAATTGGAGATAGAAAAATGAAGCGCGAAGTAGATCTTAATGAAATTTCAGACGGACGTCTGTACTCCTCCGGAGATATGGTTAAGGTGGACTGTCATGACTGTGAAGGCTGCTCTGCATGCTGCCAGGGAATGGGAAATTCCATCATATTGGATCCAATGGATCTGTGGAGATTACAACTCGGAAAAAAAGAGAATTTTGATACACTGCTTGCAAACTATCTGGAATTGAATGTAGTTGACGGGATGGTACTTCCTAATTTAAAGATGGCAGGAGAGGAAGAAGCCTGTCTGTTTTTGAAAGATGGAAGATGTTCTATTCATGGATACAGACCGGGAATCTGCCATTTGTTCCCTCTTGGACGTATTTATGAGGAGAATGGATTCAAGTATTTTATCCAGGTTCATGAGTGTAAGAAGCAGGAACGTGGTAAAGTGAAGATTAAGAAGTGGCTTGGAATTGCAGATCAGAAGAGATACGAAGATTTCGTGTGGAGATGGCATACATTTCTTAAGAACTGTGAAGAAGGAATGAAAGAACTTGATGAGCAGAACGCGAAAGTACTGACGGTTGTGGTTCTCCGCAACTTTTATCAAATGCCTTATCAGGCAGAGGAAGAAGCACAGTTTTATCCGGAATTTGAAGAAAGACTGGAAAGACTGAATGCAATGTTTGGATTTTAGAAGTGAAAGTTAGTAACAGGTGAAAGGCAGCAGTAGATGGAAAGCAACAGTAGAAAAACACAGATATTAAAAGAAATTTTTGGATACGATTCTTTCCGTAAAGGACAGGAGGAGATTGTAGATCAGATTTTGAATGGAAGAGATGTGTTGGCAATCATGCCGACCGGAGCTGGAAAGTCGCTTTGTTATCAGGTTCCGGCACTTCTGATGTCTGGGATCACGATCGTAGTATCACCGCTGATTTCATTGATGATCGATCAGGTGAAGGCACTGAATGAAGCAGGAGTTCATGCAGCGTATATTAACAGTGCACTGACAGAACGGCAGATTACAAAAGCATTAGAACTGGCAGCGGCAGGCAGATATAAGATGATCTATGTCGCTCCGGAACGCTTGTTGACACCACGGTTTCTGGACTTTGCATGTCATACAGAACTTTCTATGGTGACAATCGATGAGGCTCACTGTATTTCCCAGTGGGGACAGGATTTCCGCCCAAGTTATGTGAAGATCACAGAATTCATCCGCCAGCTTCCAAGACGCCCGGTCGTCAGTGCATTTACAGCAACAGCAACACAGAAAGTAAGAGAAGATATTCTTGAAGTACTTGATCTTGAATCTCCTTATATAAATGTATCCGGTTTTGACAGAGAGAACCTTTACTTCGAAGTAAGACCAGCGCGTGGGAAGAAGGATGCAATTAAGGAATATCTTACACAGCACAGAGAAGACAGTGGGATTATTTACTGTGCAACAAGAAAAAATGTAGATGAACTCTATTTGGAATTACAGAATGCCGGATTCTCTGTCGGAAGATATCACGCAGGAATGGGGACAGAGGCAAGAAATGAAAGTCAGGAAGATTTCATTTATGACAGGACAGAGATTATGATCGCAACGAATGCATTTGGAATGGGAATAGATAAGTCCAATGTCCGTTTTGTACTTCATTATAATATGCCGCAGAGCATGGAAAATTATTACCAGGAGGCAGGCAGAGCCGGACGAGACGGAGAACCGGCAGAATGTATCCTTTTCTATTCACCGCAGGATATCATGATCAATCAGCTCCTGCTGGATAGTAAAGAGCAGATTGGAGAATACACAGAAGAAGAACTCCGGGTGATCCGGGAACAGGATGTTCTCCGGCTGCGTAAGATGAGTAATTATTGTACGACAAGCATGTGTCTTAGAAAATACATATTGAATTATTTTGGACAAGAGACAGAAGAACATTGTGGGAATTGTTCCAATTGTCTGGAAGAATTCGTAGAGCTTGATGTCGGAGAGATTGCGGCAGACGTGATCGAGTGTGTGCGCGAATCCAGACAGAGATACGGTATGACAATGATCCTTTCCACACTGGCGGGAGCGAATACAGCGAAGATCAGAAGTGCAGGGATGAATGAACTTTCCGTTTATGGAAGACAGAGTAAATGTTCTCAGCAGAGGCTGAAAGACGTAATTTATACACTGCTCGAACACGGATACCTTCAACAGAGCGCAGATCGTTATGCGATCCTGAAACTGACAGACCGGTCAGAAGAATTACTGGAATCAAGAGAATTGAAACTTCGCTGCAAGAAGTCAGAACTTACAGAAAAGAAAAAGTCCGGAAGTGGAAAGAAAGCGTCTCATAGAAAGGGAGAGAGTTTCGGGAATCTTACAGATAAAAGCCGAGAATTATTCGAAGAATTGCGTTCTATGCGTTATTCGCTGGCAAAGAAAAAAGGAATTCCGCCATACATGGTCGCTTCAGATCGTACATTACATGAGATGTGTGTACTTGTTCCATTGAAAAAAGAGGAACTGCTTGAAGTACACGGTATGGGACTTAAGAAATATGAACAGTACGGAGCAGTTTTTCTTGATAAGATTCAAGAAGTGACAGCAGGTGATAAAAAGGGTTACGGTATATCAGAAGATGCTGATGGAACAGATGCAGTTCAGAACCAGAATCCTCTGGACATCGGACCATTTGGAAGCGTAGAGAATTAACAGCAAAAAAGAAGTAAAAGAAAGAAGTGACATAAAAGTGTCTGTAAAAATATTTTCAACATTAAAAAATTATAAAACAGAATATTTGCCAAAAGATATTTTAAGCGGAATTATCATGGCAGCGGTCTCAATTCCAATCTCTATGGGGTATGCACAGATCGCAGGCGTTCCGGCAGTGTATGGACTTTATGGATCTGTTCTGCCGATCCTGCTATTCGCCATGCTCTCAACTTCAAAACAGTTTATCTTCGGAGTAGATGCGGCACCGGCGGCAATTGTCGGAGCTGCACTGGCAACACTTGGAGTGACGGCAGAATCAGCCCAGGCATTGCAGTATGTACCATTGATCGCATTGTTTACAGGACTCTGGTTATTGTTGTTTTATCTTTTACATGCAGATAAGATTGTTGATTTTATCTCAACACCGGTTATGGGTGGATTTATCAGTGGTATTGCGGTGACAATTATTATGATGCAGATTCCGAAACTGATGGGAAGCCCGGCGGGGACTGGAGAATTCATAGAACTTGCAGAACACATTTTTCAGGCAATCACAAAGATAAACTGGTTGTCCTTTGGAATGGGAATTGGAGCACTTGTAATCTTGATTGTATCCAAAAAACTGATTCCAAAGTTCCCGATGGCAATCGTTATTATGATTGCCGGAGTTCTCTCGACAATTGTCTTTCATGTAAACCAGTATGGTGTAGTTCTCCTGCAGGCAGTTCAACCAGGGCTTCCGCGGCTTATTTTCCCGGATTTTACAGGGATCAATCTTACCCAGTCCGTGGGAAGAGCACTTATGGTTGCTGTTGTGATCATGGCAGAGACACTTTTGTCAGAGAACAATTTTGCATCCAAAAACGGATATGAACTGGATGACCGTCAGGAAATCCTTGCCTGTGCCGCAGGAAATCTTGCTGCCGGTGCAGTAGGATGCTGCCCGGTAAATGGAAGTATTTCCAGGACTTCCATGAATGAACAGTATGGAGGAAAGACACAGGTTGTATCCATTACAGCGGGACTGACCATGGCAGTTGTACTTATAGGTGCAACCGGATTTATCGAATATCTTCCGGTTCCGGTATTGACGGCAATCGTAATCTCTGCACTGATGAATGTTGTAGAGACACATCTTGCAGTACGCTTATTTAAAGTAAGCAGAAACGAATTCTATATTTTTATTGCAGCAGGGATCGGTGTGCTGTTCCTTGGTACGATTTACGGAGTTGTGATCGGAATTCTGTTATCTTTTGTAGCAGTAATTTTAAAGGCTACAAACCCTCCGAGATCTTTCCGTGGAATGATTCCGGGAAAAGAAGTTTATTATGATCTGGAGAGAAACCGTTTTGCATATCCAATCAAGCATGTGATCATTTACAGATTTAGCGAGAACCTTTTCTTTGCAAATAACAAAGTGCTGGTTTCAGATATTGAAAACAGCATCAAAGAGGATACAAAGGTCGTAATTCTGGACGCATCAGCAATCAACAGCCTGGATATTACAGCGGCAGATGCACTCGAAATGCTTGCAGCAAGTCTGAAAAAACGTGGAATTAAGTTCTATATCACAGAACATTCCAGAGAAGTTAACGATCAGATGAGAAAGCTTGGAATCGGACATCTGATCAAAGAAGGTGCTGTGCGAAGAACAATTCTTGCGGCACTTCATGATGCGGGGATTGAGCAGCCTTGCCCATTGGATATTCCAGAAGAAGATCTCGAAAAACTTAAGCGAAGAGAATATTTTTCCCTTCCTGCAGAAGAAGAAAATACACTGGAAGAGTTTGCATGGGCATTTGGTGATGATGCAGTCAAAGAAATTGAGAAACGAGTGCTTTCTATTGTGAAGCAGATCCATGAGATTACAGATCTCGAGAAACTTTCCGAAGAAGGAATCGAAGAAAAACTGGAATTTTGGAATTCGCTTGGAGCACTTGATGAAGATGAGTTGCTTCGCAGAATGGAGCTTCACTTAGAGGATCTTCCAAGTGATGTAAAAGAAAACAAAAAACTCGTCATTGAATTAATCGAGCGTAGAAGAAGAAAACTTAGAGATCGTCTTCTGAAAGAGCATCCAGAGATTGTTGAGCATATTGAAGAGCGAAGAGAGCGGCTGGAGCGAAGACTTGAGAAACAGAATCCAGATGCAGTAAAGCGTCTGAAACACTGGAAAGATGAAGAATTCTAAAGAACAATCTTTAAGATTCTTAATAAATCATTAGGATTGTTAAAGTCCTCTTGTTTCTGCAAAAAAGGAATGCTATGATTAATATGGAAGAAAAAGTCAGGGGACAATTTTAATTGTCCCCTGATTCTAAGAATAGAAAAGAAAAAAAGGGATAAGCATGTGGTCTAAAGAAACAAAAGAAGAAAAAGAACGCAAGAAAGAACAAGCGTTTTATGAACATTATGGCGCGATGGGAAAAAGCACAGATTCCATTAGAAAAGAGTGGGAGAGACGCAAGAGGAATGAACAACGCATTCGACGCCTCAAGAGACGAAGGAGAATTGCAATCATATTGATTCTGTTCGTTGTATTAGTTCCGGCAGTTTCAACATTTACTTATTTTAAAATGAATCCGATTGTATTACGGAGTAAAGTGATCGCGCAGGAAAAGAAAGAAAGTATGGATCTAATGTCCAACATCCGTTTCGTTGTTGGTGGAAAAGCGAAAGATGTGAAGACAGAAGGGAAAGTAGATACGAATAAAGAAGGAAAATATACGGTTTACTATGTCTATGGTAAACAAAAAGTAAAAGCTGAAGTCGAAGTTAAGGATACAAAAGCACCTGAGCTTAAAATGAAAGACAGTTATACAACAGAACTTCCGAAAGATATCAAGCCGGAAGATTTTGTAGAATCAGTAAAAGATGCATCAGATGTCACACTTGAATTTGTCGGACAGGATTCCTGGGAGAAGAAAGGAAAATACGGAGTAACTGTTGCTGCAACAGATAGTGACGGTCATAAAACAGAAGGTAAATCAACACTGAATCTGGAAGAGGATACAACAGGACCGACTATTGAAGGAGCAGATGATAAAGAACTTGCACAGGGCGATACGATGGACTTTAATGAAGGGGTTACGATAAAGGATGATATGGATCCAGAGCCAACATTGGAAGTACAGGGTGCTGACAAAGTGGATTTTGCAACACCGGGAACCTATATTGTTACCTATCTTGCAAAAGACCGTTCCGGAAACGAGACAAAGATTGAGCGAAAGATCAAAGTGAAAGAGAATCCGGATTGGAATGAGAAAGTTGTTTATCTGACTTTCGATGATGGCCCGTCAGAGAATACCGGAGAGATTCTTGATATCCTGAAAGAAAAAAATGCAAAGGCAACCTTCTTCGTCACAGGAAATAATCGGGAACATGATGATATGATAAAAAGAGCCTTTTCCGAAGGACATTCGATCGGACTTCATACCTATACACACGATTATGCAACAGTTTACGCATCCGAAGATGCATACTTCGCAGATCTGCAGAAAGTATCGGATCTGGTAGAGAGTATCACAGGAACAAAATCCATGATCATTCGTTTCCCGGGAGGATCCAGCAACACCGTCAGTGCAAAATATGTCAAAGGATTGATGACAACACTTACGAAAGCAGTGAGAGACAAAGGATATCAGTATTTTGACTGGAACTGTGATTCTACTGACGCAAGCGGAAATAATGTGCCGGTAGAAAAGCTGGTTTCCAACGCAACATCCTGCACGGCAAATCATGTTGATATTCTGATGCATGATACAGATGCAAAAGATACAACCGTACAGGCATTGCCACAGATTATTGATTACTATAGAAGTCAGGGATACACATTCAAAGGACTGACCGTTGATAGTGTGGCAGCGCACCATGGAGTGAATAATTGATAAATATTAGAAAGAGCCAGGACAGGCACAACACACGGTGTCTGTTCTGGCTCTTAATTATATCTTAATCCTCATCATCTGTCTGTACAGAGTAAGTCTGTCTCTTTCTTGCCATCTCATCGCTCTCAAGATATTCATCGTAAGTTGTGATCTTATCGATCAGTTTACCGCCCGGAACAATCTCCATGATACGGTTCGCTGTTGTTTGTACGATCTGGTGGTCTCTGGAAGTAAAGAGAAGTACTCCAGGGAACTTGATCAGACCATTGTTGAGTGCTGTGATAGACTCCATATCCAGGTGGTTTGTTGGCTCATCAAGAAGCAGTACATTTGCGCCTGAGATCATCATCTTGGAGAGCAGGCAGCGAACCTTCTCACCACCGGAAAGTACAGCAACTTTCTTCACTCCGTCTTCACCGGAGAAGAGCATTCTTCCAAGGAATCCACGAACATAAGTTACATCCTTTTCCTCAGAGTACTGTGTCAGCCACTCTGTGATATTGTAGTCATTGTCGAATTCTCCGCCGAAATCCTTCGGGAAGTAAGCCTGAGAAGTTGTAACTCCCCATTTATATGTTCCCTCATCCGGTTCCATCTCGCCGATCAGGATCTTGAAGAGGATTGTCTTAGCAAACTCATTTCCACCAACAAAAGCAACTTTATCCTCACGGCCAAGTGTGAATGTAAGATTATCAAGAATCTTCTCGCCGTCAATTGTCTTGGAAAGTCCTTCTACAGTGAGAACTTCATTACCAATCTCACGGTTTGGACGGAAGTCAATATAAGGATATTTACGGCTGGAAGGTCTGATCTCATCAAGCTGGATTTTCTCCAGGGCACGCTTTCTGGAAGTAGCCTGTTTGGACTTGGAAGCGTTCGCACTGAATCGGGAAATAAATTCCTGCAGCTCTTTGATCTTTTCTTCTTTTTTCTTGTTGGCCTCTTTCATCTGACGAATCAGCAGCTGGCTTGACTCGTACCAGAAGTCGTAGTTTCCTGCGTAAAGCTGGATCTTGCCGTAATCGATATCGGCAATCTGTGTACATACCTTGTTCAGGAAGTAACGGTCATGGGATACAACGATAACAGTGTTGTCAAAGTTGATCAGGAATTCTTCCAGCCATGCGATCGCATCAAGATCCAAGTGGTTGGTAGGCTCGTCAAGAAGCAGGATATCCGGGTTTCCAAACAGTGCCTGTGCAAGAAGAACCTTAACCTTCTCAGAACCTGTCAGGTCTTTCATCAGTTTATAATGAAGCTCTGTCTCGATACCAAGTCCGTTCAGAAGGTTGGCAGCATCAGATTCTGCTTCCCATCCATCCATTGTAGCGAATTCAGCTTCCAGCTCACTTGCTTTGATTCCGTCTTCATCTGTGAAATCTTCTTTTGCGTAAATTTCTTCTTTCTCTTTCATGATTTCATACAGACGTGCATTTCCCATGATAACTGTATCAAGAACAGGGAATTCGTCATATTTGAAATGATCCTGCTGAAGAAAAGAAAGTCTCTCGCCCGGGGAGATAACTACATCACCGGATGTCGGCTCAAGCTGTCCGGAAAGAATCTTAAGAAATGTAGATTTACCGGCACCATTCGCACCGATCATTCCGTAACAGTTCCCCTCTGTGAATTTGATGTTAACATCTTCGAACAGCGCCTTTTTCCCGACGCGAAGGGTTACGTTATTTGCACTAATCATTTGAAAGTCTCCTTGTAAATAAATTAGAATTGTGATTACGTTGTTATAATTGTCCTTTTCAAATACGTGTGAATAAGAACATACCAATCCATATATTAACATAGAAGAAAGGGTGCTGACAAGTACTGAAATAGAAAAATGCATACGAAAAAACAGGGTAAACTGTGTGAAAATGTATAAGAACTAATCCTTGTTCTTTCCATTGTAAAAAGTTATAATGTTACTAAGAATCTCACAATATAAATAGCAGTAGAAAAGAGGAGAAACCATGGCACTTAAGAAAGCAACAATCGTACTGGAAGGTGGAGCAACAAGAGGCATATTTACTTCTGGTGCTCTGGATTACCTTATGGAACAGGATATTTATTTTTCAGATGTGATCGGTGTGTCTGCCGGCGCATGTAATGCAGTAGATTATGTTTCCAGACAGCCGGGACGTACAAGGGACTGTATGATTCCGAATACAAAAGATATGAAGTATATTAATGGAGTGAAAGATACGATCAGGGAGAAAAGTCTGATGAATATGGATTTGATTTTTGATAAATATCCGAATGAACTGATCCCATTTGATTTTGATACATATTTTCAGTCAGAGATGCACTGTGAGCTGGTAACGACAAACTGTCTGACTGGAAATGCAGAATATATGACGGAAACAGAAGATCCTGACCGATTGATGAAGATCTGTCGTGCATCAAGCAGTATGCCGCTTGTAACTCCGATGGTGAATATTGACGGTGTCCCGTATCTGGATGGCGGACTTGCAGATTCTGTTCCGATCCGTCGTGCACAGAAGCTTGGGAATGAGAAGATCATAGTGATCCTGACGAGAAATCAGGGCTATCGTAAGAAAGTGATCTCAACGGCAGTGCAGAAGCTTTACAGACAGGCATATAAGTCCTATCCGAATGCAGTTCGGACAATCTTCAGAAGAAGTTTTATCTATAATAAAACGATGAATTATCTGGACCAGCTTGAGAAGCGTGGAGAGATCTATGTCCTTCGTCCACATGTAAAACCAGTATCACGGCTCGAACAGCATCCGGATGTCCTGCATGCATTTTATGAGCATGGATATCATCTGATGGAGCGAAAGACAGAAGAAATGCTGAAGTATCTTGAACAGTAATAAAAATAAATCGACTTGTTAAAAGAAGAGAGAAAAGGGAGTTGAGTTATATGAGAGAGATTTTAGAAGAAACTCAGAACCGTGAATTATCGTGGCTTCGGTTCAATCAGCGCGTTCTCGAAGAAGCACGGGACGAGACAGTTCCTTTGATGGAACGTATGAAATTCGTAGCTATTTTCACAAGTAACTTAGACGAGTTTTTTATGATCCGCGTAGGAAGTCTGTATGATATGGCATCAGCAGACAGCAAAAAGATCGATCAGCGATCCGGTATGACAGCAAAACAGCAGTTAGATGCAATTTATCGAGCTGTTTCCCCACTTTACAAGGAACGAGATAAGACATATGCAGAGATCAAGAAACAGTTAAGTCCGTATGGTGTCTGCGGTCTTGACTTCAAGGAACTGGAACAGCAGGAGAAGAAGTTTGTAAAGAAATATTTCAAAGAAGAAGTAATGCCGGTGCTTTCCCCACAGATCGTAGATGCGAACCATCCGTTCCCACATCTGTTAAGTAAAGAACTGTATGTGGTTGCGAATCTGAAGCAGGGAGACAAGACGATGCTCGGAATCATCCCGGTACCACAATATATTTCTAATATTCTCTATCTTCCGGGGTATGACATCCGTTATATCCGTATGGAAAAGATTATCCTGGAATTTATTGATCTTGTTTTTGACCAGTATCAGATCTCAGACAAGAACTATATTCGTGTAACAAGAAATGCAGATGTATCACCGGATGATGAAGCTTATGCAGACAGCGGAGATTTCCGTCATGTGATGCAGGAGACACTTCATAAGAGAAGAAGGATGGCCGTTGTCCGTCTTGAGGCAGCCAATTCTCTGAGTAAAGAGATGGAAAAATATTTCTGTGAGAAATTCAATATCCGTCCGGAATGCATTTTCCGAACAAAGATGCCGATGAAGCTGGACTTTATCTTTGCAATCGCTGATAAACTTCCGGATTCGAAGAAAAAAACGCTCGTAGATGTACCATTTTCTCCGCAGCCGTCTTCCATGCTTGCAGAGGGTAAGGTGATTCCGCAGATAAAGAAGAAAGATGTACTCCTTTGCTATCCATACGAAAGCATGGAACCGTTCCTCCAGCTGATCAAAGAAGCATCAACAGACCCGGAAGTTCTGACGATCAAGATCACAATCTACCGTCTGGCGAAGAAAGCACGACTTGTAGAATATCTCTGTGCAGCGGCTGAGAATGGAAAAGAGGTTACGGTCCTGATCGAGCTGAGAGCACGTTTTGATGAGCAGAACAACATTGACTGGTCCGAGCGTCTGGAAGAGGCCGGATGCCGTGTTCTGTACGGATTCGAGGGTTATAAGGTACACTCCAAGATCTGCCTGATCACATACAGAAACCGTACCGGAATTCATTACATTACACAGATTGGAACCGGAAATTATAACGAAAAGACAGCGAAGATGTATACCGATTACTCGCTGATGACAAGCAGACAAGAGATTGGTGAAGACGCAGCAGTCTTTTTCCAGAATATGTCGATCAGCAATCTTAATGGAGTTTACAAGCATCTGATTGTTTCACCGACAAGCCTGAAACAGAAAGTACTTGCCTTGATGGATGAAGAAATTGCAAAAGGTGAGAACGGAAGAATCATCATGAAAATGAATTCTGTTACGGACATGGATTTCATTCGCAAAGTAACAGAAGCATCTCAGGCAGGGGTGAAGATAGATCTGATCGTGCGTGGGATCTGCTGTATCCTCCCGGGAATCAAGGGAAAGACAGAGAATCTGCGTGTGACAAGTATCGTCGGAAGATATCTGGAGCATCCAAGACTTTTCGTCTTCGGAAAAGGAGCAGATGCAACAGTTTATATTGGATCTGCTGATATGATGACAAGAAATACAGAGAAGCGTGTAGAAGTCGCGTGCCCGGTCTATGATGTAGAGATCCGGAAACGCCTGTTCCATCAGCTTCATGTGATGCTCTCTGACAATGTGAAAGCCCGTGCGATGACAAGTGACGGAACATATGTGAAGAAACCGGTGGAAGATAGAGCAAGTCTTGTGAATGCACAGGAGACCTTTATGAGAGAAGCATCACAGGCAAAACGTCCGGCTGCAGCCAATGTGCCGAAGAAGAAAAAAGAAGGATTCTTAACAACCGTACTGAAGATTTTCAGAAAAAAACAATAGAAGGACGAGAGATGGAGGAGTAGAGAAAGATGAAACCGTTACAGAAAAAAGACTTTGGAAAGACATCGAAAGGGGAATTGGCTACCGTATATACACTGGAAAATGAAGCAGGAATGCAGATCAGCGTATCTGACTTCGGAGCAACACTGACAAGCGTACTTGTTCCGGATAAAGATAACAATCCGGTAGAAGTGACACTTGGATATGATGATGCAACCGGATATGAAGCCGGACTTGGAAATGCATTCGGAGCATCTGTCGGACGTAACGCAAACCGTATCGGTGGGGCAGTGATCGAGATCAATGGAACAGAATATCACTTGACAAAGAATGACGGAGAGAATAACTTGCACAGCGGACTTGATTTCTATCACGGAAGAATGTGGAAGGTTGCGGATGCAGATGATACTCATGTAACATTTGAGATGGACAGCCCGGATGGGGATCAGGGATATCCGGGAGCACTTGTTATGAAAGTGACCTATTCTCTGGATGAAGAGAATACTTTGATGATCCACTACGAAGCAGAGCCGGATCAGGATACGATCATCAATATGACAAATCACAGTTACTTTAACCTGAACGGACATAAGAGCGGAGATGTTCTGAATCATACATTATGGCTGAATGCGGATGCATTTACACCGGCAGATGCAGCATCCATTCCGACAGGTGAGATCCGCAGTGTGGAAGGAACTCCGATGGATTTCAGAACAGATAAGACAATCGGAAAAGATATTGAAGCAGACTATGAACCGCTGGTATTCGGAAATGGATACGACCACAACTGGGTATTGAAAAATGAAGGCGAATTTGATAAAGTAGCAGAAGTGGCCGGGGATGAAAGTGGAATCCACATGAGTGTACTGACAGACCTTCCGGGAGTGCAGATCTATACCGCGAACTTCCTTGACGGAGAGAAAGGAAGAGACGGTGCTGTTTATGAGATGAGAGATGCGATCTGTCTGGAGACACAGTACTATCCGGATGCAATCCACCACGAGAACTTCCCGGGACCGATCTGTAAGAAAGGCGAGAAATATGATACTCGTACTGCTTACAGATTCCGTGTAAAATAAGTGAATGGAAGATAGATAACTAGTTTATGGGAAAATCAGTATACATTGCGGAGAAACCGAGCGTTGCCCAGGAATTCGCAAAAGCATTGAAACTAAATACAAAACGACGGGACGGATATCTTGAGTCAGACGAAGCCATTGTCACCTGGTGCGTAGGTCACCTGGTGACGATGAGTTATCCGGAGGAATATGATCCGGCACTTAAGAGATGGAACTTGCAGACACTGCCGTTTATCCCGGAAGAATTCAAATACGAAGTCATTCCGTCAGTGGCAAAGCAGTTTCAGATCGTTAGTGGGATCCTGAACCGGGAAGATGTCGATACGATTTATGTCTGTACCGACTCCGGGCGAGAGGGAGAATACATCTATCGTCTCGTGGAACAGGAAGCACATGTTGAGGGGAAAAAGCGCCGGAGAGTATGGATTGATTCCCAGACAGAAGAAGAGATTCTTCGAGGAATCCGCGAAGCCAAAGATCTGTCAGAGTATGACAACCTCGGAGCATCTGCATACCTGCGTGCCAAGGAAGATTATCTGATGGGAATCAACTTCTCCCGTCTGCTGACCTTGAAATATGGCAACAGTATTTCAAATTTTCTGCAAACGAAGTATTCTGTTGTATCTGTAGGACGTGTTATGACGTGTGTTCTTGGCATGGTTGTGCGCAGAGAACGCGAGATCCGTGATTTCGTCAAGACACCGTTTTACCGCGTACTCAGCACAATTGATGCACAGGGGCATACGTTCGAGGGTGAGTGGAGAGCAGTGAAAGGCTCCCGCTATTTTGAGTCCTATGACCTTTACAAGGAAAATGGATTCAAGGAGCGCAAGAAAGCAGAAGAATTGATTCAATACCTGCAGACACCGGATGACGAGTTTGTAAATGTAGCAGGAATACAGGGACAGTCAGGATTGAACTGCAGGATCGAGTCGATTGAGAAAAAGAAAGAGAAGAAGAATCCCCCTCTTTTATATAACCTGGCGGAGCTTCAGAACGACTGTTCTAAGAGATTTAAGATCAGTCCGGATGAGACACTGCGAATCGTGCAGGAGCTGTATGAGAAAAAACTTGTGACTTATCCGAGAACAGATGCCCGTGTTCTGTCTACCGCAGTGGCAAAGGAAATCACAAGAAATCTGAACGGGCTGTCAAAGTATCCGATGGCGGCACCGTATATGCAGGATATCCTGAATTTCGGAAGCTATAAGACACTTGCAAAGACACGCTATGTGAATGACAAGCAGATCACAGACCATTATGCAATCATTCCTACAGGACAAGGGTTGAATGCATTGAGTACTGTTTCATCTACTGCGAAGGGTGTGTACGACCTGATCGTGCGAAGATTCCTGAGTATCTTTTATCCGCCGGCAGTTTACCAGAAGGTTGCTATCGTGACGAAGATCAAAGAAGAAAGCTTCTTCTCAAGCTTCAAAGTACTTGCTGAGGAAGGTTATCTGAAAGTGGCAGGCATTCCGAAGAAGAAAGCTTCTCAGACAGCCACAAAAGATAGCAGTAATGGAAACGGTGAGAATAATAACAATGATACAAATGACGAGGCAGGTTCCGATTCTTCCGATCAAAGCCTGGACACCGGATTGTTCGAGGTGATCAAGTCATTAAAGAAGGGTGCAGTCCTTCAGGCCAGAGCATTGGATATCAAAGAAGGAGAGACATCACCTCCGAAGCGTTACAATTCCGGTTCCATGATCCTGGCAATGGAGAATGCAGGACAGCTGATCGAGGACGAAGAACTCCGTGCCCAGATTAAAGGAAGCGGAATCGGAACAAGTGCGACAAGAGCAGAGATTCTGAAAAAGCTTGTGAATATCAAGTATCTCGCATTGAACAAGAAGACACAGGTGATCACACCGACGCTGCAGGGAGAGATGATCTATGATGTTGTTGATCATTCCATCCGGTCACTCCTGAACCCGGAACTTACAGCAAGCTGGGAGAAGGGACTGAACTATGTGGCAGAAGGTTCCATCACATCAGATGAATATATGAGAAAACTAGATCATTTCATCACCAGCAAAACCGTTGGGGTGAAAGGGCTGAACAATCAATATCAGCTCAGAGCCTGCTATGAAAAAGCAGCAGGATTCTATCCGTCTGTAAATAATAATAAAACGACAGGTAGAACAAAAACAGGAAACAAAAGTAAATGACACAATTAAAAGGAATAAATGTAAGTCGGTTCTAACCGGCAGAAAGGAATTACCATGTTAGAAGCATTAACAGTAAAAGAAAATTATTCATTAGACCAGACAATCGCAAAAGATATCTTCAACGGAGTTACTTATCCGTGGGAAGTACTTCCGAAGATCAGCAACTTCATCCTTGAACTTGGAGCTACATTGAGCGAGGACGAATACGAGAAACGCGGAGAAAATGTATGGGTAGCGAAATCTGCAAAGGTTGCTCCGACTGCATTTATCAATGGACCGGCAATCATCGGAAAGGATGCTGAGGTTCGCCACTGTGCATTTATCCGTGGAAATGCGATCGTAGGAGAAGGAGCTGTTGTAGGAAATTCCACAGAGCTTAAGAATGTGATCCTCTTTAATAAAGTTCAGGTTCCGCACTATAATTATGTAGGTGATTCTGTTCTTGGATACAAATCTCATATGGGAGCCGGATCAATTACATCTAACGTAAAATCAGATAAGAAACTTGTTGTGGTAAAAGCCGGAGAAGAGAAGATTGAGACAGGCATGAAGAAGTTCGGCGCAATGCTCGGAGATGAAGTAGAAGTAGGATGCGGAAGCGTTCTGAATCCGGGAACAGTTGTTGGAAATCACAGCAACATCTATCCACTTTCTTCTGTACGTGGATTCGTTCCGGCAAACAGCATTTACAAAAAACAGGGCGAAGTTGTGACAAAAGAAGAAAGATAATCGGAAATAAAAATGTTAAGAATGGCTCCTGTGTGATCACATGGGAGCTATCTTAGACAGGAGGAATAAAGAAGATGAATAAAGTAGGTTTTATCGGTGTAGGAATCATGGGAAAATCCATGGTCAGAAATCTCATGAAAGCCGGATTTGAATTACATATCTATGCAAGAACAAAGAGTAAAGTAGAAGATGTGATCAGCGAAGGAGCACAGTTCCATGAGTCAATCAAGGATTGCGTACAGGATTGTGATGCAGTTATTACGATCGTTGGGTTCCCACAGGATGTAGAAGAAGTATACTTTGACCAGGGGAATATCTTAGACAGTGCAAAGGAAGGCGCTTATCTGATCGATATGACAACAACAAGTCCGCAGATTGCTGAGAAGATTTATGAGGAAGGTACAAAACGAGGTTTCCATGTGATGGATGCACCTGTCACAGGCGGAGATACAGGAGCGAAAGCCGGAACATTATCCATCCTTGTTGGCGGAGAGAAAGAAGATTACGAAGCCTGTATGCCACTCTTTGAGGCAATGGGAACAAACATTAATTACCAGGGTAAGGCTGGATGCGGACAGCACTGCAAGCTGGCGAACCAGATCATGATCGCCGGAACACTGTCCGGTGTGTGCGAGGCACTTACTTATGCAAAAGAACAGGGACTGGATCCGGAAGTATTCATGAAGTCCGTTGCGACAGGTGCAGCAGGAAGCAAGCAGCTTGACACATTCGGACCAAAGATCTTAAAAGATGATTATGCACCGGGATTCTTTATGAAACATTTTATCAAAGACATGAAGCTTGCACTGATCGAAGCGAACAGAAAAGGACTTTCCCTTGATGTACTCAGTATGGTTCTTGCCAATTACGAAGAACTTGAGCAGGAAGGATACGGAGATCTCGGAACACAGGCGTTGATGAAATTCTACGATGAAGAACATCGGAACATGGAAGAGTAAAAAATCTGTGAATGATAACCGTAAAAATTCTGTTAAGAATCAACAAAACAGGTTGAGGTAACAGGGAAAAGAAAATATAATAGACATCAGAGGAAAAACTGTTGAAGAAGATAAAAAAATCAACAACAGGAAGACTTGAAGGAGGACACAAAATGCTTACAGATAATTTTGTAACAATGGAAATTGGAAAAGCAAAACACATTGCACTTGTAGCCCATGATGGAAAGAAGAAAGAACTGATTGAATGGTGCGATAGAAATAAAGAAGTATTACAGGGACATTTCCTCTGCGGAACAGGAACAACAGCCCGTCTGATCGCAGAGAAAACAGGACTTCCGGTAAAAGGATACTGCAGTGGTCCACTTGGTGGAGACCAGCAGATCGGTGCGAAGATTGTAGAAGGACAGATTGATTTCATGATCTTCCTGTGGGATCCGTTAGAGGCACAGCCGCACGATCCGGATGTAAGAGCATTATCCCGTATTGCCGTACTTTACGATATTCCTACAGCTAACAATCTTGCAACAGCAGATTTCATGCTGAAGTCTGAATTTATGAATTCTACATATGAAAGAAAGGTAGAGAACTTTAACAAGACCATTCAGGACAGAGTGGAGAAGATGAAATAGAAGCTAAAGAGCAGCTGCGCATTCCGCAAAAAAAAGGAATCGCAGCTGTTTTTTGGCTTTTTTTATATTTCTGCAAAATAAGATTGACATACGGTATCATCTGTGCTATTCTAACACTACGAACTTTAACGCTTTAAAGTGCAACACTTTAAAGCAGATTAGCAAGGCAACAAGTAAAAAAGAAATGAGGAGAGTAGAGGAGAAAGGTTATGACGATGAAATTATTGATGCTGGTGATATTTTTTGCGATTATGGTATCGGTCGGCATCTATGCAAGAAAGCATGCGACAAGTGTAGACGGCTATGTATTGGGAGGAAGATCGGTAGGCCCCTGGCTTACGGCATTTGCGTATGGAACGTCATATTTCTCCGCAGTTGTATTCGTAGGATATGCAGGACAGTTTGGATGGAAATATGGTCTCGCATCTACATGGATCGGTCTTGGGAATGCGATTATCGGAAGTTTGCTGGCATGGGTTGTACTCGGAAGACGTACCAAGGTTATGACACAGCATTTGAATTCTAAGACGATGCCGGATTTCTTTGGTGAGAGATACGAAAGCAAGGCGCTTAAGATTATAGCTTCTGCAATCGTATTTATATTCCTGGTTCCGTATACGGCTTCTGTATATAACGGATTGTCAAGGTTATTCGGAATGGCATTTAATATTCCTTATAAATATTGTGTGATCGGAATGGCAGTGTTTACGGGAATTTATGTTATTCTTGGCGGATACATGGCTACGGCGATCAATGACTTCATTCAGGGGATTATCATGCTGGGTGGTATCGTGGCAGTTATCCTGGCGGTATTAAATGGTCAGGGCGGATTTATTCAGGCAATTAAGACAATGGCAGAGATTCCAAGTGATGTGCCGGTGACAATGGGACAGCCGGGCGCGTTTACTTCATTCTTTGGGCCGGATCCGTTAAATCTTCTGGGGGTTGTTATCTTAACTTCTCTTGGAACATGGGGACTTCCACAGATGGTTGGTAAGTTCTATGCGATTAAAGATGAAAAATCAATTAATACAGGAACTGTGATCTCTACGTTGTTTGCGATCGTGATCTCCGGAGGATGTTACTTCCTCGGAGGATTCGGAAGATTGTTTGATGCACCGGAATTACATGATGAGGCGGGCAATATGATCTTCGACGGAATCATTCCACATATGTTATCAACACTTCCGGATATCCTGATCGGTATCGTAGTAGTGCTGGTATTATCGGCTTCCATGTCAACCCTGGCTTCGCTGGTACTGACATCCAGCTCGACATTGACTTTGGATTTCTTAAAAGACAATGTGATGAAAGATATGAGTGAGAAGAAACAGGTACGAACCATGCAGGTGATGGTAGTATTCTTCATTGTATTATCAGTAGTGATTGCAATGGATCCACCTACATTCATTGCACAGCTTATGGGAATTTCCTGGGGTGCACTGGCCGGAGCATTCCTTGCACCGTTCATGTATGGATTGTACTGGAAAGGTGTGACAAGAGCCGCGGTCTGGGCAAGTTTTACGGCAGGTGTCGGAATTACGGTTTTGAACCTCTTCTTCCACTTTATTGCATCTCCGATTAATGCAGGAGCAATTGCGATGGTAGCAGGACTGATCGTAGTGCCGGTAGTGAGTGTACTTACACCAAAACTTAAGAAAGACAGGGTGGATGAGATATTTGCCTGCTATGATGAGAAGGTTACAATCACCAAGAAACGTTCTCTGGAACAGAATTAATCGAAATAATCTGAAAAATCGAACATATTAAAAAACATCAAGGGAAGTGATTAAATTTATCACTTCCCTTTTGCGTAGGGATGTGTTAGGATATAAAAGTATTAAAAATGAACAACAAAATTGATGATTATTATTGCAAGATGATAAGATTTGAAATATTGGGTAAAAGGAGAGGCTTTTAATTATGAAGAATTATCAGAAATATGAGAAAAGTTATTTCATGCCGCCTGAGGTCACATATGACTGGGCAAAAAAAGATTCGGTAGAACAGCCGCCGAAATGGTGTAGTGTAGATTTAAGAGATGGTAACCAGGCATTGATCGAACCAATGAGTCTGGATGAAAAGCTGGAGTTCTTCCAGATGCTGGTTGATATCGGATTTAAGGAGATTGAGGTTGGATTCCCGGCAGCATCCGATACCGAGTACAAGTTCATGAGAACGCTGATTGAGAAGAATATGATCCCAGATGATGTGACCGTTCAGGTACTGACTCAGGCAAGAGAGCATATTATTAAGAAGACATTTGAAGCTGTTAAGGGTGCGCCTCATGCGGTGATCCATCTGTACAACTCCACATCTGTTGCACAGAGAGAGCAGGTATTCAGAAAAAGCAAAGAGCAGATCAAGAAGATTGCAGTCGATGGAGCAGAATTACTTCTGAAGCTGGCAAATGAGACAGATGGTAACTTTACATTTGAATACAGCCCGGAGAGTTTCTCTGGAACAGAGGTTGATTATGCGGTCGAAGTTTGTAATGCAGTCTTAGACGTATGGAAACCAAGTGCGGACAACAAGGCAATCATCAATATTCCGACAACCGTTGAAAATGCGATCCCACATGTATTTGCGTGCCAGTTAGAGTATGTAGATAAGAACCTGAAATACAGAGATAATGTTGTATTAAGTCTTCATCCACACAATGACCGTGGTTGTGGTGTTGCAACTGCGGAACTTGGAATTCTGGCAGGAGCTGACCGTATCGAAGGTACATTATTTGGAAATGGAGAGCGTACCGGTAATGTAGATATTGTGACATTAGGTTTAAATATGTTCTCTCACGGAGTGGATCCAAAGCTTGATTTTACTGATATGCACCATATTCGCGAAACTTATGAGAGACTGACAAGAATGCATGTCTATGAGCGTCAGCCGTATGCAGGAGATCTGGTATTTACAGCATTTTCAGGATCACATCAGGATGCTATTGCAAAAGGAATGGCGTGGAGAGAAGAGAAGAAGTGCGATACATGGACAGTTCCATATCTGCCGATCGATCCACAGGATGTTGGAAGAA
>ERZ779894.1449-NODE-1449-length-24024-cov-3.753014_pt1 | contig 24024 bp, 22 predicted proteins | sample MGYA00511587_ERZ779894 | MGnify/ENA primary metagenome ERZ779894 (study PRJEB29588, sample SAMEA2160490) | human gut metagenome | biome: human gut; feature: human-associated habitat; material: faeces | place: Denmark | collected 2008/2010 ... | reverse complement strand
ATTGAAGTACCCGCAGGAACTTTTATACCGGTACTTAATGCGCAGGAAATTTCAACCCAATATTGCTCTGAAGGTTACAAAGTTTATTTTATTTCAACAAACGATTTGTTTATGTATGACACAAACATAATCCCCGAAAACACAAAGTTTGAAGGCTATATCGAAAACATGCACGAACCCGTTGTGGGCACAAATGCGTCTATGAAAATCCGTATTTCTAAAATGACTTTGCCTGACGGGTATTCTATGCCTATGAAGGGTTATATTTATACTTCAAACGGGAATTTGATCGGCGGAGGAATTTTCGCACCTGCCGAGTGGGTTAAAATGCCGCATTACCAAAACAAGCGTAAAGGTATTGCAACCCTGCAAATTAAACCCGGCGAAAAACGTAAGATGGGTGAGCATACATCTCTCCAGTCAGGGCTTGATTTAATTATTGTTTTGACGGAACCTTTGGAAGTTACACATATATTAACAAATTGACAAAAAAATAATATAAAATACAATGTACTTATAACAAGACTTGATAAATTGAGTGAAAGGAAGGAACGATATGAAATACTTGAATTTAATTCTCGCAGCAGTTTTACTCAGCGCAAACGCGTCATTTGCTGCAAGTAATTTCAACTATACAGAACAGCCCGTAACACCTATGTACCCGCAGCAAATGTATAATCAGCCAGTCCAAAATTACCAGCAGCAGCAATACTTTGCCCAGCCTCAGCAGTACAATGCAAACAACAGCAGCCGCACAACCTTAAAAGGCCACGTTGTAACCGTTCCGGCAGGACAAACAATCCCGACAGTTGTTACAACCCCATTAAGCTCTGAAACTTTGACTCTTGGGCAAAATGTTACAGTTGCTCTTGGTTCTGATTTTTATTATAACGGAAGCCTCATTGCCCCGGCAGGAAGCTCTGTTTCAGGCCAAGTCCTGGAAGTTAGCAAGGCTAAACACGGCAGCATGAACGGTAAATTAATGGTACGATTTACCCAAATCGTAACTCCTTACGGAATTCAAATTCCGATTTCCGCTGTAATTAAGACAGACGACAACACAGGCGTACTTATCGGCGGGACAAAAATGGATGTTGTAAAAGATTACGGTAAAGACATTGCCGTAGGTTCTGCGGCCGGCGCTGTTTCAGGGGTTGTCTTGGGCGCACTTTCCAAAGGCGAAATCGGCAGAGGTGCAGCTTTAGGTACAGCAGTAGGTGCCGGCGGAGGCTTGGTCAAATCTCTCTGGGATAAAGGCGACAACGTAACTATACCTGCAAATTCAAGAATTGATATTGTACTTACCCAGGCTATTACTGTTAACCCTGCAATTTATAATACCAATTACTAGTAAATCAGGTGATAATTTTATCTTTACTTTAAAATAAAATTATTACACAAGAACAGTCAAACCAAAGAAAGGGTTTGGATTTAGAATATGTCTATCTTAGGAAAATACTCAGACAATTTAATAGAAGATGATGAGGGATTTGAAAATTCGTCGAGCGGTTACACACTCCCGGTTGTAATCCAAAAAGACGAAGATGACAGTCTTAAAAAGGCAATCACAATTGCAACAATCCTCCACCCGGTTGTGCTGGGCTCAATTTATGCCATTTCATTTATAATGCTTCTTCTGGGGATATCTTTTGTTAAGTTTGATAAACCAAAACCAAAAGTTAAAGATATTGAATTTGTGCTTGTTGACAAAGAGGACACCCCGATAAACAAAAATACAAAATATCGTGCTGATATAAATTCACGTGCAGGCGGTCATCACGATCCTACAAGAAAGGTTTCAATGCCATCACCGGCGCCTTCTGCTCAGCAAAAGCCATCGGCAGCCGCGCCTCAGCCTAAATCACAGGCAAAACCTCAGCAACAGCCTAAACAGCAGCCTAAACCTGCTAAAAAACCAACAATTGCTGAGCAAATTCAACAGCAAATCAACAAAACAGTGGCGCCAAAACCAGCGCCTCAGCCTGCTGCGCCAAAAGCGCCCCAGCAGGCAAAACCACAGCCGCCAACAGCCCGGCCTTCTATAAAACCGCCTCTAACACCAAAACCGGTTGCTAAACCAAGTTCAGCATTCCAAGTTCCGGTGCCTTCAGGCGGCACAACAGGAGGACGATATGCAACAGGCCCTATCAGCGGTTCAGGTACAGCCGTGAAAGGCGGAGGAAGCGGCGGCTCTTCAACAGGAAACGGCTCAGGCGGCGGAAAGTACACTCCGGGCCCTTCTCTTGCACCAACAGGAGCCGGCTCAGGATCTGGCCAAAAGCTTGCTAAAGGGGGCGGAGGAGGCACCGGAGGTATCGGAAACCCGGGCCCCGGCAATCCAAATGGCAGACCCGGCATTGACGCAATCAGAGAACCTGATTTCGGCCCATACATGAGAGAGCTTCAAAGAAGAATCAAAATGAATTGGGATCCGCCAAAAGGCAACGAAAGTAAGCGTGTAGTACTGTTATTTAAAATTGCAAAAGACGGAAGACTTCTTTCTTGCAGTGTTTACAAATCATCAGGACTGCCAAACGCTGATAAAGCCGCTTTGAATGCGGTAAGGCTTACTGCACCATTCAAACCGCTCCCGGCAGAATTCAAAGGCTCCAGCATAGACATTCAATTCACTTTCGATTACAACGTCTTTGGGGCATCAGGTTACAACTAACAGGTATACAATTAAAATGAGGATATAAAACTATGGAATTACTTTTACATTCAATTCAAATGGACTGGCCGGTACTTTTACCGATTTTAGTCTGCTCAATTCTTGTTGTAGCAGTCGTAATGAACAGATTTTCTTTTTACAAGAAAAACAAACGTGATGTTGTTCTGTTTATTCCAAAACTTCAAAAAGAGTTAGCTAAAAACAACTTATCAGGTGCGCAAAGCGTTGCAGAAAACTGCGGCGGCGTAATCGGAGAAGTTACAGAGGAAGCTGTGAGAATTTTCTCAGAACAAAGAAGCGGTTTTTCACGTTCTTTTGACATTGCAGCGGCCTTGGCAACAAGAAAACTTGAAAGCCATTTAACTATACTTGGTACAATCGGCGGTGTTGCACCATTCTTAGGTTTGTTCGGTACGGTTGTAAGAATTCTTTATACATTCCAGGACTTAGCAACGCAAGGAAACCAATCGGCAGCAGTTGCAATGGGTATTGGTTCAGCATTGATTGCAACAGCTTTCGGTCTTGGTGTTGCGATTGTTGCGGTAGTTTTTTACAACTCTTTCCAATCTATTGTAAAAAGATATGAAGATGACTTCCAATTAATCAAACTGTTGTTCTTGAGCTTTGTAGATTCAGAAGAAGATTCAAACAAAACAGCCGCAAATGTCTCTTTATAAGAGTTTAAGCAATAAAGGAAAGCAATTATGGCAATGAGTTCAAACAAAAAAGGTAAAATGTTTACCGAAATAAATATCACACCGTTAACAGATATTTTTCTTGTACTGTTGATTATCATGATGGTAGTTGCGCCAACATTTCAATCAATGGACAACGCGATTACGATACCGGAAATCAACAGCGGGGTTTCGATTGAACAGAAAAATGCAGAAGTAGCGATTACTAAAGAAGGTGCGATGTATCTAAACGGCAATCCTGTAACAGAGGAGCAATTGTCCGATGAACTTGCCGCACTGAAACCTTCACTGGAAAAACCAGAGCTGGTCGTTAAAGCCGACGAAAAAGTTAAAAGCTCTGAAATTATGAAAGTAATGAACGCTGCACAAGACGCTGAGTATAAAAAGCTTATCGTTGCAGGCGAACCTTTATCAAAAAAAGAACAAAAAGACTTAAACAACAAAAAGGGAGTGTAAAATGGGTCGCGATCGCGGAGAATTCAACGAAATAAACATAACACCGTTAACAGATATCTTTTTGGTACTGCTGATTATAATGATGGTAATTGCACCATTACTCGATCAGCAGGGGCTCAACCTCACAGTGCCGGAAAACGTTGCGCAAGAACAGGTTAAATCTGACTCGAAAATATTAACCGTAACCGTAAGCTCTGATGATAAGTATTTTATCGAAGGACAGGAAGTTCAGCCGGCAAACTTAGAAAAAACAATTGCGCAAATGTCAAAAGATTACCCGGATGGAATGATGATAGAATCTGACGGAAATGCTACGCACGGTGCTGTTGTAAAACTTATGGACAGTGCAAGAAATTCAGGTGTAACAAGCATTTCAGTCTCAGAAATTTAAAAGAATGTAAAAGCAAAAGTTTAAGTCCGTTCAATGAACGGACTTTTTTAATATTAAATAATCTTTATACGTTACACCTTTTTGTATTTTTAGTGTATAATATTTCCAGATATTTATGTTAATGAGAGGGAATTTAAATGAATAAAAGCCAATCAGCAGGGTACATAATTTTAGCTTTAGTTGTGATGATATTTGTATCATCAGTCTTTATGGCAGGCCCTAACACGACAACAACCGAATTGTCATATTCCGCGTTTTTGGAAAAACTATCAAACAAAGAGTTTTCAAAAATCGAAAAGGCCGACGATTTTCTAATTGCTGTGCCTAAAGACCAGCCCAAAGCAAAAGAAACAAAACCACAAAGCGACCTTGTAAAACAAAACCCGCTTTTATCTGTAGAAAAGCCTGTGGCTATTCAACAATACAAAGTCCTCACCCCTTATGACCCTGATTTGATGAAAAAACTCGAAGCCTCAGGAGTCGAAATTTCAGTCAAAAAACCCAGCGAATCCTCCCAATTGATTGGCATTGTAGGTTCATTAATCATCCCGATAATTTTTGTAATACTTTTAATCGTAATGGCAAAAAGCATTCAAGCCGGCGGGTCTCAGGCAATGTCGTTCGGCAAAAGTAAAGCTAAGCTTATGCTTGATAGCAAAGTTAAGATGACCTTCAAGGACGTTGCAGGAATTGACGAGGAGAAAAAAGAACTTGAAGAAATCGTTGATTTTCTGAAAAACGGCGATAAATATATTAAATTAGGCGCAAAAATCCCTAAAGGTGTGTTATTGATAGGCGCGCCAGGGACAGGTAAAACCTTGATGGCAAAAGCCGTTGCAGGCGAAGCCGGCGTTCCGTTTTTCTCAATAAGCGGCTCTGACTTTGTTGAAATGTTCGTCGGCGTTGGCGCAAGCCGTGTAAGAGACCTTTTTGATCAGGCTAAAAAACACCAGCCTTGTATAATTTTCATAGATGAAATCGACGCCGTAGGACGTCAGCGCGGAGCTGGAATGGGCGGCGGACACGACGAAAGAGAACAAACTCTTAACCAATTGCTCGTTGAAATGGACGGATTTGACGAAAACACCAACATTATCGTAATTGCCGCAACTAACCGTCCTGACATTTTAGATAATGCGCTTTTGAGACCGGGACGGTTTGACAGACAAATCGTGATTAACAAACCTGACATCCTTGGCCGTGAACAGATTTTGCAGGTTCACGCTAAAAACAAGCCGCTTGACAAAGACGTTGAGTTAAAAACACTTGCCAAAAGAACACCGGGCTTTACAGGGGCAGATTTGCAAAACCTGCTCAATGAAGCAGCCCTTCTTGCAGCGCGCTACAACCAAAAAGATATCACAATGACAAATTTAGAAGAAGCAATCGACAAAATTATGGCAGGCCCCGAAAAGAAAAGCCGCATTATATCTGATGAAGAAAAAGAAAATACCGCATATCATGAAGTCGGACACGCTCTTTTGGCAAAACTTTTGAAAAACACAGATCCGCTTCACAAAGTATCAATAATTCCACGCGGTATGGCGCTTGGTATTACTATGACACTGCCGGAAAAAGATCATTTAACAATGAAAAAATCACAGCTTCTTGATATGATTACAATGACACTTGGCGGACGTGTTGCTGAGGAAATAGTTTACGGCAAGGATTCAATCACAACTGGCGCAAGCAATGACCTGGAAAAAGTTTCTGCTCTTGCGCGTAACATGGTTACTGCATACGGTATGAGCGAAAAAATGGGAAATATGGCTTACGGAAAGAACGAACAGAATATTTTCCTCGGCCGCGATTTTGGTATGAAACGCGATTTTTCAGAAGAAATTGCCGCTGAAATTGACAAAGAAGTTAAAAAGATTATTGACGAAAGATACGAAATTGCCCGCAATCTTTTAAACGAAAACCGCGACATGCTTGAATATATATCAAAAACGCTCCTTGATCGCGAAACCCTTGATGAAAAAGAATTTGTTGAATTAATGGAAAAAGTTAAAAGTGATAGGCAAACAGCGTAAATTCATTCTGGAAGTACCAATATTTAGCAATAAAAATCCAATCGAAACCTTACAAATTACGCAAGGTTTCGATTGCGACTTTATCGGTCTGAAATTCGACATTGAGACAGAAGCCCAAATACCTTCGGCAGCGAACCTTTTGGAAAAACTTTTGCCTTACATTGAAAAGCCTCTTATGATACGCGGAGTAAATAAAGACGCAACAGACATTGATCTTTTGCCAAAGCTTATGCAGGTGCTCGACCGCGAAAGTATCATTGCTTTTGCAAATGAAAACACTTATAAAAAAATAGTTCCGCCGGCGATTGCAGGTAATCATACCCTTGTTCTGCGCACGCCTATTGATATTAATCTTGCCAAAGAATTGAATATTCTCTCAAACGACTTAGGGCTTTCTTTGGACAAAATTCTGATTGATACTGACATAGGCGGGCTGGGCTGCGGTTTTGAATACGGCTACAGCATTATGGAAAAGATTAATCTTGAAGACGACAAGTTTTTGAACATGCCTATGATAACTTTTGCGGCTGAGGAGTCCTTAAAAACTAAAGAAACAAAATCCGACAGTTTTAGCAAAAGTTACGGCACTCTCAACTCGCGCATAAAAATGTTTGAACTTGCCGCCTCCGCCTCCGCAATCGCCGCAGGTGCAGAGTATATTGTTTTAAACCACCCGCAAAACCTTCAAACAATGAGGAGGCTGTTTTAATGGAGCTTTCAGGATTACAGATTTTCAAATTCCTTCCGGGAGCACAAAAAGCGCCGCATACAAATTGCAAAGAATGCGGCTGCCCGACTTGTATGGCCTTTGCTCTGAAGCTCGCCAAGGGTAATGCAAAAATCCAAAGCTGCAAGTATTTACCTGATGAATTAAGGGAAAAATTTGAGCACTCTAAAAAAATTCCGCAAAAAACAGTTGAAATAAACGGACTGAAAATCGGCGGCGAAAACGTCCTATCCCGCCACGAAAAGACATTTATTAACAAGCCCCCACTTGCTGTAATTGTGGATTTTGCCAAGCCCGACGCACTCCAAAAGTTAAAACGTGCCGCTGATTTTGAAATCCAAATTCTGAACGAAAGCCGCAAAGTTGATCTTATTGTTTTGAAAAACTACAATGGTGGAAAAATAGAAAACGCAATTACAGAAGAAGATTTGAGCAGCCTGCCTTTGCAAATAATTGAAGACAGAGATTTTTCTCAAACCGCGACAACGCTGCAAAGAATAAGAGAAAAAGCTATTCTTGAAAAAGACCAAAATTTTGCAGATCCTGTTGTTGTAATATTGAAGGGAAATGACTTTGAAAATCTTTGTGCACGAGGAGCGTACTATATTTGCAAATATGCTAACGCGTTGATTTTTGAGGAATTTGACGAGTCTCTTTTTACAACGTTAATGATACTAAGAGAAAACATTTTCACAGACCCGCAAAAACCTTTGAAAGTTGAACCTAAGATTTACGAGTTTAACAATCCTGATGAAAATTCTTTAATATTTCTGACGACGAACTTTGCCCTGACATTTTTTGCGGTAGCAAATGAACTCGAAAACCTTGACCGCCCGTCATATTTAATCGTAACACCTGCTGACGGAATGAGCGTTTTAACTGCCTGGTCAGCAGAAAAATTCACCGCGCAAATGGTTGTAAAAACTTTGAAAAATTTCAATCTTCAAGATAAAGTTAAAAACCGGAAAATAATTATCCCCGGGCTTTTGGCTCATATGAAAAAAGAGTTGGAAACAGAGATTAAATCCGCAAATTTAGATTTTGAAATAGTTATAGGCACAATTGACGCTTTTGCGATTGCTGATTTTGTAAAGGATTTTCCTACCTGTCAATAACGTTAAAATACATTACAAAGTTGATGTTTACCCCAAAATAATATTATACTGTTGTTGAGGGAAATTATACCCGGGAAATGTTATGGAAAATATTCTCGCACAACTCGAAAACACCAAAATCGACGTAACGGATAACCTTTACGAAGAGTATGACTGGTTTAAAAAAGTCTTTCCGCTTGCAGCACAAAAATCAGCGGACGGATTTTTCACGCCGGGATTTCAGTTTGAATTAATCGGAATTAGCAAAAACATAAACCTTTTAATGGACAAAGAATCGTTCTTTGTAACAAAAATCCGGATTGATAAACTTTATGACATGTTTTTCAGAATTTCCTCAAACACCGTTGCGATGCTTCTTGAAAGAAGCCTCGGGCGCCCTAACCGCTCTTTTAATATCAACAGAATTACAGAGCTTGAAGGCGAAATCCTTACCGCGTTTAATGACTATGTTTTCAAAATAATGTCAAAATTTCTAACCCCAAAACCGGTTGTGAATTTAAAACGCTCAAATTTTGATATGATACACCTGACGTTCATTGTGAAGTCTGATGAAGATGAGCGAGTGGGAAAATTTATCGTATCAATTCCGGCCCCAAGACTTGAGGCTAACAAGGTTGTTGTTAAAGAGGATAAGTTTGAATTCTCAGACTTTTATGAATGCCCGGTAACTGCTAAAATTCAAGCCGGCAGCACCAAGCTTACTGTCAAAGAATTAAAAAAACTTGAGCCTGAAGATATTGTTTTATTTGAAAACAGCGACATTAACAAACTCAAATTTATATTAAAAGATTTTGAAAAAGATTTTAAAATCAATCCCAATTTAGGGCTTGAAATACCTTTGGAGGAGGAACACCACATGGATGATAATACCGAAAACACAAATTTATGGGACAGTATCGAAGTCGATATGTATGCAGAATTCGATCCCGTAAAAATGACTCTCGGCAATCTTAAACGTATTGAACAAGGCTTAGTAGTTGATGTTGCAGCGCTTTACGACAACAAAATCACACTGCGTGTTGAAAATAAAGTAATCGGCCACGGCGAACTTGTGATTATAAATGACAGATACGGCGTAAAAATTTCTGACATTGTAGAAGGCGGCGCACAAAGCATTGACGAGCCTCTGGCTCCGGCACCTCAAGCGGCTCAAACAATTCAAAGCGAGACTGCGGCTGACGTTGAACCGGCTCCGCCATCACCGGATGAACCAATGCCGGCTGATAATTCAAATGAAGAAGATGAATTCGATTACAGCGATTTCGAGCTTGAAGATGAAGACATTTAGACAAATTTAAAACTATCATTAAAAAGATAAAAGAAGGATTAGAGGGTATGAGCGGATATTTAGTAAGTTTCACGGTATATACGGCGGCAATGTGCGGATTAATATTTTTCGCGCTCTTTGTGTATAAAAAGTTTGCTGCCGGAAATTTATCAAGCAATTCAAAGTTTCTAAACGTTGAAGACGCGCTGTCTCTCGGACCAAGAAAAACGCTTTATGTAATCAAAGCCGGCAATGAAAAATTCCTCATCGCCTCTGATATGGATAAAACATCATTAATCTCAAAACTTGATGCAAGTTCACCGGCAATAAATGAGAGAAAAAATAATTACACAGTTTATGAAGAAAACAGCGGTATTGATGATTTACCTGTGATAGTTGATTTCACCAAGGGTAAGGGCAAAACTGCCACCGCAAGTTCATTATCAAATAACGTTATAAAAAGCATGATAAAAAAAATAAAGGAATAAAATGGACGCTTTTAAAGACATAAGCCCGATTATACAAATGTTAATATTAATGACGGTATTTTCACTTTTGCCGTTTGTATTCTGTTGTATGACAAGTTTTTTAAGATTTGTCATAGTGTTTTCAATGCTCAAAACAGCAATGGGTACTCAGCAAGTGCCGCCTTCTATTGTAATTATAGGCTTATCAATGATATTAACGTTTTTCACAATGGGTTCGACATTTCAAAAAATGTATGAGATGGGAAACGTTCCGTATCAGAAAAACCACAACATAGTCGAAGCAATTTCAGAAGGCTCGAAACCGTTGAAAGAGTTTATGATGAAACAGACACGAGAAAGCGACCTGGCGTTTTTTGTAGAACTTTCGCAGAAAACACCACCGAAAACTCCTGACGAAATAACAGTCTGGCAAGTCGCACCGGCTTTTATTATGAGTGAATTAAAAACAGCATTTGAAATCGGGTTTATAATCTTCGTTCCGTTCATAGTGCTTGACCTGGTTGTTGCAAATATATTGCTGGCGTTAGGTATGTTTATGCTGTCGCCGACGATTATTTCACTGCCGTTTAAGCTTTTGATATTCATTGCGGTTGACGGCTGGGCGCTGATAGTTCAGGGATTGGTTACAAGTTACAACTAACTATTGAAAGGGTTAAAATAATGCTTGAAATACTTGCTGAATATTTATCAAAAGGCTTTTTAACAATGCTTGCTATATCAATGCCATGCGTACTAGTTGCAGCAGGAATTGGTCTTGTTGTTGGTATTTTGCAGGCGGTAACTCAGGTTCAGGAACAAACAATCGCCGCAGCACCGAAAATTCTGGGGGTTTTTCTTGTAATTGTTATAGGCGGATTTGGCTTTATAAGAATGCTCACAAACTTGTTCTACGACGGAATGGGGCTTGCTTTTAATTTTGTAACTAAAAATGATAATTATGTGCTTTCCAGCGATTACCACAAATATACAACGCCATTTGCAGGCGAGATGAAAGACCGCTTTAAAAATCAGGATGACATTGACCAGATAATGAAAAATCCCGGAAAACTTCCGTTTATCAATAACGATGAAAGGATAAAAGATTCGCGCGGAAACAGAATGCCTAATCCGCGGCCTGATTTCACGGAAACAACAACTATTTTAGGCAGATAAGAGGAAGCTGAATGGACGCAATACTTGCAGATTTAGTTAAAAATTTCCCCGCATTGAACACAGCGCTTGCGGCGGGAATTTATGTATTTGCAAGATTAATTGGATTTTTCAGATTTTCACCTGTTTTCAACCGTAAAGAAATCCCGGGAATGGTTAAAATATGCCTTGCGTTGCTTATGACTTGTATTTTAACCCCGTTTCTGAAGCCGGAAACATTAGCCGGAACAACAGATTCATTTGCTTTGTCTATTCTTTTAAATTTTGCGGCTGGCGCTATAATCGGATATATGGCACAGCTTATACTTTTGGCTGTTGATGCTGGGGCTGATATGATTAACATGCAGATGGGGCTTTCTTCTGCTATGGTTCTCGATCCTACAACATCAAGCCAGGTATCCATTTTAACCAAGCTGTTCTCACTTTTAGGCGTATTAATCTTTATTCACCTTGGAGGGGTGTATTGGCTTGTCAGAGCACTTTTGAGAAGTTTTGAAATCTTTCCTCTTTTTGCTACGACTATGCCATTGAAAGAAATTATCAACCTTGATTATTTAATAAAAATGTCATCGAATGTTTTGTACATGGGGCTTCAAATTGCCTCGCCGATATTGTTGGCAACGCTTGGGCAGGACATAATTCTGGGCGTAATCTCCAAAACCGCACCGCAAGTAAATGTTTTTCAATTAAGCTTTCTTTTCAAACCTGTATTGGGCGCTGCGATTATGGTGTGGATTTTGCCGATGCTTTTGAACGTTATTTCAGATTACTTTCTCACATACTCGAAAATTTTTTAAAGGGCAATATGAATAAAATTAAAAGCGCATATATACATATACCGTTTTGTAGACAAAAATGCCGTTACTGTTCTTTTGTATCCTTCGCTCAAACAGAGAAAAAAGACATCTACCTTGAAGCTTTGAAAAAAGAAATCAAAGCCCGATACAACGGTGAAACTTTACAAACCTTATATTTTGGAGGCGGCACTCCATCGCTTTTAAGCTCGCAAGAGTTTGAAGCTGTGATAAGTCTTTTTAAAATTAATAAAACAACTGAAATTACAGCAGAATTAAACCCCGAAAAATTAAGCGAAGAATATTTGAAAGAATTAAAAGCCGCCGGAATAAATCGTTTAAGCATTGGCTGCCAGACTTTTGACGAAAAGATTTTAAACGCAATCGGAAGGAAGCATACGCCCAAAGACGTTGAATTTGCAGTAAAGACAGCACAAGACAACGGGTTTGAAAATATAAGCCTTGATTTTATATACGGGCTGCCTGAGCAAACATTGGAAAGTTTTACTGATGACTTAAGCCACGCTCAAAGCCTTGATATTCAGCATATTTCGCTTTATGGTTTGAAAATTGAACAAGGCTGCTGGTTTTATGAAAACCAACCGTCAAATATCGCTGATGAAGATTTGCAGGCAGAAATGTACCTTGCGGCAATAGAAGTGCTGAATGATTTCGAGCATTACGAAATAAGCAATTTCGCAAAGCCTGGTTTTCGCTCACGGCATAACCTCAACTACTGGAACAACGTAAATTATTACGGTTTCGGGCTTGCATCGCACGGATATGAGGGCAATACCAGGTATTCTCACTTTCAAAGCCTTGATAAATACGTAAGCTGCCCCTGCGAATTTGAAACAAAAACAGAACTAAGCACTCAAGAAAAATTAGAAGAAGAAATCTTTCTGGGTTTCCGCAAAATGGACGGGCTTGATATTAAAAAAATAAATGAAAAATTCTCAATAGATTTTGACAAAAAGTTCAGAAACATTTTAGATAAATACCTTAAAAGCAGCCATCTTTTAAAAACCCAAATCGGCTACAGGCTGTCAAATGAAGGCATTTTAGTGAGCAATGTGATTTTGTCGGAATTCATAGAATAAAGGATACGCAAATTCACGTATCCTTTTGGTGTGTTATTCTTCTTTAAGTTTGCAGATTGCGGTTTCTAAGGCCTCGGTTTCTGTGATTTCGTGCTTCGCCGCGTATTCTTTTAATATATTAATTGAATCTTCTGACAGCCTTCTGTTGAAAGGGATACGCGGGTTTTCGCACTTGCGCCCAGCATTTTCGCGTCTTCCGCCGCGTCCGCAGCCTTCGTGCTTATGTGAACCGCACTGGTGTTCTGAATTTCCGCAATGGCCTTCATGGCAATGACCTTCGCCATGGTGGCAGTGATGTTCGTGCATATTTATTTCCTCCTTAATTATATTATAACTCATTTTTTGATTTTGTCAATACATAATCAAAGAAAATTATAATATTTAATGCGCAAAAATTACATCTCAACTTTGATTTTATTCAAATGGCAGAAAGACTTTAACACAGCCTTTGCGCGCTGAATTTCAATATGCACACAATTGTTTTTTGTTATTTTAACAATTTCACTTGCTTTGGTATACATTTTAGCGGCACCGTCAAGGTATTCTTTTTGGCGTGCTGATTTTGTCAGGCCAAGCTCTTGGAAATAATTTCCATAAAGCATGTAAAGTCTTGACAGCAAATCATTTAAATTATACTGTCGCGCAGTAATAATTGCATTTTCAATATGAATTTTTGCAAGCTCAAAATCATTTAATACAATACTAGCCTTTGCCATAACAGATTGAAGAAGAATTGCGAAGAAATAGTTATTAATCTTAGGGTTTTGGGCAACTTCCAAAGCCTGCGATGCAACTTCCAAAGCCTGATGAGCACCGTCAAGAATTAAAGAAGTATCTGCAATTAAATACCAATTTAACAAGGCGCCAAGAGCCATTTTTTCTTTAGAAAAGTAAGCAATTTGATCATTATAAATATCCATTGCATGTTTTGGCTGGTCATTGTTTTTAAAAATTATTCCGAGCATTGATTTGAGGATATTTTTAGTAAAGTTATCACCGTTGTTGTTTGCAAAAGTAACAAGCTGGAACAAATCTTCCTGCAAACCATTGTATGATTTTCTGAAGAAATGGTTGAGTATATTTATAAAATTCCATCTAGTTACGGCGTCATTGTCCATTACCTTTGATTGGTAAGCTTTCAAAATTTCATCAAGCAGGTTTTCGCTTGCAGTAAAATCGCCCTTCATTGTGTTTGCAAACGCCAGCGCCAACTTGGTTTTACAGATAAAAAGTTCATCAATGAAACGATTTTTTTCAATGATATCAAACAAAATTGTTAAAATTTCAAAAGCACGGTCATTGCCTTGGAATATAAGCGCATTTGCAAGCAAAAGATAAGTTTTCATCCAGCTTTCAAAAATAAGATTTGTCGGAATACTTCTATGCGGCTCATTTTTGGCAAGAAATTCGTCAAACGCCGGCATAATCTCATTATCAATAAGATTAATAATTTGACCGCAGTTGCCTATGTTCAAAAGCGCGTTAAGCTTTGTTGATTTAACAAGAGCGGTCTCAAGAGGCTGATCCGGTTTCATTCTCTCCAAAACCGCGTCAACACATTCAGTTTCGCCGAAATAATTGCCTGTTTTGCGGCAGCAGGAAGCCATATAGCCTAACAATTCAATTTCTCGCGGAGTATCGCCGACAGCTTTGGCATTTGCAATCGCGTCCGGCAGATAATCCATTGCCTCTTTCGGATTGTGATCAGCCAAAAGTTTTCCGAGCCGTTCGCTTATGTTGTATCTGATTTTCAAGGTTTCCGCGTCGTCAAGCTCGTTAATCAGCGCAAGGCACTGCTTTTGTGAAATTGCGTACAAGTTTGTATCGCCTATGTATGACGCCAGCCGTGTATTTTTAGACCAGATATCCAGCGCTAATTTCGGATGTTTAAGGTTCTGCGCAATAATTCCCAAAATCGCCGTTGAGTTCAGTGTGAAATTCGTTAACGCTGCAAAGATTTTTTTATTGATATCTTCATACATTTCGTCATTTTTAACAGCCTTTACGATAGTTTCCCACAAAAGAAGGCTCTTAAACCTGTAATAAATATCGTTGACAGGAGAAATATAATTCATCTTATGCAAATAAGCAATTACATCACTGAAGTCTTCGTCTCTATATTCAAAAATTTGTTTTATAAGGTTCAGGTTGATTTTGTCGCCCAAAACTGCGCACCCTATAACAGTCGCATATGCCCTTTTGTTAATATTTTTCAAAATTGCAAGACGGTTCAACACAATATTAGCAAAAGTTTCAGGCATTTCAAACTTCACATTTGCAATGCGGCAGTCGTAATACAGTTGGAAAATCTGCTCTAAAAACGCCGGATTTCCATCGCTTTGTAAAAACAGTTTTCTTTTTTCCTCATCGGAAATTTTTGGAAAGTCGGCATATTCTTCTTCTTTTTGCTCTGCAAACATGAACATTTGCTTTGCATCTAATGGCGCAAGGTAAACGTCCAGGTAAATTCCGTCGGTTTGTTTGCCCGGCAGATAGAAATACCCTTTTGAAGGTTTATGCTCATTGTAAATCATAACAAGCTTCAAATCTTCAAATATGTAATCCTTTTTAATGTAATTATTCAAAAATTCATACGAAAAACCGTCGATGTTTTCAAAATTGTTAACAACAAAAACAAACTTGCTATACTGAATTATTTTGTCAAAAATTTTGTTTAACAGATCAAAGTATTTATTTTTGGCAGCCAAAAGCGTTTCAAAAGTTCCGTTTCGTTCGGGATACAAAAAGTTAAGAAGATCGTTAACCTCTTGCGGCGCAAGATATGGAAATTCATTTTGAAAATACTTGCTTGCATCTTTGCGGAATTTTGTATTGCTGATACAAAAATTCGGCAGATTAAAAAGGTTTAAAATAATGTCTTGAAGCAAGCCTGCTGGCGTCAATTGTGTAATCGGCGTACAGTTTCCGAAAAACCAAACATAATTTTTGTCTTTCAAATCATTTATAACGTGAGATAAAACAAGGCTTTTGCCTGTACCTTTGGGGCCGCTTAGAGAGATAATTTTTTTATCAGTAGAAAGAATGCCTTTGACAAGAAAAGTTTTTGCTGTCTGCTGCGCCACTAAATTGTTTGAAGCTCTTTCAAAAAGGTTTTGCATTTTTGGTTTTTGTTCAAAAGAGTGGTTACATTTGCGGCATTTTAGGGCATTAGGAAAATTTACAGACTTACATTGCGGACAAATTTTTAAAATTTCGGCTCCGCATTTTTTGCATACTAAATCGAAAATTGAGTTTACAGTGTTGCAATTTTTACAAACTAAACCGGTTCGGGTTTTGCAATACGGACACTTTAGCGCGTCATCCGGAATAGTTTTTTTGCAAATAGGACATTTCATATTTTTTAAATCCTGAGATTAAAATTAATTAAACGCTTGTTTAATCTTTTCCATCAGCTTAAAAAGCCTTTTTGACACTTCAGATTGCGAAAGATTTAATTCCCGTGCAATTTCTTTTTGTGTCATACCATTATCATAACGCAATTTAAACATTTGTAAATACTTTTTGTCAGGTTCAGCTTCATCAATTTCATAAAGAGAGGTCATGACATGCTGCAAAATCTCTTTTTTCAAGACAATATCTTCGGGCCCTTCTTTAATGTCAATAACTTCATACTCAATTTTAGTATTGGCATATTTGTTAGAGGCAAGCGTGTCAATAGAGACTTCTTTAGATGGAGTGAAACCTTCTCTTGTGCGTCTTAATCTTCCGGAATCTTTAAGAACATTCAAAATAGATGTTGTTGCTATTTTTTTAAGATAAGCTTCCAAAGTAGCATCTGAGGTAATCGTTTTGATAATATTAACAGAACGTTTGCAGGTTTCATTGAAGAAATCATCATACAAATCTTCATTATCAACGAATTTTCTATCCTGTTTTATAATTTTTTCTATTAAATCTATTTTGTCCTGTGTAAATTCCATTTAAATTCCCTTAATTGTCAATATTATATCATATTTAGAAATATATGATAAGCCCCAAGTTGAAATCAGCCGTAGGAATCTCTCCTGGTGCGGGTTTTACAACATTTAACGTACTTTTAACAGTTTGTAACACTATGTCGTTAATTTCATTTGACCCGCTGGATTTAGCTATTTGAGCCGCGACCAAAGTACCGTCATTTTTCAATTTCAAGTCAACTTTAACCTGGTTAGAATAAGCATATTCAGTTGCAAGAAGCAAGTCGCTTGAAAGAGATAATTTTATGCTTTTTCCGGCAGATTGAAGGTACTGCTTGACTTTGTCGCTGTATGAAAGGTAATCAGGCACTTCCCACATAACTTTTGTTACTGTTACATAAGAATTTGCCGCTGCTGCCGGTTTTGATTTAGGCGCAGTATTTTTTAATTCTTTATTGTTTGCAGGTTTTTCTGTTTTTGCAGCAGGAAGCTTGTCAAGTTCCGGAGCGTTCGTCATCAAACTGGTGTTGTCAGGTATATCTTGAGAATTATCTTCAGGAACCGGTGTTTGAGGTAATTCATCCGGTGCATTTTGAGAAACAGCGTCAGAAGGCGCTCCTGCATTTTTATTTTTCAGAAACATTCCGGTGCCCACTGCGGCTGCAATAACTGCAACAAGCGCTGCTGCAACGATTAAACCCTTTTTCCCTTTTTCATTGAGCTTCATAACCTTTTGATAAATTGCAGGCTGATTTTCACTCTCCAACTCAGTTTCATTCATTTCAGCATCGTTTAAAGAATCAACGCTTTCGTGAAGTTCGCCAGAATTAAACAACATTTCTAATTTGTCATCGTCATCATCATTTTGTTGAGTTTCTGATGGTTCTGCGTCCAAAGCGTCTATATCAGATTCATCACTTAAAGCTTCTTCTTCTATAACTTCATTTTGTAAAATTTCGTTTTGCTCGTTATCTTCTTCGCTTAGCAAGTCGTCAATCTGAGAAATTAAATCTTTTGATGAAATTTGACTTGTGCTTGGCGGAAGTTCTTCAGCGTCAACGCCTATATTTTTAAAATCATTTACGTCAATAGCGTCTTCGGAATGATTAACCGGAGCACTTCCCAGATCTTCTGCCTCCAAATCCAAGTCTGCAATATCTACTGTATTAGCAGAAACTGGCTCCTGAATTTCCGGTTCACAAATTAAATCACCGGTTTCGCTTGGATCTTCAGAAATTTCAAAGTCATCAAAGTTCACAGTTTCTTCTTGAATAGCTGCGCCGGAAGATTTTACCTCATCAGAAACTTGAGATATTGAATCAAAATCTACTGTTTCTTCAGAAGGTCTTTCGTATTTTACTTGTTCTTTTTTAGGCTCCGGCTCCATTTCAGCATCCATATTCAGGCCTTGTGAAAGTTCAATATCATCTATATTAAGATTATCAATATCCAAATCCTCTTCCATTACAAGCTCATCTGTAGGAGAAAAATTCAAATCATCTGAAGCTGTTTCTTCAGTTATTTCAAAATTGTTCTCACGTTCTTGTGCCTGTAGCGGAGCTTCGTCTTGAACATCGGACACTGAAATATTTTCTTCCTGGTTATTACCAAAAGTCAGAGCGTCAATATCATCAGTATTAATTTCTTCAATGTTATTTTCAATTGCCTCTTGAGCCTCAAAAGCAGAAACTTCACCCTCTGCAAGGCCGGTCTCTATTGACATATCAATAGGTGTATCCTTTGTTTCAAGATTTTCAATTGCATTGTCCTTAAAACTATCAATATTCAAGATATCTTCTTGCGTCGGCTCAATAGACTCTGTTGAATTTTCTTCAACAACATCCCCAATGTCTTCAATATCTCCAGCAAAATCAAAAACTTCGTTTTCATTTGTTAACTCTGCTTCACCGGCATTGTCATCAGTAACTTCTGTAATATTTTCACCAAGATCTTCAAGCGAATCAAGTCCGTCAATCATTGCATCAACAGCTCCAGCTTCAATGGCCGGAGCAGCTTCTGCAATACCGGTTGTAAATTCATCTGCCAAGTTTTTTAAATCTAAAGTTTCATCCGGCATAATGTCTTCAGTCGTATCAGAGACAAAATTTTCAATTTTATTCATATTGGCAAAACCAGCGTCCAGCCCTTCTGCTGCGGGTTTAATCACATCAGGCGAATGTTCTGCTTTATATGCCAAAAGTTCAAAATTTTCAAACTCAATAAATCTGTCGCGTAAATGCGCAGATTTCTTAAGATTTTTCAAAAGTTCTTTTTTATCTTTTTCGTTAATGTCATGGTCGATTAAAGATACCATAAGCATGTCAGAATTTTCAATAACATCCTCACTGAGGCTTTGCGCTGTATTTCCTTTAAAATTGCTGATATAATCCCTTAGATTAAAGGGAGAGGTAAGTTTTTCTTTTTCAATGAAATAATAATCTTCATTTTGGTTATTTTTGTTAATGAGTTTTGGTTCAAAAAATCCCAAAAACTTCATATATTTATGATCTTGCGACAGAGAAAGAACAAGATAAATATCAGGCAGAATTTCAAGATTAAAGTGGCTTTTCGGAATAAAAATATATTCTTCGTTGAAGATTACACGAACATCGATATGAATATTTTTAAGCATGATGTCTGCAATATCAAGTTCTTCCAAAATTTTATGAATGGAATGGAGATTATAAGTATTAGAAATATCCACATTTTCTGATGTCAAATATTTTTTGGCAAGCTGAGCCCCGAGCGCATTTATGTAAGCTCTATTTCTGATATTGTCTTTCGCAAAGCTCTTGGCAAGTATGCCCGCGTCTAATTCATCATTTTCTTCTATGTATATTAAGGTTTCTTGTTCTGCCATCTTTTGTAATCCTCCTGTAATATATAGGATGACACGGGAATTGAAAATATTCCAATTTAATTGTAAACTTTTGTAACAATTATTGTAAAATAAAAATATTTGAGACAAAATTATATTTGTTCAGGTTTTTATTTTAGTGTAAAAATATTGTAGTGTAATGTGTATAAGGAGGTTTTCTCATGATAAGTGCTATTTCTAATGTAAGTTTTCGCGGCGAAACACAACCGGCTGATTTCAATGCTTTAATCAGTTCGCCCGGTAAGTATTCTCAAAACGCGGCTCCGCAATCATCTGCGGCTAAAGGTGATGAAGTTGATCTTTCAACAAGCGAAGAAAAGAAAAGCAATAAAACAGCTATTATTATTTCAAGCGTTCTGGGCGCTCTTGCTTTAACCTGGATAGGTTTAGGTATTGCTGTTGGAAAAAATAAATTGACAAAAGTTGAAGGCACTGATTTGAAATTCGGTCAACAAGTACAAAACTTCTTCTACGCAATCGGAAAATCAGCAAAAAGTGCATACGACAGCACGCTCGGCAAATGGTTTGGCAAGTCTGAACAAGCAGCAGACACAGCCTCTACTTCTACGTCTGCGCCTACGTCAGGCACTGCTAACTCATAAATACACTTATCATTACAATATAAAAAAGTCCGCAAGTAATAATTTGCGGACTTTTTGCATTGTGCATAAAACATCAAAAATCCCCCTTTATAAAAAGGAGGATTTAAGATTGATTAATAGCTATGTTTTTATCTTATTTTGAAGAGTTTTCAACAGCAACAGCTACTGCTACTGTCGCACCTACCATCGGGTTGTTACCCATGCCAATAATACCCATCATTTCAACGTGAGCCGGAACAGATGAAGATCCTGCAAATTGTGCATCACCGTGCATTCTGCCCATTGTATCTGTCATACCGTAAGATGCAGGGCCTGCTGCAACGTTATCAGGGTGAAGAGTTCTTCCTGTGCCGCCACCTGATGCTACGGAGAAGTATTTTCTGCCATTTTCAAAGCACCATTTTTTATAAGTACCTGCAACAGGGTGTTGGAAACGTGTCGGGTTAGTTGAGTTTCCGGTAATTGAAACATCAACGCCTTCGTGAATCATAATTGCAACACCTTCAGATACATCATCAGCACCGTAGCATTTTACTTTTGCTCTTTCACCGTCTGAGAATGGCTGTTCTTTAACGATTTTCAATTCGCCGGTTTTGTAATCGTATTTAGTTTCAACTGATGTGAAGCCGTTAATTCTTGAAATTACATAAGCAGCGTCTTTGCCCAAACCGTTCAAGATAACTCTCAAAGGTTCTTTTCTAACTTTGTTAGCGTTTCTTGCAATACCGATAGCTCCTTCAGCGGCGGCAAAAGATTCGTGGCCTGCCAGGAAGCAGAAGCATTTTGTTTCTTCTCTCAAAAGCATCGCAGCCAAATTACCGTGGCCTAAACCTACTTTTCTTGTATCGCCGACTGAACCCGGAACACAGAATGCCTGCAAACCTTCACCGATAGCTTCAGCCGCGTCTGCTGCTGATTTAGCACCTTTTTTCAATGCAATTGCAGCACCCAAAGTGTAAGCCCATACTGCGTTTTCAAATGCAATAGGCTGAATACCTTTTACAATTTTGTCAACATCAATACCTTTAGAAAGACAAAGCTCTTGAGCTTCTTCTAAAGATTTGAAACCGTATTCAGGCAAAATTTTGTTTAATTTAGCCTGACGTCTATCTTGTCCTTCAAATTTAACTGTCATTTTTATTTCCTCTTAATTTTTATTTTTAACTGCTGAGAGTAACCCCTCACCCGAATTTCTATTCAACTCTCGGATCGATTTTTTTAACAGCATCGGCAAATCTACCGTAAGTTCCGATATTTTTTTCCAAAGCTTCTTTAGGATCAACGCCTTTTTTGATAGCTTCCATCATTTTGCCGAGGTGAACGAATTTATATCCAATAACTTCGTCATTTTTGTCTAAGCCGAGTTCAAGCACGTAACCTTCTGCAACTTCAAGGTATCTTGGGCCTTTTTGTTTAGTTGAGAAAATTGTACCTACTTGAGAACGAAGACCTTTACCTAAATCTTCAAGACCAGCTCCGACCGGCAATCCGCCTTCTGAGAAGGCTGTTTGAGTACGGCCGTAAACAATTTGGAGGAATAATTCTCTCATAGCAACGTTAATAGCATCACAAACAAGGTCAGTGTTAAGCGCTTCAAGGATTGTTTTGCCTGGCAAAATTTCACCGGCCATAGCGGCAGAGTGGGTCATGCCTGAACATCCAAGAGTTTCAACAAGCGCTTCTTGAATGATACCATCTTTAACGTTAAGAGTTAATTTGCAGGTACCTTGCTGAGGTGCACAGCATCCGCAGCCGTGAGTTAAGCCTGAAATTTCTTCGATTTTTTTAACCTTAGTCCATTCGCCTTCTTGAGGGATAGGAGCGGGTTCACCTTTAACGCCGCGTTTCACGCAGCACATTTCTTCTACTTCTTTTGTAACTTGTATACGATCCAACATTTTCTATACTCCCTTCGGTTATATACAAGAATATTGTACGTGCTGAAAAGGAGTAGTCAAGAATTGTTTTTTATGCTATTATTACCAAAAAGGACTGCTTTATGAAAAAATCGGATTTGAATTTGAATATTTAAAAAAAAGTCTTTCAACGCTGAACGAGTGTTATGAATATTTGAATAAACAGCAGGATGAAAAGCTCAAAACTTACATAAAAGATTCTTGCGTTCAGAGATTTGAATACACCTACGAAACCGCGAAAAAATTGATGAATAAATTCTTGAAAAAAGAGTATGACAAAACTGAAAAAGATTTGACCATAAATAATATTTTTCGCGAAATGTTCGGGCTCGGGCTGATTGAAAACTTTGAGAACTGGGCGGATTATCGTGAAAAAAGAAACATCACGTCGCACGAATACAACATTGAGCTTACATACCCGATAATCGATATAATTCCAAAATTCACAGCCGATGTTGATTTTTTGATTAAAAGTTTTGAGAAAGTTTTGATCGATGATTAAGGTTTAAGTTACAAAATTCGTTTATAAATAGCGTCTATGTTTTTCAGAAAATCTTCTTTGTTGAAAATCTCATCAATTTCAGTTGTTGAAAGCAGATTTGTTACTTCTTTATCGTTCAAGAGATTTGCTTTAAAATTTCCGTCGTTTTCGAATGCGTCCAAAGCGTTGCGCTGGACAATTTTGTACGCCGCCTCGCGCGTATGACCTTTTTCTACAAGTTTCAAAAGTGCTCTTTGGGAAAATATTATGCCGCCGAATTTTTCAGTATTTTTCAACATGTTTTTTTCATGAACAACTAAATTCTGTATAATTCCGTTAAGCCTGTTCAGCATAAAGTCAACCAGCGTAAGGCTGTCGGGGAAAATAATTCTTTCAGTAGAGCTGTGCGAAATATCTCTTTCATGCCAAAGCACAATGTTTTCCATTGCGGCAAGCGAATTACAGCGCACAACCCGCGCAAGCCCGCAAAGATTTTCTGATAAAACCGGATTTTTCTTATGCGGCATTGCAGACGACCCTTTTTGACCTTTTGAAAACCCTTCTTCAACTTCCAAAACTTCCGTGCGCTGAAGATGGCGGATTTCTGTTGCGAATTGCTCAATGACGCTTGCTATAAGCGCCAACGATTGCATGAAATAAGCATGGTAATCACGCGCTATTATTTGTGTTGAAATTCTTGCGGGTTTAAGCCCAAGTTCTTTGCAGGTAATCTTTTCCACTTCAGGTGAAATATTACTATATGTCCCTACCGGCCCGGAAATTTGTCCTACACGAATTTGTTCAAGCGCATGCTCAAAGTTTTCTTGTTGACGTTCCAGAATATCAATGAAACTGCATAGCTTAACGCCAAAAGTCATTACTTCTGCATGAATGCCGTGTGAGCGCCCGATACAAATTGTGTTTTTATGCTTTTTTGCTAATTTTTTTAAAGAATTAATCGTCTCGCCAAGATCTTTTTTAATTATCTTACCGCTGTCCTGGATTTGCAGTGCAAAAGCCGTATCAATTACATCAGAGCTTGTCATGCCAACATGCATATGACGTGATAAGTCTTCGCCAAGGCTTTCGTTCACGCAAGTGAGAAAAGCGATTACATCATGTTTAACTTCGCGTTCTATTTCGTCTATTCTTTCTATTGTGAATTTTGCGCGTTTTTTTATTTCTTCTACATCTTTTTTATCAATTTTGCCGAGTTTGGAATATGCCTCGCACACGGCAATTTCAACCTTCAAATAGTAGTCGAATTTGGAATTTAAATCCCATATCTTTTTCATTTCTTCGCGTGAATATCTGTCAATCATATAATTATAATAACATAAAAAA
>ERZ779894.1436-NODE-1436-length-24207-cov-7.519501_pt1 | contig 24207 bp, 22 predicted proteins | sample MGYA00511587_ERZ779894 | MGnify/ENA primary metagenome ERZ779894 (study PRJEB29588, sample SAMEA2160490) | human gut metagenome | biome: human gut; feature: human-associated habitat; material: faeces | place: Denmark | collected 2008/2010 ... | reverse complement strand
TAAGAGTACGTTGATTACCTGTATTAATCGCATCCGCATACCTGAAGCTGGTGAGGTCCTCATTGATGGGAAATCTGTCCAGAGCATGAGTCGGAACGAGATGGCCCGAACCATTGCGTATGTAGCACAGAAAAATGAAATGATGCAGGCTACGGTGTTTGACTGTGTGTTATTGGGAAGAAAACCATATATCAAGTGGGGAGTTAGCCAAGAGGATCTGGATTTGTGCGCGGCCATGATCCAACGGGTTGGGTTGGAAGAATTTCAGGTGAGGCAGATGGACGAACTTTCAGGTGGAGAACTGCAAAAGGTCATGTTGGCGCGTGCCTTGGTGCAGCAACCAAAAGTGCTATTGTTGGATGAACCAACCAGCAATCTGGACAGCTTAAACGAAGCGGTGATCTTAAAATCCCTGCGGGAAGAACGGGCGGGCAAAACCGTGGTGCTGGTTTCCCACCGGCAGTCTACCATGCGCATCGCTGATACCGTCTATTCGGTGGAACACGGGAGGATGAGCTGATGAAAAGTACAGCCGATAAGCGGGAACGGGAAAAGCGGATGGTATCGGAAATGATTGCCCTGTACTGCCGCAAAAAACACCACACCAAAGGCGGACTTTGTCCCGAATGTGCAGATCTGGAAGCCTATGCCAGGATGAGAAGCGACAAGTGTCCGTTTATGGAGACGAAAACCTTCTGTTCCAACTGTAAGGTACATTGCTACAAACCGGTCATGCGGGAGAAAATCCGGGAAGTCATGCGTTTTTCCGGGCCCAGAATGCTGTTTTCCCATCCTGTGATGGCGGTTTCCCATGTGATCGAATCGAAAAAAGAGAAAAAACGACTGGAGGAATCAAGGTGAAAATAAAGAAGCTTTTATATGTGATTTTAGGCTGTATCGGTTTGGCTCTCGGAGCCGTGGGGGCTGTATTGCCGCTTCTTCCGGCGTTTCCGTTTTTGCTTTTGGCGGCGTTTTGCTTTGCCAAAAGCTCTGAAAAACTGCACCGTTGGTTTACGGGAACAAAGCTGTATAAAAACAATCTGGAAAGCTATGTAAAAGGACAGGGCATGACGTGGAAGACCAAAATCCGGATTATGATTACCGTGACGGTTCTAATGTCGATCGGCTTTATTATGATGCATGCTGTTCCGGTGGGAAGGATCGTTCTGGCTTGTGTTTGGGTATTCCATATCCTTTACTTTGTTTTCCGGGTAAAGACCATTAAACAAACCAATGGTAATCGCTAACATATGAAATGACTTATCCTGAAGGAGGTTAAGAAAGGAAAGCAAAATACAACTCCTCCAATTAGGGGAGTTGTACCGTGTTTCATTTAGAGATATCGGGTATATATAATTTATGTGCAGTAAGCGCTTTTGTCTACGGACAATTGCGCTTTTTTTATTTTCCATTGAGTAGGTTCTGGCTGAGAATTCACAGCGGCAGAGCGCCGCCCCCGACAATCTGAATTTAAAAAATTTCAGATTGATCGGAGGAAATAACGATGGCTTACAACAAAGCCAAAGCGGAAAAAGAATGGCTCCGCTGGAAAGAAGTAGAAGAAAAGAAACTCAGAGAACTCGGTGTGGATGAGGAAACCATCCAACGCCTGCATACATACGATTGGGCTCAGTTTAATAAGGAACGCCAGTATCTGCAGCGACAGGTGGATTGGTCTCCCTATGTGGATTGGGTTTCAGCACAGGATCTGGAACTACCCGTTGAGGATACCGAATCCTTGCTGGATAGTATCGAGGACATGGAACTTTTTTCTTTGTTACATACTGTGGACAAGCTTACCCTCGAAATTCTCTTTATGAAAATGGATGGATATAGCAGCAAAGAAATAGCGTCTGCTTTTGGAATGGATGAGTACGCTGTAAATATGCGAATTTACCGCCTACGAAAAAAAATAAAAAAATATTTATGACCTGCGTTATATTCCGCCTCTTTTCATGGGCTATGGGGCGAACGGGGAAAAAGAAACGTTCGCCTTGTAGCTTGAAAAGTGAATACCAGCCATGCGGGTACATTCCCGCCTAAGTGAGCGACGCAGGAAAAAGCGCCATGACGAGCCGCACACAAACCGCCTCCCATTTATTCGTGGGACGGTGGCCCCAGTTGTTGGTTTTGAGCGATGCATTTTGACCGAAAAGAGGGTGTAGTTTCCCTTTTCGCCACGACCTTGGGCGGGGTATTATGATACGCATTATCGTTTGCCCACACGTCAGATGGGTTGGTCGACCTTGGGTTGTAATCAGCAAGACCTTTGGGGAGCCAGTGAACGGTTTGTAAACTGCAAGCCTGCCCGCATGGTTCCCAAGGTTGCCGGGGGGCGAGCAGCAAATACGGCACATCAAAATCAAACCTTTTAATTTTTCAGATTGCCGTTGACGGCGAATCCGTGCGGCGCAGTTTAAAAGCTGCGCCGCATTAGTTTGCCGCCAACACATACGAGCAAACTGCTCAAAGGAGAATGTGCCGAAATGAATAAGCCTACTTTGAAAGAGCAGGCCCACGGAGAGATTGAAAAGATTTTCAGAATTCTTTTGCCTCAAAATGGTTTGTCGGTTCGGGAAGAACAAATCACCCTCTGTCACGCCATGCTGGATACCCTGCTCAAAAACAATATCGCTCTGTGCGACGCAGGCGTTGGGATCGGCAAAACCTATGCTTACCTGACCGCCTGCATTTTACTGAAAAAGTTTGCCCCGCATGGACCTGCAGGTTCTCAGCCGGTGGTGATTTCTACCTCCAGCGTTGCCTTACAGGACTCTATCATCGAAGAATACATTCCGTTTTTATCCCGGATTTTTCTGGAGAACCGTGTTATCTCCAAACCCATCCGGGCAATCGTAAGAAAAGGAAAAGAGCGTTTTGTCTGTGACGCCCGGCTTTCTCAAAGATTGGAAGCGGTCAAAGATAAGAATAAGAATGCAAAACAGCTCAAAGCATTGCTTTCCCTTCGTACTTATTATGATTTGGACTCCGTAACCGGCCTTAGTGGATTTGACCGTCGGCAGGTGTGCGTCCCCAAAGTTTGCGAGAAAACTTGCCCTTTGCGAAGCGCCTGCCGGTATCATCAATACCTGAAGGAAGCCAGAAGTGCGGAGATTTTCGTCCAGATCTGTAATCACAATTACTTGTTGGCAGACGCCGCCCATCGTTTGCAGGAACTTCGTCCTCTTCTGAATGACTATCGGGCTTTGGTAATCGATGAAGCTCACAAACTGCCGGACGCAGCTCGGCAGATGTATGGGAAAAGCCTTTCAGCAGAAGATTTCAGCGAGCTCTGCACTCTGCTGGCAAAAGAAAAATATGCCCTCGCAGCCCAGCGGCTGAAAGAAAAGTTTACTGCCCTTATGGGAGCCATGTGCCGGGGCGAACTGCTGGAAGAAGCACAGCGTACCGCCTTTGTTTTAACGCCGGATCGGGAAGCTGCCCTTCGGGATTGTCTCTCCCTTCTTCGGCAAATTCAAAAACAGCTTGCACCTCACCTCCCACGGTGGATACTTTACCGGCTGGGAACAACAGAGCAAACTCTCAACCTGTTTTTTACCGGCGACCGTAAATACATTCTTTATATTCAGTATGACAGGGATGGAAGCCCCAGCCTGTGCGCCGCCACCCGGGAAATGCCGGAACAGCTGCGCCACGCACTGTGGTCGAAGGAAACACCAGCGATTCTGACATCCGGTACCCTTATGGCCGGGGGCAGCTTTGACAGAACCCGCCAACTCATGGGGCTGTCCGCAAACAATCGGCTGGATGATTTTATTGCGGTTTCTCCTTTTGATTATCAAGAAAACTGCCTTCTCTACATTCCCGATGATATGCCAAAGGCGCAAATGGGCAGCGAAAAAGAAGCCAAGTGTCTGTCAGAGCAGATCTGCCGCTTAGTGGAAACCACTCATGGCCACACTCTGGTGCTGTTTACTTCCTACTCCCTGATGGGCGCTGTTTATAACCAAGTAAAAGAGCATCTGTCCTTTCCGCTAATGGTGGTATGGCGGCATTCGCAGGATATTATCCATCAGTTCAAGCAGACGCAGAATGCGGTGCTGTTCGCAGCGGGTTCCTGTTGGGAAGGTGTGGACTTTCCCGGCGATATGGTATCGTCGCTCATCATTGTACGCCTGCCTTTTCCTGTTCCTGATCCTATCAGCGAAGCGGAACGGGAGCAGTATCCCACCCTGCAGGACTATATCCGAGAAGTCATCATCCCAGATATGCAGGTAAAACTCCGGCAAGGGTTTGGACGGGCTATCCGTACTGAAACAGATACCTGTGTGGTGAGCATTCTGGACCATCGTGCAGCACCCGAAGAACGATATCACCGAGCTGTGCTGGAAACCCTGCCACCACTTCATATCGCCAGAAAAATCGAAGATGTAGAAGATTTCATCCGGACCAAGAAAAGCCCGGATTATTTTATGCCGTAAAGGAGAACCTCCTATGAATCAAAAATATTTACAGGGACTTTCCAGCAATATGGAAAGTCCAAACGAAGCTGTCTTTTTTGAAGCGACTCCCGAAAATATCACAGCATTTTTAATGCAGCACCAATGGGCACAAATGTCTGCCATTGGAACTGTGGACGACCGATCTTTTTTAACTGCAAGAATGGGACTTATTGACACTTGCCCTGATCAGGCATATTTATTGCAAAAGCTCCTTCCCATTTATGCCAAGGTTCAGATGGGTGACATTCCTGTTCCGAAATTAAAAACCGTCCCCAAAGAAATAGCCCTTGCCGAAAAATGTCCCAAGCCGGACTGGAACTATTTGCGCTGGGAAGGATACAGCGATAAGAAATATCAGGATATTCTCAGCGGAAAGGCTCTTTTGGAAATGTCTTGGATGGGAGAAAAAACATCCTTGGAACTACAAGTGCGCTCTTATTACAGCGGCGGAAATTTGGCTCTGCTGTTAGTGGATTGGAGTCAAGGCGATCCGCAGCCATGGGGAGATCTGAGCGTAAATTTGGGAAAATCCATTGCAAAGGACTGTGCTTTTATTGACGTCAACAATTTGAGTAATGACATTCTTTCATGGATAGAGAAAAACGGACTGGGTTCTCCCACAGGCCGAAATGAGCAAAGCGGATTTGTAGTTTATCCAGAATATCGCTTTCATCCAGAACGCCTGAAAGAACTGGATGATAAGGGATATGCCGAGTATGAAAACCTTCTGAAACAGCAGCAACAACACATGAAAAAAGGCTGGGACAGATGAGAGCAGTTGCATTGCATTTTTACCAATAAGGAGATTGATATAGATGAATGAGAAAACGGAACCAGAAAAGGAATATCCTTATATAGACCGTCCTATGTGGTTATACAGCCGAAGCAGCGATAAGAAAATATTGGCTCTCATGCAGCAGATGCACGAGTTGTTGGAGGAAGCCCAGCGCCGCAGTTACACGGTTGTAGGCACTTCACAGGATATGGGGACTGGCAGAAGCATGGCTCGGATGGGATTACAACAAATGATGCGCTCTGTGAAAGAAGGTCATGTCCGTGCTGTGCTTGTTCGGGATTTAACCCGCCTGAGCCACGATCCCGCCGTCCTAATTCAAATACTGGAATTTTTGCAGGACCACGATACGGTACTAATTACCACTGACAGCGATCTTCGGTATGAACTCTATCTAAAAGGGCTGGAAAATCGCTTTTTTCAAAGAGCAGCTCGAAAGAGTCTCCCTCTGCCGTGGTAAAGGGGGTATATCATGAACACTACATACAATCCTCAAGAACCTTCCGCTGTCCTCATCAACGAAATCAAGTATTATATGGCCTTCTCCGCTTTAAAAAAACTTTTTTTGAAAGGACTTATCACCAAAGAAAACTGCGACAAAGCCAATGTTGCTATTGCCGAAAAGTACGGTGTTTTAGAATACTGTATTTAGTGGTTGTTGTGATAGCTTTATCCTCTTTCTTGTGGTAGTGTTGTCCTTGCCAAAGGTGACCGACGTTACTGTCACATGACACTACTGCAGGAAAGGGGGCATAGAAATGCCAGAAATTCGAGTGATTGAACCAATAATTTTTGCACCAGCCGAAAAGCTTCGAGTATGTGCCTATGCCCGTGTTAGCAGTGATTCCACTGATCAACGCAATTCCTTTGCTTCGCAGGTCAACTATTATACAAAGTACATTCAAGCACATGAGGGCTGGACCTTTGTTGACATATATGCGGATCAAGGAATAACAGGAACAAGTGCGCTGAAGCGCGATGAGTTTCTCCGTCTTATGCGTGATTGCCGACAAGGAAAAATTGATCGAATTCTGGTCAAATCGGTTTCCAGATTTGCACGTAACGCTCAGGACTGCATTGAAGCTGTGAGAGAGCTTCGCCAGCTGGGAGTTACGGTTTATTTTGAAAAAGAACATATCAATACCGCAAACATGAGCAATGAAATGTTTCTAAGCATGATGAGTGCATTTGCGCAGGAAGAATCCATTTCCATATCGAAGAATATGCGAAAAGGCGCAGTCATGCGAATGAAAAACGGAACATTTCGATTGTCACAAGCGCCTTATGGATACTATCTGGATGAGAAAGGGATACTCATTATACAACAGGAAGAATCTAAAATTGTTCAAAGAATATTTGGCAACTTCCTCTCCGGAATGGGAATACAGGAAATCGCTGCAGAACTGCAAAAAGAACATATTCCAAAGTTAAATGGAGAACCCATTTGGAGTTATACAGGTATTCTCTATATCCTTACAAACGAACGATACATAGGCGATGAACTGTTTCAAAAACGATACACAACAGATACTCTGCCTTTTCAAAAAAAGATAAATCGTGGACAGAAAAAGCAGTATTACGCCGAAGATACCCACGATCCAATTATCAGCAGAGAGGTATTCCGAAAAGCACAAGAATTATTAAAACGGAAATCAGAGCGACATGGACATCAAAATAATGGACAGTATACTTTTACAAGTTTAATCGTCTGTGATGAGTGCGGGACAAATTTCTGTAGACGAATTGCGAAAAACCAACGTGTTTTGTGGACCTGTCGCAAGCATTTTAAAGGGAAACATCTGTGCAGCATGGAGAGCCTAAATGAAACTGAAATACAGCAGTGCTTCCTTACTTTATATAAAAAGCTGGCTGAAAATCGTCAAGAAATCCTTGGAAGCTATCTCCGCCAGCTTGAAGAACTAAAAGATAAGGATTTTATGGCCCATCCTGATGCCATGGAATTAAATAGACAGATTGCTGGATTATTAGAGCAGAATCACACTCTACACCGCTTGCGGGCAAAAGAGTGCATTGATTCTGCTTTTTTTATAGCACAATCCAATGAATTGAGCCAAAAGATATCCAATTTAAAAGCCGAACTTAAACAATATCGTGATTTAAACGAGTATGCGGATTTTATTGATAACACCCGCCTGATTTTAACGATATTAGACTCCCCGATGCCGGTTTTTAGCTCATCAGTGTTCCGAAATATAGTGAGCCGTATTACAGTGACACATGAAACATTGAGATTTCAACTTGTCAATGGATTGGAGTTGGAAGAAGAAAGGATAAGCGGAGGTTAATCATGAAGAAAAAAAGATACTTGCCTTTTGGATATCAGATGAATGAAGGAAATATTATACCGGACATACTGGAATCTTCTGCTGTGCAGTCAATTTTTGAAAATTATCGAAACGGCGCATCGCTGCAGATGCTTGCTAAACAAATGCAGCAATCTGGTTTAAAGTACCGAGAAAATGCGGTTTGGAATAAGGCGATGATCGCCAGAATATTAGACTGCGAAAAATATATTTCAGAAGAATTTCCTGCAATATTACCCTCTGACTTATTTCTACAGGTTCAAAGACTAAGAAAAGACAGAGCTCAAATTTATGGTGGAAGTCTGAATCCAGCCTTGCGAGGAATACGAGATCTTATCTGCTGCCAGACCTGCGGACAGAAGCTTGTTCGAATCAATCATCGAGATAATGTATATATCATCTGGAAATGCCCTTCCTGCAATACGGAAACAAGGTATTTGCCCGACATAGAGTTGATGTCAAGTGTTTTATCCGCAATCAATAGGGCAATTGAAGATCCACAGAAAGTTATGAATTTTAAAAAGAATGCCAATTGCCTGTCAGTTCAAGCCGTTAGGTTAGAAAACGAGATTTATCGAGAACTTGGTAATCCCAAGTCCAATTCAAAAAGATTATTGGAAATCATCAAACAATGCGCACAGGAAAAATACAAAGCCTGTCATGCCAATGGTGATTCAGAAGAAACGGAATGTTTGATAGCAGAACTGAAAAAACTGCAGCCGATGGAACACTTTCAATCTCAAATACTACGGAAATTTATTTGTAAAATTTTGATAACACCAGCAGGTGCTGTTACAATACAACTCAAAAATGGGGCGATTATTTAAGTAAGGAAAGGAGAAACCATAATGCCACAGAAAAAGACTAAAGTGATTAGGGAAATTCCCGAAAATCCCTTTATTCAAGGACAGGCCAAAAGGAAAAAGCTACGAGTAGCCGCCTACTGCCGAGTTAGTACAGAGCAGGAAGAACAAGAGAGTAGCTTTGAAAATCAGGTTGCCTATTACACAGATCTTATTCAGAGCAATCCGGAATGGGAATTTGCCGGAATTTTTGCGGATCGTGGAATCAGCGGCACTAAGGATACCATTCGTCCAGAGTTTATGAAAATGATCGAGCATTGCCAAAGACATAAAATTGACTTGATTTTCACTAAATCACTTAGCCGGTTTTCTCGAAACACGTTGGATTCTATCAAATACATACGGCTGCTGAAAAGCTTGAATGTAACCATAGAATTTGAAAAAGAAGGACTCAATACAAGTGATGTCAGCAGCGAAATTTATTTGACATGGTTTAGCGCCTTCGCTCAAGCAGAAAGCGAGTCCATCAGTCAAAATGTTACCATGGGAAAACGCAGGCAGTATAAGGAAGGCCATTTTGCCTTCAGGTACAAAAACTTTTTAGGCTATCGACCGGGAGAAAATGGAGAGCCTGAAATTGATCCTGAACAAGCTACCATTGTTTCACGGATTTTTTTCGCATTTCTCAGTGGAGATACCCCGGAACAAATTGCAAAATCTCTGGAAGCTGACCACATCCCATCGCCAACAGGAAAGCCAACATGGTCAAAAACTACCATTCGAAATATGCTGCAAAATGAAAAATACGCTGGAGATGTGCTGCTGCAAAAAACCTATACTGCAGATTTCCTCGAAAAGAAGGTGAAGAAAAATAGAGGTGAGGTCAAACAGTATTACATTACTGACAATCACCCAGCTATTATCCCAAGAGATATTTTTCAGGAAGTCCAGTTAGAGATTGCAAGGCGCAGTAGCAAAAGAAAGGTTTCTTGCCGGAGGACAAAGTCTGGTCGAGGAAAATATACCAGCAAATATGCACTATCGGAAAGAACCGTTTGTGGGGAATGTGGTGCTATGTATCGTAGAACCATGTGGATCAAACGGGACAGAACGAAGGAAGATGTATGGCGATGCGTGAACCGACTTGAATTTGGCACCAAGTATTGCAAACATTCCCCAAGTTTAAAGGAACCCATTTTACACCAAGCAATTCTGAACTGCATTCAGTCCGTATTTCATAATAAAGAAGAAATAGCAGAAGCAGTTCGTGAAGCACAGAAAAAAATCATTTTATTTGAAGATGCCAAAAATAATCCAGAAGTGATCCGTCAAAGAATGCAAGACATTGATCACGGAATGGCGAATCTTTTAACTTTGGCAGCCCAAAGTTCCCAAATAGAACTATTTGAAAAAAAGTTCAAGGAGATGACTGAGGAAAAGGCTCGGTTGACAGAGCAGCTAAAACAAGCCGAAGAAGATGCAACAACCGATGCAAAGCGTCAAAAGCAACTTGATGATATTCTAAAGGCAATTGACATCGATATCGTTGAGTTAACAGAATTTGATGACACGTTTATCAGAAGAATAGTAGAACAAGTAACTATCCTTTCAAAAGACAAGATAGAAGTCCGGTTCATAGGAGGATTTTCAAAAGTTGGTGATATTCCGACAAAATAATTGTCGACAGAAAAAAGCCGATCATTACTTCATCATTATTGATGGAATAATGGTCGGCTTTTTTGTGTTTGCAAACATTCCATGGGGTTGAAAAAACTCCTTTATTCTATTATAATAATCAACATCAAGAAAAACGCTTCGGTGGTTCGAAAAAGGGTATCAGATTTTCAAAAAAATTTTTTGAAACACACCGGAAACCGCATGGTTACTGGGTGCCAGTAATTTCGGTCACCAAAGACAAAAATCCTCATTCGCAAGAATGAGGATTTTTACTTATTACCTATTACATCTTCGCTCTTGCTTAAAAACAAATTGCCAACGGAATTTTTAAAAAGTAAAAGATAAAAAGATAATATGTAAAAGGTCAGAGGCGCCGGCTTCGCCGGGGGATATTTGCTTCGCAAATTTTAAAAGTCGAAATATTACGTCAAACTAAATAGGGTATATCAAAAAATGCTCAACCGGACGAGGCCCTTATTCCGCACGCTCTTGCCGTGAGTTCTGCTTTGCAGGGAAGAGGGATTGGCAAGATAGTTGTGGGATACATTATAGACCTTGCAAAAGCCGAACATAAAAAGGCTGTGTTCCTGGACATTCTCAGCGCCTGCAAAGCGACAGAGTGTCTCTATACAGGCTGCGGTTTTCAATTTGTTGAGACGAAGGATATGTCATATGACGACACGGGGCTGACAAGGTACAGTCTGTTCGAACTTAATCTGTAAATATACGACATGTAAGTTTTTTTGGGGGTCATCAATATGGCAAAGTCTCTTAATGTCAGAAACACACACGGCGAAGTCCGGATGACCGACGGTTCACTGTGGAAAAACATGTTGATCTTCAGCGCTCCGCTCATGCTGTCGCAGCTTTTGCAGGTGCTTTTCAATATGGCGGATGTGGCGATCGTCGGCAAATATTCAAGCGCAGAGGCTTTGGGTGCGGTCGGCTCAACAACCATCCTTGTAACGCTGTTTACAGGCTTTCTAATTGGCATGGGAAGCGCTGTTAATGTCCGTGTTGCACAGCATCTGGGTGCAAAGGATAAAGCGCGTACAGCTGCGTCCATCCGCACCTCATTTGTGCTCTGCCTTGTGACAGGCTGCATAATCATGGCGCTCTGCCTCGTTTCCGCACGATTTATGCTGGAGCTGCTCGGAACAAAGGATGATCTTATTGAGGGCGCTGTGCTTTATTTCAGAATATATGCGCTCGGGATGCCGGCACTCGGGATATTCAATTTCGGTAACGGCGTGCTCAGTGCAAACGGAGATACAAAGCGTCCGCTTCTTTATCTTATGATCGCAGGTATTCTGAATGTTATCTTCAACCTGTTTTTCGTTATCGTCTGCGGTATGGCGGAGGATGGCGTCGCACTTGCAAGCATCATAACGCAGTATGTGTCGGCGGTGCTTATCCTTATACATATGGGACGGCAGGGGGACAACTGCACTTTTCACTTTAAGGATTTGAAAAACGGAACAGACAGACCTGAGGGGAAATGTGTTCTTGAGTTGGGAATCCCGGCAGGATTGCAGAACGCTATTTTTGCCATTGCCAATCTCTTTATACAGGGCGCGGTCAACTCCTTCGAGTCAGTCATGGTCGAGGGAAATTCCGCTGCAGCCAATGCCGACGCCATCATCTACAACGTAATGGCAGCATTCTATACCGCATGCTCGACATTCATGGGTCAGAATATGGGAGCCGCAAAGCGTGACCGCGTGCTTAAAAGTTATTTTATCGGCATCGTATATTCTTTTACGGCAGGCGCGGTGCTTGGAGCGGCGCTGTTTCTGTTCGGAGAAGAATTTTTGTCCCTGTTTGCCAATGACAGGGCGGTCATTGAAGCAGGTTTGCAGCGTACCGGGATCATGTGCTTTTCCTATGCATTCAGCGCTTTTATGGATTGCACGATCGCAGCCTGCCGCGGTATAGGCAAGAGCTTTGCTCCGACGGTTATCGTTATCATGGGCTCATGCGTGTTTCGCGTTGTGTGGATATATACCGTGTTTGCTTATTTCCGCACCATACCGTCTCTGTACCTGCTGTACATTTTTTCGTGGGTCATCACGTCGGTCGCCGAGATCGTATACTTTGCCATCAGCTATAAAAAGCTCAATACAGCAGATGTGCTGAAAACATAAAAGTGGTCAAAACCGGCCTTGTTTGTTTTTGAGCATAGAAAAAGACCATCGCAATTTTGATAAAATTACGGTGGTCTTTTAATGTGTGTACCAAATAGAAATACTTTTCCGCTATATGCCCTATGCCCGGATTTTATATAATCTCAATCGTTTTTGCGGATTTTTCAAACTCCGCATCAAAGTCACCGCTGACACTTGTAAACGTAATCACGTCGGTATAGGTGTTCCCGAAGATCATATACATTGTCTGTGCCTGATTGACTCCGGAAACCGATAATTTGTATGAATATCTGATCGCATCAGTACCGTCAATTTTGATCTTTTCAAAATTTATAGATTCAACGGTTCCGTTGAATATCACATTAAAATAGTCCTCTAAAGTCTGCTGCGAGTAACCGGATATAGAATCGGCAGCGCTTTTGGAAAATGTGATGTTGTCTGTCCTTGCCGGATAATCTGACGGTACCGCGATATATATTCCGCCGCTTTCAATGACCGAAAAGCCCTCGGGAAGAACAAAAGATAAATGATCGTATTCATATGTATTTGAAGCTGATTCCTGACCTTGCTCAGGGTCGGTCTTTGTTTCTTTGCTTGTTTCGGAAACAGTGCTGCTTTTGTCCGGTACGTTAGAGGTGGCAGAGGATGCATTGGCTGCGGTATCGACCGATGCAGCGTCTGAACCGGTTGCGGAAGAACTGCTGTCTGCGGTACTTGATGTCTATGATGCGGTATTAACGGTGCTGTCTGAACCCGAACTGTCCTTGTCTTTTCCGGAGCCGCCGCAGCCGACTAAAAAGCAGAACAGAACAAGCATAAGTATTGCGATTGATTTTTCATAAATAACCCTCCTGAAAATATTGCTTTAAGTATAAAGTATTTTACAAATTATGTCAACGCTTTTTGTGAGGCGGATTGTGACAGTGTAACGAAGCGTTGAAGTGTGAGCAGTGAAAATGTGAAGAAGCAAAAATCGGCAGGCATCGTTCGATACCTGCCGATTTTTTTGGCGGAGAGAAGGGGATTCGAACCCCTGAGACGCTTTTAACGCCTACACGATTTCCAATCGTGCGCTTTAGACCAACTCAGCCATCTCTCCACAGCCTACCAAAGTATTATAACGGCAGACATATGAAAAATCAAGTGTTTTTTTAAAATTATAATGTTTTTGTTGTTTCCCCGGTCAGGACGCCGATTTCGTTATAACACCGTCGGCATCAATACTTACTCCCTTTGACAGCGAACGCATGAATTCAAGCACCCTGTCCTTTTCGGCGCCGGAAACGGTATCGACAAAGCAGTCCTTTTGTATGCCGGGGATGAATCTGTATGACGGAGTGCCGTCTGACGCTACCGTCAGTTCCAAAATGCCGGTATCCATTGTCTTGGCATTGAAAAGGAAATTGCCGAGATTATAAATAATGGGTACATCACCGTAAAACTCTATCCCCTGGAGCAGGTGTGCGTGTGCACCTATTACAATATCAGCCCCCGAGTCTATAAACGCTGCGCCCATTTCATAAAGCCCTTCCTCAATGCGGTGTGAGCCCTCGGCACCCCAATGCACATAGGCTATGTTAAAGTCACATTCCTCCTCCGCCTGCTTTATGACCTCGCAGTATTCCTCCGGCTCGTATGTCCACATAACTCCCGAGGTTTCGTCTGTTGCCTGCGGCGTTTTGACATTCTTTTCCGCACGGGTTGCGGCGGTAAAGGCGAATTTCCTGCCGTTTACCACAAAGTAAAACGGCTTTTTCGCTTCGCTTATGTCGGCTCCGCCGCCGATATACGGCAGATCGGCTTTTTGCAGGGTGTCAAGTGTATCGGAAAATGCCTCCGGTCCGAAATCATACGCATGGTTGTTGGCAAGCGAAACTATATCGGCGCCAAATTCCTTCATAAGCTCCACCCTCGATGGGTCGGCGCGGAAGGTAAAGGCTTTGCCGCTGAGCGCTTTGCCGCGTGTGCTGTATGTAAACTCATTGTTTACAAGTGTGATATCAGAGCTTTTCAGAAGATCAAGCACGCTGTCCGACATAACGCCGGAAAGACCATTGCCCCTGCTGTCAAGCGCTTTTGCTATATACCAGTTATCGGCAAACGATATGTCGCCGGTCACCCGTATGACCGTGCTGTCAGAGGATGCTGTCATGAATTTTATATCCGGACGGTATCCGGCACTGTTTTTGTCTGCTGCGCCCGTGTATATATCGTAAAGTACGTTTATTGTATTTCCCGTGGCTGTATGCCACACCTCGGCAGTGTATATGCAGCTTTCGAGACTGTCCGCCACCGAACTTAGCGCATCGCTGCCGTATGTGTCGGCGACCCAATGCAGAAAGCGGTCGTCCGCCACCGTAGCCGACCTCGCGTCCATCTTTTCTTTCAGCGACAGTATACCGCTTACAAGACCGTTTACCTTCTCGGCGGTGCTTTGCTCAGCCTGTGAGGGTGGGACATCGACCGGTATATAGTTTGTTTGTTTGCAGGCGGCACATGCTGCAATCAAAACCGCAAGTACAAGCGATAGTGCCGTTTTCTTAAGCGTCATCCGATACATTCCTTCGTTTTTTGTTTTATTTTATACCATTACCGGGAAAAATGCAATAAAAAACAAAGTGCGGCGTTGACAAAGACGTCTTTGCGGTTGTATTATCATTATATAAAGGAGGCTCGGATATGGCAGAAAACACCGCATATATGGAATTTGCCGCTCACGCGGACAGGTTTGTCAGACGAATGATGCAGGGATATAAGCCTGCCGGATACCGCGAAATAAAGGTGATACATGATCCCGTGTGGGGTACGATGAAGTTTTACCCGTGGGAGCTTACCGTGCTTGATTCTCCGCTTTTACAGCGCCTTCGCAACATAAATCAGCTTGGTCTTGCGGTTTATACTTATCCGTCGGCTCACCACTCAAGGTTTGAACATACGCTGGGCGTCACATCGCTTGTTACAAGAATGGTAGACAGCGTGAACGACGCCGCTCCCCATGATGGCAACGGGGATTGCGTTATCAGCCGTGACGATCTTTATAAACTAAGAATGGCGGCTATACTGCATGATGTGGGGCACTGCTTTTTCTCGCATCTTTCCGAGAGGATGTACGGCAATACCGCCGAATTTGAGGCGCTGAAAAGCTCGTCGCCGGTATTCGGCTCGGCGCAGCCGCACGAAATACTTGGATATGTTATAATCAACACACATGCATTCAAAGAGTTTTTTAGGACCAATGTTGAGTTTCCGTCAGGTGATATCGACGACGCCTTTTTTGAGGATATGGGCAGGATGATAGTCGGAGCGCCAATAGAAACGGTATATGAAAGAAACGGGAAAAGCATAAGGAAATACTATCTTACCGAAATGATAAACGGTCAGTTTGATGCGGATTCTCTTGACTACCTCCGCCGTGACAGCTACATAACAGGTCTGTCACTGACCTATCATATCGACCGCTTCCTTTATAAGATCAAAATAGTAGACCGTGATGAGCCGTGCGGCGGTACGGCAGTTACAGGCAGACACCTTACCGTGTCGATGTCGGGTGTTTCGACCGTTGAGGAAATGATATTCGGCAAGCAGATGCTCACCCGGTACATATATCAGCACCAGAAGGTTCTGGCTGCCGACGCACTTGTCTATGATATAGTAAACGGACTGCGTGCCAACGGCAAGCTGCAGCATCCTTGTGATTTTTTATATCTTTGCGATGATGATATCTATAAGATATATAATGAAAGCGGTGACGGAGATTTTGAGGTTCCGGCGGCAAAATTTCCGATACACAGCGACTCGAAAAAGACGATAGCCGATGTTGTCAAACAGATAAAGACACGCGAATTGCCTAAAAAGGCTTTGGTTATAAATATGGCAAATATAGCGTCGGTAGAAGGACATGAACCTACCCTTGATTCGGCGTACAAATTTTTATGCGATGTTGCCGCCGGCGGCGGATTCCGCAGCGAGATACGCGATAAAGCGCGCGAAATATGCGAAAGTATAGGTCTTTGCAAGGACGACATCGACCTGTTCGATATTTTCTATTCGTTCCCCAAGCCTACGACTGCCAAAAATTACACCGATGTATTTGTAGCCACACCTGACGGCAAGTTTGTTGAGCTCTCGCGTGTCGCTGATCTGAACGATTGGGCAAATGAGTTTTCCGGCCGAGCATGGAACGCCTATGTTTTTTCAGCCGGTCACATGCTGCCGGTGGTCAGCCTTGCGGCCAAGCAGGTGCTTGAAAGCCGCGGTATAAAGTTTTATGATGATCGCGTTTTCAGCGGACTCAAGCATTATAAGGAAATAGAAAAGCTGCAGAAGGGTATGGTGTAAATACAACGTCAGACGGCAGACACTCTGACGTCTGACGTTATCGTTATATAATATGGGCGTAAAAAACGGCAGGAGCACTGCTCCTGCCTTACATATAATACGAATATCAAAACCTGCTTGTCATTCCACCGGCTTTGTGTCGTCATAATCGACCGATGCGGCTTCTTTCATGCACTTTTTCGCGCACGACGACACCCAGAGGGTCGAAAACAGGTCGGTAAGACCGCTGTAAATAAGACCTGCACCGATGAGAATGGTTATAACGGCAGCCGACTCAAACGAATATACAACCATTACCGTGCCGAAAACAATGTTGATGGCGGCAAGTATCATAACGGTCAGCCAGCCTGATATCTTAAGGCGCAGCATATCAAACGAGTTTTGCAGCTTTTTTACACCGCTGACAAGTATCAGTATGCCGAGAAACAGCGGTATCAGCGAAATAATTAAATGGCGTTTTGCCAGAACGATTATGCCGAGTATCAGCGTGGCGACGGCAAACACGAGCGAGTTGCCGTATATCGTGTTTTCGGCGCTCTGCCTGAAATAGTTGTAAAATTCGAGTATCGATATGACGAACAGCCCTGCCGCCAATACATATGTTATCATCTCGTTGACCGCTTCTGGAAATATGACAAGTATGATGCCGAGAGCTGTGCACATGACCGACGTTGCTATCATGTCCCATTTTATCTTTTTGAGTGCTTCCATTTTCGGTTACTTCCTTTCATGCCTTTTAGCTAAAGTTTACAACCGTTTTTCCCGTTTGTCAATATTTTACCGCCGTGCAGCGGCAATATCCGCCGCCTGTTTTCCAAAAATTCGTTATTTTTTGACGAAATTAAAAACAATTTGATTTGAGGTCTTGTCTTTTTATAAATGATTGTATATAATAGTGTTGCAAAAGAAAGGAGTTTACATATGAATTATTCTCTTGAAGTTCAAAACATGTGTACTGTAGCCAAGGGTCCGCACCACGGTCCGGCTCCTATTCCGGAAGAAGGAAAATGGATACAGGCAAAAGAAATCAAAGACATTTCAGGCTATACCCACGGTGTGGGCTGGTGTGCACCTCAGCAGGGCGCCTGCAAGCTGTCGCTCAACGTTAAGGACGGCGTTATCGAGGAAGCTCTCGTTGAGACCGTCGGATGTTCCGGCATGACCCATTCGGCAGCTATGGCAGCAGAAATACTCCCCGGCAAGACCGTGCTCGAAGCACTCAATACCGACCTTGTCTGTGACGCTATCAATACCGCAATGCGCGAGCTCTTTTTGCAGATCGTTTACGGACGTTCACAGTCAGCCTTCTCTGAGGGCGGTCTGGTAGTCGGCGCAGGTATGGAGGATCTCGGTAAGGGCGAGCGCTCAATGGTGGGTACCATGTACGGCACCAAGGCAAAGGGCGTAAGATACCTTGAAATGACCGAGGGCTACTGCACAAGAATGGCTCTTGATGAGGACGGACAGGTCATAGGCTACGAATTCGTTTCGCTCGGCAAAATGACCGACCTTATCAAGAAGGGCGTTGAGCCTAACGAAGCATATAAGCAGTCGATGGGTACATACGGCAGATTTGACGAAGCCGCTAAGTACATCGATCCGCGTAAGGAATAAGGAGGCGCGCTTGAAATGAGTTTATTTGAAGGTTACGAGAGAAGAGTAGACAAGATAAACGGCGTGCTTGCCGAGTACGGTATCAAGTCTATCGAAGAATGTAAAGACATCACCCTCGCAAAGGGTATAGATTGCGATAAGATAGTCAGAGGAACACAGCCGATATGCTTTGAAAACGCTATCTGGGCTTACACTGTCGGCTGCGCCATCGCTATTAAAATGGGGTGCACAAAGGCTGCCGACGCCGCTGCCGCTATCGGTATCGGTCTCCAGTCGTTCTGCATACCCGGTTCGGTAGCCGAAAACCGCAAGGTCGGTCTCGGCCACGGCAACCTCGGCAAAAGACTGCTCTCTGAGGAGACCGAGTGCTTCTGCTTCCTTGCAGGACATGAGTCGTTCGCAGCCGCCGAAGGCGCTATAAAGATCGCCCTTAACGCAAATAAGGTAAGGACCAAGCCGCTCCGCGTTATCCTTAACGGTCTCGGCAAGGACGCTGCCTTTATAATTTCAAGGATCAACGGCTTCACCTATGTTGAGACCGAGTTCGATCCTTACACCGAGCAGGTAAAGGTCGTAAGCGAAAAGGCTTATTCAAACGGTCCGCGTGCGGCTGTCAAGTGCTACGGCGCTGACAACGTTCCGGAGGGTGTTGCGATAATGAAGCTTGAGAAGGTCGGTGTTTCCATAACCGGTAACTCCACCAACCCGACAAGATTCCAGCATCCCGTTGCCGGTACTTATAAGAAATGGTGCGTCGAGAACGGCGTTGACTATTTCTCGGTCGCGTCAGGCGGCGGTACCGGACGTACTTTGCATCCGGACAACATGGCTGCCGGTCCGTCTTCGTACGGCATGACCGATACCATGGGACGTATGCATTCAGATGCTCAGTTTGCAGGCTCGTCCTCGGTTCCGGCTCACGTTGAGATGATGGGACTTATCGGTGCCGGCAACAACCCGATGGTCGGCATGACCGTCGCTTGTGCCGTTGCTGTTGAAGAGGCAATGAAATAAAAACATATATGTAAATGTTTCGCCGGCAGGTTTTCCTGCCGGCGTTTTTTTTACAATATAATGACGACCCACAGCTGTGAGGTCATTGCTTATCCTTCTTTATTTCGCCGTTCTCCTTTTCAAATTTCTTTATACACTGGCGGATGAGATATAATATCTGACCGTTTGCCGAACGACCCTCATATTTAGCAATGTAGTGCAGCTTGAAATGCAGTTCGGGATCGATCTCGATACCGAGATGCTTGTTTTCTTTGTTTCTCATAAAAATTCACCTAATAATCTTAATTTAAGTATAATTTAAGATTAATATGTGCTATAATGTGGTTAGTATACTTATATTAAGTACACCAAATTGTGATTAAGGTGATATTATGACTGTAACATTTTTCGGACACAGGGATTGCCCTGACAAAATCTATAATAACATTAAGGAAACAATAATCGAATTAATTAGGAATAAAAATGCTGATTATTTTTACGTTGGAGATAATGGATATTATGATTTTTTGGTCAGGAAGGCATTGCATGAAATAAAAAGCACATATACTGAGCTCGAATTTTGTGTGGTATTGGCTTATATGCCTACAAGGTCGACAAAAATTGATTATGATAAATTTAATACCATTTATCCGGATGGACTTGAAAATGTACCCTATAAATTTGCAATATGTAGGCGAAATGAATGGATGTTGAAAAGGTCCGAAATTGTGGTTACATATGTGCGCCATAACTCAGGAGGGGCGTTTAAATTTAAGGAGAAAGCACTGAAATTGAATAAAACCGTTATTGAACTATCTGAATAATTGTAACCTGTAACTATACAGTTTATTGGCAGACGTAGGGAACGACCTGCGTGTCGTTCCTGAAAAAACCGCACAAAACGGCATTGAAGGCACGTTGCCTGCAGCCACACAGCTGATGCTTTTCTTTATACAATATATGTGTTATAATTAATAAAATTATAAAAGGAATGGGTAGGATAGTGTCGATAGAACCTGTAAATATATAGAACAAAATCCGCAGGAATGGGCATATGAGCATAAATAATTGCAGACAAGATTTATAGCAATATATCCCTTGCACCTTTGGTCGGTTTATATTATAATCTGATTGAAATAACATTTTAAGGAGACGGGTATGAATTTCTTTTTGACGCTTGCATTTTTGTTTTTTATCGGCAGCACCATAGGGTGGGGGATCGAGGTCATTTTCCGCCGCTTTTTCTCGTCGGCAAATCCGGAAAGGAAATGGATAAATCCCGGATTCTTAAACGGCCCTTATCTGCCGCTTTACGGATTCGGACTTTGCTTTCTTTATCTGCTCGCAAGCCTTGAAAAAATATCAACAATAGAAAACGTCGTTCTGAACAGGATCGTGCTTTTCGCCGCAATGGCGGTCGCCATGACCGTTATTGAATACATAGCCGGAATTATTTTTATCAAAGGTATGAAAATAAAACTGTGGGACTACTCCGACGAATGGGGCAATATAGGCGGCATAATCTGCCCTAAATTTTCGTTCTTCTGGGCGGTCCTCGGCGCGGTCTATTATTTCCTTATACATCCGTATATTCTCGGTGCACTCGACTGGCTGTCGAATAATCTCGCCTTCTCCTTTGTTGTCGGACTGTTCTTCGGCGTACTGCTGGTCGATTTAGGATATTCCATGAAGCTGACCACAAGAATAAGAAAATTTGCCGACGACCACGATATAGTCGTAAAATACGAACAGCTGAAGGAAACGGTGAGAAAAAGCGCCGAGGAAAGAAAGGAAAAGGCAAAATTCATTTTCAGCTTCCGCTCGGAGCACAACCTTGCCGAACAGCTTGAAAAGTATTTAGAAAGAATCAAAAAGCGCTGATTCTGTTAAAATTAATTATCAAAATCATGTAATGTGACAGTTCTGTTCACAGATTTTTAAAAATATTGTGTGAATTAACAAAACACTATTGACATAGTAGTTTTTAAAATGTATAATTTAAAAGTACCCATATGCGTTTCGAAGCAGAAGATCCGGGACGCGCAAAATCTTGAAAGGAGATACATTAATGAAAAAAACCAAGAAATCACTCAGCATTTTTCTTGCGGTTATCATGGTAATTTCTGCATGTACTGCGCTTTTCACTGCGACAGGCAGTGCATATAATTATTATGATCCCACAAAACCTGTGCCCGAAAGCAGCATAACCCGTTACGATTTTACTGACGGCACCGGCATCAGCGAATGGACAAAGTCCGGAAATTTTGAGGCCAAGGCAGGAACACTGCTTGCCGGTGTTTCCAAGGATTCATTAAGTATTGTTAATGATCCTGCCGACGAAAGTAATAAGGTTATGTATATGACCAGCCGCCGTTATAACACCTCCACCGCTGAAATAGGCGGAGGCAGCGGCGAGGACGGCGCATACCTGCTTGAGTCAAACACCAAATACAGAATATCATTCAGATATAAATGGGCAAAGGACTCCGGCCGTGTGTCCTTTAATAACGGCAAATTCCAGACCTATACATCCTTACAGCTTTACAAGGGCTCTCAGATTGCTTATGTTGAAGGTGAGGGCAGCAAACAGGTGATGACTAACTCGCCTAATTACTATGTTGACAGCACCAACGGTACCACGGTAGTAAGTAAAAATGTAGTAGACGGAGTCGTTATAGGCAACAAAAACAGGTCATATGACGCGACCGTTACCGATCCTTCAAAGCTTGCCCATTATGAGACATATGAAAGATATAAGCTGAACGAGGACTCCGAATGGATGACCTTCAGCTATGATTTCAACACCGCAGAAAATGAGCAGAGAAACAAGCTGTTTATAGGTATAAATGCAGGAGATCAGTCTGTCACCGGAGGTGACAATAAAGGTCTTATGACCGACGAAAATCAGTTTGTAGGTCTTTATGTTGACGATATTGTCATTGAAAAGATGAGTATTGCCGGCGAATCAATGCAGACCTTTGTTTATGACTTCAAGCATGCTGACGGCACTGCAATGACCATGCAGGATTATACCGGCAGCGCAAACGGAAATCACGATTGGGTTTCAAACTCGAACGGCCAAGGCACAAGCATCACCGATGAAGGTCTTGTGTTCAACAGCACTAACTCCGGTATCGTCAGTAGCGGCTTCGGTTGGGGACATAAATTCTATCTTAAAGATTCAGACTTTGAACTTGGCGGCAGGTGGCTGACGCTTGAGGCCGATACCAGATACAGAGTGGACGTAAAATATTTTGTAAACAGCCGTATTGATAGCAATAACTGCAACATCGGCTTGGCGGTGCCTCAGGGTGAAGGCGGCGGCATGCAGGTAATGACCCGTATAGCAAATACCTGGGCGCCTATGGATCAACATTGGCACACCTTTACCGCATATGTAAACGGTGATGACAGTATTACCCGCGGTGACGTAACTGTTCCCCTTGCAGGCAGATGCCTTGCTATAACCACAACCTCTGTCAATGTTACTGTTGAGAGCGTAACCGTCACCGTTGTTGCAAACAGCCTTATCCCGACAGAACAGCAGCAGAGCGTTTGTGCGGACTTTGACGGAGATGTTTTGGTTACCGATATATATCTTCCGAACACTAATTCTATGAATGTCGGTACCTTCTCTGTCGCTAAAGATCCGCTTGACTCAGGTCGCGGCAATGTTCTTAATGTTCACATCACATATAAGGGTTCAACGACCATGGGCTTCTCAATGCCGGCTGCCACCGGTTTCGGTATGGATCACGGCAAAGGCTTTGTAGATATGGGCTATAAGCTGCAGGCAGGTCACACCTACCGTGTAAGCTACGATATTTATATTCCTGATAACGGAAATAACATTTCCGAAGTCGATCCGAAATTCTTCATGGCGGCTAAAGGCGGTATTGATGTTGCTGGTAATAAGGTCAACGAGTTCCGTCCCGCCAATATAGACCCCGTTCAGGGTGATACCGGAACAGCTGCTCAGCTCCTTGACGCTCATAAAAACGGCAGATGGGCGACCTTTGCGAGAACCATAGCTGTTACCGAGCAGGACGGAAAAATCTATGTGGAAGGCAAAGAGACTGATCTTGCAACATATCCGTATCTCCTGTTTGCTATGTCCATCCCGAAATTTACCAATGAGCAGGATTACTACTTTGATAATATCCAGATAACCGATATGAAGGTCGGTCACTCCATCCGCGCTGAAAAGAGCGCTGAGGAGAGCGGCACCGGCGCATATCAGTCAGCAGGTCTCCGCTTCCGCGGAACCATCAGCGATGCTGATCTTGTAGGTGCTACCGAAGTTGGCTTTGCAGTTATGAGAGTATCCGACAGAGACGCTCTGTCAGACGGCAGAAACGGCTGGTGGTATTCAAGAAACAACCTTGCGGACCTTACAAAGGGTGCTAAGTGGGCATATGCCTACAACGCCGAGCAGGGCATTGACGTTGTTTACAACGATGCTGACGGTTATAAGGACTTCCAGCTTATACTTACCGGTCTTACAAAAGACGGCGTAACTGATAAGAATCTGAAAGATACCGAGTTCTGCGTATACATGTGGATAAGATACGATAACAACGCCTTGTACGGTGCGAACAACCGCGAATACACCTACAGGGATCTCGGAACGGCAAGCTACGCAAGCGTACTTGCCGAGTACACCGCAGCCGGTATTGATACTACCGGATATTAATGGAAGGGAGACGAAACGCAATGAAAAATTACATTAAGCCTGAGCTTAAGATAGATAACATTTTTGCGAATGTTACTGTTGCGACCGATGCCGATCCCTTCAGCCTGTTAGAGGGCAAGAGCGGCGGTGCTGAGGTCGAGATATCCGTTCCCGGCGGCTGGTGGGAGGACTAAGTCCCCCATCACGATCCGGCAGGATATATCCAGCTGATTAATCCGGGCGATAACAGCGTTGCTGTTATCGCCCGGGTTTTGTTTATTTGATGAATTTTAGTTTAGCGGTGTAAAACACAAAAAATTTAATTCTACACTTGTAGGGCAGGGGCTCGTCTCCTGCCGTTATTTTTGACAGCTAAATTTTAGTTT
>ERZ779894.1410-NODE-1410-length-24486-cov-3.787238_pt1 | contig 24486 bp, 17 predicted proteins | sample MGYA00511587_ERZ779894 | MGnify/ENA primary metagenome ERZ779894 (study PRJEB29588, sample SAMEA2160490) | human gut metagenome | biome: human gut; feature: human-associated habitat; material: faeces | place: Denmark | collected 2008/2010 ... | reverse complement strand
GCGACCAGGGTCGCCCCCGCGGGAGGCTCCAGCAGCAGTTCGTATTCGTGCCAGCCGCCGTCGCCCACGCCCCGGGCATAGCGGGCGTCGACATACCTGAAGTCGCGCATCCCGGTTCCCGTGCCGAACTGGGCGCCGTACCGGAACTCCTGACCTTTCGGCGCCCGGGCCCGGAAAGAGAGCTTCAACGGCTTTCCGGCCGGAAACGGCACGATCTGCACCATGTACGGACCGTCGTCGGTCCACCGGTCGGCAACCCGCATGGACCGTTTCCCCGAACCGGGCATGTCGGTGTCGAAAGTGAGGATCGAAGCGCGCTCTTCCGGAGTGAGCTTCCTGTAGATGCCCCAGGCGAGCCAGTCGGGCGAATCCGTTTCGAATCCGGGATTCTTCAGCAGATTTTCCGGCCCGGCGGCCCACACCGAAGCGCCCGCCGCCAGCAGTGCGGCGAAGAGAGAAAACTTTTTCATGGCTGCCGCAGTCTCCGCTTCAATACATGCGGCCGAGGTAGAACAGATGGGAGTTTTTGTTGCTCCAGTCGAATGTCGGCAGGTAGCCGCGGTAATATTCGACATGGCCGTCCAGATAGCCGACATTGCGCGATTCGCTGTGAGGATTCGGCAGTTTCTTGCCGTCGCCGTTCTGATGATTCGGAGTCGAGGTCAGCTTGTAACGGTTCAGTTGCCAGTACCCCTCGGAGAAGAGAAATGTCTTGCTGGAATTCCTGAAATTGGTGATTTTGCCGCTGGGCTGTTCGTCGAAGTAGCCCGCCAAGAAAACCCCGGCGTCGCTGTCCGAGCTGCTGTTGATGCCGTAGCCGCCCCGCACGTTGCCGAGAGCGTCCCAGCCGTTTTCGTCGTAGCTTTCCACGGTCACCGACGGGCAGGCGAAAATCTTCGGATAGACTGTGCTGCCGCCGTCGGCTCCGAGGTTCTGCAGATTCGCCAGCCCCAGATAGGGGCCGAGCAGGTTGTGCCAGCCCCAGGCAGGGGACCATTTCTCGCCGAAAACGGCCGGAACGATCAGATCGTTTGCGTCGCCGGAGTACATGATGGCGGCGGTTCCGATCTGCTTGAGGTTGCCGCTGCAGCTCGACTGCCGCCCCTTCTCCCGCGCCTGCTGCAAAGCCGGCAGAAGCATGGAGGCCAGAATCGCGATGATCGCAATCACCATAAGGACTACTTGTTAAATATACATTTAACACAAATATAATATATCATTGTATTACGGAAAATTCAAGTTTTGGGCGATGAAAATTTTATGACTGCGGATGGTGACGATTATATAAGTAGACGCACGGTCTTATTCTGGAGCCTTATAATCGAGGATTGAGTGCAGCTCTCGGTTTGCTGTTGTCTGTCATTATGACAAAAAAAGAATTTCAACTAAACTTCAAGCTCCTGATTGAACCATTTCAATTTTTTGGTGGATAAATGACTGCGTTTTCAGCCATCCTTCCTTTCTTTTATGCTGTCCATTATCACTCGATAAATGATATAGGGTATTGTTATAATCGCATGGAAAATGACATATAAAATAACAAAAGGGACAGTCAAACACCCCCAGAATTTTTCTCCGGGCTGTCTCCATGAGAATGACCTGCTGCGTTGGGGGATTTCCGCAAGGATCACTTTCCCGGTAATCAAATTAAGTTCAGAAAAGGATTCCCGATAAATATCCCGGTAAAAATAGAGTGTATCGTCTTCTATTTTTACCAATCCGATAACATGCTGCGGAGAAAGAAGAGGCGTTATTTTTCGTGCCGCCGGCGAGATTCGGCAAAGTTCGAATTTACGCTCCCCGGCAAGAAAACGCGGAGCATAGACTTCGGATCGGGAAAGCAGAGGCGGCCCGCCAAAGTGTCCGGAAAGGGGCACCCCATTTACGGATAATCGACCAATTAAGGGACTTCCCATCTGAATCTCTTTCAGATCTGCGTATTCCACGGTAATCCCGTCCGCCTCGAAACGCTCGGGGAAATCACTTGGAGTGTACTCATTCCGGTTCATTTTGTGAATCCTTCCCCACGTTGTTTCTGTAGAATAGAGTCATCAGAATACATTGCCAATCTGTCAATGCCATAGGCATCAGTATTTTTTCTGCAATCCTATGCCTTTCCCCTAGAGAGACACCATTTTATTGAAAGAGCGATGGAAAAGCCTTGGACATACTATATCCTGCTGTCTGCTGATTGCAAACACAGAAGCGGCGCCATCCGTAAGAGAAGCTGTGCACATTCAGCCATTAAACGGTCTCAGAGGTCGCAACTTTCTGTTATTGCCTGCTGTAAAAATCGGGTAAAACGGTGGCAGAAACTGTTTTTAGGCGTCTATTTTTTCTGCTGCAATCGGCATCGCAGGAATAAAATATTTTTAATGAAACGTAGAAAAATTGATTTTTTATTCAAATAATATTTCAAAATTAAAACTTTTGATTTGATTTTATATAAACAGGTGATATTGTATAATAGGGTATTCGAATCGTGGAAACTTATTTTTTGGAGATATTCATGCGAGTTAGCTACAATCGGTTGTGGAAACTTCTTATTGATCGAAAAATGAAAAAGGTTGAGTTGAGAGACAAAGCCGGGATCAGTTCTTCTACGCTTGCACTTATGGGGAAAGATCGTCAGGTTGGCATGAATGTACTGGTAAAAATTTGCGATGTATTGAACTGCAATATCGGTGAGATTGTAGATGTTTTACCGGAAGATTCCACCGACAGCAACCACGATAATCAAAGGATTTGAATTATGGCAGAGAAGAATACAGCCAGTATTGGCTTTGAAAAAGAAATATGGGATGCCGCGTGTATTTTGCGGGGCAATATGGATGCCGCCGAATACAAACAGGTTGTGCTTGGACTTATTTTTCTGAAGTATATTTCAGATAAATTTGAAGCCAGATATCAGGAGCTTGTTGCGGAAGGCGACGGTTTTGAAGAGGACCGGGATGAATACACATCCTGTAATGTCTTTTTCGTTCCGGAGGCTGCGCGCTGGGCAAAAATTGCCGAATCTGCCCATACTCCGGAGATCGGGAAAAACATTGATGAAGCCATGCTACTGATTGAAAAGGAAAACGTCCGGCTGAAAGGCATCCTACCGAAAAACTTCGCCCGGCCGGAACTGGACAAACGGCGGCTGGGAGATGTGGTTGACCTGTTTACCAATATCAAAATGAAAGAGCATGGGGACAGCAAAGACATTCTGGGACGCACCTATGAATACTGTCTGGCTATGTTTGCCGAACAGGAAGGCAAGAAAGGCGGAGAATTCTTTACCCCGGCATGCGTGGTCAAAACCCTGGTGGAAATCCTGAAACCCTACAATGGCCGGGTGTATGACCCCGCCTGCGGATCGGGCGGCATGTTTGTGCAGTCTGCCAAGTTTATTGAAAACCACCAGGGCAATATCAACAATATTTCCGTGTATGGTCAGGACTCCAACCCCACGACCTGGAAGATGGCGCAGATGAATCTGGCGATCCGTGGCATTGAAGCCAATCTGGGCCAATACAACGCCGATACCTTTTTCAATGACTGCCATCCGACGTTGAAAGCGGACTTTGTCATGGCGAATCCTCCGTTCAATCTTTCCGATTGGGGAGCCGATAAACTCAAAGACGATGCCCGCTGGAAATATGGCGTTCCGCCATCCGGAAATGCCAACTTCGCGTGGCTGCAACACATGATTTATCACCTTGCTCCGAACGGAAAGATCGGCATGGTGCTGGCGAATGGCTCCCTTTCTTCGCAGTCCGGCGGCGAAGGAGAAATCCGGAGAAAAATCATTGAAGATGATCTCGTTGCCTGCATCGTGGCAATGCCGACACAGCTTTTTTATACGACACAGATCCCCGTCTCGCTTTGGTTCCTTGCCCGGAATAAGAAGCAGAAAGGGAAAACCTGTTTTATTGATGCCCGCAAAATGGGGACGATGGTTACCCGGAAACTGCGTATGCTGACCGATGAGGATGTCGCAAAATTGGCGGAGACCTTTGATGCGTATGAAGCCGGAACCTTGCAGGATCAGAAAGGATTCTGTGCTGTTACGACCACTCAGCAGATTGCGGAACAGGATTTTATTCTGACTCCGGGGCGCTATGTCGGGATCGAAGAGCAGGAAGATGACGGCGAACCCTTTGAAGATAAAATGAACCGCCTGACATCCGAACTTTCCGATCTCTTTGCAAAATCCCACGATCTGGAATCGGAAATCAAAAAGAATCTGAAAGCAATCGGATTTGAGGTGAAATAATGAATAATTTTTGGATAACATTATTATCTTCTGCCGGAGTTTCAGGTGCTTTATCTATCGTTCTTGTTTGGCTTTGTCGGGAATGGATTTCTGCACGACTCAAAAAGTCCATTCAGCATGAATATGATGTGAAACTGGAAGCATTCAAAGCATTGCAGCAAAAAGAACTGGAAGGATACAAAGCCGGATATCAGCAAATTCTGGATGAAAAACGCATTACTCTCAGTTGGTGGCATGAAGCTCAGGCAAAGGCAGTCCAAACGACATATTCCAACATTGCAGAGTTAAGTTTTTGCATTGACAATAAACTACGTTGTCTGATACAGCGTCCGAGTTGCAATAATTGTGATCCTGCGGTAACAGTGGCTTACAAAAAAGCAAAGAAAACATGGGAGATTAACAAAGTTTTCTTTGAAGAATCATTAAACCTGCAACTTACAGAAATTTTTTCTATCAGTTGGGACATAAAATCAACGGTGAATCAAACCAATACTTGTTTTCATCAAAGGCAGAATATCCTTGAACATTGCCGCCAAAATAAAGAGAAAATTGATGCACTGCTTACTGAACTCCGAGGACAATTAAGAACAATTATGTCTGGAGGAAAAACTGATGAATAAATGGTCCAAAATTACAATTGGCGATGTTGCTGAAATAAAACACGGCTGGGCATTCCCCGGTTCCGGTATTACAGAGCATCCATCAGAAAATGTTCTTGTCACGCCTGGAAGTTTTAAAATCGGTGGAGGTTTTAAAAAGGACAATAAGAAATTTTTTAATGGATGCTACCCTGACGAGTACTTGCTTACTCCTGATGATTTAATTGTCACCATGACTGACCTTAGCAAGGAAACTGATGCATTGGGGTATTCGGCATTAGTACCGAACGATGGAAAAAAATATTTACACAATCAGCGGATTGGATTAGTACAGATAAAAAGTGAAACTATTGATAAAAATTATTTGTACTGGCTGTTAAGAACCTATCATTACCAACGTTTCATTGCGGGAGCCGCAAGTGGAACTACTGTAAAACATACATCGCCCACACAAATAAAATCTTACTCTTTTTATTGTCCACCAATCAAAACACAAAAGCAAATCGCGGGTATTTTATCCTCTTTTGATAATAAAATTGAACTTAATGCTCGGATAAACCATAATTTGGAAGAACAGGCAAAGGCGATCTTCAAGTCTTGGTTCGTGGATTTCGAGCCGTTCCAAAATGGAAAATTCGTTGATTCCGAGTTGGGGCCAATTCCGAAAGGCTGGGAAATATCAACTCTTGATAATATAGCAGACTATCTTAATGGTCTCGCAATGCAAAAGTATAGACCTAATGAATCTGATTTGGGACTTCCGGTCTTAAAGATCAAGGAACTTCGTCAAGGTTTTTGCGATAATGAAAGCGACAGATGCTCTTCCGCAATAAAAGATGAATATATTGTAAAAGATGGAGATGTCATATTTTCATGGTCAGGAAGTTTACTTGTAGATTTCTGGACTGGTGGAGAATGTGGATTAAATCAACATCTTTTCAAGGTGACTTCATCAAAATATGAAAAGTGGTTTTATTTCTCCTGGACTCAGTATCATTTAGCACAGTTTATTGCGATTGCAGCAGATAAAGCAACAACAATGGGGCATATCAAACGGGAAAATCTACAGGCAGCCAAAGTTCTGATTCCACCGTCTGAATGTTATAATGCAATATCAGTTCAGCTGACTCCGATTTATGATTTGATAATACAAAATCGGATTGAAGCCCGGCGGCTGGCACTGCTTCGGAATTCACTTCTCCCGAAGTTGATGTCCGGGGAGATCGACGTATCGGAAGTGGACGTCTAAATAATGATTTAGCGGAGTATAACATAACAACGAAAGGATATGAAAATGAAAATCTCTGAAGTCAAGATTCATAATTTCCGTGGAATTTATGAACAAAGTATAGTTTTGAATCCGTACACTATTTTTGTGGGGACAAATAATTCTGGAAAAACAACTTTTATAGACGCCATCCGCGCTTTTTATGAAAAAGACTATAAATTTTCGCAGCAGGATTTATCTTTGGTGCATAAAGATGAAAAAGAATCGTGGATTGAAATATTATTTTCTTTATCTCATTCAGAACAAGAAGTTTTAAAAGCAGAATACCTTTTAGATAATGGAACTCTAAAAGTTCGAAAATTTTTTGCTACAGAATCGGCCGATTGGAAGCCTAATTTTGTGTATGCTTATACGACAGATGGTAGTTTAAGTCGTAGTGTTTTTTATGGATGGAAGGGAGTTCAGCAAGGTAAATTTGGATCGGTAATATATATACCTGCAGTTAGCAAAGTTGAAGATCACACTAAGTTGACAGGTGCATCTGCACTTCGCGATATCTTAATGAATTTGATGACTACCGTTGCAAAAAATAGCACTGCATATAGTGCCTTTAAAGAAAGCGTTGAAACTTTTGCCGATGGAATTAAAAGTCTAAAAAGTAACCAAGAAAATCAGCTTTATAATTTCGAACGGGATTTTACGGAGAAACTTCAAAATTGGAATACCAAATTTGAATTGAACATTAACCCGCCAACTATTGAAACGATAGTAAAAAATATGGTTGGTTTTGATCTAATTGATCTCAACTTAAATGAACAGCAGGATATTTCTGCATATGGATCTGGTTTTCAACGGCATTTTATTTTCTCTTTGCTAGAACTCTCGGCAAAATTCGAACCAGTTAAGGAAACTAAGAAAGAGACTTTTCAACCGGAAATGACCCTGATTCTTTTTGAAGAGCCTGAAGCTTTCTTACATCCTTCTCAACAGGAATCGCTAGCAAAATCACTGGAAAAGATGGCGGCTGGAGAGAACACCCAGATTATTTGCACTTCGCATTCACCATTTTTGTTGTCAAGAAAGGCTAATGCAATGTTCTCTTTAGTTAAAGTCCAAAGGAGGCAGGGCGAAGTCGAATATAGACAAATTACCAATTCTGTTTGGGACGAAATTGCACAGTATAACCTTGATTCTACAGCAGAAATAGGGTCTTCAAGCCGTAATGAGCTTAGAACGGAAGAAATGGAAGCAATGCGATATTTTATTTTATTTAATCCTGATCGTCTTAATATTTTTTTCGCAGAGCACGTCCTATTTGTCGAAGGGGTAAGTGAGATAGCACTTATTAACAAACTTATATGCGATGGGAAACTTGATATTCCTTGTGGTTGCTATATTTTAGATTCAATGGGAAAATTTAATATGCCCAAATTTATGAAGCTATGCAAAACTTTGGGAATTTACCACTCAGTTCTTTACGATAAGGATAGTGGGAGGAATAATCAGGATGATTGGAATCAACTGATTATTAACACAAAAAATGAATTTACTTTTGCGACCACAGAGCTTAAGCATGATTTAGAAAGTTTTCTGGAATTACAATCAATTCCAGGGAATGAAAAAAGTTTTAAGCCTCAAATTTTATTGCACAAATATGTACAGGGGGAAATTTCTGAAGAGCGTATTGCCGCCTTTTGCGATTGTATACATGGACTGGTAACAAGATGATGTCCTACACAGAAGCAAATTATGAAAATGCGGTGATTCAGTTGCTGGAGCAGCTGGGATATACCCATGTGTACGGTCCCGATGTGGAGCGTGATTATACCGATCCCTTGTATGCGGATGTTCTGGAAGGTGCGCTCTGTGCTGTGAATCCGGGACTCCCGCAGGAGGCGATCACGGAAGCAATCTTCAAACTCCGCAATATCGAAAACGGTAAGCTGGAACAGAAAAATATTGTTTTTACCGATTATCTCCAGAATGGCATCGAGGTGGGGTATCATCAGAACGGGGAACAGAAATATGACCGGGTGATGCTGATCGACTACGAAAATATCTCCCGGAACAGTTTTATTGTCGCCAATCAATGGACTTTTCAGGAGCACTCGGAAAAGCGTCCGGATGTGGTCATTTTTGTGAACGGGATTCCGCTGGTCGTCATTGAATTGAAGTCCCCGTCCAGAGAAGAAACGGATGCTTCCGAGGCATACCGTCAACTCCGCAACTATATGCAGGAAATCCCGTCCTTCTTTGTTTACAACGCGTTCTGTGTGATGAGCGACATGGCGGAGACCCGCGTCGGCACCATTACCTCCGGCGAAGATCGTTTTATGCAATGGAAAACCATTGACGGAATAAAAGAAAGTACCGCATTTGCCGACTTCAATGTGCTCTTTGAAGGGCTTCTTGAACACTCCCGTTTCTTTGATATTCTGCGGAACTTCATTTGCTTCTCCCGCGACAATGGAAACGATGCAAAAATCCTTGCCGGATACCATCAATATTATGCCGTCCGCAAGGCCGTTGTATCTACTGTGAAGGCGACCGGAACCGATGGACGCGGCGGTGTATTCTGGCATACGCAGGGCAGCGGTAAATCCCTCTCAATGGTGTTTTATGCAAAACTGCTCCAGTCCGAGCTGAACAGTCCCACCATTGTTGTTCTGACGGACCGCAATGACCTTGACGACCAGTTGTATGGGCAATTTGCCAAATGCAAAGAGTTTCTCCGTCAGATCCCGCAGCAGGCATCCAGCCGGGAAAATCTGCGTGAACTGCTCGCCGGAAGGGAAGCCAATGGCATTATCTTTACCACCATGCAGAAGTTCGAGGAATCCGGATCTGCATTGTCCAAGCGTCGCAACATCGTGGTCATGGCTGACGAAGCTCACCGTGGACAGTACGGATTTGAAAAGATCAAAGAAGACGGAAAAATCCACATCGGAACCGCCCGGATCATCCGTGACAGTTTGCCAAATGCCACCTTCATCGGTTTTACCGGGACTCCGATTTCGCAGAAAGACCGCAATACCCGCGAGGTATTCGGGGACTATATTGATATTTATGACATGACACAGGCGGTGGAAGATGGAGCCACCCGGCCGGTATTCTATGAAAGCCGTGTAATACATCTGAATCTTGACGAAAAGATACTGAAAAAGATTGATGCGGAATATGAACTCCTTGCCCAGAATGCGGAAGAACATGCCATCGAAAAAAGCAAAAAAGAGTTGGGGCAGATGGAAAGTATTCTCGGTGCTCCGCAGACGATTCAGGCTCTCTGTACCGACATTTTGGACCATTACGAAAACTACCGGGCACAGGAATTGACCGGGAAAGCCATGATTGTGGCGTACTCACGTTCGATTGCAATGGATATTTACAAGACAATTCTTGAGATGCGTCCGGCATGGCAGGATAAGGTGGTGGTCGTTATGACTTCCGGCAACGACGATCCGGAAGAATGGCGCAGTATTATCGGCAATAAATCCCGGAAGGAGGAACTTGCCCGAAAGTTCAAAGATAACGGCGATCCGTTGAAAATCGCCATTGTGGTGGATATGTGGTTGACCGGGTTTGATGTTCCGTCACTGGCGACGATGTATGTTTATAAGCCGATGTCCGGACACAATCTCATGCAGGCCATTGCCCGTGTAAACCGTGTATTCAAGGAAAAAGAAGGCGGTCTCGTGGTTGACTATGTGGGGATTGCCAGTGCATTGAAACAGGCGATGAATAACTACACCCAGCGTGACCGGAAAAATTACGGCGACCCTGATATCGGAAAAGCTGCATTGCCGAAATTCCAGGAGAAGCTGGAAGTTTGCCGAGATCTTTTTCATAGATTCGATTATGCCGGATTCATGGATGGAACCGATCAGCAGCGGGCAATGCTTATTGTGGGTGGCGTGAACTTCATAGGTGATCCGAAAGAGCCGAAAAAGAAAGAACTCTTTATCAAAGAAGGTCTGTTACTCCGTCAGGCATTATCCCTTTGCCGCAGTATTGTGCCACAAAACGACCGCTACGAAGCTGCATTCTTTGAGGCTGTACGCACCATGCTTACCCGCATTACAGGAAATCCGAAGCACTTCTCATTAAAGGAGATCAACGAGAGGATCAACGAACTTCTGAAGCAGAGCATCAAAAGCGATGGTGTGGTAAATCTTTTTGCAGATGTAAAAAAAGAATTTTCACTGTTTGATCCCAAGTTTCTGGAAGAAATATCCAAAATGAAGGAGAAGAATGTTGCTATCGAAATTCTGAAAAAACTGATTGCAGAACAGGTTTCCGTTTATCGTCAGACCAATGTGGTAAAATCGGAGCTGTTTTCCGAAAAACTCCAGCGGGCAATGAATGCCTATCTGAACGGCATGCTGACCAATGAAGAAGTGATCGAAGAACTCAGGAAAATGGCGCAGGAAATCGTAGCCGCAGTAGAGACGGGTAATCAGCTTGGCTTAACCATTGAGGAAACTGCGTTTTATGATGCCCTGACCAAACCGCAGGCGGTAAAGGATTTTTACGATAACGACCAGCTGGTGGCAATTACAAAAGAATTGACAGAAATGCTTCGGGTAAACAAAACGGTGGACTGGCAGAAGAAAGAGACCGCCCGCGCAAAAATGCGTTCTATGGTGAAACGGCTTCTGAAAAAATACAAGTATCCCCCGGAAGGTCAGGAAGAAGCATTGCAAACGGTCATGAGCCAGTGCGAGATGTGGACCGATCACACAAACATGGCAGAATGAGGGGGATATGTTACTCTATAACTTTGAATACAAAAATCCATCAATGTCAACTTTTTCAGCAAGGTGACATTAGTTGATTAGGAAGGGAATAATCGCATGAACACATTTCTCTATTTTTTGCAGAACTTAAAGAATGTCCCATTGATTACGACTTGGGAGTTGAATGAACTTGCCGAAATGAAAGGGCATCAGGAACTCTATACCAGGCAATCACCGCAACGCTTAAAACGTATGCGGGAGTTCTCCATGATTGAAAGTGCTGTTTCTTCCAATCGTATTGAGGGCATTTCCATTGATGAGAAGCGGATCGGCACCGTTGTTTTCGGAAATACAAATCTGCGGGACAGAAACGAAGAAGAAGTCCGCGGGTATCGGAATGCCCTTGATCTGATCCATTCGCAGTATAAAAAGCTGTCCTTATCATTGGAAACGATTTGCCGGTTTCATGCACTCGCGCGTCCGGGGATGTGGGATTCCGGAAAGTTGAAAGAAAAATCCGGTGACATTATTGAAACCTATCCGGACGGTTCGTCACGAATCCGTTTCAAGACCGTAGCTCCTGAAAATGTGGAGCAGTATTTGAATACCGCTATCGAAAAGTATGAGGAAACGATTCGTGACAACAGAATATCTCCCTTGATTGCTCTTGCAGCATTCAATCTTGACTTCCTTTGTATTCACCCGTTCAGAGACGGCAACGGAAGAGTTTCAAGGCTTCTATTGCTGTTTATGCTGTATCAATTGGGTTATGAAGCTGGACGCTATATCAGCATCGAAAAGATGATTGAAAATACCAAGGCGCAATATTATGAAACGCTGGAACTATCCTCTCTGAATTGGCATGATGGGAAACAGGATGCCTGGCCGTATATCAATTATCTTTTGTTTACTTTCAAGAGCATCTATAAAGATTTTGAAAGCCGTTTTGAAGCGACAAAAGTTCCGCGAGGCGAAAAGACCGCTGTCGTTATCCGGGCAATCAATGACTTCAAAAACAGTTTTACCCTGAAAGAATTGGAGCAGCGTTGCCCAGGTGTAAGCCGTGACATGATTCAAACGGTGATGAAGCAAAATGCAAAATTCTTGAAATGTTCCGGACATGGTGCCGGAAGCCGCTGGGAAAGAATAGAGGTAATACCTCTTAATAGCGGCAATAATGACGGTAATGAATGATGAATAATAGACATTGCTAATCTGATAGATAATATGCCGTGACATTCTGATTGCTCCTTGTAATGGACATGAAAACTGGCGGATACCGTCAAATCATTTGAATATTGAAACGGTGTGGAGAGCCTATCTTTCCACACTGTTTTTTACTTTACCGCATAGTATTGTCCTGCCATCAAAAACGCTTGAATGGTGTCAGCGGGCGGTCAAAATGCACCACTGATGGGCACCTGAAAATGCACCACCTCTGAAAGGCCGATTATATTTTTCTCTGGATAACCCAGAGGAGAATATATGGCAAATTTTTTAGAGGTAAGCATGCAAACGACCATTGAACAGCTGTCGCGGAAGGGATGGAGTATTCGCCGCATAGCGAAAGAATTGGGCGTAAATCGCCGAACAGTATCCAAATATGCGAAACATCCGGCAGGAGTATTTTCAAAGTGCACCACCCCGTCCGAAGGGGTGCCCGCGGGGAATTCTTGGAATAACCAAGCAAAGTGCACCACCCCGTCCGAAGGGGTGCCCGCCGGGGAAAGTACCGCACAGCCAACCGGTCAGAGTGCCTGCATTCCGTTTCATGCATTCATCAGGAATGCCTTGACTGAGGGACTCTCGGCTCAACGGATCTATCAGGACTTGTGCAGCGAGTATGCCTTCTCAAACAGTTATGATTCCGTGAAACGTTATGTCCGGAAGCTGAAAGGCGTAACCGAATTGCCCTTCCGCAGAATGGAAACTCTCCCCGGAGAAGAAGTTCAAATCGATTATGGAACGGGTTACTGGCTGGAAGATGAAGCCAGGCATCGTCGGAAAGCCCATGTCCTTCGCGTGACGTTGAGTTTCAGCCGTAAATCCTACAGCGAAGCCAGCTTGACGCAGGATACGGAGAACTTCATCCGTTGTATTGAGAATGCCTTTCGTTCCTTTGGAGGCAGTGTCAAAGTAATCGTCATCGACAATCTGAAATCCGGGGTGGTCAAGCCGGATCTGTATGATCCTGAACTGAATCCGAAATTGCGGGATTTTGCTTCTTACTACAATTGCTGCATTCTGCCAAGCCGGGTGCGAACACCGAGACACAAAGGAAAAGTAGAAAGCGGAATCAAATACGTTCAGAACAATGCTCTGCACGGAAAACGTTTCCGAAGCCTGCAAGCGTTGAATGAACATCTTCGTCAGTGGGAAACCCGGGTCGCCGACCAACGGATTCATGGAACCGTCCGCAAGCAGGTTCGCGTTCTGTTTGAGGAAGAAAAACCTCACTTGCAGCCATTGCCTCCAATGCTTTTCGAGGTCTTCCATGAATATAAACGCAAGGTTCACCGCGATGGGCATGTCGAAGTCTGCGGCAGTTATTATTCCGTTCCGCCGGAATATGTCCATCGTGAGGTTTGGGTCCGTTATACCAGCAGAATGGTTCGTGTCTTTGATTTGCACATGAATCAGATCGCGGTTCATGCGAGAGTGGAACGCGGTCGATTCTCAACCCGTTCGGCAGATATTCCCGCCGAAAAAATCTCCAATCCGGAACGTGGAAATGAATGGCTGCTGAGCCGCATTGACCCAATGGGCGTCGAAGTCGGTCAGTGGGCTCGGGCAATGCTGCAGAATCGCGGCGTTCCCGGAACCCGAGTGCTGAATGGACTGCTGCAACTGGGATGCAAACACAAATACTCCGAGATGAGAGAGGCGTGCAAAACCGCACAGGAATTCGGCCAGTATTATCTTGAGGCGATCCGAAAGCATCTTGCCGAACATTCGGAAGCATCGCAGTCGAATCTTTCTTTCACGGCGGTACATCCGTTGATTCGTCCGGTGGAACAATACGAGCATATCGCAAACTCAAAGGAGGTGTTTTATGCGCAATGCAATGATTGAAAAGCTCAAAGAATTGCGGTTGCCGGGAATGTTGGGAAACCTGGACATGAGAGTTCAGGAAGCCCGGACAAACCAGCTTGACTTCGAAGAATTCCTCGAAATCCTGGTTGACGATGAATTGACTTTGCGGCAAAACAGGAAGAAGGAACGGGCGTTGAAGAAAGCCAGTTTCAGAAATCTGAAAACGCTGGAAGATTTTGACTGGCAGTTCAATTCGAATATCGACCGGTCCGTCTTCTACAATCTGGGGTCCTGCGCCTTCATCCGGGATGGACGCGATGTTCTGCTGATCGGTCCTCCGGGCACCGGAAAAACCCACTTGGCGCAGGCCGTGGGGTATGAGGCGATCAAACGGGGATTGAGTGTCGTTTACCGTTCCGTTTTCGATCTGGTCCATGATCTTCAGTTTTCCGATCCGGGCAAGGAGAATGCGGTCATGACGAAATATTTGAAATGTGATCTGCTGATTATTGATGATATGGGATTGAAATGTCTGCCGGCAAGAGCCGGAGAATACCTCTTCGAGATTATCATGAGGAGATACGAATTGCGTTCCACCATGATGACCAGTAATCGGCCAATTGAAGATTGGGGGAAACTGATCGGAGACGTCCCGACAGCCGGGGCCATTCTCGACCGGCTCTTGCAGAATGCGCAAGTCATTCCGTTTAAGGGAAGAAGCTATCGTTTGCGAAAAGCGGGGAAGGAAGAATAACATGCGGAATATATCGCAGTGGCGGACCAATGCATCAGAACCCGCCGTCAGTCAAGCAGCAATCCGGCATAACCGGTCGCTGCGCTCCCTTTTATTCCGTTTGCGGCTTGACAGCCGTCTGAACCTGATGAGAAAAGGCTTCGCCGGTTCAGAAGAAAAATCATTTTTCTTCTGAACCCTTGAAATTTTATAAACAAAAAGGTAAATTATCAACAACACAGGGTGGTGCATTTTGGGGTGCCCACTGGTGGTGCATTTTCAGGTGCCCGGTGACAGAATGGCAAATCTTGGCAAATAAATTGCCTATTTTGAGCGTGAGTATTTGTTCAACATGTCCATAATCCAGCCATGTGTGCCAGGCGGCCGGATAATGGGCTAGGAATTTCAAAACGCTGAATGGCCATCCCCAATCAAGTTCATCCAAACGGTCGATTTGCCAGTCGACCGGCAGAGCAATCAGCAGTTCTATCCGGGAACATACGGTATTGCCTGGGACATTCATTCTCCATGTTCCCATTCCGCACGTCATCAGAAGCCGATATGGATGCTCCCGCGTTGGCGGAATCTCCCAAATATCCACGGGAAACTCATGTGGTATAATCTCACGATAGACACTTTGAACCGTTTCGAAATATCGGGTAACGTGGGATTGCGGTTGCGCATTGAAAATCGCCGGAATTTGAGCATCCTATCCGCCGGAATTTGAGCATGGTGTCCGCCGGACTCTATTTTCTTTTCTGTTTTGATATTTTTTCTTCGATATAGTTTTCAATTTTCTTTTCTCTTTTTCTGTTTTCTTCTTTCTACTTTTCGACTTCCTATCCAGAAATAGTGTCATAGAGGGAACCTTTACATTGCTGCTCACGATAATCGGTGACAAAAGTGTCGATTTGACTCCGCTTATGAAGAAAATATCAGCGTTTTCTGCTTCCCCGTTTACACTGACAATCGTATCAGGAGAAGATGGGATGAAAGATACCCCCCCATTGTATATTCAAGACTGCGGGGAATAAAATCGTGAACGCTCCTGGATGCATTCTCCGCGGCTTTCGTTTGATTCATTATGAGTCCCTCCCTGTTTATTCTTAATTCGTGCGTAATTTGAGCCTTATTTAAGCATGTGTCAAGTGCGTAATTTTATTCCATTATCATATTACGCATATATTACGCACGTATAGAGCGTAATACGTGCGTAATCAAAAGCCTATCGGTCACGATAGGATATTGCGTCAGCAAAAATCTATTTTTGCGGCTCTTTTCCCTCTTTTTCCGGAAAACTTTGTTTTTCCGGTTTGCATTTTTCCGGAGGGTGTGATATTCTGTATGCGGGGTGTGTGGAAAGGTATTTTGTTTACAGCGGCAAGTATCAAAGCCACACGTGGCAAAGGTGCGGATTTCTATCGTCAGCACCTTGCCAATAATGATTACTACAGCGAGGACGGCAGAGTCGAAGGAGTCTGGCGGGGCAGTCTGGCATCCGCGTTTCATCTTGACGGCACTATCGTTCAGCCGGAGGCTTTTTCGCTTTTTCAGCAGAATCTCCATCCGGAAAGCCGGGGTAAACTGACACCGCGAAACAATCCTCACGCGGTGCGGTTCTATGATTTCCAATGTTCGGCGCAGAAGTCAGTTTCCGTGATGTCACTGTTCGATTCGCGTCTGGTCGAAGCGCACCGGAAAGCGGTTGAAGTCGGGATGCGGGAGCTGGAGCGGTTTGCGGCTGTCCGCATCCGCAAGGGCGAATCGTATGCGACGAAGAATTTCGAGTTCACCGGGAAGTTCATCTATGCGCAGTATCATCATGACAACAGCCGGATGCTGGATCCGCAGCTTCACACGCACAACGTGATCGTGAATGTGACGCAGGAGGGGAACGGGTCGTTCAAGGCACTCGATCCATCGCAGATGTTCAAGGCGATCCGTTATGCGGGGAAATCCTATCAGAATGCGCTTGCCTGCGAGTGCTACCGCCTCGGTTACGAGCTTGAAATGAAACGGAATGCCAAAGGTGAGATTACCGGTTTTGAAATCGCCGGAGTTCCGGAAGAGGTTCTGATACGCTGTTCTCAGCGCCGTCAGCAGATCGAAAAAGGGATTGCCGAATTTTACGAAAAGAATCAGCGGTATCCGACGGCGAAAGAGATCAAGGCGATCACGCTGAAGACCCGTTCCCGGAAAATGCTGGAACGGACTGAACAGCAGGTTCGTGAACATAAGTTGTCGCTTTTGACCGATGAGGAACGGAGCCGCTTTGCGGATATGGCGTATGAGGTGGAACAGATGAGTTTCCTTCTGCCGTCGCGTCCGATTCAGGAAAACCCGGAACAGCAGATTCAAAAAGTCGCCGAACAGCTTTTCGAACGGAGCGCCGTGCTGAGCGAAGACGCATTGCTGGCGGAAGTCCAGAATCAGAATCTCGGGAACTGCAATCTTGATGAACTGCGAAAAACACTTGATTGCGTTCCGGGACTGGTGAATCTTTCCCGTCCGTCCGGAAATCCGTATTTCACCACGGAAACGAATCTGAAGCAGGAGAACTATGTCATCGAAACGGTCAATGCGTTCCGCGATCTTCTGCCGGAGATCAGGAGTGAACGAAAGCCGTTCTCCGGGCTGCTGTCCCTGTTTGGTGATCATACTGCACAGCGCGAAGCGATCGAAACGATTTTGGGTTCAAAGTCTCCATTTGTTCTGTTTCGCGGTGTTGCCGGAGCGGGCAAGACTTCAACTTTGAAGGAGCTTTGCGAATGTCTGAAATCCGGCGGCGTGGAAAACATTCAGCTAATCGCTCCGACCAATTCGGCGGTGGATGTTCTGAAAAAGGAGAAATTTACCAACGCCCAGACCGTTGCGAGTTTTTTGCAGAATCCGCAGGCATTGCCGCCGAAAGGATCGTATCTGATTATCGACGAATCCGGACTGAATTCGTTGTCGCAGGGGGCCGGGATCATCAAGCTCGCGTTGCAGAATGATTACCGGGTGTTGTTCGTCGGCGATACCAGACAACATAACTCCGTGGAGAGCGGCGACTTTTTCCGGCTGCTGGAGGAACATACGCAGATTCCGAAAGCGACACTTATACAGATTCACCGCCAGCAGACAGCGGAATACCGCAAGGGGATTGAGCTGGCATCGGCCGGACTGGCTCTGGAAGGTTTCGAGACATTGGATCACGGCGGTTTTGTGCGGGAGGGCAAGGACAGATACCTGGAGGAAGCGGCAGAGAGTTTTATGGAATTGACGGATCAGGGGAAAAATCCGTTGAACTGTATTGCGGTCAGTCCGACGCATCGGGAATGTGATGCGCTGACTGCGATTTTGCGCGAAAAGCTCAAGGCTGCCGGACGGCTCAAAGCGAAAACGGAGCGAAACATCGTTACATTTCAATCCTTCGGCTGGACAAAAGCGCAACTTGGCAACATTGCAAATTACCAGCCGGGAATGAAGCTCTTTTTCACGACCCGTTTGAAAGGTGTGGGAAAACCCGGCGAAATGGTCGGGATAGAGCAGGTCAAGTCGTCAGGCGAACTCGTTTTGTCCAATGGTTTGACCGTAAATCCGTGCAAAATCCGCAGCGCGGTTGATGTCGGAAAATCAACGGAACTTCCGGTTGCCGAAGGCGATTTGGTCCGCTTTACGGTGAATCTGAAAACACCGGAATTCAGGATCAGCAACGGTTCGCTGGCGATCGCCACGGCAATCCCGAACGAATACCGGCTGCTGGATGCGGAGCGGCGGATAACGGGAACGGTCTGTTTGCCGGAGTCGTTTCACGGAATCCGGCATGCCTGGGTGATGACCAGTCATGCTTCGCAGGGAATGACCGCCGATCATGTGGTGGTTGCGGCGGAAAAGATGTCGAAACAGGCGTTTTACGTCGGTTGCTCCCGCGGACGTTTCAAGCTCGCACTTCATCTGCCCGACCGGGAGTGTTTCAAAGAGGGACTGTTGCGAATTCCGACGGAGCGTTTGTCCGTTGCCGATCTGGTCAAATCCGGTGAAATCGAAAAGCCGGATCTTGAGCATCTCAGGCGGATTCGGGAACAGTATGATCCTGATCCATATCGTCTGATGCGTTCCTGCCACCTCAAAAGAGTATTGGCGAAGTTGCGCCGTGCCGGACGACAGGCAACGGCGGCTGTCTTGTCCGTTATCAGCTTCAAGCTCTCCGGTAAATGCCGCAGAAATTATATTGCATCGCGCATGGAGGAATATCAGAGGCAACTGCGGAAAATCAACGTACAGGCGCAGGAACGGAAAATGGCGGAAGCTCAGGCAACGTTGCAGGAACATCGAGTCGTTGAACAGGAAAGTCCGGCGACAGCAAACGAGATGAAACGGAACAGACCGCGTCCCGTTCGCAAGGGACCGGAACGATAATCAACAAGCAAATATGGAGGTCGGCAAAATGAACAATGAACAGCAGAAATACGTCGGGTGGGAAGCCGTTCAAACTCCGGTTCCCCGTTTGAGAATCCGGACCGATGAGGGGGAGCATTTCCTCATCCCCTGGCACATGATCTCGTTAATCAAGGCAGACCTGTCGCTCAAAATGGTCGAACTGCATACCATCTCCGGATTGCTTTTCTCCATTGTTTCCCGGGATCCATTGCAGAGTTTGCTATCCCATCTGCAAGTCGAATGTGTCCGGGCTGTCTTTCCCGCCGATGGCGTGAAAATTGAACTCAGAACACCGGAAGTAGCGGGCATATCGGAGTAATTTACAATTTACAGTTCTCTGCCACGCGGTGATTTTTTTCTTGCAGGCATATGAAAATCTTCCTCATGTTTGCGTAACACTTCCTGACGTTTTTCCTCCGGGATTTTGAGAAGCATACCGACCAGTTCGGGAACCGTCATAGGCTCAGTTCTTCAATGCTGTAATCGGAACCACAAAGACACCGTCCGGCCTCTGATATGCAGCATTGGCAAGACCGCATACGACAATCAGGGTAGACGCCGGAACGCCATCTGCTTGTTTGATTTTTTCATTGACGGTCAGCAGGTTTTCTGCCGCTTTGTCTATCTGATTGGCTCCGAGCTTAATTTCCAATGCACACCAGGACTTGTCCGGCAGTTCAATTACCGCATCAATTTCGTTATCCCTGTAATCACGGTAATGATACAATTCTCCATCGAAACAGTTGGCATAGATCCTTAAATCCCGTTCACATAACGCCTCAAACAGGAAACCGAAAGTCTCCAAATCCTGAATCAGTCCCGTAGGAGAAAGCTTCAATAAGGCACACGCAAGGGACGGATCTGCCAGATGACGTTTTTCCGCCTGTTTTGTACGGATTGAAGAACGGGCACCCGGTGCGAAAGGAGGCTGATTATCTAAAAGAAAAAGACGGCGGAAAACATCAAGATAAGTACTGATGGTATCATCATCCACATCTTCCGCATCCACTGCCTTGATGTCATTTTTCAGGGTTTTATTCGTGGCGGTCGTACTCTCATTCCGTGCCAGGGATTTCAGCAACAAACGCATTTTATGCACATTCAGCTTTACACCGTCGAGACGATAAACATCATTTTCCAAAATAGCGTTGATATATTCCGCAGCCATCAATCCGGCTTGCTTTTCAGGTACGGTCAAATTACCGGGCCAGCCGCCGCGAACAATATATTGCGCCAGTTTGAGAAGTTCAACTTCCCCTGTTATTAGCGGAGAAAGTTCACCCCCGCACAAATCTTTCAAAGAAATGCTTCCGGAAGAAAAACCCGCCTCAAACAGGCTCATCGGACGCATCCGGAGCCGCCCGATACGACCGGCTCCACTATGCAGAATTCCTTTTCGATTCGGGGTGGCCGAACCGGTCAGGATAAATTGCCCTTTTGCATTACGGGCATCAACTTCAGCACGCACAGTATCCCATAAGGGCGGGACTTCCTGCCATTCATCAAGTAAGCGTGGAGTACTTCCGGTCAAAACAGTACGAGGAGACATCTCGGCAAGATGCTTGTTCTGAAAATTACCATCAGGATCGCCTAGAAAAAACTCACTGTTGCAATGTTGGGCGGAAGTCCAGGTCTTTCCACACCATTTCGGACCTTCTATAACAACCGCACCGAATGCACTCAAGTAATCTGTCACGGTCGTGTCTATCAACCGCGGAAGGTAGTTTTTCTTTTGCATAAGTATACTCCTCAATCAATCCGGATTCTTTTGGTTGAAATATATTATATTCGGTTATATTTTGCAAGTAGAATCGGTAATATTTTTAATTTTTGTTCGGTATTTTTTAGAGCTAACCTCTATTATAGCACTTATTACCGGCTGATTATGCGGAGGGAACCAAAATCTGCGAGTTCTGCTTTTGTCCCGGTAAAATAGGTCGCGGTGATTTGCGTATCTTTATCTATGACATTTTTCCCTTTGGTTCTGATGTTGGCTAAGGATAATTCCCATTTCGGCATCCAGATGCGTTTATGGATACGGAGCCGGGGCAATATCATATCTCCGTAGAGAGTATGAAATTCCACCCGGTCTGCATAACTGGTCGCCGTGATTTGAGCGTCATTCAATAGACTTTCATACAATCCATGCTCCAGATTTCTTTCGGCAAGAGCGTCAAATTGGGCTGCCAGGACATGCGTTTGCAGTTCTTTCAGGTTTCTGTCGCTCATGGAACTGTTCTTCAGCTCCATGACCTTCTGCAAAAGCTGATTGCGCCGTTTCCTGTTGCGTGCCAGCAGATTTCGCAACTGTTCCGTTGTAGCAAGACCATCCAGAAACATTTCATGAAGCTGTTCCTCCTTCGTCGCCAGATTTTTCAACTCCACATCATATTCCGCCAGTCTCTTTTTCTCCTTCAGCACTTCCGAAGCCTTGCGAAAACGTTCGATCAAAGCAATGGAAAGCAGCGGATAGATGGCATCATAAAGAGCGGGTTCTCCACGGGAACCGGATTCAAAACGAATCCGGCTGTTACGACAATCCGCATGATTCCGATCAAGTGTCTGTTTATTGCACGTATAGTAAATTTTTCCATGTTCCAGCAGACAGATCAATTTTCCTCCGCATTCCCCGCAGTAAAGTCGGCCAGATAACGGAAGCCAGTGTTTCTTTGCTTTTACATGATATTTCGCACGCTTCTGCGAAATGATTTTCTGAACCTCCTGCCACTGCTCGAATGAAATAAACTCCTGACCGCTTATCTGGACATTCTTGATCAATTCGCCCTGGCTGTTATACTGATAGCCGCAATAAATCGGTTGTTTTGCAATGGCATAGACGGAACTTTCATAGAAAAAGATCTCTTTCCCCCAGCGTTCATTGCAATCACGGATGATTGCACGGTAAGGACGATAGGCGCAGATGTTGTCATAGACGAAGCGGATGATTTCAACCCATTCGGGAATCACTTCAATTTTTCCGTTGCCGAGGTAGCGAATGCCATACATTTTCGCATCGCTACAAAGTCTGCCGCTGTCTTTCTTGATCCGAAAAGCGTTGATACTGTTCTGCCGCTTTTTCTGCAAATCCTCATATAAAATCTGATTTTTGATCAGTGTAATCAACTGCTGATCGAACTTGCTCAAATCAATCGTTCCACCCTGAACCTGCAGAACTTTGACATTATTCTCCTTGAGAAGCTGATTGATATGCCCCTCCAAAAAACTCCCGTTGATCGGACGATACAACCGAGTCAGCTCGTTAACTAATACAAAATCAACCTCGGAAAGTTTGAGCAATACCTGACTCAGCCCCAGACGGAAATCCTTTTTCGTACTTTGCGTGAGACTCCAGTTTATATAGGCTTTGTCAAGCCTGGCAATTTCCTCTGCACCTACCGGATAAGTCTCCCCGCTGGTATTCAGGTCCTTGTAAATGCCAATGACTTCAAGTTTTTCTTTTGCCGCCAGTTTCTTGCAGTTGGCAATCTGCGCCTCTACCGACTCTGAAAAATCATCCTTCCCGCTGCTCTGCCGTGCATAAATCAACGCTTTCATTGCTCAATTCTCCTTCTGCTTTTTTTTCTTGTCATCGCTAATATACTGCATATAAGTATATTTGACAAGTTGTCTTTACCAGCAGCTCGATCAGGGTGAAGCGGCTGAGGTTTCTGAACAGTTGTTTTTTCATCATTATTTCCTTTCCGTTGATTCGGGTACACATCTCTGTCATGCCGATGAATTTGATCTTTGTCTATTATTATACTGAAAGTACGACAAATGTACAATGGTGAAAAATGCAGAAAAATGACACTTTTCTCATTCATGGCTCCAAAACTGAGGAATGTATCAAATTTCTGCATTTTTCACCATTGCAGATTTTCGGTTTCTTCGTTATAATAAAACGGAAAATCCATTGCGATGGACAACGGAAAAACGATCGAGAGAGAATCATGTTTCATCATTCAACTCATGAAACCGCCGCTCCGCGCATCTGGCGCGTCGGCACGCTGACCTACACGGCCGGAGGCATCGCCGCTCTGTTCTGCTGGCTGCTCTGGGGAGATTTCGCCTGGTCTCTGAAGGAACGCGCGGCAGCCAGCGTGGCGACGCTGATGATCAAGTCCTTCGAGGTATCGGATTTCGTCTACGGGCTGATCATCCTGACGATTCCGAACATCACCAACATCATTCTGGTGCCGATCGTCAGCTATCGCTCGGACCGGCACCGCGGGCGCTGGGGGCGGCGGATTCCCTACCTCTGGATGACGACTCCGTTCGTCACCGCCGGAATGATCGGAATCGGCGCTTCGCCTTTCCTGGGACGGCAGCTCATGGAGGCGGTCGGGCCGGAGCATATCAGCTACCGTGCGGCGGCGCTGACCGTTTTCTGCATCTTCTGGTTCATGCTGGATTTCGGGACGACGCTGGCCAACGGTATTTTCGTCGCTTTGGTCAACGACGTGGTGCCGCGCAATTTCCTCGGGCGCTTCTTCGGGCTGTTCCGCGGCGTGAGCCTGATTGCCGGAATCCTCTTCAACTATTTCCTGTTCGGAATCGCCGAGCAGAACTTCTTCCTGATTTTCCTGGGTCTGGCCGTCATCTATGCCGCGGGATTCGTGACCGTCTGCCTGAAGGTCAAAGAGGGAACATATCCGCCGGTCGAGCCGGAAGAGGAAAAGGCGGGCGGCTTCTCCGCCGCCGCGAAGAACTATTTCGTCGAATGTTTCGGGCACCCCTTCTACCGCTGGGTGATCCTGGCCTATGTCACCTGCGGGCTGGCCAACATTCCTTTCAACGCCTATACGATCTTCTACGCGAAAAGCATCGGCGTCGATATGGACGCGGTCGGCAAATACCTGGCGATCACTTACCTGATCTCATTGTTCCTGAGCTATTTTCTCGGAATGCTGGCCGACCGGTTCCATCCGATCCGGATGGGACTCGTTTCGATGGTCCTGTACGGCATCGTGGCGATCTGCGGCATTTTCTTCATCCGGGGAACCGTCTCCTTTGCGATCATCATGATCCTTCACGGCGTCGTGACCGGCAGCTACTTCACGCTGATCGCCTCCTACGCGCAGAGGCTGTTTCCGCGGGAACTGTTCGCGCAGTTCAACTCCGCGATGGCGATCGCCGTCTCCCTGAGCTGGGTGTTCGTCTCAACGGTCGTCGGCGGGATGCTGGACCTGACCGGGCACCGGTATCATTACGTCTGGTACGCGGGAGCCCTCTTCTCGTTCCTCGGAATCGCTTTCCTGTGGGTGGTCTACCGGAAATATCTGGAACTCGGCGGCGACTCCGCCTATCAGGCGCCGGCGGTGCAGGCGGTGGAATCATGAAAATCGTCACCATCGGCGCCGGCGCCCACGCGGCCCTGACCCACGGCCCGGCCCTGGCCGCGATCGCGCAGGAGGACCCGGCAGTGGAGCTGGCCGCCGTCTGCGATGTCCGGCGCGAAAGGGCCGAAGAGTTTTCGCGGC
>ERZ779894.1388-NODE-1388-length-24781-cov-7.088975_pt1 | contig 24781 bp, 20 predicted proteins | sample MGYA00511587_ERZ779894 | MGnify/ENA primary metagenome ERZ779894 (study PRJEB29588, sample SAMEA2160490) | human gut metagenome | biome: human gut; feature: human-associated habitat; material: faeces | place: Denmark | collected 2008/2010 ... | reverse complement strand
AATCTTTATTAAAATCTGGAAAATCTCTTAAGATTTCAGGTTCAAGCAATTTTGTAATTCCACTAACATTTTTTTGTCTATACGCATCTTCTTTAGCTATTTGTTTTGCATTCTTGGCAGCTCCAACTAAAGTTTTCATTTCATTAATTCCTACCATTTTGCCAACACTTTTTAATATTACTAGTGCAACTACTACTATTACTAAAACTATTCCTAATATTGCACCTAAAAATCCTAATAAAAATTCCATATTACATTCCACGCGTTCCTTCAAGTCCAGAAAGTACCCAATCATGTTCGCCAGTTGTTATAATGCTTCCACAATACTCACATTTTCCTGAACTTGTAATCTTAGTTGGTGCACCACAGTTTGGACAATTTGTTGTATTTGTATCTGCTGTACCTTCTTTTGTCTTTACTCCAGCTTTTCTCATAAATGTTAATGTGTAAACCATATAAATATCTTCATTTGGATTTCCTTGAACAACCTTCTTAGTGTCTTCTTCTATTGTATAATCTCTCATAGCTGCCTTTAATGTCATAACTATAATTTCTTTATCTCCATCACGTCTGTAGCTATTTAAGTGTGTATGTCTTACACATATTTTTTCCATCATATTTATTTGTTTATGATCTATTAAATATTGTAACTGTCCTTTATGTTGTTCAAATAATTCATTGCTTTCAAGTGGTCTAATATCTTCCCACTTTCTATCCATCCATGCGTTTTGTAGTTTTATAAATACCTCTCTACTCCATGCCATAAAGTTTTCTGCTGAGAACATTGGATCTACGGCTCTTACTTGTGCTTCTACACTGTTTGTATTGTCAGGACTTTGTTGTACTGTATGTAATACATTATTAGTATTTGGTTTCTTAACATTGCTTATTACAAGCATAATTGCTACTATAATAATAAAACCAATTACTCCAACAAAACCTCCTCCTGACGAATCATCACTTGATGATGAACTGTATGAAGATCCTGAAGAACTATATGATGATGAGCTATGTGATGATGACGAACCTGATGATGAGCTTCCTCCACTATAACTTGAATGATATCCAACATCTGCTGTAGTTGGCCTTGCTAAAATTACACAGGCCGTTATAATTAATGTAAGTAATAGCAATATTTTAGTTAAATTTTTTAAAATTTTTTTCAGCACGAACACGTCAGCCTTATGCCGAGCTTTTTAAGCACGTTTTCGTCAACCTGCGCAAGCATAACGGATGAATGCATTTCGCAATTTTTAAGCTTTGAAATCTGATTTAGCGCAAGCTTTGCTTTTTCGTCATTCACTGCCGAAATTGAAAGCGCAATAAGCGTTTCGTCTGTATGAAGTCGTGGGTTTTTGTTGCCCAAATGATTGATTTTAAGCTCTTGAATCGGCTTGATAACCTCAGGTGCGATAAGAAGAACATCATCGTCAATTCCCGCAAGCACCTTTAAAGCGTTTAAAAGCATAGCCGAAGCACAACCCAAAAGCGCAGATGTTTTACCGGTGACCGTTTTTCCGTCCGAAAGCTCAATTGCCGCAGCAGGCGCACCTGTTTTTTCTTCAAGCTTTGTAGCCTCAAGCGCACATTTTCTGTCGTCAACGCATAAGCCGGCATTGTTCATAAGAAGTTCAAGCTTGTAAATCTCATCTTTGCTTGCTCTGCCCTTGATTTGGTTGCATTTTGCATTGAAAAATCTGCGTATAATCTCCTGATTAGCAGCCTCTTTAACCGCCTCGTCATCAAAAATACAGTTGCCTGCCATATTAACGCCCATATCCGTAGGCGATTTGTAAGGGCATTTTCCGTAAATTTTGTCAAACGTTGCCTTTAATACAGGAAAAATTTCAACGTCACGGTTGTAGTTTACCGTTGTTTCGCCGTAAGCCTCCAAGTGCCACGGGTCAATCATATTGACGTCGTTAAGGTCAGCCGTCGCAGCCTCATAAGCAATGTTTACAGGGTGCTTGAGCGCAATGTTCCAAATAGGGAATGTTTCAAATTTTGCATATCCTGCCTTAATTCCACGCTTGTTTTCGTGGTAAAGCTGTGATAAGCAGGTAGCCATTTTACCGCTTCCCGGACCCGGTGCGGTGATTACAACGAGCGAACGGTTTGTCTTGATATAATCGTTTTTGCCGTATCCTTCGTCACTTACGATTTTAGAAATGTTTGCAGGATATCCGTCAATAAGATAGTGGTGATAAAAAGGAATACCTCTTTCCTTTAGCTTCTGCTCAAAGGCGTTAACTCTCGGTGTTGAAACATATTTTGTAAGCACAACGCTTCCTACCATAAGCCCCATACCCTCAAACGCATTAACAAGCCTTAAAACGTCTGTTGAATAGGTAATTCCGAGGTCGCCCCTGATTTTGTTTTTCTCAATATCGCTTGCGCTGATAACAATAACTATTTCTGCCTGCTCTTTAAGCTGAAGAAGCATTTGAAGCTTGCTGTCAGGCTGAAATCCCGGCAAAACTCTTGATGCGTGATAATCGTCAAAGAGCTTTCCGCCGAATTCAAGATAAAGCTTTCCGCCGAATTCGTTTATCCTCTCCTTGATTCTTTCACTTTGCATTTGCAAATATTTATTATTGTCAAATCCTACCTTATACATATTCCCTCTCCAAAATAATACAAAATACAAACGGTTGTACCCACGTACAACCGTTTGTACTTAAATATTATACAGAAAAAGCAGCTATAAATCAACAATAAATTTATAACTGCTTCTTGTAGCCTTATTATTTACATAAATTCCTGCCTTGCCGTTTTTCCAATCCCTCCGGGTGCAACAAGTTGTACCCACCTCCCTTTGCAAGGGAGGCAAATATGTTTGATTAATTCGGGGTCCCCGACAAATCGAAGATTTGGTGGGGAAAAGGAGAAAGGAACGGAGTGTTTATTATGAATTTCAAGGAAATTCATTCAAACACGGAGTTTCTTTCGACGTTGTAGGGGCGAACATTGTTCGCCCGATTATTCTTAAATTTCATTAAAATCCGTTTCAATCAGCTTTGCGCTGTCTTTTGGGGAATACAGCCAATATGATATATGGCTGTCGTTATTGAAATACACAAGCTCTTTGCCCTTTTCGTCATAGTCGTAAGCCTCAACAATTATAAGCTTGATTTTCATTTTCTGCTTAATTATCGATTTAATGTAAACCGCTACGCTTTGCCCCTCAAACAAGCCGTCCTCAAGCTCGGCAAGCCCTGCCAAATTAGGCATAAGCTCAATGAATACGCCGTAATCCTCAATGCTTCTTATAACTCCTGTCACCGTTTCACCCGGTGTGAAAAGTTCTGCGTTTTCCTCCCACGTGCCGAGAAGTTCTTTTAGCGAAAATGTCAGCTTGTCGCCCTCTCTTTTGCGCAAAACAACCTTTATTTTTTGCCCTTCGCTTAGCCTCTGCCGTGGGTGACTTATTCTTGAAACGGACAGCATATCAATTGGTATAAGTGCATTTATTCCTGCGCCGATATCAATAAAAGCGCCGAATTTTTCAAGATGAGTGACTTTTGCGTCAATGATATCGCCGAGCGCCAAATTATCCAAAAATTCTTCCTTGCACCTTTTTTGCACGTTTTTTCTTGAAAGTACGGCACACGTGTTGCCGAAAACGTCACGCTGAAAGCCCATAATGTTAAAGCAAACATTTTTTCCGACCTTGGAAATGAGCGCAATATCCCTGACTGTTCCGTCATCTATTCCCAGCGCACCCTCCTCTCGTTGAATTATGCCTCTTATTGCGCCTAAGTCAATATGTAAATTATGCTCCCTGTCGCAAAGCAGTACCTTGCCCTCGATTATTTCGTTTTTCATCATAGCGTTTTTTATTTCTTCAACGCTTTCAAAGGTTTTTGCAAGGCTCTTGCGGCAACCCTCCGGATAAAATTCCATTTGTTTCACTCTTTTCGATAGTCTTGTAGTTATATTTATATTCAAATAAGCGCCGTTTTATGATAATATTTTGTTGTAAATAATAGGCGATAGTGATATAATGTTTTAAATAATTAATAATATAGTATCTTTAATTTATATAAGGTGAAAAATATGCAACTCAAACTCGGTGATATTGTTGTGATGAAAAAAGCACACCCTTGCGGCTCAAAGGAATTTGAAATAACAAGGCTCGGAGTTGACTATAAGCTCAGGTGCACAGGCTGTGGCAGAGAGGTTATGATTCCGAGAATTAAAGCAGATAAAAGCATTAAGGTGGTCAAAAGCGATGAAAAATAGCGCCCCTATCGGCTTTCTTGATTCGGGAATAGGCGGAAGCACTGTGCTTATAAAAAGTCTTTCCGTTTTGCCGAATGAAAATTATGTCTTTTTCAGCGATTCTGCAAATTGCCCCTACGGCGATAAAAGTGACGGTGAAATTATTGAACGCTGCGATAAAATCGTTTCGTTTCTTATTAAAAATTACGGCTGCAAGGCAATAGTTATTGCGTGCAATACGGCTTCTGCCAAGGCTTCGGCTTATCTTAGGGAAAAATATTCTCTGCCGATAATTGCAATTGAGCCGGCATATAAAATGGTGTATGACCAAAATCCCGACGGCTTTACGCTTGTAATGGCAACCAAGGGTACGCTTGAAAGCGAAAAATTCCATAAACTTTATTATAAATATAATAACCACAAAACGGCGCTTATTGCCTGTGTCGGTCTTGCGGATATTATTGAACACGGCACAAAGGCACAGCTTTGCGATTATCTTGATAAAACGCTTGATGAATATAAGGGCAAAGCGCAAAATGTTGTTTTGGGCTGTACTCATTATCCGCTTGCAAAAAAGGAAATTAAAAACACTTTGGGTGACGTTGAGTTTTTTGACGGTGCAAACGGTGTAAGCAGGCAGCTTAAAAGAGTGCTTGAAGAAAAAGATTTAATAAGCGATGCCAAAGATAAGGGAAATATAACCTTTATTGATTCAAGTTGTGACGAAAAAATAAGAGAAGAAAAGAAAAAGAGATTTTTTGATATTATAAGTGAGGAAGAGATATGATAGAAAAATTGCAAGAGGTTGAAAACAGATTTGAGGAAGTAAACGAGCTTGTTTGCAATCCCGATATCGTTAGCGACCAAGAAAAATATACTAAGCTTATGCGTGAGCTTAAGCATTTAACCCCTGTTGTTGAAAAATTTAGGGAATATAAAAAGGCTAAGGCAAGTGAGGAGGAGTCACGTGCAATGCTTGATGAGGGCGGAATGGACGCTGATTTTGCCCAGATGGTTAAAGAGGAATACGAGCAAAGCCGAGAGGATATGGAAAGAATTGAGGAGGAGCTTAAGGTTCTTCTTTTGCCACGTGACCCTAACGATGATAAAAACGTAATTATTGAAATCCGTGGCGGTGCAGGAGGAGAGGAAAGCGCACTTTTTGCAGGTGTTCTTTTCAGAATGTACTCGATGTATGCCGAGTCAAAGGGGTTTAAAACAGAGATATTAAATGCTAACGAAACGGGGCTTGGCGGATATAAGGAAATTAGCTTTTCCGTTGAGGGCGACGGCGCATATTCCCGCTTTAAGTTTGAATCGGGTGTTCACCGTGTTCAGCGTGTACCCGAAACCGAAAGTCAGGGCAGAATACATACCTCCACCACAACGGTAGCGGTTTTGCCGGAGGCTGAGGATGTCGATTTTGAGATTAATCCTAAGGATTTGCAGATAGATACATTCCGTTCATCGGGCGCAGGCGGTCAGCATATTAACAAAACATCATCTGCTATTCGTATTACCCATATTCCGACGGGAACAGTTGTTGAATGTCAGGACGAAAGAAGCCAGCATAAAAACAAGGAAAAAGCGCTTAAAGTTTTGCGTTCCCGTCTTTATGACGCTGAAAAAGCTAAGCACGACGCAGAAATTGCAGGCGAAAGAAAGGCGCAGGTCGGCACAGGCGATCGAAGCGAGAGAATAAGAACATATAACTATCCGCAGGGCAGAGTGTCCGACCACAGAATAGGGCTTACCCTTTATAAGCTTGAGCAGTTTTTAAACGGCGATATGGATGAAATGATAGATGCGCTTATTACTGCCGATACTGCCGAAAAGCTTAAGGCACAGGGCGAAGAATAATTATTTCAGAGGTAAAGTATGTCAATTAAACAAGGCGAATATTTAAAAAATTTAAGAAACGGCAAAGGTATAAGCCAAGACGCTCTCGGTGAAGCACTCGGTATTTCACGTCAATCCGTTTCAAAATGGGAGCAGGGCAATTCCACTCCCGATATTGATAATATAGGCAAGCTTGCCGAATTTTACGGCGTGTCTATTGATTCGATTGTTAAAGGCGAGGCTGACGAAGCAAAGGAAAACGAGCAAACAGCGCAAAGTGAAGAGGCAAAAGCTGTTAATGAGCTGATAGATGAATTTGAGGGCAAGGAAGAGCCTGAGAATAAAAAGGCAGAAGAAACAAAATTTGATATGCCGATTTCCGCTCCTGAGCCGTCGCTTAAGGAAAAGGAGCTTTTAAAAGAGCAAAAGGATGAAAAATACATTCTCGAAAGAGAAAAAGAACGTGAAGAAAGAAAAAAGGAAAAGAAAAGGCGAAGCTGGCTTTTCCCGTCCTATCCCATTCTTGCGGTTATTGCATATTGCTTAATCGGTGTATTTCTCGGCGCAAACGGCTGGAAAATCGGCTGGATTGTTCTTTTGACAATTCCTCTTTTTTACACGGGCATAATAGCGATTGAAAAGAAAAAGCCTATCATTTTTTGCTATCCCGTTTTGGTGCTTATTGTATTTCTTCTTTTGGGATTTGCAAAAAGTTTGTGGCACCCTGCATGGATTCTTTTCTTAACTATTCCAATTTTTTACATAATTACTGCAAAGGCAGGTAAACATAAGCATAATGGAAACTAAAGTATTATCAACAAATGATGAGGATATAGCCCTTGCGGGTAAAATCCTTGCAAACGGCGGGCTTGTTGCGTTTCCTACAGAAACGGTTTACGGCTTGGGTGCGAATGCGCTCAATGAGGACGCCGTCAAAAATATTTATAAGGCTAAGGGCAGGCCGAGCGATAATCCGCTTATTGTTCATATTGCAAATAAAGAGGACATCGTTCCTTTGGTTAAAGAGGTCACGCCTAAGGCGCAGGCACTTATTGATGCCTTTTTCCCAGGCCCGCTTACAATAATTTTGCCAAAGAGCGATTTGATAGGCAAGGTTGTCAGCGGCGGTCTTGATACGGTTGCCGTTCGTATGCCGATAAATGAGGTTGCAAATAAGGTGATTAAGGCAGCAGGCTGTCCCATTGCCGCACCGAGTGCCAATACTTCCGGCTTGCCGTCGCCTACAAGAGCAAAATATGTTATTGACGATATGTCAGGCAAGATTGAGGCAATCATTGACGGCGGTGATTGCGAATTTGGCGTTGAATCAACCGTTATCACTCTTGCAACCGATATTCCCACGGTTTTGCGTCCGGGCGCAGTTACTAAGGAAATGCTTGAGGGTGTAATAGGCGAGGTCGAGGTTGCAAATGCCGTGCTTCACGGAATGAAAGATAACGAAACGGCGGCTTCCCCCGGTATGAAATATAAGCACTATGCCCCAAAGGCGAGGGTGGTTATTGTTGATGCCGACCGTAAGACTTACGAGGATTTTGTCAATAATCAAAAGGGAGCATTTGCGCTTTGCTTTGATGAGGACGAGGTCAGCGTGCCGAGAGTTAATTTTGGAAGCGAAAACGACGATTTATCGCAGGCGAGGGAGCTTTTTGACGCACTCAGACGTCTTGATGAAATGGGAGCAAAGACAGTGTATGCCCGTATTCCGCATACAACGGGTGTCGGAATGGCGGTTTACAACCGTCTTATCCGTGCGGCGGCATTCACGGTTATTGATTTGACTAAGCCGTTTACTCTCGGTTTAACGGGTCAGTCGGGCGCAGGCAAAAGCTATATATGCAAGAAGCTTAAAGAACGTGGCTTTAATATTATAGACTGCGACGAGGTTGTCAAAAATATTTATGATACCGACGAAGCCTTGGTTAAATCTCTTTGCGCCCAATTTGGCGATATAATGACAGACGGCAAAGTTGACAGGAAAAAGCTCGGTAATATTGTGTTTAATGATAAATCTAAGCTTGAAAGGCTTAATGAGCTTGTTCACCCGGCTGTTATTGACAGGTGTGTGTCGCTTTCAACTCTTTTGAGCGTTCTTGACGCACCCCAGCTTTTTGAGGCGGGTGCGCAGGATAAATGTTTTAAAACGATTGCCGTTTTGGCTGACGAAAAAACAAGATTAAAGCGCATAATTAAGCGTGATAATATCAGCGAAAAAGCGGCAAAAAGCAGGCTTTCCTCTCAATTTAGCGAGGATTATTTCAAAGCCAATTGCGACTTTGTGATTTATAATAATGACGGTAATGATATTGACCGAGAAATTGACGATATTCTTCATTCTCTCGGATTTTAATAAAAATAATTTTAAGAAAGGTGATAAAAATGAGCGAAAAAGCAAAAGAATTGCAAAAAAAGCTTTTTAACAAAAAAGAAAACGGCGTAGATTTTATGAGCGATGAAGAGCTTAAGGCTTGCGACGATTTCTGCGAGGGATACAAAAAATTCCTCTTTGAAAATAAGACGGAAAGGGAATTTGCCGCATCGGCACTTAAGCTTGCACAGGAACACGGCTTTTTAGAGTTTGATAAATTCGGCAAGGCACTTGAGCCGGGCGACAAGGTTTATTATTTCAACAGGGAAAAGGCAATTATTCTTGCAGTCAAGGGTAAAAGACCTATTTGTGACGGTGTAAGAATCAGCGCTGCTCATATTGATTCCCCACGTCTTGATTTAAAGCAGTGCCCTGTTTATGAGGATGGAAATCTCGGATTTTTCAAAACTCACTACTACGGCGGAATTAAAAAATACCAGTGGACAGCTATTCCGCTTTCTCTCCACGGCAGAATTTGCAAAAATGACGGCACGTATGTTGACGTTAAAGTAGGCGAGGACCCGGCTGACCCTAAGTTTTGCATTACGGATATTCTTCCTCATCTCGGCGCAGAGCAAATGTCAAGAAAAGCAAACGAGATTGTTAAGGGCGAAGAACTTAATGTTGTTATCGGCTCACGTCCGTTTAAGGATGACGAGGTAAGCGAAAAGATTAAGCTTAATCTTCTCAACATTCTTTTTGAAAAGTACGGCATTGTTGAAAGAGATTTTCTTTCTGCCGAGCTTGAGCTTGTGCCGGCATTTTCGGTTGACGATATCGGCTTTGACAGAAGCTTAATCGGCGGCTACGGCCATGATGACCGTGTTTGCTCATACCCTGCACTTCAGGCAATTCTTGATATTGACGAAGCACCAGAGTATACCGCTTTGACCGTTCTTACCGATAAAGAGGAAACAGGTTCTGACGGCAACACAGGTCTTAATTCAAGCTATCTTAAATATTTTGTTGAGGATTTGGCAAGGCTTGAGGGCTATGAGGGCAGAGATGTTCTTTCTAATTCTAAGTGCCTTTCAGCCGACGTTAATGCCGCATTTGACCCAACATGGTCAACTCCTTTTGAAAAAAATAATTCCTCATTCATTAACGAGGGTGTTTGCGTAACCAAGTTTACGGGTGCAAGAGGCAAGGGCGGCACGTCAGATGCTTCTGCCGAATATGTAAGCTTTGTTAAAAATCTTCTTGAATCAAACGGCGTTTTGTGGCAGAGCGGCGAGCTTGGCAAGGTTGATGCAGGCGGCGGCGGAACCGTTGCTATGTATATTGCAAACCTCAATGTTGACGTTATCGACGTTGGTGTGCCTGTTCTTTCCATGCATTCTCCTTACGAGATTGTCAGCAAGATAGATACGTATATGGCGTATAAGGCATTTAAGGTTTTCTTTACTAAATAGGATTTAAAGCGGGCTGACAATGTCAGCCCCTACGACGTCGAAAGAAACTTCGTGTTTGAATAAATTTAGAAAAGGCAGGAGTTTTCTCTTGCCTTTTTGTGACGCAACGGGGAATTGACATTATGAAAATTTTGATTATTTCAACAGGCGGAACGATTGCAAGCAAAAAAGACGATAATATTCATCTTGATGCACCGTTTAAGGTAGTTCATTTTGCCGATGAAAATTTAATAAAGGGCGTTGAACTTTCTTTTTCCTGCCCTTATACGATTTTGTCGGAAAATATGGATTTTTCGCATTTGCAAAGCCTTGTTGACGAGATAAAAGAGAGCGACAGCGATAATATTATCATTCTTCACGGCTCAGACACGCTGGCTTTTACTTCGTCGTTTATAGCAAATCTTTTTTGGGATAAAAATATTGTGCTAACCGCCTCCGATAAGCCGATTGAGGATAATTCGGCTAACGGAATTTCTAATTTTAATGAGGCGCTGAGGCACATAAAAAAAGGCGAAAAAGGTGTTTTTGTAAGCTACGACGGCATTTTTCCGGCAGACACAATAACAAGCGCCGACGGTCTTGATAAATTCAGGCAGACGGGTAAGTCTCAGCCGAGGTTTAAAAATCCCTGTCTTGCGCCAAAGAATATATTGGTAATTAAGCCTTATATTAATATTGATTATAATAATTATAATATAGAAAGCGCCGATTTGGTTTTGTACGAGATGTATCACAGCGCAACCGTGCCCGAAAGCGCAAAGGCTTTTGCCAAAAAGTGCAGGCAAAGCGGTGTGCCGTTTTATTTTGTGACTCCCAAGTCCTCGGCTGATTATGAAACCTCGGCAGATATTTCGGATATGATTATTTTTAACACCACGCTTGAAAATGCATTTGCGAGATTTAATATAAAGGCTTGACAACCGTTTTTTAACATGCTAAAATGTCTTTACAAATTAAAAATGTAAACCGTTGAAACGGAGATAAAAACGAGATACGAACTTACAGAGAGTCCTCGGCGCTGAAAAGAGGGCAGTAAACGGCTTGTTAAATGGACCGTTGAGGGTACGGTGAAAGGCTTAGGCTTATTATTCCGTAACGTGATGACCTACGTTAGTGGTCGGAGATATGATAGTATCTTGCAAAGTGTATGGTAACCCATAAATCAAGGTGGCACCACGGAAAGTAATTTTCGCCCTTGGTAATACGTAAGTATTGCCGAGGGCTTTTTTGTTGCCCTTTTGCAAGAGGAAAGACAAGGGGAAATCAAATGAAAATTTATCCATCTGTTGAAGAAATTAAGGAAAAATATCAAACCTTCAAAACAGTTCCCGTCAGCACGGAGATTGAAGCTGATGTGTCGGCACTCACGGTTTTGAAAAAGCTTAAAAACGTAAGCTCTCATTGCTATATGCTTGAGTCAAACGATGATGCCAACAACACTGGGCGTTACACCTTTTTGGGCTATGACCCAAAGGCAGAGGTTAGCTGCACAAATTATAATGTAAGAGTTATTGATTCGTTTGGCGTTAAGAATTATACGGGCGATCCGAGAAAATATATAAAGCAAATACTTGATGAGCATAAAGCACCTAAAATTGAAAATTTGCCTACCTTTACGGGCGGAATTGTCGGCTATTTCGGCTACGATTATGTAAAATACAGCGAGCCGAGCCTTAAGCTTGATGCTCACGACGACGGCAATTTCAAGGATGTTGACTTAATGCTTTTTGATAAGGTAATCGCTTTTGATAACCGTGAAAATAAAATTATTCTTATAGTAAATATTCAAACGCAAGAAGTTAACGAAAATTATGCAATTGCCTTAAAAGAACTTGAAATAATGAAAAATATTATTTTAAACGGCGACGAGGCTGAAATTGAAAAGCCTAAGCTTAAAACGGAATTTAAGCCTCTTTTTGACGGTGAAAGATATGCAAAAATGGTTGAAAAGGCTAAGCATTATATTAAAGAGGGCGATATTTTTCAGGTGGTTCTTTCAAACAGGCTTGAGGCTGAAATGGACGGCTCGCTTTTCGGCACTTATGAGATTTTGAGAAAGCTTAATCCTTCGCCTTATATGTTCTATTTTTCGTCTGACGATATTGAAATGGCAGGCGCTTCACCGGAAACACTTGTTAAGCTTGAAAACGGGAAATTAAGCACTTATCCGCTTGCAGGTACCCGTCCGAGAGGAAAGAGCAAAACTGAGGACGATGAGCTTGAAAAAGAACTTCTTAAAGACCCAAAGGAGCTTGCGGAACATAATATGCTTGTTGACTTGGGCAGAAACGATTTGGGAAAAATCAGCAAGTTCGGCACGGTCAAGGTTGACAAGTATCATCAAATTTTAAAATTCAGCCACGTTATGCACATCGGCTCAACCGTAACAGGCGAAATCAGAGAAGATAAAACGGCGCTTGACGCAGTAGATGCGGTGCTTCCTGCGGGTACACTTTCGGGTGCGCCGAAAATCAGGGCAATGCAAATAATTAACGAGCTTGAAAATAACAAGCGTGGAATTTACGGCGGAGCAGTCGGATATATTGATTTGACAGGCAATCTTGATACTTGCATTGCAATTCGCTTGGCATTTAAAAAGCACGGCAAGGTATATGTTCGTTCGGGAGCAGGCATAGTTGCGGATTCGATTCCCGCTAAGGAGCACAGGGAATGTATAAACAAGGCGAAGGCGGTTGTTACGGCGCTCAAGCAAAGCGTGGAGGAAATGTAATGATACTTTTGATTGATAATTATGACAGCTTTTCATATAACCTCTTTCAGCTTGTCGGCACAATAAACGAGGATATAAAGGTGATAAGAAACGACGAAATGAGCGTTGATGAAATAAAAAGCCTTGCGCCGAGCCACATTATTTTATCCCCAGGCCCCAAAAGACCGAAGGACGCAGGAGTTTGCATTGACGTGGTAAAGGAGCTTGGAAGTGAAATGAAAATTCTCGGTGTTTGCCTCGGTCATCAGTCAATATGCGAGGCTTACGGCGGAGTTGTAGGCTATGCAAAAAATCTTATGCACGGCAAGCAAAGCAGGTGCGAGGTTGATAACACGTCTAAGCTTTTTAAAGGCTTGCCAAACACGATTGACGTTGCAAGATATCATTCGCTTTCGGCAGATGAGGCGGCGTTGCCCGATTGTTTAAAAATTACGGCAAAAACAGATGACGGCGAAATAATGGCGCTTGAGCATAAGGAATATAACGTTTTCGGCGTTCAATTTCACCCTGAATCCATAATGACACCAAACGGCATTGATATTTTAAGAAATTTCTTGGAGGTATAGCAAAATGATTAAAGAGTTACTTGCAAAGGTATCGGCAAAGCAGGACCTTACATTTGATGAAGCAAAACAGGCTATTGATGAAATAATGAGCGGCGAAGTAAGCGAGGCGGTTATATCTTCGTTTCTTACGGCGCTTGCAATGAAAGGCGAAACAGAGGAGGAAATCGCAGGTGCGGCAACGGGTATGCGCTCAAAGGCAATGGAATTTAATATCGGCGGCCACGCTCTTGATATTGTCGGCACCGGCGGAGATAAATCAAATTCCTTTAATATTTCAACAACCTCTGCTTTCGTTGCTGCGGCAGCAGGCGTAACGATTGTTAAGCACGGCAACCGTGCGGCTTCGTCAAAGTGCGGTACGGCAGATTGCCTTGAGGCACTCGGAGTTAAAATTGACTGCGAGCCGGAGGTTATGAAAAAATCACTTGATGAAAACAATATCGCTTTCCTTTTTGCACAAAAATATCACAGCGCAATGCGTTTTGTGGGTCCGGTAAGAAAACAAATAGGTATCAGAACGGTATTTAATATTTTAGGCCCTCTTACAAATCCGGGAAAGGCTGACAGAATGGTGCTCGGTGTTTTCAGCGAGGAATATGTTGAAAAAATCGCAAAGGCACTTGTTAAAATCGGCGTAACCGACGCTATGGTGGTTTACGGAACAGATTGTCTTGACGAAATAAGCGCATCGGCTGAAACAAAGGTTGCCGAGGTTAGGGGTGAAAATATCACTTATTATACTGTTAAGCCTGAGGATTTCGGATTTGAGCGAGTAAATAAGGCTGACCTTGTAGGCGGCACACCTGAGGAAAACGCAAAGATTACAACGGCTGTTCTTCAGGGCAAAGGCACAAAGGCTCAAAACACAGCCGTTGCGCTCAATGCAGGTGCGGCAATTTATGCGGGTGAACTCGGCATTACTCTTAAAGACGCTGTTAAAAAAGCAGAAAATATCATTTCGTCAGGCGAGGGATACAAAATTCTTGAGGGCTTTGTAAAGGTAACTAACGAATAATGAATATACTTGACACTATTGCCGAAAACACAAGGCAGAGATATAAAGAGATAATTAAAAATAACCCTTTAGCTAAGGTGAAAGCCGAGGCACTTGAAATGCCAAAGGGCAATTTTGAATTTGAAAAGGCGCTTGGCGGCGATACGCTGTCGTTTATTTGCGAGGTTAAAAAGGCTTCGCCGTCAAAGGGTGTTATTGCAGAGGATTTTCCTTATCTTCAAATAGCAAAGGAATATGAGGCGGCAGGCGCAAGCGCAATAAGTTGCCTTACAGAGCCTAAGTGGTTTATGGGAAAAGACGAATATTTAAAGGAAATTTGCGAAAATGTTTCCATTCCTGTTTTGCGTAAGGATTTCACAATAAGCGACTATCAAATTTATGAGGCTAAGCTTTTGGGCGCAAAGGCGGTTTTGCTTATTTGTGCGCTTCTTGATACGGATAAAATCAAGGAATATATTTCAATTTGCGACACTCTCGGCTTGTCGGCTCTTGTTGAGGCGCATAACGAGGACGAGGTTAAGTCATCTTTAAGTGCAGGCGCAAGAATAATCGGTGTTAATAATCGCAATCTTAAGGATTTCAGCGTTGACGTCAATAATTCAACAAGATACAGAGATATGATACCTCAAAACGTGCTTTTTGTGTCTGAAAGCGGAATAAAAACTCACTCTGACATAAAGGTTTTGCAAAATAATAAGACAGATGCGGTGCTTATTGGCGAAACATTTATGAAAAGCGAGAATAAAAAGAAAATGCTTGAGGAATTGCTTTATGGCTAAGCTTAAAATATGCGGTTTAAAAAGAGTTGAGGATATTGATTATGTCAACGAACTGAAAGTCGATTATATCGGATTTATCCTAAGTGACGGTTATAAGCGAAGCATTGATTTTAAAACGGCGCAATCGCTTAAAAATCGCTTGTCAAAGGATATCAAGGCAGTCGGAGTTTTTGTTGACGAAGATAAAAAATATATTGATTATTATATAAAAAACAATATAATAGATATAGTTCAGCTTCACGGCAACGAAGAGCCTGAATTTTGCAAAGGCTTTGACGTGCCGGTTATAAAGTGTTTTAATCCTAATACTTTCAGCAAAGTTGATGAATATGACACGGATTATTTCCTTTTCGATTCCGGTGCGGGAACGGGCAAGGAGTTTGATTGGAGTATTTTGCCTGAATGTGAAAAGCCGTTTTTCCTTGCAGGCGGAATAAATAAGGATAATTTAAGACGTGCGCTCGACGAGGTAAAGCCTTTTGGCATTGATTTATCCTCGGCTGTGGAAACGCACGGTGTTAAAGATTATAACAAAATAAAAGAAATTGCGGAGATTATGAAAAATGAGTAAAGGACGTTACGGTATTCACGGCGGACAGTATGTTCCCGAAACACTGATGAATGAAATTATCAATCTTGAAAATGCTTATGAGCATTACAAAAACGACTCTGAATTTGTGCAGGAGCTTGACACACTTTTGAGGGAATATGCAAACAGACCGTCGCTTCTCTATTATGCGGAAAATATGACCAAGGATTTAGGCGGCGCAAAAATTTATTTTAAGCGTGAGGATTTAAACCATACGGGCGCACATAAAATCAATAACGTTCTCGGTCAATGCCTTCTTGCAAAAAAGATGGGCAAAACAAGAGTAATTGCAGAAACGGGAGCGGGCCAGCACGGTGTTGCAACAGCAACTGCGGCGGCTCTTATGGGGCTTGAATGTGAAATATTTATGGGCAAGGAGGACACGGTCCGCCAGGCGCTCAACGTTTATCGAATGGAGCTTTTGGGCGCAAAGGTACACCCGGTAACCACAGGCACAATGACTCTTAAAGACGCAGTAAACGAGGCTATGCGTGAATGGGTAAGCAGGGTTGATGATACTCTTTATGTTTTAGGCTCTGTTATGGGACCTCACCCTTTCCCTATGATTGTAAGGGATTTTCAGTCTGTAATTTCTAAAGAAGCAAGGCAGCAGATACTTGAAAAAGAGGGCAAACTCCCTACGGCAGTTATGGCTTGCGTAGGCGGCGGCTCAAACGCTATGGGCATGTTTTATAATTTCATTAATGATAAGGATGTAAGGCTTATCGGTTGTGAGGCGGCAGGCAGAGGAATCCATACGGGTGAAACGGCGGCAACAATTTCAACCGGCTCTCTCGGTGTTTTCCACGGAATGAAGTCTTATTTTTGCCAAAACGAATACGGTCAAATTGCTCCTGTTTATTCTATCAGCGCAGGGCTTGATTATCCGGGTGTAGGCCCTGAGCACGCATATCTTCACGATATCGGCAGAGCGGAATATGTTGCCGTGACGGATGACGAGGCAGTTAATGCATTTGAATATATTGCCAAAACAGAGGGCATTATTTGCGCTATCGAGTCGGCTCATGCAGTTGCTCATCTTATGAAAATTGCACCTACCATGAGTAAGGACGATATAATTATTTGCTGTCTTTCGGGCAGAGGCGACAAGGACGTTGCCGCAATAGCAAGATACAGAGGAGTTGATTTACATGAGTAATATTTCTGACGCATTTAAAAACGGCAAGGCATTTATCGGCTTTGTAACGGCAGGCGACCCTGATTTGGACACCTCGCTTGAAATTATGACCTCTATGGCCCAGGGCGGTTGCGATTTGATAGAGATTGGTATTCCTTTTTCAGACCCTATCGCCGAGGGACCTGTTATTCAGGAGGCAGACCTTCGTTCTCTTGAAAACGGAACTACCACCGATAAAGTTTTTGACCTTACAAAAAAGCTTAGAGAAAAAGTGGATATTCCGCTTGTTTATATGACGTATCTTAATGTTCTTTTTAAATACGGCTATGACAGATTTTTGCAAAATGCAAAGGAATCGGGTGTCAGCGGTGTAATCGTTCCCGATTTGCCTTTTGAAGAAAAAAATGAACTTCAAAGCGTTGCGGATAAATATGATATTGACGTTATTTCCCTTGTTGCTCCCACGAGTGAGGACAGAATTAAGATGATTGCAGGCGATGCAAAGGGCTTTATTTATACCGTTTCCTCTATGGGTGTAACAGGTATGAGAAGCGAAATCACAACAGACTTAGGCTCAATCGTCAGCCATATCAAGAGTGTGACGGATACTCCTGTCGCTATCGGCTTTGGTATCAACACACCTGAGCAGGCAAAGAAATATTCCGCTTTTGCAGACGGTGTAATCGTCGGCTCTGCAATAGTTAATCTTGTTGCCGAGCATGGCAAGGAGTCACCGAAGTATGTTTATGATTATGTAAAGTCGATGAAAGATGCGATAAAGTAAATCAGACTTTGATAAAGCAAAAAAGTAAAAGCAATGAGGAATTTACGTCCTCGTTGCTTTTTTTAATCCCTCCGAGTGCAACAAGTTGCACCCGCCTCTCTTTGCAAGGGAGGCACGGTTTAGCCACTTTCTCGAAGTCTGATTGCGTGTTTAAATTTTATACCCACAATTCCTTGTGGTTTAAAAATCAATGTGTTATTGCGGTTGTGCCGTTTATGAATAGATTGTAAATCTCATTATGAACAATTCACTATATATTGAAAATATCGGCGATATATGGTATAATAAGCACAACATATGGAAATGCATTTTATATGTTCATTTTTAAGGAGGTGACAGTATGTCGCTTGAAAAAATGTATATTGTGTGGATTTGTGCCGCCGTGCTGTTTGGCATATTTGAGTCGCTGACCGCCCAGCTTGTGTCTGTTTGGTTTGTTATCGGGGCGGTTGCGGCGCTCGTTTCAAGCCTTGCCGGTGCAGAGTTTTACGTGCAAATCATTGTCTTTATTGCGGTTTCGGTTTTAATGCTTTTGATTACACGTCCATTGGTTAAGAAAAAGCTCATAGTCAAGTCAGAGCCTACCAATGCCGACAGATGCATAGGCAAAACGGCAACCGTCACCGAGGATATAGATAATATTAATGCAACAGGGCAGGTAAAGGTTGACGGGCAAATATGGACGGCTCGAAGTATAAATTCATCAATAATCAAAAAAGGAACAAACGTAACCGTTGAAAAAATTGACGGTGTAAAGCTAATAGTAAAAGAAGATTAACATATACTTATATATTAAGGAGGAAAAATTATGAAAGTTGTTATTGTACTTCTTGTAATCATTGCGGTAATTATTTTATTTGTGCTTACAAATATCAGGATTGTGCCGCAGTCAAAGGCATTTGTTATTGAACGTCTCGGCGCATACTATGCAACTTGGGACACGGGACTTCATGTAAAAATTCCGTTTATTGACAGAGTGGCTAAAAACGTATCGCTTAAAGAGCAGGTTGTTGATTTTAAACCGCAGCCGGTTATTACTAAGGATAACGTAACTATGCAGATTGATACGGTTGTATTTTTCCAAATCACAGACCCTAAGCTTTATTGCTACGGTGTTGAAAGCCCTATCTCGGCTATCGAAAATCTTTCCGCAACCACCCTTCGTAACATTATCGGTGAGCTTGAGCTTGACTCGACTCTTACCTCACGTGACACAATCAATGCCAAAATCAGAGTTATTCTTGATGAGGCCACAGACCCGTGGGGCATTAAGGTAAACCGTGTTGAACTTAAAAACATTATTCCGCCACGTGAAATTCAGGACGCAATGGAAAAGCAGATGAAAGCAGAACGTGAAAGACGTGAGGCAATCCTTCGTGCAGAGGGCGAAAAGCAATCACGTATTCTTGTTGCCGAGGGTCATAAGGAGTCAAAAATTCTTGAGGCGCAGGCTGAAAAGCAGTCTGCAATCCTTGCCGCAGAGGCTGAAAAGGAAGCAAAAATCCGTGAGGCAGAGGGTGAAGCAGAAGCTATTGCAAAGGTGCAAAAAGCAACGGCAGACGCAATCAAAATGCTTAATGAGGCAAACGCCGATGAGTCTGTTCTCAAACTCAAAGCCCTTGAAGCATTTGCAAAGGCAGCAGACGGCCAGGCAACAAAGATTATTATTCCGTCGGAAATTCAGGGTATGGCAGGCTTAGCCGAGGGTATAATTGAATCTGTAAAGAAATAAAATCCGTTAAAAAGCAAACGCTCTAATCCCGTAAAAAGGTTAGAGCGTTTTTTGCGTTTATTAAATTTCAATTGTTGCTATCGGGTGTATATTCTTTATTTAACTTCTGAATTTCGTCAATCGTATCATTGAGCGTTTGCTCAAATTCGCTTGAATTTTCACCTGAAAAATAAAACAAATCATATTTTGACGAATTAACGCTGTCCTCATCATTTAAGAAAAGCGGGATATTATATCCCTTTTGCTCCCATTCACGGCTGTAAACTCTCTCGTCATTAATATAAAATGACTTGTAGCCGTAATCGTTAACCTCTTTTGCACTGTAAACCGGAGTGAACGCTCCTTTTTTCAGCTTATATTCTCTCGAATTAGCCGTGAAACTGTATTTGTTTTCCATATCATAGTTGTTTGTGCAAAGATTGGTTGTTTTTTTACCCTTTTTAAGAAGCAAATAAAATACCGTGTCATCGTCAAAGTAAACGGAAACACATTCCTTGTTTAAAATTCGCTTTGCCGAACTGCCGTCCCATTTGTAAATATCAAGGCTGTACTGCGGTTTGTCATAATAAATATAATCGCCTGAAAATTCGTCATATTTGCTCAAGCTCTTGTATGTTCGATATACCATACAAAGCTCTTCGTTGCCGTCGCCGTCAAAATCAATCTGTCTTACATAAGCAAGGCCGTCAATGTATTTTTCACCGTTTTCGCTTTTAATACTTGGGTCGCCGTATTTGTCAATCCTCTTTTTAACAACCTCGTAGTAAGCGTTGGCTTTGCGCTCTTTTTCGTTCAAGGTGTTGGTGATTGCCTGTGAACTTATGTTTCCGAAAGCGTCAATGTTGGAACTTACAAGGTCAACCGTCACTTCCGCCTTTGACTTTCTTAAGCATGAAAGCTCAATCGTTTCAAATTTATCCTTAACGTCTTTGCCGCCGATTGAATAGGTGTTGCTTCCTATGTCATAAGTGGCATTGCCGCTTTTTTTGAATTTGCCGTGGTGAAGCGAATAAAGCGTGACCTCGCTCGGCTTGCTCTTGTCGCTCTTGCAAATCAAATATCTGTCGCCTTTTCTGTAAAAAGCAGTCCAATATCCCTCGCTGACTTTTTCGCTTGAATTGGCTTCCTCTTTGTAAAGCTGAACGAATTTGCCGCCGTGATAACCCCATACCTCAAGGTAGTAAACATTGTTGTCGTTGTAGCAAATCATCAACTCGTCTGATTTGTCGCCGTTAAAATCCATTTGCCTTGCATAGCAAAGACCTGTAAGCTTCGCCTTGTTTTCGCCGTATTTTGCCTCGTCAAGCGCTTCCCATTTAACAGCGCCGTATTTTTTTATGTAATTAATGCAAACGTTTCCTGCATCCTTGTCAAAGCGCTCCGCCTTTTTGTTCTTGTTGCCGAGCGAAACGGAAAACGAAACCGCAATAATTATAATAAGAATAATTATCCCGAAAATCCATAAGCCTTTTATTACCTCGTGGCGCAAAAGAGGAAACTTGTCAATAACTTCAACGTCCTCCTCTGCCTCCTCAACAGCGGTGGCTTCTATTTTTTTGAGCTTGTTGATAACAGGGGATAAATCTATTTTATCTTTTGCATATACATTAGCATATGCGCTTCTATCTTTGCTCGTGTTTATATTTATATAATCAGACTCAATCGTTACCTCTCCTTTTATATCCCAGTTCGTAAATTCATTTAACACCAATTCCTTAGATATAACTCCATTCCAATAAATATCATAATTTTCTACTGTTATTGCTGTCCCTTCTTCCCATGAAAGCACAGGATATCCCTTATTCTTTCCTGCAACTAGTTTCCAATTACTACTTCCTAGTAAATTTACAAATTCACTTGATTTCATAAATGTTCCTGTTTTTGCTTCTGCACTTCCTTCTGTGTCCGCTCCCATTATTCCTCCTTCTGCTGTTCCTTTTAAATAATAGCATTGCTTTACATTGTTTGAAGAACCATCACCTGAAATGCTTCCTACTCCATTACCTGCTGTAACATTTCCTATATTATACGAATTTTCGATTGTAGCATTATGTGTTACTCCCGCAATTCCTCCTGCTAATACTGATTTAGCAACTACATTTCCTACATTATATGAACTTTTTATATATCCATTCATATTGCATCCTACTATCCCTCCTGCATAGCTTTGATTAGTAGTTATATCACCATAATTACAGCACATTTCAACTTTTCCTACTTCTCCACTTTCCCATCCGTTAAATCCTACAATTCCTCCCACATGTTTACCATCTGTTGCAACAGCTTGAATTTTTGAATAGTTTACTGATTTTTTTATTGTTCCATTATAATTACATCCTACTATTCCGCCACTTCTTGCCTCTGCTCCATATAGTTCAATATTTCCTCCTAAATTTTTACAACTTTCAACATTTCCTGTATTCCATGCAACAATTCCTCCAGATTCTCCACTTGCATATATATTTAAGTTTGAAACATTTACATTTTTTATATAACCATTGTTAGTTCCAAATAGTCCTTGGTGCGTTGATGTTTTTGCCATTATATACATATTGCTTATATTTTTACCTTTTCCATCATATGTTCCACTAAAGCTCTTTATCGGCTCCCAGTTTCCTATTGTCTCACCACATACACTACTTAAGTCTATATCTGCTGTTTGCTCTATTGTTTTTCCTTCAAATGTTATTGATTGGTTGTTTACTCTTTTTGCAAAGTTTTTCATTTGGTTTGCATCAGATATTGTATATGTTACTGTTTGTTTTGCTGTAGCTTCATTTTCTCCTACTCCATTTGTTACTTTGCATTTGTATGTTCCTCCTGAATAGTTGTCCATTGTCATTGTAGTTGTTGGTACATTAAATGCTATTGTTCTTTCTCCTGATAGTTCTTCTGATTGTTCTCCTATTGCTGTATCGTTATAATACCACTGATATTTATAGTTCATTCCTACCATTTTTGCTGTAACTGTTGTTGTTACATCATCAAATATGTTTACTGTTCCATTATCTATATTTGTTATTTCTACTGTTGCTACATCTTTTATATCTATTTTCTTACTTTCTATCTTTTCATTTCCTGCTTTATCTATTGCCTTTACATATACTGTATTCATTTCTGGTGATGTTATATTAAATTTATTGCTTTCTTGATAGCTCTTTCCATTTATACTATATTCATATCTTGCTATTCCTTCTATTCCTTTAGCTGCACTTACTCCTTTTGAATCTTTTGCTTCATCTTTTGCTACCGCATTTACTGTTACTGTTGCTCCTTCTACTTGTGTTTCTATACTTTCTATTGTTGGTTCTACATTGTCTACATTTTTTATGTTATATGTTACTGTTTTAAATGTGTTTGTTCCATCACTATATTTTGCAAATATTGCTATATTCTCTGTTACTGTAAAACTTGCTGTTGTTCCGTTTACTTCTGTCCAACTTTCATCTGTTTCTTTTCTATATTGTTTTATATAGCTATTATCTCCATATTTTATTTCTACATTTATTGGTCCTTTGGCTATTCCATTTTGTGTTCCTGTACTTTCTGTATTTCTTGGCGTTGTTGGTTCTGATGTTATCTCTATATCACTTTCTGGTTTTGATATATTTATTTCTATTGTCTTTCTCTTAGTTTTTCCCATATTTGTTTCTGCTTCAAATGTATATACCCCATTTTCGGTTACTTCAAATATTACTCCACCTTCTGTATACTCTTTTTCTTGTTTCATTCTTTCTGGTTTTACTATTCTTACTGTTGTTACTTTCTTTGTTTTTGATGTCTTTTCTACTTCTGCTTCTACCTTTATTTTTATCTTTTCATTTTCTGTTCCCTCTAATGGCAACTGTGTTAATGTTATACTTGGATATGGTTCTCCATCATCTTTTCCTTCTGCTACTATTTCTACGCTTCCATCTTCTCCTATTTTTGCTATTATTATGTATTTATCCTTTGTTATTACCTTTATTTGGTCTTCCTCTATCTTTTCTACATTCGCCACCCAGTCTTCATTATCTAGTTTTTCTTTTACCAAATCTATTAACTTTCTTCTCGTTCCTTCAATCATTTTATTTGTATATTCTTCTAGTGTTATTATTTTTATTCTTTCTTCATATTCTGAAAGTAATGCTTTCTCTTTTGCTAGGTCTGCTTTATCTATTAATCCTCCACTAAATACCATATTTATACTTATTGTCGCTAATATCACAAGTATTATTATTGTTACTACTAATGCTATTAACGTTATTCCGCTTATTCTCCTTTATCATTCTTTATTCTCCTCTTTCGTTTTTTGTTTTAATTTTATATGTGTAACGAGTAAAAGTCAATACACGTTTTAAGAATATTTTATAATATTTTTGAGGTGTTATATATGCTAAAAATAAGGGATATGAGAGAAGATAGAGATTTAACTCAAAAACAGATTAGTCAATTATTGGACTGTACACAGCAAACCTATTCCAGATATGAAACAGGTGAAACAACAATTGATATTTATAATTTAATTAAGCTTGCTCAATTCTATAATACTAGTACTGATTACTTATTAGGCTTAACAAATGAAATAATGCCATATCCGAGAATAAAATAATTCGTAATATCACTCTTGACTTTTATACCATCTTCGTGTTATATTTAATAAGTATTATTTATGGCCCCTTGGTCAAGCGGTTAAGACGCAGCCCTCTCAAGGCTGAATCATGGGTTCGATTCCCGTAGGGGTCACCAAAAGTAAAAAACTCAAACATTGATATTAGTAAATGTTTGAGTTTTTTAGTGTGTAGAAAAATTATATATTAGAGAAACAAAACTTTTCGATATATGATTATAATTTTTTAGATTGTTATTAAAAATTTAAATGTTCGCTTGACAAAGAAAGAAAACAGATGTACAATACAAACAACAATTCGATAAAACAAAAATTTGCAGAAGGAGGAACATATGATAACAACATTACACATAAAAAATATAGGAATAATAGATGATTTGACTATAGACTTAAATGAGGGACTAAATGTATTAACAGGAGAAACAGGAGCTGGAAAAACATTAATAATAGATTCTCTAGCAATAATAGCAGGAGGAAGGTTTTCTAAAGAGATGATAAGAAGAGGTGAAAACTATTCTTTTGTAGAGCTAAGCATATATTATCCAGATAATGAATTGGCTATTGATGGTAATATAATAGTAACAAGAGAAGTTTATGCTAATGGAAGAAATTCTTGCAAAATAAATGGAAGACTTGTAACAGTAAATGAACTAAAAGATGTAATGAAGAAAATAATAGATATACATGGGCAACAAGACAATCAACTTTTGTTAGACTCCAAATATCATATAAAATATTTAGATAATTTCATTGGCAAAGAGTTAAAAGAGATAAAAGAACAATATATGGAATTATATAATGAATATAAAAAATTAAAAAATGAACTACAAAACAATTATGGGGATGAGAAGGAAAAAGAAAGGAGATTAGATTTATTAAAATATCAATTAAAAGAAATAGAACAAGTAGATTTGAAACCAAAAGAAGATGAAGAGTTAGAAGAAAAAAGGAATATAATACTTAATTCTGAAAAGCTACAA
>ERZ779894.1385-NODE-1385-length-24794-cov-3.698694_pt1 | contig 24794 bp, 19 predicted proteins | sample MGYA00511587_ERZ779894 | MGnify/ENA primary metagenome ERZ779894 (study PRJEB29588, sample SAMEA2160490) | human gut metagenome | biome: human gut; feature: human-associated habitat; material: faeces | place: Denmark | collected 2008/2010 ... | reverse complement strand
GGTAATGATGTACCCGCCTGTGGATTCTCCATCGGTTTCGAGCGTATCATCATGCTGCTCATGGAGAGAGGATTCAAAGTTCCTACGAGACCGAAGCAGGTAGCATACCTGATCGAAAAGGGCGTCAGTGGTGAAAGACTGTGTGAGGTGATCGCACAGGCCCAGGAAGCCCGTAAGGACGGTACGCAGGTACTGGTAGCCCGCATGAACAAGAATAAGAAATTCCAGAAAGAACAGCTGAACAAGGAAGGCTACGAAGAATTCGTGGAATTCTATAAAGAAGAATTAAAGAGATAAAAAGCAACAGACGAAGGAGCAAAAGCAATGATTCAGTCCAGAACCCATAATTGTAATGAACTTCGGATCGGCAACGTTGGCGAGAGAGTCACACTGGTCGGCTGGTTCGAGAACATGAGAAAAGTCAGCAAGAATCTCGGATTTGTCATTTTGCGTGATTTCTACGGAACCACTCAGCTGGTAGTAGAGACCGAAGAGATGATGAACGTGATGGATGGCATCAACAAGGAGTCCACCATCTCCGTGGAAGGTGTGGTAAGAGAGCGTTCCAGCAAGAATGCCAATCTGCCTACCGGAGAGATCGAAGTTGTGCCCGACAAGATCGAGATTTTAGGTAAGTGTATCTACAATGCACTTCCTTTTGAAATCAATCAGTCCAAGGATGCAGACGAGAATGCCCGTCTGAAATACCGTTATCTGGATCTGAGAAATCCGAACATGAAGAAGAATATCGTGATGAGAAGTCAGATCGTGGCAGAGCTGCGTCAGAGAATGTATGCTCTGAACTTCATGGAGATCACCACCCCTATTCTGACCTGTTCTTCCCCGGAAGGTGCGAGAGATTATCTGGTTCCTGCCAGAAATCATCCCGGCAAGTTTTACGCTTTGCCCCAGGCACCCCAGCAGTTCAAGCAGATCCTGATGGCTTCCGGTTTTGACCGTTATTTCCAGATCGCTCCCTGCTTCCGTGATGAGGATGCGAGAGCAGACCGTTCTCCCGGAGAGTTTTATCAGCTGGATATGGAGATGGCCTTCGCTTCTCAGGAAGATGTATTCTCCATCGTAGAGCAGGTACTTCCTCCCGTATTTGAAAAGTACGGTATTTATAAAAATGCTTCCAAGGCTCCGTTTGTACGGATCCCTTATCTGGAGGCTATGGACAAGTATGGTTCCGACAAGCCGGATCTGCGTATCGATCTGGTACTGACCGATGCCACCGAGGTAATGCAGGGCTGTGGCTTTGCTGCTTTCGAAGGTCAGACGGTAAAGGCCATCGTGGTGGATGGCTTCACCGCTACCCGTAAGCAGATCGATGCTATCTGCGCAGAGGTAGAAGTACAGACCGCACGCAAGGGATTCTGGTTCCGTGTAGACGAGAACGGAGAGTTCGTAGGCGGTATCTCCAAGTTCTTGCAGGATCGCAAGGAAGAAGTCATCAAGGCTCTCGGCCTTAAGAACGGTGACTTTGTAGGGCTTGCCGCAGGCAAGAAGCTGGAAGCGCAGAAGACAGCAGGTGTATACAGAAAGCTGCTGGGTGCAGCCAGCGAGAAACATATGAAGAAGGATTGCTACGAGTTCTGCTGGATTGTGGATTTCCCGATGTATGAGATCGGTGAAGAGTCCGGCGAACTGGAATTCTGTCATAATCCGTTCTCCATGCCCCAGGGCGGTATGGATGCGCTGAACAATCAGGATCCTCTGGAGATTCTGGCATATCAGTACGATCTGGTCTGCAACGGCGTAGAGCTGTCCTCCGGCGCAGTGAGAAACCATGATCCTGAGATTATGATCAAGGCATTTGAGCTGGTAGGTTTGGGTGAAGCCGACGTGAAGGCTAAGTTCCCTGCCATGTACAATGCATTCTGTTACGGAGCACCTCCTCATGCAGGAATCGCTCCCGGCGTAGACCGTATGATCATGTTGATCTGTGGTGAGGAAAGCATCCGTGAGATCATTCCTTTCCCCATGAACAAGAATGCCATGGACATTATGATGGGAGCACCGGGCACGGTAGAGCAGAAGCAGTTGGATGAACTGCATCTGGCCATCACCGCCAAGCCGGAAGAATAATAATGAGGCTGTCGCACGATTTCTGTGTGACAGCCTTTATGTTGGGTATATATGGCAATTTGTCAGGAGAAGAATATGGCTGTAGGAATTTATGTATTGCATCTGCACCCAGGTGAGGAAGAAATCAGGCGGACATTCCTGCGGGAAGCTGCAGAATGTGTGGATCCGGTGCGGTGTAAGAAGGTACAACGGCTGAAAAGCACCGGAGCAAAGGCAGCCAGTCTCGGCGCGGGAATGCTGTTGCAGAAGATGGCTCTGGATCTGATAGACGGTACGGAGAATACCGGAATCCTGTTTCTGGAAGAGGATGAGCTGCTTGCGGTGTTACAGGAGCGGATGCACCGGGACAAGGCGGGGGCGTTATCCTTTTCCTACGAATATGGAGAACTGGGGAAGCCACAGATCGTGAATATCCCGAAAAAATTCAATCTGTCTCATTCCGGAGACTATGTGGTCTGCGCGGTAGGAGACGGAGAAGTGGGAGCGGACATTCAGAAATGGGTTCCCTATAAGGAACGGACGGCAGAGCGTTTTTTTGCGCCAACGGAATGGAAACTGCTGCAGGAACTGCCTGCGTCACAGCGCACGGAACTGTTTTACCGATTGTGGGGCAGAAAAGAAGCCTACGGCAAATACACCGGCCAGGGGATCGGCAGTGCAGTGGGAGAAGATTTCTCCGACGAACAGAACTGGCAGGAAAAGCAGATATGTTTCTGGGAACGGGTTCTGGAGGATAGCTATTCGCTGGCGGTCTGTTACGGAACAGCAGAAGCGTAAAAAGAAAGGAACGGGAAAGCTGTAAAGGGATAGGAAGCATGAAAAGCGGATGCGCATTACATGGAAAGCGCGAAGAAATGAGGACTTTATGAAAAGATTAATGATGTATCTGAAAGATTATAAGAAAGAGTCCATACTGGCACCATTGTTCAAACTGCTGGAAGCATTTTTCGAACTGATGGTTCCTCTGGTAATGGCAAATATTATTGACTATGGTATTTCCAACCGGAATATGGGTTATATCGGGAAAATGGGACTGCTCCTGTTACTCCTTGGTGTAGTGGGACTGGCATCGTCCATTACTGCACAGTTTTTCGCAGCCAAGGCGGCAGTGGGGGTATCCACCAAACTGCGGCAGGCATTGTTTGACCATATTGAGGATTTGAGCTTTACGGATATTGATAAGGCGGGAACCTCCACCATGATCACCCGTATGACCAGTGATGTGAACCAGGTGCAGTCCGGTATCAATATGACCTTACGTCTGTTCTTACGTTCCCCGATCATTGTCTTTGGTGCCATGATCATGGCATTCACCATTGATGTGAAATGTGCCCTGATCTTTGTAGTGGCGATTCCTTTGTTGTCCATTGTGGTATTCGGTATTATTTTATCCACAATCCCTATGTACAAAAAGGTGCAGTCCAGGCTGGATCAGGTATTGGGCATCACCAGAGAGAATCTGACCGGTGTCCGTGTCATTCGTGCGTTCCATCAGGAAGCGAAGGAAGAAGAGCGATTCCGGGAGAACAATGAGGCATTGTCCGCCATGCAGATCTTCGTAGGTAAGATCAGTGCCTGCATGAATCCTGTGACCTATATCATTGTAAACGGAGCCATCATTGCTCTGATCTATACCGGCGCAGTACAGGTCAATATCGGTAACTTAAGCCAGGGTGAGGTAGTAGCGATCATCAACTATATGAACCAGATCCTGGTAGAGCTGGTGAAGCTGGCGAACCTGATCGTAACCATGACCAAGGCTCTGGCCTGCGCAGATCGTGTGGCTTCCGTTTTCGATATCGGCGCAGATGCTGCATATGTGGGAGCGCAGAATCAGAAACTAGCGGATAAGGTAGATAAGAGCGCACCTTTCTTAGACTTCAAACATGTATCCCTGACTTATCAGGGAGCCGGTGCACCTACCTTGCAGGATATGAACTTTACGGTAAACCGTGGCGACACCGTGGGTATCATCGGAGGTACCGGTTCCGGTAAGACCTCTCTGGTGAACCTGATTCCCGGCTTCTACCCGGCAACAGAGGGCGAGATCCTGCTGGAAGGCAGAGATATCAAGACCATGAGTGATGAGGAGCTGCGTGGGCGTATCGGTGTCGTACCTCAGAAGGCGGTTCTGTTCAAGGGAACGATCCGCAGTAATCTCCAGTGGGGCAAACCGGATGCTACAGAAGAGGAAATGTGGAAAGCACTGGAACTGGCACAGGCATCGGAAGTGGTAGAGGGCAAGGACGGTAAGCTGGATGCCACTGTGGCACAGAATGGTAAGAATTTCTCCGGTGGACAGAGACAGCGTCTGACCATTGCGAGAGCCCTGGTCAGAGAGCCTGAGATCCTGATCCTGGATGACAGTGCCTCCGCACTGGATTATGCCACCGACGCAAAACTGCGTGCGGCACTGCGTACCCTGGAAAATAAGACCACGACCTTTATCGTATCCCAGCGTGCCTCCACGATCCGCCATGCGGACAAGATCATCGTACTGGATGACGGTGAGATCGCAGGTGTGGGAACCCATGATGAATTGTTGAAGGATTGTACGGTATATCAGGAGATTTATTATTCCCAGTATCCTGAGCAGAGAGGAGGTGTTCGGTAATGCAGAAGAAAAATAACAAAGAGACGATGAAGCGGGTATTGAAATATATCCGGAAATATACACCGGCACTGGTACTCTCCCTGCTGTTAGCAGGCCTGACCGTGTTACTGACCTTATATATCCCTATCCTCACCGGTAATGCGGTGGACCTGATCATCGGCAAGAGACAGGTAGATATGCCGGGTATTTTTGCCATTATGAAAAAAATTGCCATCGCAATGATCATCACAGCAGTAGGTCAGTGGGTCATGAACACCTGCAACAACTATATTACCTATCATGTGATCCGGGATATCCGTACGGATGCTTTTGCGAAGCTGGAGATCCTGCCCTTAAAATATCTGGATGCCCATGCTTACGGTGATATCGTGAGCCGTGTTATTGCGGACGTGGATACTTTCGCAGACGGTCTGCTGATGGGATTTACCCAGCTGTTCACCGGTGTACTGACGATCCTGTGTACGCTGGGCTTCATGTTGGTGACCAATGTGCCCATCACATTGGTAGTAGTATGTATCACTCCGGTATCCTTCCTGGTGGCAAAATTCATTGCAACCAAGACCTACTCCATGTTCAAGGAGCAGTCCGAGACCAGAGGCGAGCAGACTTCCCTGATTGAGGAAATGATCGACAACCAGAAGATCGTAAATACCTTTTCCAGAGGAGAAGCGGTGAAGAGCAAGTTTGGAGAGATCAACGGCAGATTGCAGAAATGCTCTCTGAAAGCTATCTTTTTCTCCTCCATTACGAACCCGGCGACCCGTTTCGTTAACAGTCTGGTATATGCCGGTGTCGGTGTGTTCGGTGCGCTCGTAGCGATCAAGGGCGGTATCAGCGTAGGCCGTCTGTCCTGCTTTTTAAGCTATGCGAACCAGTACACCAAGCCCTTCAACGAGATCTCCGGCGTGGTAACAGAATTGCAGAATGCTTTTGTCTGTGCCGGACGTATCTTCGAACTGATCGACGAGGAGCCTCAGGTGCCCGATGCTGCGGATGCAAGAGTATTAGAAGAGGCGCAGGGCAACGTAGATCTGAAGGATGTATATTTCCAGTATGTACCGGAGAAGAAGCTGATCCAGAACTTTAACCTGCAGGTAAAACCCGGTCAGAGAGTTGCCATCGTAGGCCCTACCGGATGCGGTAAGACCACCGTGATCAACTTGTTGATGCGTTTTTACGATGTGAACTCCGGGTCCATTCAGGTGGATGGTACCGACATCCGGGATATCACCAGAGGAAGTCTCCGTACCAATTACGGTATGGTGCTGCAGGAGACCTGGTTACGTTCCGGCACTATCCGTGACAACATCTGCATGGGTAAACCGGACGCTACCGAGGAAGAGATCATCGCAGCAGCCAAGGCATCCCATGCCCATAGCTTTATCAAGCGACTGCCCCAAGGGTATGACACCGTGATCACCGAAGACGGCGGTAGCTTGTCCCAGGGACAGAAACAGCTTCTGTGTATCACCAGAGTCATGCTGTGCCTGCCTCCCATGCTGATCCTCGATGAGGCAACCTCCTCCATCGATACCCGTACCGAGATCAAGATCCAGAACGCATTCGCCAAAATGATGGAAGGCCGCACCAGCTTCATCGTAGCCCACAGACTTTCCACCATCCAGAGCGCTGATGTCATCCTGGTAATGAAAGACGGAAACATCATCGAACAGGGCAACCATGAGACCCTGCTGGCAAAGGGCGGTTTCTACGCGAATCTGTATAATAGCCAGTTTGCCGTGTAACGAGACATGCAAAGGCAAGGAAACTACCACTCAATGGGGAGCTTGCTCACCAGGGAGTGGTAGTTTTTTTGACTTTATACGGCGACAGCCGTCATCCGCCGAAAGCCCGCCAGGGCTTTTGGCGGATGCTGGCATGGCTCGTTACACTTTCCACGGTAGCGGCACGCTCTTTGCCCTTGCCATTCTCTCTCAAAAAAGACAGAAAATATATAGAAAAATGTCGAAAATTGTAAAAATACACCAACACAGTAAAAATATTGAAAATAAACTAAAATATTTAAAGAAATGTGTTGACAAATATACATCCCTGTAGTATATTAAACTTAACAAAAGAGAAACGGAACAACCCAACAAAGAAGGTTGGGAGAGAAGTACAAAAGAATCTATAGAAAGAGAGGTACAGTCCACCTAACAATTAAAGTCCTACCACAATCTTCCATGATGTACAACTGAATAGAACTACCAAAGAGAACCAATTTACATAGAGAACATCAAGTACACAGAAGAAAAAGTAATGAACAACAGAAGATAAAAATTATCTCACATTACAGTACATCCGTACAAAAGAAAAGTGGAAAGAGAACAAAAGACAAAATGGAAGATAAAGCAAACAAATGAAAGAGAGGACAGGCCATTGGAGCTTGCAGTCTGAGAGGGCGTACTGATTGAAAGAATGATCGGTACGCTCTCTTAATATTGAACAACTATTCAGAGCCTCATCCGCAAAATCGCATCTTCGATGCTTTCCTGAACAACAAGATTGTTTGTTGTTTGCTCACCTGAGGCTGCTTCGCCAGATAGTTGTACAATTTTCCAGTGGAAAAACCTACCGATATCATGTACAATAGAAGAATAGTACAGATAGAGGAGTTATGAAAATGGACACAAACGAACAGAATCAGCAGGACAAAAGAGAACTCAGACATAAGAGAAGACAGAGAAATCAGATCATTGCATATACGGTCGTAGGTATTATGATCCTGTTGCTGGCGGTGGGAATTGCTTTTGCTGTAAGCAAGATTACCAGCATGAGTCGTAATCAGGAAGAACAGCAGAACAAGGTGGATGAGATCCTTTCGGATGAGGAGACAATCCAGGCGCCGACGGAAAGCCAGGAGACAGTGGTGGAACTCACGGATGAGCAGAAGCTGGATACCATTATCAATGAGGCAATCATCCAGAACATGCCTCTGGAAGATAAGGTAGCCGGATTATTCATTACGACGCCGGAATCGATCACCGGTGTGTCTGCGGCAGTACAGGCGGGAGACGGTACCAAGGATGCGTTATCCCAATACCCGGTAGGTGGAATCGTATACGCTGCGAAAAACATCCAGTCTGCAGATCAGCTGAAGCAGATGATCGATAATACCAAATTATATACCAGCTATCCCCTGTTTATTGCCATTGACGGAGAGGGAAGCGATACAGATGCGGTAGCTGCGGCAGGCCTTGGCACTAAAGTGGACACACCCCAGAGCATCGGGGCTACCGGAGATACCAACAATGCGTACCTAGCGGGAACCACGGTGGGAACTTATCTGGCAGAGCTGGGCTTTAATCTTGATTTCGCACCTTCTGCAGATCTCAGTGTAGTGGATGGAAATGCGGCAGGCAGCAGTTCTTACGGATCGGAAGCGGACAATGTGGCATCCTTTGTAGGATATATGCAGGCAGGATTACAGGAGCAGAAGGTGACCGCATGTATCGGACAGTTCCCTGGTATCGGCAGCAGTACCCAGAGCACGAAGGACGGCATGGCATCTACAGACAGAAGTGCGGAAGATTTCAGAGCCAATGAATTTGTGGTTTTCCAGACTTGTATCGACAATGGCATGACCAAAATGATCCGCATCAGTAATATGGCGTCATCTTCCCTGACCGGAGACAATACCCCCTGCACGTTCTCCAGCGCAGTGGTAACGGATATTTTAAGAAATGAACTGAATTTCCGCGGTGTGATCGTGTCCGGAGCCATGAATGAGGCTGCAATCTCCAATTACTATGGAGCAGATGAAGCTGCGGTACTGGCACTTCGCGCAGGCTGTGATATGATCTATGCACCGGAGAATTTTGAGACGGCATACAACGGAGTATTGGAGGCTGTACAGAACGGCACCATTTCCGAGGAACGCATCAATGATTCCCTGCGGAGAATCTACCGTATCAAATATGCGGATAAACTGGAACAGTAAAGAAGATAGAAGACGATTGCATGTGAGTGCAGTCGTCTTTTTTCTTGTAAAAAATTGCCGTTCATGTTATCTTAGCAATAAGAGCAATATTTCTCTTACAAATTCTCATATCGTTGACTAGCGATCTATAGTCGTTTTCCCAGAGACGTGAATGGAAGAAAGAAACATGAAGTTAAAATGAAGGTGGTGAAAAGAGTGAAGTGTATAGCATAGGAAAAATAAATCAAAAAATATATAAATGTATAACAGAGGATATTATTACCGAAGAGGTTATTATCACAGACAATCAGATTCAACATATTAAGGACAGACATCCAGAGGCATATAATAAAGTATTGAAAAATATACAGGAGGCAATAATTACCCCGGATTATATTATTAGGGATAAGCATGCATATACGGGACTGATTATTAAAAGAATACAAACGGAAGAAGGATTTTTACAGATTGTATTAAGATTATGTACTTCGGGGGATGAACATGGATATAAAAATTCTGTGATTTCATGCTGGAAAATTAGTGAGAGAAGATTGCAGAATTACTTGCGAAATAAAGAAATTCTTTACAGTAGGGAATAAACAGGGTATAATCTATATACAATAAGAGAGGAACTATCCGAGGTGGTAAATTTCGTTGCAACCACGCACCCTATGGGTCAAAAGAGATGCAGGAGAGGCGACGCCTGCCGGATGGTTTCTTGCTTATGTTATTGAGTCACCATTTTGTGGTGGCTTTTTTAGTTTTAACCACATTCGTTGTAGAACCAGCTGTCTACAACGCATTTCTAACCTTCCGACATCATTATTAACCCGATATTCAATTTTATTATTTTTGTGTTATAATGTCTAAACTCATAAACATTGTAGCAGATTGGAGTATTTATGAAAAGAAAAATCATTTTATCATTGAGATATGACGGATTTAGTAGACAAGTTAATCACTGGTGGAACCACTGGCAACAGTGACAGTACCGCCGGAGGCGGTAGCTCTTCCTCAAGCGAAGGGTTTACTGTGGATCCTAGCGACCGTGGTGAAGATTTTGAAATGAAGCAAGGAACAGTCGGTGGCTACGTGTAATGGGCGGATAGATGTAGGTCGGTACGCAATAGAGATAAAATTCGTACATATAGACAGATTGGCAGATGCAATTATTAACCAAACGTTATATTGTCTTTCGTGGTATAACAATCGGCTGTCTACAGCTGTCTACAATTTCATGCAGACACAAAAAGAGCGGAAACCCTGTAAAATCAAGGCTTCCGCTGCAAATAAAAGAAGCGCGAGACGGCGCACGAGGTCCGGGGGACCTCGGACTGCGCGGACCGGAGCGGAGCGTAGACATCGAACTTTCGAGCCCTGGCAGGGCTCGAAAAAAAGAACGATACCGATTTGGTATCGTTCTTTTTTCAAGCGCGAGACGGGGATCGAACCCGCGACCCCCTCCTTGGCAAGGAGGTGCTCCACCGCTGAGCCACTCGCGCATATCTTACGGACAAGTTATAATATACTATAGGGCTCCGGAAATGTCAATAAAAAAAGTGTGCATCTTTTTTGCGAATTGTATATACAATTAACGCAGCAGTATTCTACGCAGCCATCCGGTGAATTTCCGCTCTACCAGGATCCAGCACAGATAAGCCAGAACAATGCTTATTACAACGCTTACGATCAGTCCGACAACAGATAATACGGATAGGGTGGAAAAGTCAAATACCACACGGTCCAGAAACATAACCGGATAGTAGTGTACCAGATACAGGGAATAGCTGATATTTCCCAACTGCACAAAAAAGCGGGGCATGGAAAGCTGCAGGCCTGCGAGAAAAGCAAGGATTAACAATAGCAGAGCCGGGAGCCCCCACTGGGGAAGCCTGAGGAACCCAATCACATTGATCCGGGGCGTAAAGTAAGCAAGCAGACAAAAGATTACCGGGATACATACCGCGGATACGAGGCTTACTGTCCGCGAAACCGGATGAAGGGTATGCCTGCGATACAAATACCGCAGCAGATAGTAAGCCAGAATTCCGAAGAGAAATTCCAGCATGACAGGATCTCCGTAAAAAATGAGGAAAGGAGAAAGTACATTACCTATCGGAGACTGCCAGGATGAGATCGCCGGAGCAAATATCTGTACCATTCCCACCAGAATCGCCAGAAATGCGCTGCAGATCAGACCGCGGTATTTCATGCTGATGTGAAAGGCAATGAAAAACAGCAGATAGAACAGCATTTCACAGTTAATGGTCCAGCCGATCCGTACCAAAGGCTGGATCGCTCCGCTGCCGATATCAAAAGGAATAAACAGCAGACTTTTGACCAGATAGGAAAAATCGTGTCTGGTCTGTTGGAACATGGAAGGAAACAACAACAGCGACAGATAGGTGCCCAGTGTCATCAGGTAGTAAAGCGGAAGAATCCGGACCAGGCGTTTGCGGAAGAAATATTTGGTACTTTTTTCCGTGGTAAACATGATCATGAATCCGCTGATACAAAAAAAGATGTCCACACCGAAAGCTCCGAAGTTCAGAAAACGGACATGCTGAAATACCACAAAAAGAGCAGCCAGACCGCGTAAAGCCTGGATGCTGTCAAAATGCAGTTCATGAAACTCTTTATTAACTGTTATATTTTCCATAGAAATAACCATGCCTTTTTGTACTAGCTTACGAAATATAACTCCATTTTAACATTTTTGCGGGAGATTGGGAAACATTTTATTCAGGAAAAAAACTTGCGTACTGCGATATAAAATAATACAATAATAAGTAAAATAGATTATGCCCACCGGGCTGGGCATAGGAACCGGCGAACCGTGATTTGCGGAATTGACATAGAATAACAGGACGGTATGGATATAGATATGAGCGCAACGAGACAGCAAATGTTAGAGACAGCAGAACGCCTGAATCAGCAGATGACAGACGGAATTCCTTTTACCTGGGAGACTCTGGAGCAGGCACTTACCTCTGTGACAGAACAGGATGATAAGGGAATCCACGGATGGATCTGCTATTTTGCTGCCTTTTATCAACTGACAACAGGGAATCAGGAGGGCTGCCTGCATTATCTGGATGAGAGCGTCAGGTGTCTTCTGGGAACGGATCTGGAGCATCATGTAGCCAGAGTGTACAATATGATCGGTATTGTGGCACATATGCAGAACAACCTGTCGCTGGCCATGGAACAGTACGATAAAGCATTGGATTATACGGAAAAATACGATGATAAGATGGTGCACAGCATTGTACTGAGCAATATGTCGGATGCGTATTATCTCATAGGAGCTTATGAAAGAGCTGTGCAGTGCCATGCGGAATGTATCCGCGAATTTGAACAGGCGGATGACAACAGTACATACAGCAGGATCAATTTCCGGAAAATGCTGGCAGAGTACGGATGCTGCCTGCTGCATCTGCATATGGATGACGAGGCGGAAAAGGTACTGTGTAAACTGGAAGAGACCGGGCAGAGCGAGGAGGTCATACGTGAGACAAGGCTGGGTGTCAATGTATTTCTGGCTCATCTGGCGGAGCGAAACGGAGACCGGAAGAAGGCAGAAGAGCATGTACGTACAGCGGTAATGGCATTAGAGGATATGACACAGGTCTCTTCCGAATACGACAGTATTCAGAATCTGCTGCAATATGTGGAAAAGATAGGCAAACCGGAACAGATAGAGGAAGTATTGAACTGTCTGGAACCAAAGGCTGCCATTGAACAGAACAAGAGTCTGCTATTGCAGCTTTTGTCTCTGCGGATGCGTTATTGCAGTTCCAGGATGACTCCGGAAGAATTCAAACAGAGCGCGGATACCTTTTTCCATCTAAAGGACAGCTGGGAACTGACAGAAAACAGTCAGGTCATGTATATGATGGAACTCAGAAAACGATTACAGACAGCAGAAGAGGAGCAGAAGGAACAGGAACGCAAGAGAAACCGGCTGTTGTATCAGGCGGATCATGACGAACTGACCGGACTCTATAATAAGAGAAGCCTGAATCGTTATCTGGAGGATGTGTTTGAAGACTGTCTTCTGAATGAGAAGGAACTGGGCATTCTGTTCCTGGATATTGACCATTTCAAACAGTTGAATGATCGCTATGGACATGGAAGGGGAGATGAAGGAATCTGCGCGGTAGCGGATACTCTGAAAAAATGTTTTCCGGAGGACTATGTGGCGCGTTACGGCGGAGATGAATTCCTGGTGGTCATGACGGGACGTGACAGGGAGTATGCAGAGGAACATGCAAGACAGCTATGTATGGGCATCCGGGAATGTGAGATTCCCAATGAAGACTCTTCTGTGGAACCCTGGCTTACGATTTCCGTGGGTGGTGTCTGTGCTATTCCGAAGGAACCAAACCGAGTGTGGGATTTCCTGTCGGCTGCGGACAAAACACTTTATGACCAGAAAAATGAGCAAAAAGGAAAAGTACGCTTCTATGTGGGAGAAGGACAATACCTATAGCTCTGCAACCAAAATAAAAGGAACACAACAATGGATAACAAGCAATATTCCACCCGCGAATTGTTTCGCAGGTTTGCACCTTATTTTAAAAAATACCGTTTTACCTTGTGGATGGATCTGTTCTGTGCAGCACTGACCACGGTCTGTGAACTGGTGTTGCCGTTAATTATGCGCTACATTACCAATGAAGGGCTGCGGGATCTTGCGTCCCTGTCGGTGAAGACCATACTTTCACTGGGAGTTCTGTATTTCGGACTTCGTATCGTGGATTGCATCGCCAGTTACTATATGTCCGATATGGGACACGTCATGGGCGCGAAGATCGAGACGGACATGCGCAGAGATGCATACAACCATTTGCAGAAGCTGTCCAATACTTATTATAATAATACCAAAGTCGGTCAGATCATGGGGCGGATCACCAATGATCTGTTTGATGTGACGGAATTCGCCCATCATTGCCCAGAAGAATTTTTCATCGCCGGAATCAAGACCGTAATCTCTTTTATCATTCTGGCAAATATCAATCTGCCGCTGACATTGATGATCTTTCTGTGCGTGCCGCTGATGTGCGGTGTGTGCATGATCCTGAATTTCCGGATGCGAAGTGCCTTTCGCAAGCAGCGTAACCAGATCGGAGAGCTGAACGCCCGGATCGAGGACAGTCTGCTGGGCCATAAGGTGGTCAAGGCATTTACCAATGAAGAGGTGGAAAATGTCAAGTTTGAGAAAGATAACGGCACTTTTCTGGATATTAAGAAGCTGACCTACCGTTACATGGCGGCATTCAATACCACAGTGAAGCTGTTTGACGGATTGATGTATCTGGTGGTATTGGTGGCAGGCGGTATTTTTATGGTAAACGGACGGATTGCCGCTGGTGACCTGGTGGCATATATGCTGTATGTATCCACCCTGATCGCAACAATCCGGCGTATCATCGAATTTGCCGAACAGTTCCAGCGGGGCATGACCGGTATCGAGCGCTTTTTACAGATCGTGGATGCGGATATCGAGATCTTCGATGAGCCAGATGCCATAGAACTGAAGGACCCGAAGGGAGAAATCTCTTTTGAAAAAGTAAGCTTTGAATATCCGGATGACCATAACAAGGTATTTACCGATCTGAACCTGCAGATCCACGCGGGAGAAAAGGTGGCCATCGTCGGTCCTTCCGGTGGTGGTAAGACAACGCTGTGCAATCTGATCCCGAGATTTTATGATGTCTCAGAAGGCAGGATCCTGTTGGACGGCCAGGACATTAAGCATTTTACGTTAAAGAGTCTGCGGGGCAATATCGGTATCGTACAGCAGGATGTGTATCTTTTCTCCGGTACGATCTATGAAAATATCGCTTATGGACGTCCCGGGGCTTCGAAAGAAGATGTGATCAATGCGGCAAAGCGTGCCGGGGCTCATGAATTCATCATGGGACTGAAGGACGGTTATGATACTTATGTGGGAGAACGGGGTGTAAAGCTGTCCGGCGGACAGAAACAGCGGATCAGTATTGCCAGAGTATTTCTGAAAAATCCACCCATCATCATTCTGGATGAGGCCACTTCCGCACTGGACAATGAGAGTGAGTTTGCCGTGGCAAAATCTCTGGGAGAATTGTCGGAGGGGCGTACTACTCTGACTATCGCCCACAGACTTTCCAGTATCCGCAATTCCGACAGGATCCTGGTGCTGACGGATGACGGCATTGTGGAGGAAGGCAATCACGACCAGCTCATGGAACAAAAAGGGATCTATTATCAGTTCTACGAAACAGCCAATGCTTTAAAATAAACTAACAAAACGGGAGGTAAATCTATGAAACTTGTGTTTGTGGGGGCAGACCATGAAGTAACAGGAAGCTGCCATTATCTTGAGGTAGCCGGAAAGCATATTCTGGTGGATTATGGTATGGAGCAGGGCATCAATGTATTTGAGAATGTTCCGCTGCCGGTGGCGGAATCCATGATCGATTATGTCTTTCTGACGCATGCCCATGTGGATCATTCGGGACTTCTGCCACTTCTATATGCCAGAGGATTCAGAGGCCAGATCTATGCCACGGATGCCACGGCGGATCTGTGCAGCATCATGCTGCGTGACTGTGCGCATATCCAGAGTGCTGAGGCAGAGTGGAAGAACCGCAAGGCAAAACGTTCTGCCAACAATGCAGTGGTGGAACCGTTGTATACCATGGAGGATGCGGACGGCGTGATCCGCAGACTGGTTCCCTGTCATTACAATACGATCGTAGAAGTGTGCGAGGGCGTGAAGATCCGTTTCACGGATATCGGACATCTGCTGGGGTCTGCCAGCATCGAAGTCTGGCTGACAGAGGACGGCAATACGAAGAAGATCGTATTTTCCGGCGATATCGGCAACAAGCATCAGCCGCTGTTGAAGGATCCCACACCCACAAAAGAAGCGGATTATGTGGTCATGGAGTCTACCTACGGTGACAGGATGCATCCCAAGGACAAACTAGACTATGTGGCGGAATTGACAAAGGTACTGCAGGAGACACTGGATCGTGGCGGTAATGTGGTGATTCCTTCCTTTGCGGTGGGCCGTACTCAGGAGATCCTGTATTTCCTGCGGAAAATCAAGGTGGGACGTCTGGTCAAAGGACATGAGGATTTCCCGGTGTATGTGGACAGTCCCATGGCGGTGGAGGCCACCGGTATATTTCAGGAGAATCGTTATGAGTGCTTTGATGACGAGGCTATGGAATATGTGAAAGAGGGCATCAACCCCATTGCATTTTCGGGATTGAAGCTGTCCATCACCAGTGAGGAATCCAAGGCCATCAATTTTGACGAGACCCCCAAGGTCATCATTTCCGCTTCCGGTATGTGTGATGCGGGACGTATCCGCCATCATCTGAAGCATAACCTGTGGAGAGAAGAATGTACGATTCTCTTCGTGGGTTACCAGTCCGTGGGAACCCTGGGCAGAGCGCTGGTAGAGGGTGCCGATGAGGTAAAGCTTTTCGGTGAGACCATTCAGGTGCGGGCACAGATCCGGAAACTGGCGGGATTAAGCGGCCATGCGGACAAAGAAGGACTGATCGAGTGGATCCAGGCCTTTGAAGAGAAGCCGAAAAAGGTGTTTGTGGTACACGGTGAAGACAGTGCCTGCACTGCATTCACCGAATGCCTGAAGATCGAGTATGGGCAGAGGGCTTACGCACCTTATAGTGGCACGGAGTTCGACCTGATCAGCAATAAATTTACCTATGAGGCTGCACCGGTTGCCGTGAAGAAAAAGACGAAGCCTGTCACCGGAGTCTTCGAGAGGCTGTTGGCTTCTGCAAGACGTCTGCTGGCGCTGGTTACCAAGAGCGAGGGTGTCATGACCAATAAGGACATGGCCAAGTTCGCCGACCAGATCAATTCCCTGTGTGACAAATGGGAAATATAAGTGCATTCATAGGAAGTATTTCTGACTGCTTGCAGGCAGGAAATACTTCCTATGAGAGGCATAAGCAACCCTGAGTATGCAGGACGAGAGTCCGGAATACGAAGGGGTGTACGATTTCGAGAGTGCGAAGCGCGGAGAAATCGGTTATATAACATAATAAGATTCTCCATCAGCTTCTGCGTGACTGCTTGCAGTCAAGGCTTTTGGCTGATGAGAGAATCAAACTGATATGAGTAAGCAAGGCGGTAGCCTGGAATACGAATATCAGAGCGATTTCGAGAGTGCGAAGCACGGAGAAATCGGTTATATATTAGAAGATAGAATAAGGAGACAACATGAGTTTAGCGGATCATATTTTTATCGATATGTGCAATGACATTTTAACCAACGGTACCAGCACGGAGGGCGAGAAAGTGCGCCCCCACTGGCCGGATGGTACCCCTGCCTACACTATTAAGAAATTCGGAGTAGTGAACCGGTACGATCTGTCGAAGGAGTTCCCGATCCTGACCTTGCGCCGGACGGCATTAAAATCCGCCACAGATGAGATGCTGTGGATCTGGCAGCGCAAGTCCAACAACATTCATGATTTAAACAGCCACGTCTGGGATGAGTGGGCAGATGAAAACGGCTCGATCGGTAAGGCATACGGCTATCAGATGCAGGTGAAGCATCAGTATAAGGAAGGCATGATGGATCAGGTGGACCGCGTGATCTACGATCTGAAGAACAATCCCTTCAGCCGCCGGATCATGACCAATATCTATGTGCATCAGGATCTGCACGAGATGAATCTGTATCCCTGTGCTTACGGTATGACCTTTAATGTGACGCAGAAAAAGGGAGAGGACAGGCTGACCCTGAATGCCATTTTAAACCAGCGTTCCCAGGACGTACTGGCAGCCAACAACTGGAATGTGGTACAGTATGCGGTGCTGGTGCATATGCTGGCACAGGTCTGCGATATGAACGTGGGCGAGCTGGTGCATGTCATTGCGGATGCCCATATCTATGACCGCCACGTGGATGCCATTAAGGAGCTCATCAGCAGAGACCCCTTCCCGGCGCCGAAGTTCTGGCTGAACCCGGAGATCAGGGACTTCTATCAGTTCACACCGGATGATGTGAAGCTGGAGGGTTACCAGACCGGGGAGCAGATCAGGGATATTCCGATTGCAATCTGACATGAGTAAGTAGGGCGGTAGCCCGGAATACGAATATCAGTACGGTTTCGTGAGTGCGAAGAACGGAGAAACCGGTTATTATCATAGAAACAAACAGAAACGAGGTACACCATGAATTTAATTGTAGCAGTAGACAACAACTGGGCCATCGGCAGCAAGAACGAACTGCTGATCCGCATCCCCAACGATCACAAGCATTTCCGCGAAGAGACGACAGGTAAGGTAGTGGTTCTGGGACGCAAGACTTTGGAGACTTTCCCGCAGGGCATGCCTTTAAAGAACCGCATCAACATTATTTTGTCCAAAGATCCGAATTATCAGGTCAAGGATGCGATCGTGGTACACTCTATTGAAGAATTGCTGGAAGAACTGCGAAAACTGGCGGAAAGCGGAATATCGGGCAGTTCGGCCCCAGCAGGCGATGAGCCGCTGGGCGATTCCTCTAGCTCATCACCTTCCTCCGAGTATTTTATGCCTCGCGTACTGTTCAGCCATCAGGGGAGGGGCGTGATCCGTCAGCTTTCGGAACAGTGGGAATCGCAAGGTACCAAAAACGTGATGTTGCTGTTCGACTGGGTGCTTGATTCGCTGGAGCGACCTTCGATCACATTACTTGATGAGCCGGATGTCAGCATCAGTACGAGCCTGTTTTCTGAAATCATCAAACTGTATAGGGATCCGGCAACGAACCCTAACAACTCGCAGCTGATCTTCACTACACATAACGAGACGTTGATCAGTGCGTCGGGTACCGACGACCGGGTATTGGACCGAGATCAGATATGGATCGTAAAGAAAGACCCCAATACCGGTGAATCCACGCTGAATTGGCTGATGGATTGGAGCCCGAACTCCAAGGAGAATTTTGGGAAGAACTACCGTCATGGCGTATATGGCGGTCTTGCACAGCCGAATCTGTATGCGACCGTGAAAGAGCATTTCGACAATGCCAAAAACGCCGGAAAAGAATCCCAACGCTGATATGTAGGCATAGTGCAATAGATAGTTGCGCGTTGGCAACGGGATGAATGAATAACGTCTGAAGGGAGGAATAGTGGTACACAAGCCAAATGCCGGGCACTGGGGGAAATCAAAGCCGAGAAACAAACGGTTCCTCATCTACAGTGGAGGCCTTGTTACAGAAGTGGAATACTTCCAATATGTCAGACGGCATCTGTTCGGAGACTATGTAAAGAACCTTCGAATTAAAAGCGGCGAAGTGGATGATCCGGTTCGTGTGGAAGCAGACGGAGTCGATCCCAAAACTCTTGTAGAGGGCGCGGCAAGGCTGTTGCACGAAGACAAGAAGGACGCGAAGAAAGAGTCATATGATCCGTTTGCGGTGGTGTGGGCGGTGACGGACGTGGACGATTTCGGCAAAAACGGCGACAAGCTGCGTGCAGCCGTAGACAAAGGACGTCAAAGCGGTGTCGAAGTAATCATCTCCAATCCGTGTTTTGACGTATGGCTGATTGACCACAAGCAGCCATGCCCCCTGTCATACACTCAGACTTCGGAATGCGAGAAGCTCGCTAAACGACTTGGGCTGATTGACATGAGCCGGAATCGAAATAATCCCAAGCACATTCGCCAGGAAGCGATAGCTGGGAAGTATGCCACGGCGGCTAAAAATGCGCAGAAGCATATGGGCGAGCAACATCGCCGGATACGAGACAACAGACCCTCTAGCGGGGATTATGCGCCGTGGACGGACATTCCGAAAATTGTGGATACGCTGATTGAAGAGTATAAAACATTGATTAATAAGGGTGAAGAAGAAACATTATAGATTCGAGGTAGTGCGCTGCTTGCCTTGCGTTTATTGTTGCAAGGTCTGCCGATTGCGATTGTGGAGGAGATCGCCTTCGAGAATGGTTGGATCACGCGCGGCCAGCTCATGGAGTCCGCGGAGCGTTATGGCAAGAGCCTGTACAGCCAGCATCTCAAGGGCATCGCCGACGGCGAGATCATGCTCGTCCCCAACCAGAAGAGCTTATTCTCGGGAGATATCCATCTCAAGGGTGCTTCCTGATTTTTATGGATGTCTCGATGCGGCGCGTATTTTGAGGGATATGTGTATATGCTGTATTGGGCAAAAGATTGAGGAAACGGTCAAGGATGTGTGGGTTTTCTTGAAAACTTTCTTGAGTACTGAGCATCCAGGGCTTAATAACGTTGCCAACTTTCTTACAGTTATTATTTCTGCTGCTTCTATCATTATTGCTTTTGTGTCGTATAACTACACGAAAGATCATGATCAGCCGATTTATGATGTCGTGCTCACTTCCGGAGCATATCAAGGGGCCGGTTCCGACTACCTGAGTGGAACGGATTTCACTACTTGTATCGGTACGGTCCCTCCGGGAAAATTCACGGCATATGTTCCCTATCCTGGCGAAGGGATGCATGCCCGTGTCGAATCGGCCATTGCTTTTCGAGACAACAAAGGCAACGACTGGATTCGTGATGCCAAGGGCATCCTTTCCGAAATCAAAACGAACCCGTATGAATATCTCAAACTCGATTTGCCGCCGGAGAATTGGCAATCCCTGGAATCGGAATAAGACGTATGACGTCCGCACTGAATATCGCACCATGGACGACTCCAAGTGGAGAGATGGTAGGGGGTCTTGAAGGTTATGCTGTAAGAGAGCTTGATGAGTGCCATTGGTGAGTGAAGCAAAGTCAAGTCGCTTTACCATGTATGCGTATTTGGAGGAGATAAGGGATGAGCTGGGTTCCGTTTGGCATGGAAGAGGGAAAACCGTCGGTTCTTGTGGACGGTGTTCCGGACTATATGAAGAAAAGCCTCGTCGATTGGATGATGCAGGCGGAATTGCTTTTATGCTGTGGTGGTACTTCGATATACGGTGAAAAGTGGCTTGATGAAGATACGCGTTATGAACTGATTAAGGAGTTCGACCGACGTACTAGGCAAGAATCCCATCTTTGTGATGATACTACTAATAAGTATTTCGAAGAGAATATGAATGCTGATTTGATCGGTCTTCAATACACGGATTATCTTCTTATGAAATTAGATGAAGACATGAGAGATGAACAATGTATATTCCCTTCTAGTGAGGAATTCCATTCCCATATTCAAAACCTCGATACCATTCTTGAGGAATCTGGTTCCAAATGGAAGGTGGGGGAGCGGAATTCAATCTGTGGACTGGAAGAGCGTGTGGATCCGGCTATGCAGCAGATGGTGGATAATGCCATGGATTCATCGAGCGGATACGGACAGCAGCTTTCCGAAGCGTGGCATTACATGTTTGGCCGTGAACCGAACTATTCCGCTGCGTACGAGGCCGCCATCAAGGCCGTCGAGTCGATAGCTTTGCCCATGGTGGAGCCGAACAACAAGGACTCGACCCTGAGCAAGGCGGCAAGGGTCATGCGGGACCAGCGCTGGGAATTCCAGATCGAGGCGCGGGAAGAGAACAATGTTCCTGGCGGTGTCATCCAATTACTTATGAGTGGTCTGATGAACAGTCAGCCCGACCGTCACGGCGGTCCGGATCCCGTAGCAGTCTCCAGGGAGAAAGCCCAGGCGGCCGTCTACTCTGCGGTGTTTCTGGTCCAATGCTTCAAAGCAGGTCTTGTGCGGAGACCAGCAAGCTGACTTAACATCGGTTCGTGGGGTTTGTACTCTCGCTGAATGAATGGTCTTATGTATCATGCACGGGAAGACAACAGCAACAAAGTTCCTTGCTCATGCCATGGGCGAGCTGTTACTTGCTGTTATCTGAAGCTTGTTGCAGTACTTCGATTACTTTTGGCATATCGGTCCAAGGGGCGTATTCCTGCTCATGATTAGGCGCGAGTCTGTTACGCCCCTGGCGGTTTTCCGTTGTATTGTGCCGGGCTGCATTGCGTATGGCGGCATCGAGATGTTCTTTGTCAATGAGCTCGGTGTTGATGTATTTGTTACGGTTTCCGCCGACAACTTTAGCTTCTGCTGCAGCTGACTCGACATCAGGTGTCAGTGTATAGCTTGACGGGCAAGCCGTCACATAGTCGAGCAGCCAGACCTCGAAGCAAGGATTGGAAATGATGAGTTCGATTCCATTGTCATTGCAGATTCTCGCTGCTTCGCCGTGGTCGTGAAAATCGTCAACATCGACCACCACCCAGATTCGTTCATAACAATCTGTAGAAGTATCTCGCTTGTCTTCCCTCTTCAACTTAACAGCGAGCTTCGCGAGCTGCTTAGGGCTGTTGTTCTTCTGTTGATAGTCAATGATGACATCGTATAGGGACTCAAGCTGCTTGAAATACTGTTTCTCAGTGACTGCTCCGCCGGCCACGACAAGAAAGCGTCTCTTGCGCGGTCGGCGCGACCGTGCGGCTTTACGTCCATGTGCAGGAACGTTTCGCTTTTTCGACATCAGGCATCAACCACATTCACGATCTGGGCGAAAGCGGTATGAAAATCAGGCCGTGGTATGGCGCCGTACACGCCGTTGAGATAGTTCTTGCCGATGTTTTCCATATTCCGAATACCCAGATTGGTCACCGGGAACAATTCCGAAACGCCTTCCTTGTTCTTTTCCACAAGCCAGATCTGATCTGGTGCCAGTAAACGCTTTGCCGAACCGGACTGATTGATCAGCGACACGTCATGAGTCGTGAAAATAAGCTGGGAACCGTGAGGATTCGTTTCCGCGTCGGCATACAGCGCCACCAGCTCCTTCACCAGAGCCGGATGCAGACTGGTATCGATCTCGTCGATAAGCGTCACCGACTGCTTCGACAGCTGGCGAAGAGCAAGCGAGAAGAATGACAGCGCAGCAACGGTGCCCCTGGACTCATCATCAGGACCGAATCCTGCGGAAGATGATTCGCCGGTATGAGTGAACATCAGCTGGGAAGCGTTCTTGACATTGAATGTCTCATCCACTTTGTTCTCATCCATGCCGAGTTGCTTATGCATCTCTTCCTTGAACTGAGCCCAGAGATCCGGTGGGACGTCCACAGGAACGCTTTTCACGTCACTGATGCCGAAGCCTGCATACCTAATCAATGTGGCCAGATGTTTCGAAAGCGGTGTCTCTTTCTTGAACTCATCCAACAGCGTAGGCTGCTCCTGTTCGAAAGCGCTTGCTTCGTAATAGGCTATGCCACTTTGGAAGAATGAAAATGCCGGCCGAATGGACTCAATACCGGCAGCTGCGGCTGCGGAAAGCAGAAGTGCATTCGGCCTGAGTTCTATGGTCTTGCGTACTTGTGAGCGAGGTCCTTTGAAGGAAGGACCGAATTTCACCCCATCCGTTGAGGAACGGGAAAACAGCAGAGAGGAGTGCGTGGAAAAACGTCCTTGCAGTTTTTTGAAGAAGATGAGATCTTCCTCAAGAATCCGTTCATTGTCATAGCGGAACCAATACTGGTATTTCAGTCCATCGTTCGCGATGAATGCAAGGAAGAACATGGACGAATGCGAGAAAGGATCCTTTCGTAACAGAAAAGGTTCCCTGGGAATAGGACTGCTTGCATCCCCTTGGCTGTAGCTATTTACCACCATGTTGCGCATAGCGCGCAATGCCTTCAGAAAATTGGACTTTCCCGATGCATTGGCGCCGTATATGGCTGCGATTGGAGAATGGAGAGACTCATCAGATTCCATGAACCGTTTTTCGCGAGTCATGGAGAAAGACTGCTCGTCTCGGAAACTCCTGAAGTTCGAAAAACTAAAATCAATCAGCATCGGGTTGCCTCGTAAGTATATTTTGCTCCTTTGATACTGAGATTATATCCAGAAATATACGCGTTTTGCAATTTTCTGCTAAAAGCGGTGGTTTCATTGTGCTTATTGTTGCCGTATTGGAGATATCTAGTTACCGTTATACCCATGCTTGCGCGTATCCAGAGCCTCCTTCCAATAGGATTCCCTGGCGAGAACAACGTCTTTAGGCACGGTGAAGTCGTAATGTTCCAGAAGCGTGTAGCGAAAATGCGCCTGCACGTACTCCAACCCGTGCTGTTTCACAATGGCAATCAGCCCAGTATCGTTTCCGTGACCATCGCGGATGTAGTCCTGCCAACGCTGGTATATGCCGTTCCTTCCGGTGGCGCTTCCCACATACAGTTTCCCGTTATCGGTATTGGTAATTACATACACGCCTTGCTGACGGGACAGCGTATTCTTCCAGCTTGCCTTGTCGTTCTCCCGGTAGTGCCCGAATAGTTCGAGGGGGAAGATTATTGTTGGAAAGGATATTGTCAACGTGAGATGGGGAAGTTCAGTGACTTCTGTAGAGAACGCTAATGTGCAGCAGCCTACCGCACCGCAAGGGGTAGTTGAGGAAGCGGATGACGGCATCACTCTGATGGATCTGCTCAAAATCATTCGTAAGCATCTGGCCACCGCGATTATTGCATTCGTGGTGGTGGTGGCAGGCGTGAGCGCCTATACCTTCCTCGCTCCGGCGAAGTATACGGCTACGGCTCAGACCATGGCTACTTACAATGCTTCTCAAAATGGTGTCGACATTAACCAGCAGTCCGCTGGCGGCAGCTACATTTCCAACCAAATCACCTCATACCCGACGCTTGCCACCACTTCGAAGGTGCTTAAGCCGGTCATTGATGATCTTGGTCTGGACGAAACTGTGACGGATCTTGCCGGCCAGGTCACCGTCACCAATCCGACCAACACCGCATTCGTGAACATTGCCGTGGTGGATGGAGATCCGAAGCAGGCCGCGGACATCGCCAATTCCGTTGCCGAATCGCTGAAGAACGTCATTGAAAGCGACCTGTACTCCGGAGATAAGTCCCCGGTGAAGCTTTCCATCGTGCAGAAGGCACAGGTCCCGACGTCTAAGTCTTCGCCGAAGACTGCCCTGTATTTGGCTGTCGGTGTGGTGCTCGGCATCATCATCGGCGTGTTCGCCGCACTCATCAAAGACCTCCTCAACACCAAGGTTGAAGAGACTTCCGACGTGCGCGGCATCGTCCGAGCATCCTCCCTTGGCTCCGTTCCGATGGACGCTTCGCTTGATGATAAGCGCCCGGTGTTGGTGAGCCAGCCCAACGGTGCCATCGCCGAAGAATTCCGCCGTATCCATACGAATA